>Ga0180432_10000514_pt1 | contig 63564 bp, 47 predicted proteins | sample SS_ome_10_FD_132414 | JGI IMG/M metagenome (GOLD analysis project Ga0180432, IMG submission 132414) | Hypersaline lake sediment archaeal communities from the Salton Sea, California, USA - SS_1_MS_2 metaG | ecosystem: Environmental > Aquatic > Non-marine Saline and Alkaline > Hypersaline >... | reverse complement strand
GCTGCCGCCGCCCTGGGTCTGCTTTTTGCGCTACTGGCCACTCTCTCGGGCGCCTTCTGGGCCCGGCGGGCCTGGGGGGCGTTCTGGAACTGGGATCCCCGTCAGGCGAGCATCGTCATCCTGCTGCTGCTCTACGGAGCCTACTTCGCCCTGCGGGCGGCGGTGGATGAGGAGCGCCTGCGGGGCACGCTGGCCGCGGCCTACAACATTCTGGCTTTTCTGACCGTGCCGTACCTGATCTTCGCCGTCCCCCGGATCATGGACACCCTGCACCCCGATCCGCTCTTCACGACCGGTTCGGGAGGCGGTATGGCGGGCGGCATGCTGCTCGTTCTGCTTGCCACCACGGCCGGTTTTACCCTGCTTTTCTTCTGGATGTTCTCGATCGCCGTCCGCCTGCGGCGGCTGCGGCGGGAGGTATGTGATGAGTGATCTGACCTGGGCCACCCTGACTGTCCTCCTCATCTGGGGAGGGATCTTCGTCTACCTGCTGGGCCTGGACCGGCGCCTGCGCCGGCTCGAACGGGCCCTGACCGACACCGGAGAGGACGCGAGCGCATGAGCGAGCCCTTCCCCCCGATCCCGGCCGGCCTGCCGACCGGAATCGCCAAGCCCCATCTCTTTACCCCCGGTCCCACCATCAGCCTGCCGGCGGGCCGCCTGGCGGCCCTGGCAGCCGAGTGGCACCACCGCACCCCGTCCTTCGAAGCCGCCTTCGCCGAGAGCCGGGAGCGCCTGGCCGCCCTGATGGGTCTGGAGGGTCCGGTCGCCCTGATCGCCGCCTCGGGTACGGGCGGCATGGAAGCCGCCCTGGTCAACACGGTCGGACCCGGGCAGGAGGCGATTGTCGTCAACGCCGGCAAGTTCGGCGAGCGGTGGGGGGAAATTCTCGAAGCGTACGGCGCTGTCCCCCGGGTTCTCGAAGTGGAGTGGGGCGCATCGGCTCAGCCCGATCAGGTGCGCGAGATACTGGCGCGCTTCCCGGCGGCGCGAGCGCTCTGCGTGCAGGCCAGCGAGACCAGTACCGGGGCCGCCCACGACCTGCCGGCGATGGCGGCCGTGGCCCGCGAGGCCGCCGACTGCCTGCTCATCGCCGATGCCGTGAGCTGGATGGGAGCTGCGCCCCTCACGGCCGACGAGTGGGGCGTGGACGTGGTGGTCGGGGGCTCGCAGAAAGCCTTCATGATGGGCCCGGGGCTGACCTGGGTCGGTCTCGGAGAGCGGGCGGTGCGGCGCCAGCAGCAGGATGCGGGAGCGGCGCGGTTCTATTTCGATCTGGCCCGGCAGGGCAAACCGGGGGGGCGCAGCGCCTTCACCCCCGCCATCGACCTGGTCATGGCGCTCGTGACCGCCCTGCGTTTCATCCAGGACGAGGTGGGCGCCGAGCGTTTCATCCTCAACGCCCTGCGCCAGGCGACCGCCTTCCGGGCGGCTCTGCCCGAGCTGGGTCTGGCCCCCTTCGCCGCTCATCCGACTCCTTCGCTGACCGCCATCAAGGTGCCCGAAGAACTCGACGGGGCGGCCCTGCTCAAACGGCTCGAGCACGCCTACGGCGTCAAAGCCGCCGGCGGACAGGCCCATATGAAGGGCAAACTGCTCCGATTCGCCCACATGGGCTATTACGACCTGTACGACACCATCGGCTGTGTTTCGGCGCTCGAACTGGCCCTGGCCGATCTCGACCATCCGGTCGAACCGGGCCGCGGCCCGGCGGCTGCCCAGCGGGCCGCCCACGCTTTCGACCGGGATCACGCCCCGGCCGCGGGCGGAAGACCGCCGGATCCGGACTGAGCACACCGCTTCATACATACGGTAGCGTATCGAGAGGGCCGAGGTGTCCGGCCCGCAGCCGGAACCGGAGAGCCCCGATCAGGAGGGCGCCGGCGAACAGCCGGGGGAGGGGAGAGTGAATGTGAACCAGCCCGCCCCGACCGTGGTCATCTGCGGCCCCTTCGATCCCGCCGGGCGTGCTTCTCTGGAACAGGCCGGGCTGTCAGTGCGCGCCTTCCCCGATTTCACCCCCGAAGCCGAACGGGCGGCCCGGGGCGCCTCGGCCCTCATCGTACGCAGTCACACCCCCGTAACCGCCGAATTGATGGACCGCTGCCCGCTGCTGCGGGCGATCGGCCGGCCCGGCTCGGGCACCGAGCGGGTCGACACCGCGGGTGCCGAAGCGCGGGGGATCGCGGTCGTGAGCGCTCCGGGCGCCAATGCCCCGACCGTCGCCGAGCATACCCTCGCTCTGATCCTGGCCCTGACCCGGCGCCTGGCCCCCCTCTTTGAGGGCCTGCGCGAAGGCCGATGGGAGAAAGCCGGGTACGAAGGGAGCGAACTCGCCGGGCGAAACCTGGCCCTGATCGGCCTGGGCCGGGTGGGCCGGGCGGTGGCGCTTCGGGCCCGCAGTTTCGGGGTCCGCCTGCGGGCCCACGATCCCTGGCTCGAGCCCGACCGGGCTGTTGCGGCCGGGGTCGAACTGACCGGTCTCGAGGATCTGTTACGCGAGGCCGACATCGTGAGCCTGCACGCTCCTCTGACACCCGAGACAACGGGGCTGCTCGACACCCGCCGCCTGGCTCTGCTGCCCCGCGGTGCTCTGGTCGTCAATACCGCCCGGGGAGCCCTGATCGACGAAGCGGCCCTGCTCGCCGCCCTCGAGAGCGGGCAGGTAGGGGGCGCAGCCCTCGACGTGCATGCCGAGGAGCCCCCCGGCGCAACCGCCCTGCTGACTCATCCCCGCGTCATCGCCACCCCCCACGTGGCCGGCACCGGTCCCCGCGCCCGGGCCGAGGCCGCCCGGATCGTGGCCGAGCGGCTGATAGAGATTGTCGTGCCCTGAGCCACGAATTCGTCGTCATTCGTACTCTGCTGCATCCGCATCGGCGGCGTTGCGCCTCCTCACCACAGCCACCGCTATGGTGTCGTCGCCGCGCCCGGCCGCAGCGGCGCAGCGGAGCCGGACCCGGAAGCGATACACGGATCGGCCGGCGGAACGTCGGTATGGGTGCCATGATTCATTGACTTGCCGGGGTACAATGGCGAGAATAGTGGGGTTGATTCCAACGGCTACCGTGGAGCGGCTCGTGCCGAGCGGAGGGTATCACGCGTGAAGATTAACGAGACGATGGAGGGCAACGTCGCCATCATCACCCTGAAGGGGAAATTGATGGGCGGCCCCGAGATGCAGGAACTCCACGATCATATCAGTGAGCTGATGCAAGACGGCGTCAAGCAGGTCGTCTGCGATCTGAGCAAGGTCAAGTGGCTGAATTCTTCCGGCCTCGGAGCGCTGATGGGGGCACTGACCACCCTGCGCAACAACGGCGGAGACATGAAACTGGCCCACGCCTCGGACAAGATCCAGAGCCTGCTCATGATCACCAAGCTGATGTCGATCTTCGATACCCACGAGGATGTTGATGGCGCGGTGAAGTCCTTCGGGGCCGCAGAAGAGTAATTTCCGGAGTCGGCGATGCAGGCTCCGGCCTTTCTCGATGGGGTCATCGTTCCGGTGGTGACCCCTTTTTCGTTGGCCCACGACGTGGACCCGGCGGCCCTGCGGGCCCAGCTCGACTGGCTCGGCGGGCGCAGCCTGGCCGGGGTGGTGGCGCTCGGATCGACCGGTGAAGCGCCCTTCGTGACCGATGACGAACGCCGACTCGTCTACGACACGGTGGCTGAGGCCCGGGCGGCCGGTCAGACATTCATCGCCGGCACCGGGGCCGAGAGTACGGCCCGGACGATCGCCAACGCCCGGCTGGCCGCCGCAGCCGGCGCCGACGCCCAGCTGGTCATCAATCCCTGTTACTACGCCGCGCAGATGGATACCGCCGCCCTGGTGGCGCACTACACCGCTCTGGCCGACGCCGTCGAGCTGCCGGTCATCCTCTATAATATCCCTCAGAATACAGGCGTCCCGATTCCTCCCGAAGCGGTCGAAACCCTGGCCGGGCACGAGAACATCGTCGGCATCAAGGATTCCTCGGGCGATCTGCGCACGATCCAGCTCTACCTGGAGCGGACCCCGCCCGGGTTCGGGGTTATCACCGGCAGCGCCCTGCTTGCCGTCCCGGCCGCGGAGGCCGGAGTCTGCGGCGCCATCCTGGCCATGGCCAACGTCGTCCCCGAACTCTGCGGGGCGGCCTTCGAAGCCGGGCAGGAGGGCCGGGTGGAGCAGGGGCGGGCCCTGCAGGTCGAACTGAACTACCTGACCCGGGCGGTGCAGGGACGCTTCGGTATTCCCGGAATCAAGGCTGCCGCCACCCTGCTCGGCGGTTCGGGAGGCCTTCCCCGGCCGCCCCTGCGCGCTCTGAGCGAGGGCGACGAAGAGGAAGTCCGGGCGGCGCTCGCCGAGGGCGGGCTGCTCGAACCGCAGCCGGCCGGCGACTGACCCGTGGGGGGGCTGTACCGGCCGGGCATCGCTTCCCTTCCCTCCTCTTCCGCCTCCCCTTCCTGTCTCTCTTTCAGGCTCCGTTTCCGCCGCGCGCTCGATTCGCCCGGGCTTTCGCCATCCCCTGGCGTCCGCATTCACGTCCTGCCCGTTCTCTTCCTGTTCCTGGCCGCCGCCTGCAGTTCCGGCGAGCGCGGCGCCGAGGGGCGTACCGTCCTGCGGGTGACGACCTGGGCCAGCCAGGAGGAGCTGGCCATCATGGAAAGCTCGGTCGAACTCTTCGAAGCCGCTCATCCCGAGGTGGACGTGCGCCACGAGCCGGTCACGGTGAACTACAAGGAGAAGATCATGGTCAGTCTGGCGGGGGGGTCCCCGCCCGACGTGATGCTCCTGGATTCGGACGATCTGCCCGCTTTCGCCGATCGCGGCCTGCTCATCAACCTGGCTCCCTACGCCCGGCGGGTCGGGCTCGACCTGGATCTCTTCTACCCCCACGTGCTCGATATCGGGCGGCGCGGCGAGGCCCTCTTCGCCTGGCCGAAGGACTTCACTCCCATGGTCATCTATTACAACCGCGACCTGCTCGAGGCGGCCGGGGTGGCTCCCGAGGGGGTGAACTGGAACTGGGAGGAGTTCCTGGCGGCGGCCCGCGCGGTGCGGCGCGACGTCGACGGCGACGGCGAACCCGAGATCTACGGCGCCTACGTCGGCCGCTACTTCTACACCTGGCAGCCGTGGATCTGGGCCGGGGGGGGTGCCGTCTTCAGTCCCGACGGTACCCGGGCGGTGGGCTGGACCGATTCGGAAGCGGTCAACCGGACCATCGGTTTTCTGGCCGATCTGCGGCGGCGTTACGCGCTCAGCCCGCGCCCCGAGGTCTTTCGGGGCACCTCGGGAATGGTGCAGAACCTCTTTTACGTGGGGCGGGTGGCGATGATCGAAAGCGGCCACTGGTGGCTCCCCAAGCTGGGGCAGTACGTACAACAGGGGCGGGTTCGGATCGGGGTGGCCAATATCCCCCACGCCGAGGGAGTCGACCCGGTCACGGTCATGTACGAATCGGGGTGGGCGGTCCCGGTGGGGAGCCGGCACCGGCAGTGGGCCGTGCGACTGGCCGCCTTTCTGGCCGATGAGCGGTGCCAGCGACTGCGCGGCGAGCTCGGACTGGCGATTCCCGCCATGCCCCATATCGCCGAAGAGATCGTTCGCAACGACCCCTGGGGAGTGGGGGACGCCTTTCTGCGCATCATCCCCACCGCCCGGCCGAGCCGGGGCACCCAGATCGACAACTACCGGGTAGCCGCCCGCCAGCTCGAGGAGATCTTCGACCGCATCTACGCCCGGGGCGAGAGCGTGGCCAAGGCCACCGCGGCGGTGGCCCCCAAGGTCGAGGCGGCCCTGCGGCCGCGTCCCGGTTCGCCGCCCGGCTCCGGGGGGGAGGAGAACCGGCGATGATGCGGCAGCCAGCCGGTTCCCCGGCCTCCGGGCGCGGCTTTGCCGGGCGCCTGCTCGCCCGGCTGCGCCGACACCGCACGGCGGCGGCCGTTCTGGCGCTGGCCCTGCCCCTGGCCGCCGGGGCGTTCGGGTTCGGGCCCCTGCTCGCCGGGCGTCTGTTGAAAGCGTCCGAACAGGTGCGCCGGGAACGGGTGCTCGAGATTGCGGCGGCGGTCGCGGAAGTGCGCGACGAGGCCCGGCGGGAAGTAGCCCGCGTCGTGGGGAGCGGGAGAGGGATCGAAGCGGCCGCGGTCCGCGTCGCGCTGGCCCGGACCGGGTGGGAGACGGTACCGGGGATCTTCACCCCCGATGACGGTATTCCCGGCGACGCGACGCCGGAGCTGAGCCGGGTCTTCCTCGACGCGGTCGACCGCGAGGGAATCGTGGCCGCCTATCGTTTCGACACCGCCGGGCCGCAGCTCATCATCGGCGTGCGCACGGACGCCGCCGGAGCGGGCCCCCCGGGAGCGGGCACCGCCCCGCTGGTGGTGGCCGTCCGCCCGGCCCGCGCCCCCCTCGCCCGGGCTCTGGGCCGCGCCGGCGATCTCGGAGCGGCCCTCTATGTCGAAGGCCGCAGTCTCGTCGTTTCGCCCGCTCCCCTGAGCGCCCTGCTGCCCTCCGATCTGGACGAGGAACTGATCGTGGCCGTCATTGGAGAGGAGCAGCCGCGGCCTTTCGCAACGGGCGGGGGAGATGAATTTCTGGGCGCCGTGGCGCCGCTGAAGGATTTCGAGTCCTGGGATGTGATCGGCCTCGTTGCGGCCGGCGCGCCGCGGTCGGCCTGGCAGGGACTCGAGCGCCGCGGTGATGGATTCGCCCTGCTGCTGCTCGCTCTGGCCCTGCTCGCCGCCCTCGCCCTGGTGCCCGCCGTGCGATCGACAAGCGGCCGGGCCCCCTGGCTCGCCCTGCCGGCGCTCATTCCGGTCGTGGCCGGAGGCCTGCTGATGCGCAGCCGCCTGCAGGCGGGTGTCGAAGACGTGCTCGGCTCGGGACCGGCGGCGGTCCGGCAGGCTCTGGCCGCGGGGGGGCTCGTGGAACGCTACACCTTCGGGGCCGAACTGCTCCTGCTGGGCGCTTTCGTGCTGATGGTCTTCTGGGCCGCTCTGGTCCTGCTCACGGCCGCCAACCTCGACCGGCCCCGCACCCTGCGCACCACCTTCACCGCCTGGGCTTTTCTCAGCCCCTCGGTGCTCGGCCTGCTGGTCTTCTTTCTGGGTCCGATGCTCTTTGCCCTTTTCATCAGTTTCCATTCCTGGAGCATCGTGGAAAGTGCCAAACCCTTCGTCGGCCTGGATAACTACACCGAGCTGGTGGCCAACGCCGATTTCCGCCACTCCCTGGCGATCACCTTCCTCTATACCCTGCACGTGCCGGTCTCGATGGCCCTGGCCCTGGGGCTGGCCCTGCTCCTGAACCGGCCCCGGCGGGGTGTGGGTCTGTTCCGGACCCTGTTCTTCCTGCCCTCCATCACCAGTTTCGTGGCCATTGCGATGGTCTGGGAGTGGATCTACAATCCCGACTTCGGCCTGGCCAACGTCGCCCTGGGGCTCTTCGGCCTGGACGGCTCGGGGTGGCTGACCAATCCCGCGACCGCCCTGGTGAGCCTGATGCTGATGGCGATCTGGATCAGCATGGGCTATCAGATGGTGATCTTCCTGGCCGGCCTGCAGGGCATTCCCCACACCCTGCACGAGGCGGCGGTGATCGACGGGGCGGGACCGGTGCGCCGGTTTTTCCGCATCACTCTGCCCCTGCTCAAGCCCACCATCTTCTTCGTGCTCGTGACCAGCCTGATCGGTTCCTTTCAGGTCTTCACCCAGGTCTACATCATGACCGACGGAGGACCGGTGCGGGCCACCGACGTAGTCGTCTACCATATCTATTCGGCGGCCTGGGATCAGTTCCGGATGGGCAGCGCGGCGGCGATGTCGTGGGTGCTGTTCGTCATCGTCATGCTGCTGACCCTGCTGCAGTTCCGTCTGGCCGGGCGGGAGGTCTCCTATGTCTGATCGGGGGGTCGAACTCGCAGTGGTGCGCGGGCCCCTGGCCCGGTTGAGCGACGGCCTGACCTACGCCGTGCTCGTCGTGGGCGGTCTGACCATGCTGGCCCCCTTCCTCTGGATGGTCTCGACCAGCCTGATGGACTCCTTCGAGGTCTTCAGCTTCCCCCCCCGCCTCGTGCCCGAGATCGTGCAGTGGAGCAATTACCCCGAGGCCCTGACCGCCCTGCCCTTCGGGCAGTTCTTCCTCAACTCGGCCATCATGGCGGTCTGCATCGTCTCGGGACAGCTGCTGATCTGCTCGCTGGCCGGCTACGCCTTCGCGCGGCTCACCTTCCCCGGGCGCGACCGTCTCTTCGTGCTCTTCCTGGCCAACCTGATGATTCCGGTGATCGTGCTCATCATTCCCCGCTTCCTGCTGGTGAGCATGGCGGGGGGGGTGGACACCTACTGGGGCCTGATCGTGCCCGAACTGGTGAGCGTGTACGGGATCTTCCTGATGCGGCAGTTCTTCCTGACCCTGCCGCGCGATCTGGAAGACGCGGCCCGCATCGACGGGGCGGGGGAATTCACCATCTGGCTCAGGATCGCCCTGCCCCTGTCCAAACCCGCCCTGGCCACCCTGGGGGTTTTCAGTTTCGTGGCCACCTGGCAGTCGTTTCTCTGGCCGCTGATCGTGACCCGCAGCCTGCAGATGCGTCCGGTCGAGGTGGGGATCGCTTCCTTCCACGGTGCCTTCGAGACCAACTGGCCCTTCCAGATGGCGGCCGCGGTGACCGCGGTGGTGCCTCTGATTCTGCTGTTTCTCTTTACCCAGCGCTATTTCGTGCGCGGCATCGCCCTGACCGGCATGAAGGGGTGAACAGCGGGCCGGTTACCGTCGATCAGTCGGCAACCTCCACCGGCTCACCGCCGTTGATGGTATAGCGGTGAAAAATCTCGGCCCCGGGAATGAGCGACTGGCTGACGATGCAGTAGGTGTCGCGGCTCAGACGAATCGCCTTCTCCAGTTTGTCGGGATCCAGATCGGAGCCGGTGAAGTGATAGAGGACCGTCAGGGTCTCGAAACGCTTGGGATAGGAATCGGGCAGGGTGGAGGTGACCTCGACTTCGAAGGCGTCGAGCTCGATTTTCATCTTGCCCATGATATGGATCACATCCATGCCGGTGCAGGCGCCCAGGGCGATGGGGAGCAGCTCGGTCGGGGTGGGACCGGTTTCGGGATCCTCGCGGTCCTTCCACCCGTCGAGGCGGATCGGCTTGCCGGTGTGACTCTCGGTTTCGAAGTGGTACCCCTCGACCCAGCGGCAGCGGGCGTTTCTCTCCATGGATCGTCCTCCCTGTGCTCGGTTCAACTCGGCGGCCACCAAGGTACGGTCTGTCGGAGGCGAGCGCCAGTGGGGGAACGACCGCAGGGGTACCCGAGCGGCCTGTCTTGACGTTGCCGGAAGGGCTCCGTAACGTTTCGGGTTATGCACACCATCGCCCGCAGCGACAAGTGGTACCTCGGGGGCGGAGATCGCCTGCTGTGGAGTCCCCCCTTTCCGGTCTGGCTCCGGCATCCCGGCCTGTGGGATGAGGTGCACTACTTCAACCGCGCTCTCTTCCCCTGTTTCACCTGGACCCTGCTCGACGCCCGGGGCCGCCCCTGGCCGCTGCAGCGCAGCCGGCTGGCCTGGTCGCCGGCCGGTCTCTCGGCTCTGCTCGAACCCTCCGGCCTGTCCCTGCATGGCTCGCCCGTAGACGACGGCTTCACCGGCGGCGGTCGGGGCGAAGTCACCGCCTGGGAAGCCCTGGCCGTGACCGAGGAGGACCTGCTCTGTGCCGAGGTCACCGTCGAGGGTGACGACGCGGCCTGGGAAGGAGGGCTCTGGCTGGTGGTGTGGACCGCTCAGCCCGATACCGGCGGTCTCTACGTTCTGCCCGATGGTCAGGAAACCAGCGCGCGCGATTTCGCCGCCGGAGAGTGGGGGGTGCTCTGGACCCGTACCATCATGCCCGCCAACCACCCGCGGTTGGAACTGCGCTGCCGCCTGAGCCTGGACCGTCCCGCCGATTCGTGGGCGGTGCAGTTCTCCGAAGGGCGTCCGGCCCAGCCGCACTGGGGTCTGACGCCGTGGTCGGGGCCGTGGGAGAAACCCGGTCTGCCGGGGGACGTGCGTCAGTCGGGCAACGCCCCCCACGGACTCTACTACGCCGGTCTGGCGGTCGAACTCGAGGGGGTGGGTGACGGGCGCGACACCGTCCTGGCGGCCTTCGACGTGCTCGGCGAGACGGGGGAAACCGCCGTCGCGAGCGAGCGGGTCGAGGCGGGCGCAGAAACGGTGCGCGACCATCCGGCCTGGGTCGAACTCATCCAGGCCGAGCGGGAGAGCGTCGCGAGCGCCGAACCGGATGTTGAAGGGCCGGTACCTTTCGGAGGCAGCGTGCCGGGGGTGCTGCTGCGGCACAGCGCCCGCAGCTGGGACCGCTCGCTGGCCGACAGCCCGGTTCTGGAATCGTCCGATCCCTGCCTGGCCGCGGCTTTCAGGCACCGCTGTTACGCCCTGCGCCTGCTCGAGGGCCGGGGCGGACACGGGCGCCAGGAGCAGCCGCACGTCTGCGAGGGAATCGGGTACTTCCGGATCCCGATCGCCTACTCGGCCCACGCCCACATGCGCGATCTGCGCTGGCGCCGCTCCCCGACCGCGGCGCAGGGCAGCCTGCTCAATTTCATCGCCAACCAGCTCCCCGACGGCTCCTTTCCCGGTCGCATCTATCACAATACCGACCGTAAAAGCGATTTCTACCTGGCTGACTGGGGGGCGGCGGCCCTGGCCGTGGACGCCGTCCATCCCGATCCGGTCTGGATCGAGCGGATCTACGAGCCGCTCGGCCGCTACGCGGCCTTCTTCGACACCGAACGCGATCGGGAGCAGTCGGGGCTCTACGATATCGTCAGCCACTACGAGACCGGTCAGGAGTACATGAGCCGATACATGGCGGTGCATTCTGAGGCCGACACGGTCGGGTGGGTACCGAACATCAGGCTCAAGGCGATCGACGCCACCGTTTATGTCTACCGCCTCAAACGCGCCCTGGCCCGTTTCGCCCGGCGCCTGGGGCGGGAGGCAGAAGCCGACGACTGGGACCGGGGGGCCGACCGGATCGCGGTCGCGGTGCGCGAGCGGATGTGGGACGAGGACGAGAAGTGGTTCAGCGACGTCGATCCACGCACCATGGAACCGACCGGGGTGAAGGCGGCGGTCGGCTTTTATCCCTTCATGACCGATATCGCGGGGGTCGAGCACACCGTCGCTATCTGGGAACATCTGCTCGATCCCGACCAGTTCTGGACCCCCTTTCCGGTGCCCGCCACCAGCGCCGACGATCCCTGGTTCGACCCCGACGCGCGCTGGAAGGGGAAGCGGATGAACTGTCCCTGGAACGGGCGGGTCTGGCCGATGACCAATTCCCACGTCTTCGACGCCCTGCTGCGGGCCGCCCGTACTCTCGATGCCGGCCTGGCGCCTCACGCCGCCCACTTTCTGAAAAGATTCGTGACAATGCTCTTCACCGACGGCGATCCCGAACGGCCCAACACCTTCGAACACTATCATCCGTATACCGGCCGGCCCTGTTTTTACCGCGGTATTGACGACTACCTGCATTCATGGCTTCTCGATCCCATCCTGCAGGGGGCGGTGGGACTGCATCCACCCGAACTCGAGGGGGCCGATGTCGAGGCCGCCGCCGAGAGCGGGCTCGAACTCGACCCCCTGCCGACCGGGATCGAGCGGCTGCACTGCCGGGGCATACCCTGGCGCGGTCACCTGCTCGATGTCCAGCTCGAAGGCTCCCGGGCCCGGGTTGCGGTCGACGGCGCCGTCGTCGCCGAAGGGGATCGTTCGGCCGGACTCGTCATCCCGGTCCAGACCTGATGCTGAGGGTCGGATTCATCGCCCCGGGCGCCGGGCTGCGCAGCCTGAGCGAATCGGAACGCTACGCCTACGGCTGGATCTGCGAGCGGTCCGGCATTGCGGCCCGGCTGCTGCCCGTCGCCGAGGCCGGCACCGGCGAGGTCGACATCCTCTGGTGGCATGCCGCCCGCTCGCTGCCCCCCGACACCGCTGTGCTGAAAACCGTCACCGGTATGCTGGCCGAAAGGATCGAAGCCGGTACGGCATTGCTGCTCACCGGTACCGCTCTGGCCGCTCTGCCCCTGCTGGGGCTCGAAGAGGAGCCCCCCCGCTCGAGCCCGGGCGAACCGTACGCCGGTCCGGTCGGCGAGCACGAACTGCGGGGGCACCTGACCTTTGCCGGGCATCCCGCCTTCCGTTCGTTCGGGACCGGGGCCTACACCTGGAAACCGGCCGCCGGAGTGCCGGTCTGGGACGCCTGGTACGAAGCGGCCGCCCCGCCGTGCGGACGCATCGTCTGCGTCGAACGCCGCTACATCGGTCTCGATCCGACCCGGTTCACCGGACTGTCCTGGGCGCGGGAGAGCAGCCGGGTCGGAGCGCTGGGAACCCACCTGCCTTTCCACGACCGAGCCAATCCATTGCGCAGCCACCTCGAACTGCTCGTCGAAGGCTGGCTGCGCTGGCTGGCGCAGCCACCCCCGGACCGCTCCGCCGGGGGCGGTCCCGGTGCCGGCGAACCGGACACGTTCCTTTATGCCGGCTTCAGAGCCGAGCAGCGCGACCGGGCCTGGCCGGTGCCCCGGCCCGGGGTGTGCGAGACCGCGCCCGATCCCGTCTGGGCCCAAAGCGATCTCCCCGCTCCCCTGTCTCCTCCCGCCCCGGAGGCCTTCGACGCGATCTGGAAGAGTGAGGCGCCTCGGGGGTGCGAGAGCGTGACCTCAGAACCCGGCGACGATTTCTTCGATGTCGTCGGCCGCCGCCACATCGTTCTGGGCCATGCCCGCTCCGGGGTGGCCGAAGCCTGGACCGGCGGATTGCGCCTCTTCCGGCGTCTGGCGCTGTCGTGGCAGGCACCCGGGGGCAAACCGGTCCTGCTCGACGATCCCCGCCGCTCCTGCTGCCGCCGCACCGCGCTACGACCCGGTTCGTGGCGCCGCGAACTCGAATTCCCCCCCGACGGCGCCGAGGCGGGCGCCGGCGGCGAGCTGCGCCAGATCGTGGTCGCTCATCCCGAGTTGGGGGGCGGCGGCACCCTGATCGAGGTTTCCAGCCCTTCCGGCGGCACCCTGCACCTGGAGGGTCTGGCCGATCTGCGCCTGCAGTGGCCCCTGCCGGCCGGGATTCTCGCCCCGCTGGCCTGCAGTCATCCCGCCGGGGGCATTGTGGCCCTGCGGGGAAGCGAACGCGACATGGGGGGCGTCCTGGCCCTGACCGGGCCCCGGGGACCGGGCCGGTGGACCGCCGCTCCCGCCTCGGCTCCCGACCCGTCGGGAGCCGAGGAGGTCGCCGCCCTGCGTCTGCTCGGCGAGGTCGAACTGCCCCCCGGCCGGCACACCGTCTGCCTCGCCTGGGCGGCCTCGACCTCGGGCCCGCGTCCGCTCGAACGGGTTCTGACGGAGCTCGTCGCCGATCCCGAACGCGTGGTCCGGCTCGCCGAGCTGCGCCTGAACCGGCTCACAACCGAGCGGGTGCGCCTCGAAACCCCCGACCGCGACTTCGGTGAGGCATTCAACCGGGCCGTGGCGGGTCTCGACCCCTTCCTCTTCACCTCCGACAAAATGGGTTCGTCGCTGCTGGCCGGATTCAATGTCACCGGTCGCGACTGGCTGTCGGGCCGGCCGGGGTATGCCTGGTTCTTCGGTCGCGACTCGGTCTTCACCGCACTCGGTCTGCTGGCTCTCGGCGACCGGGAAGCGGCGCCCGCCACCCTGCGTTTTCTGGCCGCTCACCAGGAGTTCACCGGCAAGATCCTGCACGAGGCCACCCTGAGCGGCGTGGTGCACTACGACGCCGCCGACGCCACTCCCCTCTGGCTGATCCTGCTCGGCGCCTGGTACCGGGCGACCGGCGAGAACGGGCTGGTGCGCGAGCTCTGGCCCGCCGCCCGCCGGGCCTTCGATTTCTGCCGGCGCACCGACACCGATCGCGACGGTCTGATCGAGAATACCGGGGTCGGGCACGGCTGGATCGAGGGGGGTGCGCTCTACGGCGCCCACGTCACCAGCTACCTGGCCGGAGTGTGGGCGGCTGCGGCCGACGCTTTTGCGGATTGCGCCGAGGCCGTGGGCCGGAGCGACTCAGCGAGCGAAGCCCGCCGCCTGGCCGGGCTGGCCCGGGGAGCGTTCGAAGACACCTTCTGGATCGAAGCCGAAGAACGCGGCACCGGCAGTGCGGGGCATTACGCCCTGGGGTTGAACCTCGACCGCTCGGTGCAGCCCGATCTGACCGTCATGCCCACCGTACCGATCGGGCTCGGTCAGACAGATCCCGTTCGGGCCCGCGCTCACCTCATGCCGCTGGCGGGCGAAGAGTTCAACGCCGACTGGGGAATGCGCATGGTCGGGCGCTCGCATCCCCATTTCGATCCCCGCGGCTACCACTACGGTTCGATCTGGCCCCTCTACACCGGCTGGACGGCCCAGGCCGAATACCGCACCCACCGGCACGAATCCGGCCTGGCCCACCTGCAGGCCGGTCTGGCGACCCTCTTCACCCCGCCCGCCGGCTGTCTCGAAGAGGTTCTGCACGGCGAGATCTACGGACCCGCCGGGGTCTGTCCCCACCAGGCCTGGTCGCACGCCACCCTGCTCCAGGCTGCGGTCGAGGGACTGATCGGCTGGCGTCCCGACGCCCGTCCCGGGGCCCGGAGTTCGCTCGTGCCCCACCTGCCCGAAGACTGGCACTCGCTGCGCTGCACCGGCCTGCGGGTGGGCGAGCGCCGCCTGAGCGCGGCCGTCGAAGGCGAGCCGGGCCGGCGCACCTGGCGGCTCGAGCTGGCGGGGGGAGAGGGACCCTTCGAACTGCGATTCTCGCCGGCCCTGCCACCCGAGGCGCGCCTCGAACGGCTGACCGTCGACGGTTCGGCCGAGCACGCCATCATCAGCGACACCACCGACGGCCAGCACCTCGAACTCGACCTCACCCTGGTCCCGGGCCGGGCGGTCGAGATCGGGCTGGAGTATGTCTTCGACCTGGTCGTCGTCATTCCTCCGCCCGCTCTGGAGCCGGGCGCCCGATCGAGCCACTGGCGTCTGGTCGACCGCTGGTGGGAGGGTGGCGAGGGATCGACCGCCGCCCCCCCCGAGGCCTGCCGCCTGATCCTCGAGGGCCCCCCCGGTTCGCGGGCCGCGATCGACTGCCTGATGCCGGGGCGGCGGCCGAAGGCGGTGCTGGGAGCCGAATGGGCCGAACCTCCCCGCCGCGGCCGCGGGCGCCTGCTGGTGCAGTTTCCCGAAGCACCCGAGCCCCTCCACGACGGTCCGGCCGGCGCCGTCGATCACGCCGGAGCCATCGATCCCGCAAACGCTGCTGGTCCGGCCGGCGCCCCAGACACCACCGTACGCTATACCGCGGTCGTGGTGCAGGTCTCGTTCGGGTGACGATCAGGAACGCTCAGCGGGTATCACGCCGCTCCTGAGGTGGCGTTCAGATATCGTGTAAAGAGTAACTCGTGCTCCGTCCCCCCTCGGGATTCTTTGTCAGAACTCCCCGGTCGACGAGATCGGTGATATCCCGCCAAGCAGTATCCTGCGAGCAGCCGGCCATCCTGGCCCATTTCGAAGAGGTCAGCCGGCCTTCCAACCCGTCGAGGATACGGTTGAGCATGGTGATCTGGCGTTCGGTAAATGATTCGGCGGCGTATTGTTCCCAGAAGCGTGCTTTGCGGGTGCTGTCCATTAAGGTCTCCCCGGCTCGCTCGATCGCCCGGGCAAAACAGGCCAGGAACCACTCCAGCCAGGGGGTGATATCGAGCGATCCCCGCTGAGTCGACTCCAGCCGGTGATAGTACTCCCGGCGTTCGGCTCTGATCTGGGATGACAGGCTGTAGAACCGGCGTTCGTTCTGCTCGCCGCGGGCCAGAACCATCTCGGCAATCGCCCGGGCAATCCGACCGTTCCCGTCCTCGAAGGGATGGATCGTAACGAACCAGAGGTGTGCGATTCCGGCTTTGAGAACCGGATCCGGGTCCGCTTCTGATTCGAACCACTCCAGAAATCGCTCGATCTCGGATTCGATCCGGTCGGCCGGCGGGGCCTCGAAGTGAACCTGGCGCCGGCCGATCGGCCCCGAGACGACCTGCATCGGACCTGACCTGTCATCCCGCCACTGACCGGTCAGGATAGATTGCAGGCCACTGTATTGCGTCGGGAAAAGAGCTGCCTGCCAGCGCTTGAGACGTTCGGCCGTCAGGGGACGATTGAAAGAATGAGTGGCATCGAGCATGACCTCGACAATCCCCTCGACATTGCGTTCGACCTGATCCACGCCGCCGATGTCGATCCCGAGCCGGCTGGCCAGGGAAGAGCGGACCTGGGAGGTCGAGATGATTTCACCTTCGATTTCGCTCGTACTGACGACTTCCTCCGTCAGGGTGGCCAGGACCGACTCCTGTTGGATCGTAAAACCAAGCGCCTGCATTCGTCCCAACAGTAATCCCTGCTCATGCCGGGTTCGGGCCAGAGGTTGAGTGAGTCGAGACGTGTCGAAAGTGACCTCGGGCCAGTTCGCGCGCTGCCACAGATACATGGTACCGTCTCCCTGCTGGACAGTGATAATATCCGTAATTTATGCGGAGATTATACTATGCTGGGGAAGAAAATCAAGCTATTATTCGCATATTTTGCGGAGAATGGATGCATATTCTCCGCACGGGACAGTTTCAGCGGACCGGCCGGATGGAAGGGAGAGGAGACAGATGTCCGATGGGACGATCTCTCAGCGGTAGAGGGGAACGTCGCGTTCGGCCCGCAGGCGGTTGTAGAGCAGGATCTCGGGGCGGTATTCGAAGTGGATGGTATCGAAGCGGGCCCACTTGCCCCCCCACACGAAGCCGTGCCGCTCGAAGATTTCGATGACCGCCTGCGGCGGGCTCCAGCGCTGATCCAACGGCAGGCGGTCCCACCGTCCGTACCAGACCCGGGTCCATTCCCAGAAGACCTGCCGGCGGCCGTAACTGCGTGGTTCGAGATCGAGCGCCAGCCCGTAGGCGTGAAAGCTGCTGATGCCGGTATTCGAGATCGAGCGGGTCTGGAAGGAGTAGACGGTCCTGAGTTCCTCGATCCAGGTTTGCAGGTCGGGATCGGTGCGGGCGGCGGCGAGCAGTTCTGCTTCGATGGCCGCCAGTTCCTCGGCGCAGAAGGTGTTGATGAAAATGCTGTGCTCGAGGAAACGGGCCGAACGGCCGTGGGTGCGCCGTTGCGCCTCGTTGCGGCCGAAGATGGCATCCAGAAAATCGGAGGCGATCCGGATTCGCTCGCCGGCCCAGGGCACCGGCTCGGTCAGCGGATCGAGGGGGTAATCGTAAAAGATCGAATCATAGCGGTGGGCCCATTCCAGGTGGCCGGGTCCCAGCAGCTTGCCGTCCTGGAAGTGAATTCGCTGGCGGCCGATCGCAAAGACGACGTCATCGGGAGTGGTGATCAGGGAATCGATGAACTCGCCGTAGGTCCGTTCGAGGGCCAGCAGCTGCAGTTCCCGCTCGTCGCTGGTGAAGGACGCGGGATCGGCCGCGGCCGGGCCCACGGTTCCGGCCTCGGCCGCTCCGCTCGAGGGCGGCGACAGGTGCAGTGTCAGCAGGCCGGCCAGGCCGACCATGATCAGGGCCAGCGCGAGCGCCGCCCGCCGGGAGTACGGGGTCGCTGTCATCGCCGCGGGCCCCCGCGGCGAGCTTGATCTAAGTATCTTAGGGCAGACATCAGATCCTGATACGCGGCAGGATCGGAAAGGTTCCGGGGCCGGGACCGCGATCCCCGCAAGGCGCCGTGTCCGTCCGGGCGCCGTCGCATCCGGACGGCGGCCGTGACCCTGTATTGACCCTGACGGGGCGGCAGTCTATCGTGCGGCATGCGTTCGGATCGTCCTCCGGCCTCGGGGCCGGCTCCCGCCGGCACCCCTCTCAAACGTTCGACCCGTCCCGCCCGGGAGTGGTTCGAGCCCGCCGTGGCCCGGGCCGTGGCCGCCGAGATCGCGGCCGCGGGCGGGAGCGAGGTGTTCTTCGTCGGCCGGCTCTCGGATGCCGGCGTCATCGTCGAAGCCGAAGTGGCCGCCCGGGGCAGCCGCGAAGCGGTCCCCGTCATCGCCCGCGCCGTCCGGCCGGGCGAGATCGTTCTGCACAACCATCCCTCCGGTTCGCTGGCGGCCTCGGGCCCCGATCTCGAGATCGCCGCCGCCTTCGGAAGCGACGGGATCGGCTTCGCTATCATAGACAACGACTGCCGGAATATCTACGTGGTGGTGGAACCGGGCCGGGCCGACGAGATCCGGCCGGTCGATCTGGCCGAGGTCGAAGCGTTCTTCGCCCCCGGGGGCCCCCTGAGCCGGACCCTGCCGGGGTACGAACCCCGGACGGTTCAGAGCCACATGGCGCTGGCGGCGGCCGGTGCTTTCAACGACGGCCGGGTGGTACTCGTAGAAGCCGGCACCGGGGTGGGCAAGAGCCTGGCCTATCTGGTCCCGGCCGTGCTGTGGGCGTGCCGCAATCACCGCCGGGTGGTGATCTCGACCAATACCATCAACCTGCAGGAACAGCTCCTGGGATCCGATCTGCCGGTCCTCGAAGAGGCGGGGCTGGAATTCAGGGCGGTTCTGGTCAAGGGCCGCCGCAACTATGTCTGCCTGCGCAAGGTCGACGAGGTACGGCTCGAACCCGATCTGTTCGCCGAACTCGACGGCGATGTCACAGAACTCGAGCGGCTCATCACCTGGGCCGGGCGAAGCGAGGACGGCAGTCTGGCCGACCTGCGCCCGCCTCCTCCCGAGCGGGTCTGGGAGAAGGTGGCCACCGAGAGTGACGACTGCGCCCGGGCCCGCTGCCCCTGGTTCAACGAGTGCCGTTTCTACCGGGCCCGCCGGCGCGCCGCGACGGCCGATCTGCTGATCGTGAACCACCACCTGCTCTTCACCGATCTGGCCCTGCGCCAGGCCCTGGGGCCGACCGGCAATACGGCCGTCCTGCCAGCCTACAGCCATGTCATCATCGACGAGGCCCAGCATGTCGAGGAAACCGCCACGTCTCACTTCGGCACCGACATATCCAGTGTCGGGGTTCAGCGCCAGATCGGACGGCTGCAGCATCGCACCCGTTCCACCCGGGGACTGCTCCCGGTGCTGCAGCGCGTCCTGCTGCCCCTGGTCGAAAAAGATCCCCAGGCGGCCCGCGCCCTGGACCGGCTCGAAACCGCAGTACGGCCTGCGTGCCGGCAGGCCGCCGAAGAGGTGGCGGCCCATTTCTCTCATCTCGACCGGGCTCTGCAGCCGCTGCTCACGGCCTCGGGACCCGAGACCCGCCTGCGCCTGACCGAGGCGGTCGAGAGCGATCCCGCCTGGGGCGAGGACGCCCGGGTGACCTGCCAGGCACTGCGCCGCGAGCTGGCCAGGCTCGTCGAAGAACTCGAGAAACTGCTGCGCGACATCGAGCCGCTGCGCGACGAATACGCCGACGACCTCGATTCTCCCCGCCTCGACATCGCCGCCTCGACCGGCCGTCTGAGCCGGGCCGCAGCGGCCCTGGCCCGCTTTACCGAACCCGACGATAGCGACGCGGAGAGCGTCCGGTGGATCGAAACCTCGCCCCGGCGCCGCGGCACCGCGCGGGTGGTTCTGGCCACCGCTCCGATCGAGGTCGGCCCCCAGCTGGCCCGGGCCTGCTTCGAGACCGTCGAGGGGGCTCTGCTCTGTTCGGCCACGCTGGCGGTCGACGGTGACTTCGGGTATACCGCCACCCGTCTCGGGCTCGACCGCCTCGAATCGGGCCGCGTCGTCGCCGATCTGCTCCCCAGCCCTTTCCGCTATGACGAGCAGACTCTCTTCATGGTTGTCGACGACCTGCCGCTGCCCGATCAGGAGGGGCAGGAGGAGGCGATGGCGGACCTGCTGACCGAGGCGATTGCGGCCGCCGGGGGGCGCACCCTGGTACTCACCACCGCCTGGGGCGCCCTGCGGCGCCTGCACGAGCGGCTTGCCGAACCCCTGGCCGCGCGGGGGGTGACCCTGCGGCGTCAGGGCCAGGCTCCCCGGGCCGACCTGCTCGAATCTCTGCGGACCGGAGAGGGCCAGGCTTTGCTGGCCACCGATTCGTTCTGGGAGGGAATCGACGTACGCGGCGAAGCTCTGAGCCTGGTGGCGCTGACCCGTCTGCCGTTCCGGGTGCCCTCCGAACCGGTTCTGCAGGCCCGCGCCGAACGGCTGGAACGCGAGGGGGGCAACGCCTTCACGGAATTGCTCCTGCCGATGGCGGTCCTCAAATTCAAGCAGGGCATGGGACGGCTGATCAGGCACCGCAACGATCGCGGGATCGCCCTGGTGCTGGATCCCCGGATCGTGCGCCGCGCCTATGGCAAGACCTTTGTCGCCTCGCTCGGCTGGGGGGCGCCCGAACCGGTCCCGGCGCGCGAGGCGCTCGAACGGATCAGGGAGTGGTTTGAAGAGGAGGCGCGTCCATGAGCGGCGAGCAGACACTCACTGCGGTCGAACGGGCGCGAGCCGGACTTCGCCGGCTCAAGGTCGAGGCCGAACGTGAGGGCTGGCGGGCCGGCGCGGCGGTGCGCCTCGGGCTGGCGCCGGGACGGGTCAACCTGTTGGGCGAGCATGTCGATTACAGCGACGGCTGGGTGATGCCGGTGGCGATCGACCGCCATGTCGCGGCCGCGTATGAGCCCGGCGGCGGGACGCACCTGGTCGTGCACAGCCTCGATTTCGCCGACACCTTCCGCATCGATCTGACCGAACTCGAAGCCGTGGGCTCCGAGCCCGACCGGTTCGAGGCCCTGGTGGGCGGAGCCCATACCCGCTGGCGGCGCTACGCCGCCGGGGTCGTCCTCGAACTCGCTGCGGCCGGCGATGTTCCGAGGCCGGGTCTGATGGCGATCGCCGGCGATGTTCCCCTCGGGGCCGGACTCTCTTCTTCGGCCGCGCTCGAGGCCGCGCTGTACACCGCCCTGGCCGCCGACCCCGCGGCGAGCCCGGAAGCGGCCCGGCTCTGCCAGCGGGCCGAGAACCGTTGGGCGGGGATGCCGTGCGGGATCATGGATCAGTTCGCCAGTTTCATGGGCGAGCGGGAGAAGGTGCTCTACCTGGACTGCCGTACCCTCGAATTCCGCTGTCTCGCTTTACCCCCCGGGCTCGAACTCACCGTCGTCGACAGCGGGGTGCGGCGCGAGCTGGCAGCTTCGGCCTACCGCGGGCGCCGGCAGGAAATCGAAACGGCGTGCGAACTGATCGGCCGCTTCACCGGCCCGATTCAGACCCTGCGCGACGTGCCGGCCGGATCGTTTTCCGCGTTCGAGGACCTGCTCCCCGAACCGTTGCGCTCCCGGGTCGAACACGTGCTGGGCGGTTTCGACCGGGTCCGGGAGGGAGTCCGGGTTCTGGCCCTGGGGCAGGGCGAAGCCTTCGGCGAGCTGATGACGGCCTGCCACCGCTCTCTGGCCGAACTCTATGCGGTGAGTATTCCCGAACTGGATCTGATCGTCGCCTCGGCGCTCGAGGTCGAGGGGGTTCTCGGGGCCCGCCTGACCGGAGCCGGTTTCGGCGGCTGCTGCGTCGTGCTGCATCGTCCGGATTGCACCGCCGAGCTGACCGGGAGGATCTCCTCGGCCCTTCGCGAGCGCTTCGACATCGAGCCGCTCTGCCATCATCTTGCTGTCGCCGACGGAGCCCGCCGGCTGGAACCGGAAGGAGAGGGCGCATGAGCATGCGGCTCATCGGGGTGGATACGGGAGGCACCTTCACCGACCTGGTGGCCCTGACCGCCGGGACACTCGAACACCACAAGCTGGCCAGCACACCGGCCGATCCCGCCCGGGCGGTCCTGGAGGGTGTCGGCGTCCTGACCGGGGGGGCGGGCCCCGATCCCGACGATCGGGTGGCCCATGGCACCACCGTCGGCACCAACGCCGTTCTGACCGGACAGGTGGCGGCGGCCGTGCTCGTGACCACCCGCGGTTTCGAGGACGTGCTCGAGATCGGGCGCCAGGACCGGCCCCGGCTCTACGACCTGGAGGTCGAGCGGCCCCGGCCGCTGATTGCCGCCGGGCGGCGGCTGGGTATTGCGGAGCGGATCGGTCCCGAAGGTCAGGTGGAGCAATCCCTGGCGGCCGGCGACCGCGCCCTGGCCGGATTGCTCGAGGCGCTGGAAGCCCTCGATCCTCCCCCCGAGGCGATCGCCGTTTCGCTCCTGCACGCCTACGCCAATCCGAACCACGAACGCCTGATCGGGGCCGAACTCGCGCGCCGCTTCCCCGGGATTCCCCTGACCCTTTCGAGCGAGCTGATTCCCGTCTTCCGGGAGTACGAACGGACCTCGACCGTGGTTGTGAACGCCGCCGTACAGCCGGTCATGAGCCGATATCTCGGGCGGCTGCGCGAGGGATTGGGCTCGCAGCGGCTCACCATCACGACCTCGAGCGGGGGCTCGGTGTCGGCGCGGCGAGCCGCCGAGGAGCCGGTCCGCACCCTGCTCTCGGGCCCGGCCGCAGGAGTGGCCGGAGCTCTGGCCGTGGCCCGGCGGGCCGGGTTCGAGAAGGTTCTGACCTTCGATATGGGCGGGACCAGCACCGACGTGGCCCTCTGCGACGGCGCCATCCGCCTGACCGCCGAGGGAGGGCTGGAGGGCTATCCCCTGCTCGTCGACCAGGTGGATCTGCATACCGTCGGAGCCGGCGGGGGAAGTCTGGCCCGGGTCGACCGGGGGGGCGCCCTGGTGGTCGGACCGCAGAGCGCCGGGGCCGATCCGGGACCGCTCGCCTACGGCCGCCGCACCGCGGGCGAGGCCGGCGAGGGGGTGACCGTCACCGACGCCAACCTTCTGCTCGGCCGGCTGCCCGCCGCCGGCCTGCTGGGGGGCGGCATGGCCCTGGACGACGGGGCCGCGCGGAGCGGACTGGAGCGTCTGGCCGCCGCGGCCGGCCGGGTGCCCGGAGCGCGCCCGATGACTCCCGAAGAATGTGCCGAGGGAGTGGTGCGGGTTGCGGTCACGACCATGGCGGGGGCCCTGCGGCGGATCAGTGTGGAGCGGGGCAAGGATCCCCGCGGCTATGTGCTGGTTTCGTTCGGCGGGGCCGGCGCGATGCACGCCGCCGCCCTGGCCCGGGAAATGGGAATCGACACCGTCCTCATTCCCCGCGAGCCCGGTCTGCTGTCGGCCGTGGGAACGCTGGTGGCCGGTATGCGGATCGACCGGGCGCGCACGGTGCTCGGGCTGGATCCCGGCACCGACGCCGGAGCCGAGCAGCTCGAATGTGCCTGGCGCGAACTGGAAGATGAAGCCGTCACCGGACTCGACGAGTCGGGTGCGGAGCAGAGCGGTCGCCGGATCGAACGCTGGGCCGACCTGCGCTACCGCGGCCAGTCGTTCGAGCTGACGGTCGAGGCCTCGACTCCAGCCACATCCGGGCGCCAACCGCAGCGGGCGCCGGGGGATCTCTGGACCGCACTGCGGGAGCGTTTCGCCGCCGCACACCGGGAGCGCTACGGCTACGATCGGCTCGAGACGCCGGTCGAACTGGTCTCGATCCGGGTGGCGGGTCACGGCCCCCCGGCGGCCGGCCTCGACACCCTGCTGCCGCCCCTGGCACAAGAGAGCGAAGAGGGCGGAGCGGCCTCGCCCGGCGCGGCCACCGGAGGCCGGGCAGCCGCCGCGGCCGGGGAACGAGCGCCGGCGCAGGATGCGTATCCGCGGCGGGATATGATCTGGGAGGGGCAGATGTATCCGACCCCCCAGATTCCCCGCTCGGCGCTTACGGCCGGGACCAGCTTGCGCGGCCCGGCCCTGATGTACGAATTTTCCGCTACCACGATCGTCCCCCCCGGAGCCCGGGTCGAGATCGACCCCTGGGGCGATCTGATTCTGAAGGTCTGAGAAAGAGGAGTTAGAGGGTGAGCGAGGAGACCGACCGTAGCGACACACCCGGCCGCAAAGCCATTCCCGACCGCAGCGACATCTCCAGCCGCGCCTTTCCGACCCGCGCCGTGCACGCGGGCGAGGGCGACGATCCCGCCACCGGAGCCGCCGCGGTGCCGATCTACCAGACGGCGCCCTTCGGCTTCACGACCGCACAGGGACTCGAGGATGCTTTTCTGCGGCCGCGGGGCGAGTACATCTACACCCGGCTCGGCAATCCGACCGTGCGCGCGCTCGAAACCAAGGTCAGCGCCCTCGAGGGGACCGAGGATGCCGTCGCGGCCGCCTCGGGTATGGCGGCCATTTCCACGGCCATGTTCACCCTGCTTGAGCCGGGAGGGCGGCTGGTAGCCTACCGCGATGTCTACGGCGGCACCTCGGGATTCTTCCAGCGCCTGCTCGAGCCATGGGGGATCGAGGTGAACTGGGTCGAGGCGGGAGCCGAAGCCGGTGAGGGCAAGCGCCTGCGGGCCGCCCTGGGGAACGGGGCCGACGTTCTTTACCTGGAGTCGCCCACCAATCCCACCCTGAAGATCTGCGACCTCGCCGCCGCCGCCCGGCTCGGGCACGAGGCCGGTGCGGTGGTGGTGGTCGACAACACCTTCGCGTCGCCCGTGCTGCAGCGCCCTCTCGAGCTGGGGGCCGACCTGGTGGTGCACTCGCTGACCAAGTTCCTCGGCGGTCACGGCGACACCACCGGCGGAATCGTGGCCGGAGGGGCCGAAAAAACGACCGCGATCCGGAGCCGGCTGGTCGACCTGGGAGGCATCATGGATCCTCTGGCGGCCTTCCTGCTGATGCGCGGCATCAAGACGGTCGCGGTCCGGGTCAGGCAGGCCTCCGAAAACGCCCTGGCCCTGGCCCGCTGGCTCGAGGAGCACCCCCGGGTGAAAAAGGTCAATTACCCGGGGCTCGAGAGCCACCCCGGACACGCCGTGGCTGCGGCGCAGATGAGTGCCTTCGGGGCGATGCTTTCCTTCGAACTCGAAGCCGACCTCGAGGCCACCCGCCGGGTGGTCGACACCCTGCAGCTGATCAGAATCATCCCCAGTCTGGGGAGCGTGGAAACAACCCTGCTGTTGCCAGCGGTCTCGTCACACTACAAGTTGAAGAAAGCAGAGCGTGAAGCGATCGGGATACCCGACGGACTGATCAGGATTTCCGTGGGTATCGAAGAGGTGGATGATGTCGTGGCCGATCTGGAAAACGGCCTGGCGGTGCTCGCCTGACGTTCACGCCGCACCCGGGGGCGCGATCCGCCGCCGGAGGGCGATAGAGGGATCGACGACAGCATGAATGCGAAACGGAAATCGAGCCCGCCGCGCAGCACGCGCGAGAACGCAGCTGCCGACGACGGCTGCTGTTCGAAGGCCGATGTGGTCGGCCTGGGGACCTGCACCGTCAACTACGAGGCCCTGGTACCCAAACTGGGCTGGCAGAAACCGAAGGTCTTGAGCCAGGGCTTCGAGGTCGCCCCGGGGGGAGCTACCGCCCTGAGCCTGATCCAGCTCGCCCGGCTGGGGGTCAGTACCGCCTGGCTGGGCATTCTGGGCGACGACGAGGAGGGGGAGATGATCCTCTCGGCCTTCGAGGCCGAGAATATCTCCACCACCTGCATCGAGAAGCGGCGGGGCCAGCGCTCGCCCTTTTCATGGGTCGCCGTGACCCCGAAAGGGGACCGGGCCACGATCGTCTTCCCCAACGTGCTGAACTATCTCACGCCCGAAAAGGTCGACGCCGCCATGGTGGGCTGCATCGACTCTTCACTGCACTTTCACACCGACGTGGCCAGCGTGCCGCTGCGGACCACCCTGCAGGCGATCGAGGTGGCCCGGGCCGCCGACTGCTTCGTGTTGACCGACCTGGACACCGAACCCACCTACCTGGTCGAGGAAGCCGGTCTGGGCCGGCATAAGGAACTCGAGGCGATCCTGAAGAAGAGCGACGTGGTCAAGGCCTGCTTCGCCGCCGCCACGGCTCTGACCGGAGCCGGGACGCCCGCTGAAGCCTGCCGGATTCTGCATTCCACCTATGCTTCGCGCTATACCGTGGTGACCGCCGGCCGCGAAGGCAGCGTGTTGATGTACAACGGCGAGACCTGGGACATTCCCGCTCTGGGACCGGCGGTCGACCCCACCGGTGCCGGCGGCGCCTACTTCGGCGGTCTCTCCTACGCCCTGCTGCGGGGCCTGACCGGCGAGCAGGCCGGTTACTTCGCAGCCGCCTGTGCCGCCTATGCCTGCGCCCGTGTCGGCTCCCTGGCCCTGGGCACACTCGAGGATATCGATGTCATCCTCAACGGCACTCTCCAGGTCGAGGGGGCCGAAGACGACACCTGACATGACACTCGATCCCGTCCTGCTCGAAGTCTACAAGCACCGCTTCGCCGGGGTGGCTGAAGAGATGGGCGCGGTTCTGCAGCGGACCGCGTCCTCGCCCAACATCAAGGAACGCCGCGACTACTCCTGCGCCCTCTTCGACTCCGCCGCCCGGGTCGTGGCCCAGGGCGATCACCTGCCGGTCCATCTGGGAAGCATGCCCCGATCGGTGGCCGCAGCCCTCGCGGGGGGGCCGCTGCGTCCGGGTGAGATCGTCATCCTGAACGATCCCTTCGCCGGCGGCACGCACCTGCCCGACATCACCATGGTGGCGCCGGTCTGCGTTCCCGACGCCGCTCTCGCAGGGGTACAGGCCTCCGACCCCCCGCAGGGCTCCGGGGCCGGGAGCGCTTCCGGTCAGGATCGCTTCGAACCGCCCCGGTTTTACGTCGCGGCGCGGGCCCATCATGCCGATGTGGGCGGCATCGCGCCGGGATCGATGGCGGTCGCGACCGAGATCTACCAGGAGGGCCTGCGCATTCCGCCGATCCGCCTGCGCCGCCCCGGACAGACCGAACCCGATCCCGACACCGTGGCGCTCCTGCTCGCCAACGTGCGGACCCCGGCCGAGCGCGAAGGGGACCTGCGGGCGCAGATGGCGGCTCTGGACGTCGGTGTGCGGCGGATGAACCAGATCATGGCCGAGCGGGGCGCCGGGGAACCGGTCCGCTACGCCGGGCATCTCATCGACTACGCCGAACGGATGACCCGGGCCCTGATCGACGCTCTGCCCGACGGCACCTACAGCTTCTCCGACGCTCTGGACGACGACGGGCGGGGGAGCGGGCCCCTGCCGGTCACGGTCGCCGTCACCGTGGCGGGCGACAGTGTGACGGTCGATTTCACAGGCACCGCCCCGCAGTGCGCGGGACCGATGAACGCGGTCGAAGCGATCACCCTCTCGGCCACCGTCTATGTCTTCCGCTGTCTGCTCGATCCCTCGGTGCCGCCCAATGCCGGTTCCTTCGCGCCGATCAGGCTCGTGGCTCCCGCCGGCTCGCTCGCCAACGCCCGTCCCCCGGCGGCGGTGGCGGCCGGGAACGTGGAAACGAGCCAGCGCCTGGTGGACGTTCTCTTCGGGGCCCTGGCTTCGGCCGTGCCCGACCGGGTGCCGGCGGCCAGCCAGGGGACCATGAACAATCTCTCGATCGGGGGCACCGATCCCCGCACCGGAACGAGTTTTGCCTATTACGAGACCACCGGGGGCGGCATGGGAGGGCGGCCCTCGGGACCGGGCCCGGCGGCGATCCACTGTCACATGACCAATACCCGCAACACCCCGGTCGAGGCGCTCGAGCACGCCTACCCCTTCCGGGTGCGCCGCTACGGCATCCGGGCCGGCTCCGGCGGGGCGGGGCGGCATCCCGGTGGAGCGGGGATCGTGCGCGAACTCGAAATGCTGGCACCGGTCACCGTGAGCCTGCTCACCGAACGGCGCGTGACCGCTCCCTGGGGTCTGCAGGGCGGCTCGCCCGGCGCGGTGGGCCGCAATACCCTGCTGCGTCCGGGCTTCGAGCCCGAGGATGCGGGCGGCAAGGGCACCTGGCAGCTCGAACCGGGCCAGGCCATCCGGCTCGAAACCCCCGGTGGAGGCGGGTGGGGAGCAGGAAAGTAAGCCCGGACAAAGAGGCCGGGAGCCGGTTCGACCTCCCCTTTTGTCGGGGGTCGCTGTAGGATGGTATCTCGATGAGCTTCCTACCCCCCCCAGAGCGAGGATCTGTGATTGGACGCCTGTCTGGTCCTTGAAGACGGCCGTGTGTTTCGGGGCAAGGCCTTCGGTGCCGTGCGTGACGCTCCCGGGGAAGTCGTTTTCAATACCGCCATGACAGGGTACCAGGAGATCCTCACCGACCCCTCCTACGCCGGTCAGATCGTGGTCATGACCTACCCCCTGATCGGAAACTACGGCGTGACCCCTGAAGACGCCGAATCACGCGGGGTGTGGCCCGAGGGATTCGTAGTGCGCGAGTACAGTGATCTCTTCTCGAACTGGCGGGGACGACAGGACCTGGTGCTCTACCTGCGCGAGCACCGGGTGGCGGGCATCACCGGGGTCGATACCCGGGCCCTGACCCGGCACATCCGTTCGGCCGGCGCCATGCGCGGGATCATCTCGACCGACCCCGACACCGACCGCCTCCTCGAGGCGGTCAGGGCCAGCCCCGAGATGTCGGGGCGGGACCTGGTCCACGACGTCACCGTCGCCGAAGCCTACGGCTGGCACGAGCCGACCCCGATCCCCTTCGGCATCCACGACGAAACCCTCGCTCACGAGGCGGTGCCGGCCGGGGAGCCCCCCCTGCCCGCCGGCGAGCTGCGCGTGGTGGTGATGGATTACGGCGTGAAATACAACATCCTGCGGCGGCTGGTGGATGTCGGGGGGACGGTGACGGTCGTGCCCGCCGACACGAGCGCCGACGAGGTGCTGGCGCTGCAACCCCACGGGGTGGTCTTTTCGAACGGTCCCGGCGATCCGGCCGCCCTGCCCGGCATCGTCGAGACCGCCGGTCATCTGGCCCGGGCGGTCCCCTGTTTCGGGATCTGCCTCGGGCACCAGATCCTGGGCCAGGCCTTCGGCTATCGAACCTTCAAGCTCGCTTTCGGCCACCACGGCGCCAACCATCCGGTCCGGCGCCTGGATACGGGCCGGGTCGAGATCACCAGCCAGAACCACGGCTTCGCGGTCGATCTCGCTTCAGGGGGCTCGGGGCTCGTCGAGACCCACCTCAACCTCAACGACGGCACCAACGAGGGCTTCCGGCACGCCGAACTGCCCGTTTTCGCCGTGCAGTACCATCCCGAGGCTTCGCCGGGACCGCGTGATGCGGCCTACCTGTTCCGGGAATTCGTCCGTGCCATGGGCACCTGCCGCGATTCGGGAGGGCCCTGAAAGTGCCCCGCCGCGACGACCTGGAGCGTATCCTCATCATCGGTTCGGGGCCGATCGTCATCGGCCAGGCCTGCGAGTTCGACTACTCGGGGACCCAGGCCTGCAAGGCCCTGGCCGAAGAGGGCTACGAAACGGTTCTGGTGAACTCCAATCCGGCCACCATCATGACCGACCCCGAGTTCGCCACCCGGACGTATATCGAACCGCTCACGCCCGAAGCCCTCGAGCTGATCGTCGAGCGGGAGCGACCCGACGCCCTGCTGCCCACCGTCGGCGGCCAGACCGGCCTCAACCTGGCGGTCGAACTGGCCGACCGGGGTACCCTCGACCGGTTCGGAGTTGAGCTGATCGGCGCCCGGCTCGACGCCATCCGGCTGGCCGAGGACCGCGAGCTCTTCAAAGACGCCATGGAGGGAGCCGGCCTGGAGTGCCCCCGGTCCGGCTATGTCAGTTCGATCGACGCGGCGGTCGACCTGGCCGCCGGAACCGGCTATCCGGTCATCATCCGCCCCAGCTTCACCCTCGGTGGCTCGGGGGCCGGGGTGGCCTGGAATGTCGAGGAGCTGCGCCGGCTGGTCGAGAAGGGGCTCGACGCCAGCCCGGTGCACCGGGTTCTGATCGAGGAGTCGGTCATCGGCTGGAAGGAGTACGAGCTCGAGGTCATGCGCGACCTGGCCGACAACGTGGTCGTGATCTGCTCGATCGAGAACTTCGATGCCATGGGGATCCATACCGGGGATTCGATCACGGTCGCTCCGGCCCAGACCCTGACCGACCGCGAGTACCAGCGCATGCGCGACATGGCTCTGCGCACCATCCGTACCGTCGGGGTCGAAACGGGGGGAAGCAACATCCAGTTCGCCCTGAATCCCGCCGACGGCCGCATGCTGGTGATCGAGATGAACCCCCGGGTGAGCCGCTCGAGCGCTCTGGCCTCGAAGGCGACCGGTTTTCCGATCGCCCGCATCGCCGCCAAGCTGGCGGTCGGCTACACCCTCGACGAGATTCCCAACGACATCACCCGCGAAACCCCCGCTTCGTTCGAGCCGACCATCGACTACTGCGTGGTCAAAATTCCCCGCTGGGCCTTCGAGAAGTTTCCCAACGTGGACCAGACCCTGACCACCCAGATGAAATCGGTCGGCGAGGCGATGGCGATCGGGCGCACCTTCAAGGAAGCCCTGCTCAAAGGGATCCGATCGCTCGAGATCGAGCGGGCCGGTCTCTCCGACGGGGCCGCCCGGCTGGATCCCGAGCAGCTGCGCGAGCGGCTGCGGGTGCCGAACTGGGAGCGGCTCTTCTACATCCACCTCGCCTTCCAGTCGGGGCTGGATCTGAGCGAAGTGAACCAGCTGACCGGCATCGATCCCTGGTTTCTGCGCCAGATCGAACAGCTGGTCGACTTCGAGGGGCGCCTGCGGGCCTTTTCGCTCGTCCGTCTGCCCGCCGAACTGCTGCTCAAGGCCAAACGCTTCGGCTACTCCGATCTCGAGATCGCCCGGCTGACCGGCGCGGCGGAGGCGGCGGTGCGCGCCCGGCGCTCAGAGCTCAACCTGCGCCCGGTGTACAAGCGGGTCGATACCTGCGGGGCCGAATTCGAAGCCTACACCCCGTACTTTTACTCCACCTGGGAATCGGAGGACGAGACCGCCCCCACCGACCGACGCAAGATCGTCATTCTGGGGGGCGGGCCGAACCGGATCGGGCAGGGAATCGAGTTCGACTACTGCTGCTGTCACGCCTCTTTCGCCCTGCGCGAGGAGGGCTTCGAGACCATCATGGTCAACTGCAATCCCGAGACGGTCTCGACCGATTACGACATCTCCGACCGGCTCTACTTCGAGCCTCTCACCCTCGAGGATATTTTGCATATCGTCGAGACCGAGCGCCCCGAGGGAGTCATCATCCAGTACGGCGGTCAGACCCCCCTGCGGCTGGCCATGGCCCTGCAGGAAGCGGGAGTGCCGATCATCGGCACCAGCCCCGATTCGATCGATCTGGCCGAGGACCGGGAGCGGTTCGGGGCCCTGCTGACCCGCCTGGGCATTCCCCGGCCCGCCGACGGTACCGCCACCGACATCGAAGGCGCCCTGCGGGTGGCGAGGCAGATAGGATATCCCGTTCTGATCCGGCCTTCCTACGTCCTCGGCGGGCGGGCCATGGCGGTGGTCTATTCGGAGAAGGATCTCGAGGGCTGGATGCGGGGCGCCGTGGAGGCCAGTTTCGAACATCCGGTTCTGATCGACCGCTTCCTCGAAGGGGCTACCGAGGTGGATGTGGATGCCGTGGCCGACGGCGAGCGGGTCGTCATCGCCGGCATCATGGAGCATATAGAGGAAGCCGGGGTGCACTCGGGCGATTCGGCCTGCGTGCTGCCTCCCTGGAAGCTGCCGGCTGACGTGATCGAGACCATCCGCAGCCATACCGTACGTCTGGCCGAGGCGCTCGAGGTACGCGGCCTGATCAACGTGCAGTACGCCGTGCAGCAGGGGGACGTCTACGTGCTCGAAGTCAATCCCCGGGCCAGCCGTACGGTCCCCTTCGTATCGAAGGCCACCGGGGTGCCGTGGGCCAAGGTCGGCGCCCGGGTCATGGCCGGCACGAGCCTGGCCGGGCAGGGGCTCGCCGGCGAGGTCGCCGTGGCCGGCCGTTTCGTGAAGGCGGTCGTTTTTCCCTTCATGAAGTTCCCCGGTTCCGACACCATCCTGGGGCCCGAGATGCGCAGCACCGGGGAGGTCATGGGTTCGGCCGCCGGGGTGGGGCAGGCCATCGGCAAGGCTTTTGCCGCGGCCGGGATGAGTCTGCCGGTCGAGGGCACGGTTTTTCTGAGTGTCTGCGACGGCGACAAGCCGGCGGCGGTGGCGGTCGCCCGTCGTTTCGAGGCGCTGGGGCTGCGTATCATGGCCACCGCCGGGACCGCCGCCGCGCTTTCCGCCTCGGGCATCGCGGTCGAAGAAGTCTGGAAAGTGGGTGAAGGACCGCGCCCGCACGTGGTGGATCGGATCAAGAATTCTGAGATCGACCTGATTATCAACACCCCGGTTGGACGGGGTGCGCGAACCGACGATACTATGATTCGCACCGAAGCCGTTCTGCACGGCGTGCCCTGCATCACCACCATGAGCGGAGCGGCGGCCGCCGCCGAGGGCATCGAAGCCCGACGTGAAGGAAGATTGCAGGTCCGCAGTCTTCAGGAATACCATGGGACGGCAGAGAGCACCGGTCTCGACACAGGCGCGGAACGAGTGTGAACGTTACCCCCGATCCCGAAACCGAACAGTTGACCGAGATCGACGGTCCGACCCCGGATCAGGACTCCAGGGCTCTGATCCCCCCGCCGGGGGAGGAAGGGGACGGGCTGCGCGACGGCCTGCTGGTCAAGGACGCCGAACCGGAGACGATCGTCCGCCGGCGTTCCGAATACCTGCAGCGGGCCTATCTGATGATCCGGGGCCGGTGGATCGCCATTATCGTCCTGGCGGTCACAACCGTCCTGGTCACCTGGATCGGTCAGTTCAAATACGATCTGAGGTGGCCCGGTCTTGTCCTGGTGGCAATGGCCCTGTACAACGTTTTCTTCGAGATCGATTTTCACTTCCGGGAGCGGCGCGAACTCGACCTCAAGGGACTGGGGGCGGTCTACCGCTCGGGCCTGGTGCAGATCGACCTCGATCTGGTCGCGCTGACGATTCTGATCTATCTCACCGGGGGAATCGAGAGCCCCTTCGTCTTCTTTTACATTTTCCATACCCTGGTGGCGTCCTACACCCTGTCACGCCGCGAGACCTACTGGCAGGCCACCCTGGCGGTGGGGCTCTTTCTCTCGATGTGCCTGCTGAACTACGATCCGATCACGCTCGATATCATCAACGCCGAGGTCCTGAAATTCATCGGCATCTACACCGATTACGAGATCGCCATCAACCCGACCGGCGATCCCCTGCTCGATCCCCGCTATCTGAACATCTCCTTCATTCTGGCCTACAATTTCGCCCTGGCGGCCGTGCTCTATATTTCGGCGGCGATCGGCTCCTCGCTCTCTCAGCGCTACCGCGAGAAAGAACAGGCGATCCGCGAGCAGGCCATCACCGACGGCCTGACCGGCCTCTACAACTACCGCCACTTCAGCTCCCAGCTCGAACTGGAGTTCGAGCGGGCCCGCCGCTACGGACACGAGATGAGCCTGGTGATGATCGACATGGACGGTCTGAAACGCTGGAACGACATGCACGGACACCTGCTGGGCTCGCAGGCCCTCAAGGAGATTGCCGAGATCCTCAAAGGCACCACCCGCCCGGTCGATGTCGTCGCCAAGTACGGCGGAGACGAATTCGCTCTGATTTTACCCGAAACCGGTAAGGAGGGGGGAACCCTGGTGGCCGAACGGATCCGGCAGGAGGTGCAGGATCACAATTTCATGGAAGCCGACCGCAAGCGCACCGGGCGGCTCTCGGTTTCGGGCGGGGTGGCGGTCTTTCCCGACGACGCCTCGGCCATTCGCGAGCTGGTCGATGTCGCCGACAGCTGTCTGTACGCAGCCAAACAGGCGGGGCGCAACCGCATCAAAGTGGCCGGCCGCGAGGGCTTTCTGGGCGGGGATGTCGACGGGATCGGCCGCGAAGGACCGGCCGCGGTCCCCGATTCGGGTTCCTGATAGCGGGAACAGGCTCATCCTCTCAACCGTCATACTTTTACCGTGATGAAACGTCTGCGACCGACATATGACCTGCGCCCCCGGCGCCGAACGGCGGTTGCGGTTCTGCTGCTGGCGGGGCTGACGCTCACGACTGCCGCGGCGTCGCCGACGGCCGACCGGCTGCCTCAGGAGCCCCCCGACGACATGGCGGCGGCCATGGCCGAAGGAATCCGGGCCTTCGGGCTGCCCGATTACGACGCCGCCCGGGACGCCTTCCGGCGGGCCGCCCGTCTCGATTCGCGCGCGCCCCTGCCCCACGTCTGGCTGGCCCGCTGCGACATCGCCGAACGAAACGACGATTTCGATCGCGACGACCGTCACCGCAGGGCCGAGCGCGAACTCGATCGGGCCCTGCGCCGCGACCCGGGGAACCGCGAGGCGCGGTACTGGCAGGCCCGGCTGCTGACCATCATGGGGGGCAACCGCAACCTGGCCGACGCGAAAACCCTGTACCGCGAACTGCTCGACGAAGCCCCTCTCTACGAAGATGTCATGCTCCGCCTGCTCGAGATCAATATCGAGTCGCGGACGCTCGACACCTACCTGGTCGAACTCGACGAACTGGCCCGTACCGATCCCGACGATCCGGTGAACCTCTACCGCTACGCCGATGCCCTGCGCATGAACGGCGATTTCGGACGGGCCGAGGCGATGCTGCGTCTGATCGGGCGCCGGTGGCGCGACTTCGCGCCCGGCTGGGTCAGCTATTCCCTGGCCCTGACCCTCTTCGAACTCGAGGAGTGGGGCGAGGGTACGGCCGCGTACCTCGACGCCATCACCTTCATGGAGAACCCGGCCCTGGCCCGCACGATGTGGGAGGATATCCGCTACATCGCCAACCTCTATGAACTGGCCCGCTTCCGCCGGGCCTCGACGGTCGAAGAGTACCGCGAGGCCCTGCGGGCTTTCTGGAAGCGGCGCGATCCCACCAAGACCAGCCCCGACAATGAGCGGATCGGGGTGCACTATCAGCGCCTGAAGGTGGCGTGGGAATCGTACCGGCTGGCCGGCCTGCGCACAGCCTACAACGATCCCGATACCGACGGTCTCCTGCGCAAACCGCCCACCTACGATATCGAATCCCCCTTCAACGACATGGGCCTGGTCTACCTGCGGCACGGCGAGCCCGACGAGACCTCGCATTCGCACGATGTCGAGGTGGACAACATGTCGTGGGCGTACTACGAAGAGGCGGGGCGGCCGGAGATGTTCTTCCACTTCGAGCAGCACTCCCTCGGCGGAAGCTGGCGTCTGGTCCCCTTCCCCGACCCTGCCTATGCCGAATCGCGCACCTCGATGGATCCCAAATTCGGGCTGCTGATGCGCGGGGTGGACCCGCAGATCGAATCCATGTTCGCCGCCGACGCCAATGCCGACGTGCAGGAGGGCTTCACCACCGACACCTATCTTCCCGAACGGGAGGTCATCCCGCTCACCGTCTTCAACGATGAGGCGACCTTCAAGGCCGCCGGCGGCTTGAGCCGCCACGAAGCCTACTGGGCGATCCCGATCGTCGAGCTGCTCACCTCCGAAGCCCTCGAGCGCGGCTCGGTGACGGTCAAGGTCAGCCTCAGCCTCTTCACGGATGACTACCGCGAGGTGTACCGCAACGAACGCCTTCTGCCCCTGCGGCTGAGTTCCGATATGGCGGCCGGGAGCATCACGGTCGACCAGGAAGTCATGGCGGTTCCCCCGGGGAATTACCTGCTGGCCCTGCAGGTCTGTGACGAGAGCGAAGAACGGATGCAGATCCAGGAGATCGAGACCGTCGTCGACGCTTACCCCGAGGGCGAACTGCTGATCAGCGACGTCGAGATCTGCTCCCAGATCAGGGAAGGGGTGTTCAGCGGCCCGCTGCGGGCCTTCGCCAAAGGAGGGGGGACGGTCATTCCCCTGCCGACCCGGATTTATCCGCCCGATCAGCCGGCTCTGATCTACTTCGACATTTACGGGCTGGCCAAGGACGAGTACAACGCCACCCGCTATCGCATTTCCTACCGGCTCGACCCGGGCAGCGGTGAGCAGGGGCGCATGGACAGGGTGCGGATCGGCGGCCGGGAGGGACGCTCCCAGGAGACCGGCGGGATCATCGTGACCCTCGACGAGGAGTCGGGTATCTCGAGCGATGAACACAGGACCTTGACCATCGACCTGGGTGAGAGCAGCTTCAGAACGTACACCCTGCGGATCACGGTCGAGGATCTCGTCTCGGGCCGCGAGACTTTCCAGACCACCTTCTTCAGGGTCAACCGGGGCGGGTGAGCGGACGTCGGCGGGATGGCGCGGGTGAGCCGACGCCGGCCGGGCGGCGCGGGCGCACCGCCCCCGGAGCGAAAACGGACCGGATGAGCACAAACCCCTGCACGGGAGCCGAAGCGATCCTCTTCGACGTCCTCCACACCCTGGTGGATGACGACGGCTTTCCCCGCTATCAGCTCCGCGAGATGCTGGCCGCCGAGGGCCACGAGGCCGACCTGCCCCTGTTCGAGGAGGTCTACCGCGAACTCACCACCCGCGAGTACGACTGGGAAACGGCGGCCCGCGAAGAGCCTTTCCGCTCGATCCACGACCGCCATCGCAGCCGGCTCACGACGCTCTACCGTCACTACGGTCTCGATCGCGACCGCGATCTGGAAAGCGACATCGCCCGGCTGTGGGAACGGATAGGGGAATCCTCGCTCTATCCCGAGGCCGCGGACGTGCTCCGGGCTCTGGCCGCACGAGGCTACCGGCTGGCCCTGGTCAGCAACGCCGACGAGGACGATCCGGTCCTCGGCGCTCTCGGTCGGGCCGGGCTCGAAGTCCAGTTCGCAGCTGTGGTGACCAGCCAGGGGGCCGGGGCCTACAAACCCGCCCCGGCTGTCTTCGAACAAGCTCTGGGAACTCTCGGTATCGAGCCCGCCCGGGCGGTCATGGTGGGAGACAGCCCGGCCTCGGATATGCTCGGTGCGCACCGGGTCGGGATCCCGACGGTCTGGGTCAACCGGAAGGGCCGTCCCTACCCCCCCGGGTACCCCGAGCCGGGAGTCGAAGTCGCCGACCTGCGGGGACTGCTCGATATTCTGCCCGGTCCGCCGGGAACCGGGGGCGGTTGAGGGTACGATACCCGGCATCATTTTCGGAGGAGGCGAGGAATGCGTTTCGTCGGCACGCTGATCATGGGATTCGTTCTGGTGCTCATCATCGCTGCGGTCGGATTCCTCTTCGTCGGCGGCACCGAGCAGGCGGTGATCGAGACCGAACCGGGCCGGATCGTGATCACCTTCTTCGGCCGCGAGGCTCCCGGGCATGTGAAGAATTTCAAGAAGCTCAGCCGGGACGGATTCTACGACGGGACGGCCTTTTTCCGGGCCGTGCCCGGTTTCGTGGTCCAGGGAGGCGATCCGCGGACCCGGGACGACAATCCCTACAACGACGGCACCGGCGGGCCGGGGTACACGCTCGAACCCGAGTTCAACGAGATTCCTCACCAGCGGGGTATCGTCTCGATGGCCCGGGGGGAACGGCTCGATACCGCCGGCAGCCAGTTCTTCATCTGTCTGGACCGTCTGCCCGCGCTGGATCGGCAGTACACCGTCTTCGGTCAGGTCGTCGAGGGTATCGAAGTCTGCGACGCCATCGCCGCCCGGCCCCACTACAGCGACGATCCCATGCTCTACGAGCACCTGCGCGAACCGGTCGTGGTCCGGTCGGTCACGATTCAGACGGTGTACCGCCTGCCCCTGATCGGGGAGTTCACGCTGTAGAGAACGTCCCCGGGGGGCCGGAACATCGGCGGGGGAACAAACATCGGCGGGATTTTCTCGCGGTGAAAGAAACCCCCCGGGCTGCGAGCCCGGGGGGCGGGGGGTGGCGGTGAGGGTGGCTTCTCACCGCCGGTCGGAAGGTTTCTGGAGTTGCGGCCGGATCCGGGCGGGCGGAACGATCGCCCGCGGGCAGGACCGCTACTCCGGCTTTTTATTGGTCACCAGCCGGTTGTAGAGCCACTCGGGGGCGTCGGCCTGCCCGGCGGCCTGGCGCACGTCGCTGATGCGGGCCTGGACCAGGAAACGGCTCACCCCCGACTGCAGCAGGGCCGCACCCGAACCCACGTCGTAGTTGATCCCGACCCATTCGTCGTCGTCCAGTTCGGTCAGGGTGGTGCCGTAGGTGGCCAGGATCTCGGCGGTCTTGTGCATCAGGGCCTCGAGGTGCTCTTCGAGCCGGGCCCGCGAGGCCTCCGGATCGTCCAGAACGGTGCGCAGGGGGCGAGCGGTCCGCCGCTCCGAGGTCGGAAGGTCGGGCTCCGGTACGGCAACGTCGGTCTCCATCATGACCACACTGCTCATCCGGGCACTGCGGTTGAAGATCACTCCGTAACCGGGCAGATAGCGGGCGCGCGAGCCGCCGCCGTACACGCTCCAGGAACTGCCCCCCCCGATGACATAGGTCTGGGCCAGCATGTCATAGGCTTCGGCCGCTTCTCCCTCGCGCCGGGAAGTAAACCCCCGGAAGGACTCGGCGATGATCTCATTCATGATCTGGACCTGGGTCCGCAGCGCCTCGCTCATGTCGTTGGTGCCGCGCGAGACCTGCACCGCCTGCCGGGCCCGCTCGATCTCGCCGGGGCCGCCCAGCCGGTCGCGCTCGACGGTCAGGGTGAGGTTGTGCTCCTCGTCATCGCCCTGTTCGAAGAGGATGGTGATGACCTCGTCGTCGGCGGCCTGGTGCAGGGTGTGGCCGTAGGTGGCCAGGGCGGTTACCAGGGCGTCGAGGATGCGATTCTCGTACTCCCTGCGCCACTGAGCGAACAGTTCGCTGAGGTGCTCGGACCGCTGCCGGCGTTCCTGCAGAGTCGCCTCGACCCGCTGTTCGGTTTCTTCGTCGGGCACGGTCTCGGTCCGCCCGCTCCGGCCGGCGGCGGCCCGGCTATCCTGCCGTCGGGCGATCAGGTCCTCGAGCTGGCGGTTCTGCTCCTGAAGCTGCAGCACCAGGTTGCCGCCGTCGGATACCAGACCGATACCGCCCGAGCGCAGCGACCAGCGGATGGTGAAGAGGTACCCGTAGCCGTTCATGTAGAAACCCGACACACTGCTCGGGCCCGAACCGGGATACCGGAAGTAGTTCACGGGGACATCTCTTTCCAGAACACGGCCCTCGCGCAGGAAGTAGGCGGAAAAGGTGTTCGCTCCTTCGGTATCCACCAGCTCCTCGGGCACATCGGGGGCTTCGACCGCCGACAGGGTGGTCGAGAGAATCCGGTTCATGATCCGGATCTCGGGTGATTCCTGCGGGCCCTCGCTCACCCCGATCTGGGGGTAGTAGGCACCGGCAAGCTGGTCGTACATAACCAGGTTGGAGCCGACGGCAACGTACGTTTCGTCGGGGGTGGTAACCTCGGCGACCTGGGCTCGGGCCCCAACCGCGCCGAGCAACAGAGCGGTGCCCAGACCGATCAACAGGGGGCTGGAGTACCGTTTCATGATCATCACTTCCTTTCCTGGAGTCCGCCCGGCTGGAGCAGAGCAGCCAGGATGGCGTTGGTCTTCTGAAGTTCGCTTCCCGTGATGTCGTAGAGGTCCTGGTAGGCCAGGGTGAGGTTGGCCAGGCCGTTGCGCAGGGAGGTGAAATCGGTTGCAAAGGCGTTGTCCACGGCGGTCAGAAGCGACTCGGTCAGGCGGGCGTCCCGCCCGTCGAGTTCCTCCTGCAGGGTGGCCAGCAGAAGCTGGCGGTCACGGGCCCGGGTGTTCTGTACCAGGTCGGTCATGTATCCGGCCATTTCCTGCATGGCCAGGGTGAACTCCTCGCGGCTCACCGGGACGATCTCCTCCCCGGCGTTTGCCTCGGTCTGAGCCATTTGGGTCGCTTCGCTGACGGATCGCGGACCGAAGCCCACCTGCAGGACACCTTCGGGGGTGACCTGGAAGCGGACGGTCGCGGCCGCGATCACGATGACGATCACCCCGGCCGCCATCGCCAGGGCCGGGCGCAGCAGGGCGCCGGCGCCCCGGGAACCGAATTCGCTCAGGCGGCGCCACAGGCGGGCCGCCCCGCGATCGGTGTCGGTTTCGGCGACGTAGACGATCCGGGGGGCGTTGGTCACGTTCGGCCAGGCGGCCAGCATGTCGCGGGTGCCGAGGAGTTCCTCGTACGCCTGGCGGCATTCGGCACACTCGGCCAGGTGGGCCCGGGCCGCGGCCAGTTCGGTCGGATCTCCATCCTCGTAGAGGAGAGAGATCAACATTTCTTCCCGGTTCTCACAGGTGGCGTTCATGACATTCCTCCGCTGCCCGGCATACCGAACAGGCCGGTTCGCTCCAGGCTCTCCCGCATCGACCGCAGGGCGTGGTAGAGGCGGGACTTGACCGTCCCCTCGGGGACATCGAGAACGTCGGCGATCTCGCGGAAGGTGAGTTCCTGGTATTCCTTGAGCAGGATCACGATCCGCTGTTCCTCGGGCAGAGCGCTGAGCAGCCGGCGGACGGTTTCTTCTCGCTCGGCCGTCAGGAGCTCGGCATCGGTGCGGGCCCCGTTATCGGCGACCCGGTCCTGGACGTACACCGTCTCCCCCGCGGCGTTGGCGTACGCATCCTGCAGGGACACCATCGGCAGTCGTTTGCGCTTCAGGTGATCCTTGCAGAGGTTGACGGCGATTCGGTACAGCCAGGTACTGAAACTGCCCTGGTGCGTGTACCGGGCGATCGATTTCAAGACCCGCATGAAGGTGTCCTGGACCAGATCTTCGGCCAGGGTCGCGTCCCCCACGTACTTGTAAATGAAGTTGTACAGGGGCTTCTCCCACCTCCAGACGAGCAGGTTGAAGGCGGCGGCATCCCCCTCGCGGCAGGCCGCGATCATGCGGGCTTCTTCCGCCGAGCCGCCTTCGATCCGGTGCACGCTCAACGCTTCAGTGGCTGCGCCCATGTTCTCGCTCGTGCTCGGGGTTTGGTTGCTTTCTCTCTTCATTGCTCTCAAACGATTTCGGCCCGTGATAGTTGAGGAAAAATGGCGGTCTTCATTCTCGGCTTACCGGCGGGCAAAGAAAAGCCCGATCGGAGATCGGAGTAGGGTGGCAGAACGCCGAACGGGTGCATACCTTGCACCGCAGAGGTATCTGCCGGCCGTGCCCATCATCACAGATTCCCCACGGGATCTGAACCAGGAGCCGTGATATGCCCGAAGTGTCCCCGGCCGACGTCCACGCCGTCTTAGCCAAACACATGCTGGTGGATGGGTACCCGCTGGTTCTCGATCTGGAGCACAGCACGCCCTTCGTCATCCGTGACGCCCGAAACGGCACAGAGTATCTGGATTTCTTCACCTATTTCGCCTCTTCCCCCTTCGGGACCAACCATCCCGACCTCACCGCGCCCGAATTCGTGGAAAGAATCGGCCGGGTGGCGGTCAACAAACCCAGCAACTCCGATCTGTATACGGTCGAGATGGCCGGGCTGGTCGATATCATGTCGCGGGTGTGCATTCCCGACTACCTGCCCCACCTCTTTTTCGTTTCCGGCGGAGCCCTGGCGGTCGAGAACGCCCTGAAGGTGGCCTTCGACTGGAAAGTGCGCCGCAACCTGGCGGCGGGTACAGCCGGTGACGAGACAAATCCCAAGGGCAGCCGGGTGCTTCATTTCACCCACGCCTTTCACGGCCGCACGGGTTACACCATGAGCCTCACCAACACCGCCGATCCGCGTAAATACATGTACTTCCCCCGTTTCGACTGGCCCCGGGTCGAACCGCCGATCCTGCACTTCCCCGTCGACGACGGTCTGGCCGAGATCAACGACACCTCCGCACTCGAGGCGGTCGAAGCCGCGCTGGCCGCCGACCCCGATGACGTGGCCGCCCTGATCATCGAGCCGATCCAGGCCGAGGGCGGGGACAACCACTTCACGGCGCGCTTCCTGCAGGGACTGCGCGAACTCTGCGACGCCTACGACGTCATCTACGTCATGGACGAGGTGCAGACCGGCATGGGTCTGACCGGCCGCATGTGGTGCCACCAGCATTTCGCCGACGCCCGTCCCGACATCATCGCTTTCGGCAAGAAAGCGCAGGTGTGCGGGATCATGGCCGGGCCGCGGATCGACGAGGTCGCCGGCAACTGTTTCGAGGAGTCGAGCCGCATCAATTCCACCTGGGGCGGCAATCTGGTCGACATGGTGCGCTTTGCGCGCATCCTCGAGATCATCGAACGCGACTCCCTGGTCGAGAATGCCCGCACCGCGGGTGACTACCTGCTCGAACGGCTGCGTGAACTCGACGAGGAATTCGATCAGGTCTCCAACGTGCGCGGCCTCGGGCTGATGTGCGCTTTCAGCCTGCCCGACGCCGGAGTGCGCGACGCCGTCTTGCAGGGCGCCATGGCCGAAGGTATGCTCATCCTCGGCTGCGGAGAGAACTCGGTGCGATTCCGCCCGCCGCTGCAGACCACCCCCGAGCACGTCGATGCGGGTATCGACGTTCTCAGGAGGGTCCTCGCCGCGCTCTGAGTCCCCCCGGGGAGAACCCGATGAAGAGGCGTTTCTGGAGACAGGAGACCGACGCCGATATCACGGCCCTGCGTCTGGAGCATTTCTCGGCCGTGCTCGAGACCCTGCTCGTCTTCGCGGTCTTCTACCTCATCCAGCAGCTCCTGGCGACCCAGGACTTTTTCGAGCGGACTCTGGCCATGCCGGGCACCGTCGGCCATCTCTCGACCCATCTGGGCTGGATCGTGGCGACGGTGCTGGGGCTCTTCGCTCTGCCCCTGTTCCTGCGGTGGTTCGTCGGTTCCTGGACTCTGCCCGATTTCGGTTTCCGGACCCGACCGGGGCGGCGCGACGTGGCCCTGGCCGCCTATCTCGGCTGCCTGCTCGGATTCTGGTTCGCGATCGGTTTCGCCCTCAGGCCCGAGGCCGTCACCGGCGCCCGGGCCTTACTGACCGTCCGCGATCCCGCGGATGCCGTGGTCTACATCCTGTACGTCGCGCCCTTCGTAGCCGCTCTGCGGGGCGAGTTCTTCTACCGCGGCTACGTGCAGAACCTGCTCATGCGTGAGTACGGTATTTCGTGGGGAACCCTGCTGGGGTTGATCTTCTTCTGTTTCAGCTTCTTCTGGATCGGCTGGACCCACGTGGCCGCTCTGCTCCTGCCGACCGGTTTCGGGGCGGCCATTCTCTTCAACCGCCGCCGGAGCGTGTGGGGTCCCTTCATCTACCACGCCCTGGTGTTCGTGCTCGGTTTTGCAGCTTTCGCCCTGCTCGAACTGACCCGCTCCGGATACACGCTCTTCACCGCCGGACTGGGGCTTGCGGTGGTGCTCTGGACCATGCGGATGATCGTTCCGCTCCAGGTGCTCTGGCGCGACATCAAGCGTTTTTTCAACGGGCTGCGTTCGAACTGGATCCGCAACGGAATCATCGCCGTTTCCTATGCCGGAGCGGTTCTGCTGCTCTGGCGCACGGCGCACACCAACTTGCAGGCGCATACGGTCTTCACCGTTATCCTGGCGGCCGTCTGCCTGATCTACAAACTGAGTCAGCGCTACTTCGAGCTCAGACGCGTGCTCGAATACTGATCGATCGTTCCCCCTGACGCCCCCCGGCTGTGCCCCCCGAACCCCCGTACTGCGTCCCGCGCCTTCGAGTTCTCGGGCGCAGATACCCGCCCCCGCCGACCGCTCCCCGTGGAGGTATCCATGTCCGATCCGGTCGTGCACACTCCTCTGAGCCAATGGCCCACGGGCGAGGGGCCGCGCGAGCGCCTGCTCGCGCACGGTCCCGCCTCGCTCTCGACCGCCCAGCTTCTGGCGGTGCTGCTGCGTACCGGCGGCCGGCGGGGTCAGACCGCTCTGGAACTCGCTCGCCGGGTCATCGCCCATTTCGGCGGCCTGGCCGAGCTGGCCCATGCAGGTCCCGAGGAGCTGCAGGCGATCCCCGGCGTCGGTCCCGCCGGAGCGGCCGCCGTCGCCGCCGCCCTGGAACTTGCCCGCCGCGCCGATCCCGCCGACCGCCGCCGCCGGCCGGTCTTCGCCTCGGCCGCCGAGGCCGCGCACTGGCTCATGCCGCGCCTGGCCCATCTGCGCAAGGAGCACTTCGTGGCTCTGCTCCTGGACGGCAAGAACCGGCTCATCCGGCAGGTGCGTATCTCCGAGGGCAGTCTCTCCTCCTCGATCGTGCATCCCCGCGAAGCCTTTCTGCCGGCGGTGCGGGCTTCGGCTGCAGCGGTGATCTTCGCGCACAACCATCCCTCGGGAGATCCCGGCCCGAGCCGGGAGGATCTGAGCGTTACCGAGCAGCTCCGTCAGGCCGGAGGCATCCTCGGCATCGCCGTGCTGGATCATATCATTATCGGCGCCGGCGAGTTCTACAGCCTGGCTCAGAACGGACGGCTCTGAAACCGCGGGTAAGGGGGTTGATGCGGGCCGGTGAAAGGAGCATCTTTCCGGAGCCGGAACTCTGCCGGGACCACCAGCACAGAAGAGGAGCTGACTCATCATGAGCACCCAGTATCAGAACTACATCGGTGGCGCGTGGGTCGACGCTCTCGGAGGCCAGACCTTCGAGAACCGGAACCCCGCCGACTGGGAAGAGGTCATCGGGCTTTTTCCGAAGTCGACCAAAGAGGATGTCGACCGGGCCGTCAAGGCCGCCTGGGAGGCCCAGAAAGAGTGGCGCAAGGTACCGGTACCGATTCGCGGTGCCATCATGCAGAAAGCAGCGGATCTGCTCGCCGAGCGCAAAGAGGACTATGCCCGTGACATGACCCGCGAGATGGGCAAGGTTCTCGATGAAACCCGTGGCGACATCCAGGAAGCCATCGATACCGGCTACTACGCCGGCGGCGAGGGTCGGCGCTTCTTCGGTCACACCGTACCGAGCGAAATGCGCGACAAGGTGGCCTTCACGGTCCACCTGCCGATGGGGGTGGTCGGGGTTATCTGCCCCTGGAATTTCCCCATGGCGATCCCCTCGTGGAAGATCTTCCCCGCCCTGCTGGCCGGGAACGCGGTGGTCTTCAAGCCCGCCAGCGATGTACCCCTCTCGAGTCACAATTTCGTGCAGACCCTGATCGACGCCGGCGTACCGCCGGGAGTCGTTAACCTGACCCACGGCACCGGGGGAAGCGTGGGAGGGCCGATCATCGAGCACCCCGACATCCGGGCGCTCTCCTTTACCGGCTCGACCGAAGTGGGCAAGTCCCTGGCCCGGTCCGCGACCGACAACCTGAAGCGGGTCAGCCTCGAGCTGGGCGGCAAGAACGCCCAGATCGTCTGGGCCGACGCCGATCTGAACCTGGCTCTGGAGGGCGTGCTCTGGGGCGCCTTCGGTACCACCGGTCAGCGTTGCACCGCCACCAGCCGCCTGATCCTGCACGCCGATATCCACGACGAGTTCGTCGAGATGCTTACCGCCGCCACCGAAGCCCTGACGGTCGGCAACGGCCTGGAGCCAGACGTACAGGTCGGCCCGGTGATCAACGAAGGCCAGCTCAAGATCGACGACGATTACGTGAAGATCGGCCAGGAAGAGGGCGCCACCCTGGTGACCGGCGGCCAGATCCTCTCCGACGGCATCCATGCCAAGGGCTTCTTTTACGCCCCGACCATTTTCACCGGCGTGACACCCGAGATGCGGATCGCCAAGGAAGAAATCTTCGGCCCGGTGCTCTCGGTTCTGAAAGTCTCGAGCTGGGACGAAGCCGTGGCGGTTCACAACAACACCAGCTACGGGCTGTCCTCGGCGTTCTACACCAACGATCTCAACCTCTCGTGGCACGCCGTGGACGAACTCGAAGCCGGGATCACCTACATCAACGCCCCCACAATCGGGGCCGAGTGCCACCTGCCCTTCGGCGGTGTGAAGGAGACCGGCAACGGCCACCGCGAGGGAGGATGGGGACCGTACGAGTTCTTCACCGAGAACAAAACGGTCTACGTCGATTATTCGGGGGCCCTGCAACGGGCTCAGATCGACACCGAAGAGGCCTGAGCGAGGGCCCGGCGGGTGGCGGAAGCGCCTGTAGCGGGAGAGCATACGGCGGGAACGCAAGGAGGAGAAGCGCGGACCGTCCTGGCATCCGTGACAGCCAATCCCGCCCGTCTCGCCGAACTCGAGCAGAGGGTGTCACAGGTCTCTCTGGAGACCGGGCACCCCCTGAGTCTGGTCGCCACCCGCGAGTCCACAGAGGTCCGTACGGTTCTGCCCGAGGCCGCGATTCTGCTCACCTACCGCTTCGATCCCGACCAGCTGGCGGCCGCGACCGCACTGGAGTGGATTCACTTCGGGGCCGCCGGTATCGAACACTCGATCTTCCCCGAACTGCTGCACAGCGGCGTGCGGATCACGACCGCCAAGGGCATCCACGGTGATGTCATGGCCGAGTACGTCGTGATGGCGATCATCGCTCTGGCCACGGGATTGCCGCAGAGCGCAGCAGCCGCCCGCCGCCGGGAGTGGATCGGCCGGGAACTGCGACCGCTGCATCATTCGATCGCCGGGCGGCGTCTGCTCGTGCTCGGGCTGGGGCACGTCGGCCGGCCGATCGCCCGGCTGGCGGCCGCGCTGGGCATGAAAGTGCGCGGCGTCAGGCGCCGGGCGGGGGAGGGAATCCTGCCCGACGGAGTCGGATCGGTCCATACCCTGGCTGAACTCGATGACCTGCTGCCCGAGACCGACTACCTGGTCATCGCCATGCCCCGCACCTCCGAAACCAACCGCCTGCTCGACCGGCGGCGTCTGCTGGCTCTGCCGGCCGGGTCCGGAATCGTCAACGTGGCTCGGGGCACTCTGATAGACGAAGCGGCTCTGATCGAGGTGCTCGATTCCGGTCACCTGCGGGGTGCCGTGCTCGACAGTTTCGCAACCGAGCCTCTGCCGGCCGAGAGTCCCCTGTGGGAACATCCGCGGGCGATCGTCACTCCGCATATCGCGGGCAACTTTGATGACTACACTCGGCGGGTCATAGTACAGTTCTGCGAGAATCTGCGTCGGTACCTGACCGGCGCCGAACTGCTCAACCCCTACGATCCCGAGGGGGGGTACTGATGCGCCGACGCTCGTGTGCCGTTGCGGCCGGGGGGGCGGGCGCTGAAGAACCGCTTCGATTCGGGGACTGACGATCAGGGAGAATCACGTGGAGTTCCCTTCTGAACCGTTCAAGATCAAGGTCGTGGAGCGGATCCGCATGACCACCCCCGCCGAGCGGGAGGACATTCTCCGCCAGGCGGGCTACAACCTCTTCATGGTCCGGGCCGAGGACTGTCACATCGATCTGCTGACCGATTCGGGCACCTCGGCCATGAGTGACGAGCAGTGGGCGGGGATGATGCGCGGGGATGAATCCTATGCCTCGAGCCGCTCTTTTTTCCGCTTCGAGTCCGCGGTGCGCAATCTGACCGGTTTCGAACACATCATCCCGGCCCATCAGGGCCGGGCGGCGGAGAAGATCCTGTTCAGTATCCTCGGCGGACAGGAAAAGGTGGTGCCGAACAACACCCACTTCGATACTACCCGTGCCAATGTCGAGTACTCCGGCGCCCGGGCTCTCGATCTGCCGGTTCCCGAGGCCCGCGTGCCGGCCGCCGAACATCCCTTCAAGGGAAACATGGACCTGGAGGCGCTCGAACGGGTCATTGCCGAGGTCGGGATCGAGAATATCCCCCTGGTCATGATGACGCTGACCAACAACACCAGCGGCGGTCAGCCGGTCAGCCTGGAAAACCTGCGCGGGGTGCGGACGATCTGTGACGAGCACGGCATCCCCCTCTACCTCGATGCCTGCCGCTTCGCCGAGAACGCCTTCCTGATCAGGGAGCGGGAAGAGGGCATGGCTGACCGCTCGATCAGCGAAATCGCCCGGATGATCTTCGACCTGGCCGACGGCTGTACCATGAGCGCCAAGAAGGACGGATTGGCCAACATCGGCGGATTCCTTTGCACCCGGGACGCCGAGCTGGCGACTCAGGCCCGCAACCTGCTGGTGCTGACCGAGGGTTTCCCCACCTACGGCGGACTGGCCGGGCGCGACCTCGAAGCGGTCGCTCAGGGCCTGGAAGAGGTGGTCCACGAGGACTACCTGAGCTTTCGCATCAACCAGGTCCGCCACCTGGGCGAGATGGTGAGCCGGACGGGGGTGCCGATCATGAAGCCGGTGGGGGGACACGCGGTGTACCTCGATGCGCGGGCCATGCTGCCGCACATACCCTCGCTCGAATATCCCGGGCAGGCCCTGACCATCGAACTCTACCGGGAGGCCGGCGTCAGGGGAGTGGAGATCGGCAGCGTCATGTTCAGCCGGCGCGATCCCGAAACGGGGCGGGAACTCCCGGCCGACCTGGAGCTGGTCAGACTGGCCATCCCGAGGCGGGTCTACACCTGGAGCCACATCAACTACGTGGCCGAAGCCGTGATCCGGGTTCACGAGCGGCGCGAAGCCATCCGGGGGGTACGGATCGTCGAGCAGGCCCCGATGCTGCGGCACTTCACCGCCCGCTTCGAACCCTTAACCGATAAATAAAGCTCAGGTGACATACGTTTTGTAAGAGAAGGAGGGCGCGGGTATATTGGGAGCTTTCCGAGGCCCGGAAGCACGTGTCTCCGATACCCGAAACCCGCGTGATTGACAATGAGAACGGGAAGAACCGAGCAGGTTACGAAATCGAAACAGGTTGCGGGAGCTGCGGCGGGCCTTGCTGTACTGCTCCTGCTGGCGGTTCCCACTCTCGTGCTGGCCCAGGGCGAGGAACAGGAGGGGCCACCTCCGCAGTTGCTCATGAGCAACGCGACGACCTACTACACGACGGCCACCGACAAGGTCCAGACCGGGGATGGTAATCCCATCAACGATTACCACGAGGCTATCCGGTACTACCATCTCTACCTCGATGCCGTGCCCGACATCGCCTTCGAAGACTCGGTCTCGATCTATTCGAAGATCGCCGATTCGTACTGGAAGCTGAGCGATTACGCCTCCAGGAACAACAGTGAGGTGGAGTGGACCGAAGCGCTGGAGTACTACCAGTGGCTGATCGACCGCGATCCGCCCCAGGAGGACCAGAGCTACAATTACTTCCAGGCCGGATGGGCCAAGGTCCAGCTCGAGGGGTACGCTCCGGCCATGGAGTACTTCGAGACCTACCTCGAGTTGCGTCCTGAAGACCTCGAAAAGCAGGTCTGGGTAGCCCAGATCTACCTCTCGATCACCAATCCGAACAAGGCTCTCGATCACTTTCTCTATGTCTTCGAGCGAAATCCCGATTACCCCGATATCGAGCAGCAGGTTCTGAACCAGCGCCTGCGGCTCGAGTTCCGTTACGAGGAGATCACCTCGCTGCTGGTCGAGAAGCGGCCCGAGACGCCGCAGTACGAGTTCGATCTGGCCCGCTACTACCTGCGGCAGGCCCGCTTCGACGAGGGGCTTGCGCTGCTGCAGTCGTATCTCGGGAAGCGTCCCGACGACATCGAAGCCCTGAACGCTCTGGCCGATGAGTACGTCCGGCGCGGCAACTACGCCGACGCCCACGCCCAGTACGACCGGATCCTGGCCGTCGAGCCTCAGAACATCGATGCTCTGTGCGCCAAGGCCTATGCCTATCTGCAGCAGAACGACATCATGGCCACCATCCGGTTGGCCGACCGGGCTCTGAGAGTCGACGCCGATCACCCCTATGCCAACCGGCTCATGGGTGACGCCGGTCAGCAGTGGGCCCTGCGCAAGTTCGCCGAAGACTATCCCGAGCGCGACCTCTCGCTCATGACCTACGATTACAAACTGCTCATGAAGCGGTTCGCCGATGAGTTCTACGAGAAAGCCAAGGCCGATCCGTCACAGCGCTCGCACGCCAACAGCCAGATCACATACCTGCAGCAGTTCTTCCCGCAGCCGCAGGACCAGTTCATGTGGGACCGCAACAAGGATCCGGTCATTCCCTTCCCGCCGCCGTGCTGAGCCCGACCTGATCAACAGAGCGTGAATGAGAAACGGCCCCGGAAACCCGGGGCCGTTTCTCATGGGAGGACGATAATACTTCCGCTCCATACCGGACTGTCGCGTTCTATCGCTGTCTGTCGTGTACCCCTTTCGTCTCGTGCTGCATAGACTGCGTCTCCGGCGCGTCGGGCGCCGCCGGATAGCACTATTTCCGGTCCCACCAGCGCTTCCAGGCCTTGATATCCCAGCCGAATTCCTGACCGGTGGCTTCCTGCAGGGTCTCGATGGTGCGGCGGTCCCACATGGTCATGCTGTAACGACGCCGGCGTTGGGTACCGTCGCGCGAAGTGACGACGCCGGTGAAGTCCTGCCAGGCCTGGTCGATCAGGGTGCCGATGAAGTGCCGGTTGCCCTCTTCGACCATGATCCGGAAGGCTTGTAGCGCGTTCTCGGAACTCATGAGGTAGTAGTGACCCTGGTACTGTTCGAAGTACTTGAGGACGATCCCGTTGTACTCGGGATGCCCCCGATAGGCCAGGACGATAGCGGCCCGGAAGCGTGCCGTACGTTCCTCGGTTTCGTCCCGAGCAATCGCCGCGAGCAGTTCGATCCCTGGGTCGCCGAGCCGGGAAAAGAGGGGAATAACAGTCTCTCCCCGTGGATGATACCAGGCCCGCTGCTGAACCTCGAGGCGCATGAAGGGACGGCTCTCGGTCCAGAAGGAAATGGCGTTCTCCTGGCGCGCTTGAACAAGATCGGTGAGGTAACGCCCGAGCGCTTCCTGTGCCAGTGAGTATATGCGTATGGCTTCGCGAATCCTCCCCGAGAGATTCCCCCGGTTCCCTGTCCTGGCCCCAAAGGGGATCTCCTTGAGTTGGTCGTAATACTGCCGCATTGTCGCCAACTCGGTCCGAGCCGCCCGCCAGAGAGCGGCCGGGTATTCAGGTGCGTCCCAGGCCTTCAGATAGGGGAGTATATCCATGTCAGCGGGAGTGGATTCAGCCCGCTGGCGCTGACTTTGATCCAGCCAGAGGGAACGCCTGACCAGATCGGCATCAGCACTCGATCCATGCTCCCGGAACCAGATCTGAGCCACATTTCTTTTATACCCATCGCTCCTTCTATACCAATCCGTGCGATCATCGGGATCGACCAGGAGCCACGTTTCCATCAGGGAACGGACCTCGGATCCGAAGTCGATACCCCACCGAAAGTACCGGCTGCTGAATCGATAGATGACAGAAACGTCATTGTAGGTGAGAAGATCGTTCTGCAGGCTTTCCGTTCCCCGTGGATCTTCCCGCGCAAAAAGCACCGTGGCGGCCATCAGGCGGACGGTGAGGGAGGGGCTCTCGAGAAAAGAGGCGATCATCTCGGTGTGTTCGGGATGGTTGGCGACCCCGGCCAGGTGCAGGGCGGTCAACCGGTGCAGATCGGAGTGATCGGGTTGGGCGGCGACTGTCAGGCAGCGCCCGATCCAGTTCCTGCTCCGGTGCCTGGCGGCCAGTTCCTCCAGCTCGGTGATATCATCGACCGGCGATCTGTCCCGCAGTGTCACCGGTTCGGGTTGATACTCTTTACCCAGCAGGGTGTGAGCCGTACGAATGTAATAGTCGTCAGTATAGCTTTGAGGAGAGCGGATGTAGGTGCGCCAGATGAACTGCCGTGCGATTGCGGCCGGTTCACCCTCGTGCATTGAGGCCCGGGCTTCGATGAACCGGTCGAGCAGAACCTGAAGACTTGCCTCGGGGGGGCCGAGACGGATGGTGAGGTGGTTCAGGTAGCGGCGGGGCTGCTGCCAGGCGACGCCGGGGGGGATGAAGGTCACCGTCCAGAAGACGACGGCGTAGATGAAGATCGCCAGGCCGCCGACGAATACCGGCCGGCGTACGAGGAAGCCGCTTTCTCCTTCTCGGTCGGGCACAGCCACCACGACTGCGGCCACGGCGACGAGCAGAGGGATGAGAATGTCGGCGATCCATCGCCGGCTCGGTTCGGTGTCAGTTATGGTGTCAGTTATAAAGAGCAGCTTGAGAGGACTTATGGTGAACAGCACGTAGCCGGCGACGATCACGAGGGCCGTTACCAGAAGTGCCTGAGTCTGCCGGCCGAAGATCCTGCCGAAATAGAGACCGAGGCTGAGACCGGCGGCGGCGATCATGAATCCCCCCAGCCACCGTTCGAAGGCCCACGGCGCGGGGATATTCCACTCGATCGGCCAGGCCCCGGTCCAGATCTCGATGACGCCGAGCACGATCATGAAAATGAAGATCTCACCCAACCGCACGCCGAGCTTGGTGGCGAAGATGTCGTCTTCGGGGATCGGCTTGGCCAGCAAGGGAGTCAGGGTTTCCTGTTCCTGTTCGACGGCGTAGGCGGTCACCCCGAGACAGATGGCGATGAAGAGCAGGACGGTGATGACCGAGGTGTGGAATCCGATTCCCCAGATGTAGGCGCTGAATTCCACCGAGTTGTACAGCGTTCTCTGGGGCGTGCTCATTGCCAGGTGAACGATCATGAAGAGGAAGGCCAGCGTGATGAAAAGCCACGTTTCTCTGACTTCCTTCCACCACAGTTTCTGCTGCTGTTGGAGCCACCAGTGCTTCATGAGGTACTCCTTGTCACTTCACCGCGGGCGAAGAACACCGCTGCCAGTGAACCCGAGATCACGATCAGGGCGATATGGGCCCAGAAATAGCGCCAGGGCGCCTGGTAAAACGGGATCTCCCAGATACCGAGAAAGATCGGCAGGGCCGCCAGGGCGGTGCCGAGAGATCCTCCCACGATGAGAGCGGTGCTTTGATACGGCACCCGCACCGAGACTGCCGCGGTGACGAGTACGATCACCAGTTGCGCGGCCAGAATCGACAGGGTGGCGTACCAGATCGCGTAGGGGGGCGTCCAAAGAAAGAGGGAGGGCACCACCGCGTTCAGGCGGATGAGACCGATGGTGGTGAGCGTCACACTCAGGACAAGAGTGAGGACGAGCCGCAAGCCGATCTTGGCCGCCAGCAGGCGAGTTAGCGGAATCGGCTTGCTGAAAAGGAACTCCTCGGTTTCCTCGTCGCGCTCTCCCACGTGGGCATCCATGCCCAGAATCATGGGGATGAGAATCATGGCCACTCCCCAGCCCAGGATGGCGAGCGGTAAAGTGGTGAACCAGTCGGTGTAGTACGAACTGATCTCGCTCCCGATGGGTTCGATCGGCATGAGGCTGATGGTGACGAGGTAGAAAGCTGCCAGAACCAGGAACCGTGTTCTGATTGCCCGCCACTCCTTCCAGAAGATCATGCCGTCACCTCCCCGGGGCCGTTTTCCTCTGAGCCCCCTCCCTCGGGCACGGCCGCGGTCTCCTCCCCCGGCAGGTTCGGCTCTTCGACCAGCGGAACGTAAGCTCCGGCTCCCTCGCCCGGACTCGAGCCGAGGACGATCTCGGCGAAGATCTCGTCCAGACTCAGGCTGTGGGTCTCCAGGCTCAGGGGGGCGTAGGCATCGCGCAGGCGGCTGACGATCACACCCGGTTCGCCCCGGGCGGTCAGAATCAGGTCGCGACCGCTGGAAGACAGGCGCAGCAGGCCGTCGAGTTCGATCGAAGTCGGGGCGGGGCCCTCGAGAGTGAGTTCGTAGCGTTTGACGCTGGCCTTGAGTTCATCCACCGGCGCGGCGGCCCGCAGCTTGCCTTTATCCAGGATCCCCACCCAGTCGGCCACCTGCTCGAGTTCCTGCAGGATGTGGGTCGAGAAGAAGACCGTACGGCCCTCTTCCTGGATGGCCCGGACGATGTCGCCCAGGAACTCCTGCCGGCTGATCGGATCCAGCCCCATGGTGGGATCGTCGAGGATCAACAGGTCGGGTCGGGGGGCCAGGGCCAGCAGGAGGCTGAGGCGGGCGTTCTGGCCCTTGCTCAAGGTCTTGATTTTCGCCTCGGGATCGAGTTCGAAGCGGTCGCGGAATTTCTCGGCCAGATCAGTATCCCAGACCTCGTAAAAACCGCTGGTGAAGCGCATGATCTCGCGCACCCGCATCCAGCCGTACATTTTCTGTCCCTCGGCTACGTACCCGATTGTCTGGCGCATCGGCACCGGGTCGGCCTGGGGATCGTATCCCAGCACCCGGGCCGAGCCCGAGGTGGGGCGGATGAGGTTCAGCAGAAGCTTGATGGTGGTCGTCTTGCCCGAACCGTTGCGGCCGAGGTAGCCGAAGACACTGCCGCGCGGTACGTCGAGGTCGAGCCCGTCGAGTGCAGTGACCTCGCCGAAGCGACGGGTCAGTCCGCTGGTGGTGATAACCGTCTCCATGATCAGGCGTCTCCCTTCATAGTCTCGGCGTCGAAGAGGGCTTTCAGACGCTCCTGGATGAGTTCTTCGAGCTCGGCCCGGGGCAGCCGCAGGTGTTCTGCCTCGACCAGGGCCAGGTCGAGTTTCTCGGATACCGCCTTGCGGCGTTCAGATTCGGTGATCGATACGTCACCGTCGGCCACGAACGTCCCGATCCCCTTGCGCGTCAGGACGATCCCTTCGCGTTCGAGCAGCTGGTAGGCCTTGGCGACGGTGTTGGGATTGACAGTCAGCATCTCGGCCACCTCGCGCACCGACGGTACCTGTTCGCCGCTGCGCAGGCTTCCCAGGGCGATCGAACGTTTGATGGCCCGGGAGATCTGGAGGTAAACCGGGACGCCGCTGTCAGGGTCGATTGGGAACCGCATCATACACCCCCCGATTGGTGTCTGCTGATGTAATACACCAGACACCGGGGGTGTGTCAAGGGTGATGAGGGAGAAAAGGCGATTGCTGGTCAGGTCATTGTTACATGTTCTCGGAACCAGTGTGCTATGGTGGCCAATCTCATGTGGGTGGTGGCCACCTTCAGGGTGAATGATTGCAGAACCGCATTGCTGACGGACAGGTCGTAACCGTTTATCTGCAGAAAGAGCACCGCCGCCCCGACAGCCGTTCGCTTGTTGCCGTCGATGAAAGGATGGTTGCGGGCGATCGACTCCATCAGGGCCGCCGCATTGTCGAACAGCTCCGGGTACAGATCTCGGCGGTTGAAAGTCAGCCATGGTCTCTCGACCGCTGCGGTGAGGGCTCCCAGATCGCGCACACCGTGACTGCCCCCGGTCTCGGCTATCAGTCGGGCATGCAGGAAGAGTACCTGGGACACTGTGAGACGTTTCATCCCCGGTTGGCCAGTTTTTCCAGCGCCGGCCGGTACTCCTCGATGAACTCGGCAACCTGGCTGGCGAATTCACGATCGATATCGGTCGGATAGGACGGGCTGAAGGTCACCAGGATGCGGCGGCTTTCATGGTCCACTTCGACCTCGGCTTCGCTACCTTCAGTCAGACCGAGCTGTTCCACTACGTCTCTGGGGATCGAGACGACCAGGCTGTTCCCGGCTTTGAAGACTTTACGGGGCATGTGATCCCTCGCGTATCTGTTATAACAGTGTTATAACATCATAATGGCAGCCAGACCGCGTGTCCACCCTGTTCAGATCGGGCTGTGCGATGAAGATCGGGACAGGCGGTCGGAAGAGCCCGAACCCGGCTTGTGAGCCGGCAGGGGGGAGGCGTATATTGACGGTTCCCGTCGCGGCGAACGTATCCGGGTGAGCGCGTGCGGGCGGATGCGCAGGCGCGAATTCATTCAGGCTACCGTATCCGAGCCAGCGCATCCGGGCGAACGCATACGAGCGACTGCATCCGAGCGACTGCATCCGAGCGAACGCATCCACACGAGATCGAGAGAGGTACCGGACGGCCGGGAGGCAGGTCCGGGACACGAGCGCGAAAGGTGATACAAAGATGGCCGAGAAGTACGTCTACGCATTCGGAGCCGGGAAGGCTGATGGGACCGGGAAGATGAAGGATCTGTTGGGCGGCAAGGGCGCCAACCTGGCCGAGATGACCCGTATCGGCATCCCCGTGCCACCCGGCTTCACGATCAGCACCGAGGTCTGTACCTACTATTCCCAGAAGGGCGGTACATATCCGTCCGGCCTGAAGGGGCAGGTTTCAGCGGCCCTGAAGATGGTCGAGAAGATCATGGGACGGCGTTTCGGTAATCCGGAGGAACCGCTCCTGTTCAGCGTGCGCTCGGGCGCGAAATTCAGCATGCCCGGCATGATGGACACCGTCCTGAACCTGGGCCTGAACGATCGCAGTGTGAAGGGCCTGGCTGCAGCGGCCGACGGCGACGAGCGCTTCGCCTGGGACTGCTATCGCCGGGTCATCCAGATGTACGGCGGGGTCGTGCTCGAAATCGACGGCGAGCACTTCGAGGAGATCATCACCGCGCAGAAGAAAAAGCGGAAGGTCGCGCTCGACCTCGAACTTACCGCCGCCGACTGGAAGGCAGTCGTGTCGGCCTTCAAGAAACTGGTTCGCACGAAATCGGGCCGGGCCTTTCCGCAGAAGCCCGAAGATCAGCTCTGGGGCGCCATCGGAGCGGTTTTCGGATCGTGGGATAACCCGCGGGCGGTCAAGTACCGCGAACTGAACAACATCCCCGACGATCTGGGCACGGCCGTGAACGTGCAGGCCATGGTCTACGGCAATCTGGGCGAGGGTTCGGCGACCGGGGTGGCTTTCACCCGCGACGCCGCCACCGGAGAGAACATCTTCTACGGCGAGTGGCTGCCCAACGCCCAGGGCGAGGACGTGGTGGCCGGCATTCGCACGCCCCTGCCGATCCGCAAGGTGAAGGGCGCCACGCTGCCCTCGCTGCAGGAGGAGATGCCGAAGATCTACAAGCAGCTCGAGGGCATCAGGGCCAAACTCGAGAAGCACTACACCGATATGCAGGACGTGGAGTTCACCATCGAGCGCGGCACGCTCTGGATGCTGCAGACCCGCACGGGTAAACGTACCGCCCAGGCTTCGCTCAAGATAGCCGTGGACATGGTGCGCGAGAAACTGATCACAAAGGAAACGGCTGTACAGCGGATCGATCCGGGTCAGCTCGATCAGCTCCTGCACCCCTCTTTCGAGGACAAGGCCGAGAAGACGGTCCTGGCCAAAGGGTTGCCGGCTTCGCCCGGTGCCGCGGTCGGCCAGGTCGTCTTTCATGCCGACGTGGCCGAGAAGTGGGCTGCCGACGGCAAGGACGTCATCCTGGTGCGGGTCGAGACCAGCCCCGAGGATATCGGCGGTATGGATGCCGCTAAAGGTATTCTCACGGCTCGCGGTGGCATGACGTCTCACGCCGCCGTGGTGGCCCGCGGTATGGGCAAGTGCTGTGTGGCCGGGTGCGAAGAGATTCAGGTCGACTATCGCAAGAAGCTTTTCAAGGTCAACGGCACGAACTTCAAGGAGGGGGCCTGGATCAGTCTCGACGGCACCACGGGGCAGGTCATGAAGGGCAAGGTTCCGACCCGCAAACCAGAGTTGAGCAAGGAATACAATCAGCTCATGAAGTGGGTCGATGCGATCCGCCGCCTCAAGGTGCGCACCAACGCCGATACGCCGGGCGATTCGAAGGTGGCCCGCGAGTTCGGGGCCGAAGGGATCGGTCTCTGCCGTACCGAGCACATGTTCTTCGAGGGTGAACGCATCACCCGTATGCGCGAGATGATCCTGGCTTCGGACGAGGCCGGTCGCCGGGCGGCCCTGAAGAAACTGCTCCCCGTTCAGCGGCGCGACTTCGAAGGCATCTTCCGTGCCATGGACGGCCTGCCCGTCACGATCCGCTTGCTCGATCCGCCCCTGCACGAGTTCCTCCCCCATGAGGATGACGCCGTGAAGGCGGTGGCGCGCGAACTCAAGATCAAGCCGGCTGAAGTGCGCCGGCGGGCCGAGGCGCTGGCCGAATTCAACCCGATGCTCGGGCATCGCGGCTGTCGGCTGGCGATCACCTACCCCGAGATCTGCGAGATGCAGGCCCGAGCCATCATCGAAGCTGCCTGCAACGTGCAGAAGAAGGGCGTGAAGGTTCTGCCCGAGATCATGGTCCCGCTCATCGGCACCGAGCGGGAATTCACCCTCCTGCGCGATATCATCGTCGAGGTGGCCGAAGAGGTCGCCAAGCGCAAGAGCGTGAAGGTGAAGTACCTGGTCGGGACCATGATGGAGATCCCGCGGGCTTGCCTGGTCGCCGACCGGGTGGCCGAGACGGCCGAATTTTTCAGCTTCGGCACCAACGACCTGACCCAGATGGCCTACGGTTACAGCCGCGACGATTCGGGCCGCTTTCTGGACGAGTACATCCAGAGCGGGGTTCTGACCGGCGATCCCTTCCAGAGTCTGGACACCGTGGGGGTCGGACAGCTGGTCGAGACCGGAACCCGCCTGGGCCGGGAGCAGAATCCGAAGCTCAAGGTCGGGGTATGCGGCGAGCACGGCGGCGACCCGGCCAGCGTGCATTTCTTCCATCATGTGGGGCTGGACTATGTTTCCTGTTCGCCTTACCGTGTTCCCATTGCGCGCCTGGCGGCCGCCCACGCCGTACTGGGCGAGCAGGAGCGCGACAAGTAGGACACAGGCCGGAGGAACCGGAAGAAGAAGGGGCTCGTGAGCAGGGTTATTGCGGTCGCGAATCAGAAGGGCGGAGTGGGTAAGACCACCACCGCCGTCAACGTGTCGGCCTGCCTGGCCGAAGCCGGGCATACGACCTGCCTGATCGACATTGATCCCCAGGCCAACGCCACCTCGGGACTGGGGGTGGACCCCAACTCGGTCGATCTGACCATTTACGAAGCTCTGATCGAGGAAATCTCGATCGAGGACGCCTTGATCTCGACCTCGGTCAACGGGCTCGACCTCGTGCCCAGCCACATCCGCCTGACCGGGGCCGAACTCGAAATGGTGGCCATGATCGGGCGCGAGAAAAAACTCCAGCAGGCCCTGGAGCCCCTGCGCGACGCCTACGAGTTCATCCTCGTCGACTGCCCCCCCAGCCTGGGACTGCTGACCCTCAATACCCTGACCGCGGCCGACTCGGTCCTCATCCCCATCCAGTGCGAGTACTACGCCCTGGAGGGCCTCGGCAAACTGCTGAACACCATCCGCCTGGTCCAGAAGCACCTGAATCCCAACCTCGATATCGAAGGCGTTCTGCTGACCATGTTCGACAGCCGGCTCAACCTGAGCCGGCAGGTAGCCGAAGAAGCGGTCCGTTTCTTCAATGACAAGGTCTACAAGACCCGGATCATGCGGAATGTCCGGCTCGGTGAGGCGCCCTCGTTCGGGATGCCGATCATCCAGTACGACATCCTGTCGACGGGCGCGGAGAATTACATCAGCCTCACCAAGGAGATCGTCGCGTATGCCCAGAAAGGCGCTCGGCAAAGGGCTTGACGCCCTCATCCCGGGCGCGGGCGATGAAGGGGCGTCCGCCGCCCGTTCGGAGCAGGCTCCCGGCCAGCCCGGTGAGGCGGGTACCGTCGTCAAGGTCCGCCTGAGCGAGATCACTCCCAATCCCTGGCAGCCACGACAGGATTTCGACCGCGAGACCCTCGAGGAACTGGCCGCCTCAATCAAACAAAAGGGTATTCTGCAGCCGGTTCTGCTGCGCCGGGTCGAAGAGGGGTACGAACTGGTGGCCGGGGAGCGGCGGTTCCGGGCCGCCCGGCTCGCCGGACTGCGGACCATCCCGGCCATCGTCTACGATATCGAGAGCGCCGGAGACATGCTCGAGTTCTCGTTGATCGAGAATGTCCACCGCGAAGATCTCAATGCCATCGACACCGCCCGGGCCTATCGGCAGCTGGCCGAAGAGTGCAAGCTGACCCAGGAGCAGATCGCCGAGCGGATGGGGAAAAGCCGGGCGGCAATCGCCAACACCCTGCGTCTGCTCAATCTGCCTGACGAGGTGCAGAAGAAAGTGCGTCAGGGGGATATGGGTGAGGGACACGCCCGGGCTCTGCTTGCCCTGACCACGAAGAAACAGCAGGTCGAGCTGGCCCGGCGGATCGTGCGGCGCGGTCTGTCGGTACGCGAGGTGGAACGTCTGGTCCGCCGGATCGTCGAGGGAGAGGACGGAGCCGGGACCAGGGCGAAGAAAATGCGCCCGCTCAGCCCGCGGCTGCAGGCCGTACTCGAGGAAATGCAGCGGGCCCTGGGCACGAAGGTGGCGATCACGGGAACCGAAAAGAAGGGTTCGGTGAAGATCGAGTACTACTCCGCGGATGACCTGACCCGCATCTGCGACCGGCTTGATATCATGCTGGATTGATTCCCGACCCGGGAGAAGGATGACACGGTGGGCAGGCGACGCAGCTGGACGATAGTATTCGTACCCGATGACGAGACGGGGCCGCGCCAGGTCACCCTCGGTCCCGGTTCGGTGCGTCTGCTCACGATCCTGGTCGTCCTGCTGATCGTGATTCTCGGGTTCGGGGTAGCCACCTACTGGCGGGTGGCCAGAGTGGCGATCGAGACGACCGCGGTCAAGGAGCAGAACCGACAGCTGCAGGCCCAGGTCGAGACGGTCTGGGAACTCGAACGCCTGATGGCCGATCTGCTCGAGACCGATTACAAACTGCGAACCCAGCTCGGGATCGAGTTCCCCGAGGACTGGCCCGGATACAACTACCAGCTGGGACCTGAAATCGCCCCCGACACCGGTGGCGAGCGGCCGGCCGGCACCCTGCCGGAAGGGACGATCGCCGAGAGCGGCGCAGAGGAAGAGCGTGCCCTGCTCTTTGTCATGCCTGTCACACAGGGCTGGCCGAGCGCGGAGTTCGGTTCGGGCGAGGGCGCCAGCGCGGCAGCCCATACGGGTATCGACTTCGCCGCCCGGACCGGCACCCCGATCCGGGCCGCGGCGGATGGTCAGGTCGTCTTTGCCGGCATGGATGACCGCTACGGGTATCTGCTGGAAATCAGGCACTCGACACGGCTTTCAACCCGCTACGGCCACTGCCAGAGGTTGCTGGTGCGGCAAGATCAGCTTGTCAAGAGAGGCGACATCATAGCATACGTAGGGAGCACAGGGCGGGTCACCACCGGTCCGCATCTGCACTTCGAGGTGCTCAGAAACGGTCGACCGGTGAATCCCCGCGACTACCTCCCCAGCTTCTGAAAGGAATACTATGTCGAAGATCGCTTCCGGTGACGGGACGATGAACACTCTGCTCGGCCACGGTACGGTGGTTGAAGGCACGTTCAACGTTTCGAGCAGCATGCGGGTGGACGGCAAGATCACCGGTCAGATCACCTGCTCCGACAGTCTCCTGGTGGGCAAAACCGGAGTGCTCGAAGCCAGCGTCAAGGTCAAGAACGCTACGGTCGGCGGTCGGGTCGAAGGCGATATCGTGGCGAGCGAGGTGGTCATCCTGGAGAGCAACAGCACGGTGCTGGGTGATGTGACCACCAAGAAGCTCATCATCGAAGAGGGCGCCGTCTTCAACGGGACCTGTCACATGGGCGGGGATGCTCCCAAGGGTGCCAAACCCGCGGTCCGCACCGAATCGTCCGTGGCTACACCCTCCGATGCCGCACCGGGACTGCCGCTGGAGAAGGGGGCGGACTGAGGCTGTCGCTCTCTGCCCTCGACCGGGTTTTTTCCCGACCCGGCCCATCCCGGGCTGTCCGGGACCGCCGGCCGGTGATCCGGCGCCAGGCCGCTGTGGAAAAGGTACGCGGTGAAGGTCCCGGCGGGAAGGCTGCAGGGGGATGGCAGGCAGGGATGTTGATAACTGACCCGGGACTGTGGAAAACCACCCATCTTCATATTTTACAATAGCTTGACCGGAGAACCTCAGTGATGAGTTCACGGGTTATCCACAACCTCAACCATGCCAGCCGGGAACGGGCTATCCTGGTCGCAGTCGACCTGGCCGACAGTGAAGGAGTCGAGGTTGAGGAATCTCTGGCCGAACTGGCTCAGCTCGCCGATACCGCCGGAGCCGAGGTGATCGACCGCCTGGTCCAGAGCCGCGAGAAGCTCGATCCGGCCACCTATGTCGGACGAGGATTCGCCGAACGGATCGGCCGGCGGGTTCGGGCCCAGGCGGCCGACCTGGTCATCTTCGACGAGGATCTGAGCCCGGCCCAGGTGCGCAATCTGGAACGCGAGGTTGAGGTCAAGATCATCGATCGCTCCGGGCTGATCCTCGACATCTTCGCCGAACGGGCCAAAACCCGCGAGGCCAGAACCCAGGTCGAACTGGCTCAGCTCGAGTACCTGCTGCCGCGCCTGACCCGGGCCTGGAGTCACCTGTCGCGGCAGGTCGGCGGCATCGGAACCCGGGGGCCGGGGGAGACCCAGCTCGAGGTGGACCGGCGGCTGGTCCGCAACCGGATCGCCGAACTGCACAAGGATCTGGCCCGGATCGAACGCCAGCGCGACACCCAGCGGGCGGGGCGCAGCGACTTTTTTCAGATCACACTGGTGGGTTATACCAACGCCGGCAAGTCGACTCTGCTCAACCGTCTGGCCGGGGCCGAGGTCTTCACCGAGGACCGGCTCTTCGCTACCCTGGATGCCACGACCCGGTCGGTGCGCCTGCCCGAGGGACCCGACGTGCTGATAACCGACACGGTCGGTTTCATCCGCAAGCTCCCCCCCGGGCTGGTGGCCAGCTTCCGCAGCACCCTCGAAGAGGCAGTCGTAGCCGACCTCCTGGTCCATGTCGTGGACCTGAGTCATCCCTGGTATGCAGACCACATCTCGAGCGCCAACCGGGTGCTCGACGATCTCGATATCCTCGACCATCCCACCGTCATGACTTTCAACAAGGTCGACCTGGTTTCAGAGCGGGAGTCGGAGATCGCCCGCAATGCCTGGCCCGGAGCGCGGGTTATCAGCGCCGCGGACGGACATGGAGTCGAGGAACTCATATCGGCTCTGGTGGAGCAGGTGCGGGCCCAGCAGGTTGTCGCCGAGATCGCGGTTCCCCAGCAGCGTCAGGATCTGGTGAATATCGTCCACGAGATGGGCAGCGTGCTCGAACGGGCCTATGATGAGAAGGTCGCCCGATTCACCCTGCGGACCACCGCCGCCCGCTGCGGCCGTCTGGCCCGTCTTCTCGAGGATGTCTACGGTGCCTCCCTGACGGTGGCGGGTCGGCCGGTAGAAAGTGACCATGCCTGAACACTCGCAGACCTGGCCCCCCTGTGAACCCGGTTCGGCGCTGGAACCCTCGCAGTGGCCGTTCGTCTGCATCGGTCCGGGACGGGTGGGCAGTACTCTCTCTCGGGCGCTGATCGCACTCGGATTCCCCCCGGTCGGGATCGGCGGGATCCCCACCGCCGAGGTCGAGCGCCTGGCCGACGAACTCGGAACCGTCGTGCGGGGTGTCGCAGGACAGGGTACCGCCGGGCGGAGTGCCACAGCAGGGGAAACCCCGGCGCAGGACACCGACTGGTCCGGCTTGGGCCGCACCGCCCGGCTCATCGTGCTCACCGTTCCCGATGACGTACTCGGCGAGGTCTCGACCCGGGTGTTGAACACCGCCGGCCTCGGCCCGGGGAACTGCGTGCTGCAGACCTCGGCCACGATTGCGGCCCGCCCCGCGGTCGAGCATGTGCCCGACGAACCGCTCTTTGTGAGCCTGCATCCCATGAAACCGATCCCGGCTCCCGATCTCGAACCGGCTCATTTCCACGGGGTTGTCTTCGGAGTCGAAGGTAATGAACCGGCCCGTGAGCTGGGATGCGCACTGGCTCACCTGCTGGGCGGGCACCCGATCGAACTGGCGGCGGCCGACAAGCCCGCCTACCACGCCGCCGGTGTGCTGGCCTATACCGGCCTGATGGCTCTCTACGGCGCGGTCTCAGACCTGGCCCGGATCGTCGACCTGCCCGGGCAGTGGCTGCAGCAGGGAATCGTCCCGGGGTTGGTCGACACCCTGGAACAGCT
>Ga0180432_10000512_pt1 | contig 63625 bp, 58 predicted proteins | sample SS_ome_10_FD_132414 | JGI IMG/M metagenome (GOLD analysis project Ga0180432, IMG submission 132414) | Hypersaline lake sediment archaeal communities from the Salton Sea, California, USA - SS_1_MS_2 metaG | ecosystem: Environmental > Aquatic > Non-marine Saline and Alkaline > Hypersaline >... | reverse complement strand
AAAGGCTGCCAACTGAACTTTGCACATTGTACATTGCGCTTTGCTCATTGCTTATTGTTTATTGCGTATTGTGCAATGCGTATTCGATTTTGCAGCTTTTTCTTTTTTAGGCCCTTTTTAAGGTAAAGGTATGAAGGTCTTGGTAATAAACGGTCCCAACCTGAACATGTTGGGCATGAGGGAGCCGGAGGTCTACGGCTTCCTTACCTATGTCGAGCTTGTAAGATTCATCGAGGAAGCCGCCGAAGGCTTGAAGATCGAGGTTGAAATATTTCAATCAAACTCGGAAGGAGAAATCGTGGACAAAATTCAGGAGGCGGATGTCTTCGACGGAATTCTGATTAATGCGGGGGGATACACCCACACGTCCGTCGCCGTTCGGGATGCGCTGTTGGCCGTGGCCGTCCCCTTTGTGGAGGTTCACCTGACCAACATCTTTTCGAGGGAGGACTTCAGAAAACACTCGTATATCTCCGACATTGCTGTGGGCGTCATCACGGGATTTGGCAAGGAGGGATACCTCCTCGGGCTTATGGCTCTAAAGGCCGTTGTCGGTGAGAGATGATATGGTCGTTAAGAGGCTTGAAAGGCTGAGGGATTTCTTCAAGGGGCTGTCCCTCTCCGGGGCTGTAATAACCGACATGAAAAACGTCAGGTACTTTTCCGGCTTTACCGGAAGCGACGGCGTTCTGGTGGTCGGTGAGGACCGGGGATTTTTCTTAACGGACGGCCGCTACACGACTCAGGCGGCAGAGGAGGTAAAAGGTTTTCCCGTCGAGGAGTACAAGAAAAAAGTCGACGGCATCGTAAGTGCGATATCCGATCTCTCGCTTACGGAGGTCGGGGTGGAATCTCACAATATGACCATGTTTCTCTACGAGAGCCTGAAGGAGGTCCCTTTAGGCAGGGGATCGAGATCCATAACGGCGATAAAAGACGACCTTTCAAAGCTTCGCACCGTGAAGGAGGAGGGGGAAATTGAGAACATAATCGGGGCGATAAAGATCTCGGAGAATGCGCTCAACGGGATAATCCCGATGATCGCTCCCGGGGTCTCGGAGGCGGATATCACAGCAGAGCTGGAATACGCGATGAGGAAGGGGGGGTCTGGACCGATGCCCTTTCCCACGATTGTCGCATCGGGGGAGAATGCTGCCGTCGTTCACGCCCAGCCGGGGGGGAGGAAGCTTGAAAAGGGGGACCTTTTAATAATCGATTTCGGTGCGGAGTTTATGGGGTACGCCTCGGACCAGACAGTGACGTTCGCCGTCGGAGAGGGCGACGAGAAAGTGAGGGAGGTTTTCGAGGTCGTTCGCACGGCACAAGGAGAGGGAATAAAGAGGGCCAGGCCAGGCGTCTCCACCGTGGAGCTTGATAAAGCCGTAAGGGATTATATTGATGATAAGGGATACGGCAAATATTTTACCCACGGGACCGGCCACGGCGTTGGGCTGAACGTCCACGAGCCGCCGACCTTGAGTCCCCAGGGGGACGGGGTCTTGTCGCCGGGGATGGTGGTTACCGTCGAGCCGGGGATATACATCCCGGGATGGGGCGGGGTACGCCTCGAGGATATGGTTTTGGTTACCGAAGACGCCCCTAAAGTGTTGACAACGCTTGAGAAATCTTTTAAAGTATTAAGTTGATCGAGGCAATGTCTTATAGATCATTATCCGGGGGATTTTAAGTGTATTCTACAGCGGAGTTCAGGAGAGGACTTAAGATAGAGATAGATAAAAAGCCCTTTATCATCGTGGAGTTTCAACACGTAAAGCCGGGGAAGGGGGGCGCCTTTGTCCGTACCAAGCTGAAAAACCTGATAAACGGGGCGGTTGTTGAAAAGACCTTTAGGTCCGGCGAGAAGGTCGACAAGCCGGACCTCCTCGAAAAAGAGATGCAGTACCTTTATCGTGACGACCAGGGTTTTAATTTCATGGATATGGAGAGCTACGAGCAGATATTTATAGATGCGGATAAGATAGGAGATTCGGCCAATTTTCTCTCCGACGGGCTCGAGCTTACGGGCCTCTATCACGAGGGGGAGCCGATATCGCTGGAGCTTCCGACTTTTGTGGAGCTCCCGATCGAAAAGACCGAGCCGGGGGTTAAGGGGGACACGGCAACCGGCGGCACCAAGCCCGCTACGCTGTCGACCGGATTCGTAGTACAGGTGCCTTTGTTTCTCAACGAGGGGGATATGCTGAAGATAGATACGAGGACCGGCGAGTATATCGAGCGAATATCAAAATAATATCTAAATAGAACAGGCTAAATAGAACAGCTAAATAATATTTAAATAGAACGGCTTAACAGAGAAGGCGGTAAATAGAATGAATCTCAAGGAGATAAAAGATATTATCAAGTTGATCGATGGAACGGATATCTCTGAGATAGAGATCGAGCGCTCGGGCGAGCGTCTTGTGATAAAGAGGAGCCTGGGCGATTCGGCCGTGAAGAAAGCGGGCGCTTCAGACAAGTCGAAGGGGGGCGTCCCGGAGGACAGGGAGCTCGTCGCGATCGTGTCCCCCCTCGTGGGCAGCTTCTATCGCTCGCCGTCACCCGATTCACCCCCCTTCGTCGAGGTGGGCAGCGAAGTCAGAAAGGGGGACGTTTTGTGTATCGTCGAGTCGATGAAGCTCAACAATGAGATAGAGGTGGAATTTGACGGTATCGTTACCTCTGCCCTTGTAGAGAACGGGCAGCCCGTGGAATACGGGCAGTCGCTATTCCTGTTGGAGCCCATATAGATATTGATATGGGCTCTCCCTGATCAAGAAAAACAATGATTGAAAAAGTTCTTGTCGCCGATAGGGGCGAGATTTCGGTAAGGGTAATCCGCTCTCTGAAGGAGCTGGGGATAAAGTCCGTTGCGGTCTACTCCGAGGCGGACAGAAACGCCCTGAACGTCCTGCTGGCCGACGAGGCGGTCTGCATCGGCCCCGCGGACATCAAGAACAGCTACCTCAATTTTTCATCGATCCTCTCCGCGGCGGAGATCACCGGGGCCAAGGCCATACACCCAGGCTACAGCCCCCTTTCGGAGAACCTGGAGTTTGCGGAGGCGTGTCAGAATTCCGGCATCGTGTTTATCGGGACAGGGGTGGATACGATGTCGCTTATGGCCGACAAGATCGCCGCGAAGAGGGAGGCGAACAGGTCGGGGATCCCCGTAGTCCCCGGAAGTGATACGGCCCTCGTGGATGAGAGGGAGGCGCTGGGCGTTGCCGAATCCCTGGGGTTTCCGGTCATTCTCAAGGCGGTGGGGGGTGGTGGCGGCCGGGGCGTCAAGGTGGTCCCGGAAAAGGTGGATTTCCTGGACAGCTTCCATAACGCCAAGAGGGAGGCCCAGGATTATCTCAAAAACCCGGGGATATACGTCGAGAAGTATCTCGACAAGGCGAGACACATAGAGTTTCAGATCGTTGCGGACATGGAGGGGAACGTAATTCATCTTGGTCACAGGGACTGCACCATCCAGAGGCGTTATCAGAAGATCATCGAGGAGTCCCCGTCGCCGGTGGTCGAAAAGGAGCTGAGCGAGGAGATGGGGGAGGCGGCGGTGAAGTTCGCCCGCTCCGTCGATTACTCGAACCTGGGCACCGTGGAGTTTCTCGTCACCGACAGCGGGGAGTACTTCTTTTCGGAGATGAACACGAGAATCCAGGTGGAGCACACCGTAACGGAGATGGTTACAGGGATCGATGTGGCGAAATGGCAGATTATGCTCGCCTTCGGGGAGAGGCTCGGATTGCGTCAGGAGGATGTGGAGTACAAGGGACACAGCCTGGAGTGCAGGATAACGGCGGAGGATCCCTTCAGGTTCACCCCGTCGTCCGGCACGGTAACGAGGTACATCCCCCCCGGCGGGCCGGGGGTGAGGGTGGACTCCGCCGTCTTCTCCGGGGCACACGTCAATCCCCACTACGATCCGCTCATCGCAAAGCTGATAACACTCTCCAGGGACAGGGATGGGGCGATAAGGAGGATGGTGAGAGCCCTGTCTGAGTTTCACATCGAGGGGATAGAGACTACGATCCCCCTCTACAAGAAGATAATGAAGGACCCCGAGTTTATAAACGGGTATAGGGACATCCGCTTCTTAGATAAATATATATAATTCTTCGCGATTACATCGGATCCTCGATATTCGCCCCTTATTTGGCTCTTCAGTGATTATGCTCACATATTTTTTTCGTGAAAACGGGTATCTATCGTTAAGTTATTTCGATTGGCGTCATTTACGGTAAGCCTTAAACGGCCTCGGTAGATGGCCGCGGAATTTCTCTTCTCGCCTGAAATTGCAGGAAAACCGTCTTCACTCTCGGTTTTTTAACTCCAGCGGGGTGTAGAGGTGTCGATATTGATGAGATGGGGGGCTTTTTCGGGGAAAATCCAAGAAATATGAAAAAATAAATTGGTTTAACACTATTGACTTTTTTCGGCTATAGTAGTATATTACAAAAGGTTAACTGTATTTTTTGATCATGGCTTTTGACAAAAACAAGTCGATGCTGGCGGCGCAGAAACATTTTCAGAAGGGCCAGTATGACAAGGCTATAAGAGAATATGAGAGGATACTCAAGGAGGACCCTAAGGATATAAAGGTTCGCCAAAAGCTCGGAGATCTGTTCGCCCGGGAGGGCAAAACGACCGAGGCGATATCGGAATATAACTATGTGGCGAACTTTTATTCCGAAGACGGGTTTTATCTCAGGGCCATAGCCGTTTATAAACAGGTTCTTAAGCTCAATCCCAGCCAGATACAGATAAACCTCAAGCTCGCGGAGTTATATCATAAGCAAAACCTGATCGGAGATGCCATAAAGCAGTTCCAGCTCGTTTATTCCTACTACGAGAAGAAGGGTGATACGAGAAAGGCGCTGGACACACTCGACAAGATGGCCGAAATGGCCCCCTCTAATCTCGCCCTGAGGATGAAGCTCGCCGATGCATACTACCGCAACAAATTCGTCGAGAAGAGTCTCGACGAATACGTCAAAATAGGCGAACAGCTCAGGAAGGAGGGCAGGGGGGAAGACCTGGTGAGTCTCTACGAGAAGCTTATCAAGCATCATCCCGACCGGATTGATATGATCTCGGTCTTGGCAGAGATATATATTAGGAGCAACAGGCTGGATCTTGCCAACGGCCGCATAGACATGGGGCTTAAGGTTGCCCCGGACGACAGGAAGCTCCTCTACATGAAGTCCAGGATCCTTTTGGCGAAGGAGGACTACAAGGCTTCCGCTGATATTCTGAATAAACTGCTCGAGGTCAACCCCGAGTTCATGGAGGCAAAGGAGGAGCTGGCCCGGGTCTACGAGAAGCTGGGAAGGACCGATCTACTCGGCAAGCTCTACACCGAGCTTATGGTCTACTTTCAGGGAAAGAGAGAGCTGGAGAAGGCGGGCCATTACAAGGCGCTTTACAACAATCTTACCAGTACTGTTGCCGGGGATATGACAAGCTCCGGTATCGAGGGGGATGTAGGCGGGCTGTCGGGCGAGGGCGAGGTCTTAGAGGATGTTATAGAGGCCGATGTTATCGAGATGGAAGACGGGGACGTTCTGGAGGCGGAGGTCTTCGAGGAGGTTTCGGAGGGGGATGAAGTTGCGGAGCCGGCTACCTTTGAAGTGGAGCCGGAGGAAGATCTGACCCAGGAGCTCATTGATGATCGAGGCCGGATGGTGATGTTGAAGGTTGACACATATGTAAAGTATGGACAGTACAGGGAAGCGGCCGATGTTCTAAAAGAATACAACAGCGGCAATACCGAATATGTCTCCCCCAAGAAGAGACTCGCCGAGCTGTATCTCGAAATAGCCAAATCGGAAGAGGAACAGGAGGAATATTTTAAGCGAGCCGCGGAGGCTTTTTTTGATGTCGCCTCCACTGCAAAGAGAAAGGGAATGCTCGATATAGCGGACGACGCCGAGAGGAGGGCGATAGAGCTGGATCCGGGACACGATGCGGCCGCGGTTGACGAGGTTATCCCCTCGGATGAGTTTGAGACCTTTGATGTTGTACAGGATGACGTTCAAGAGATGGGAATAGACGGGGACGAGGCGATGATGCAGCCCGTCGATGAGATGGAGATCCCGGAATCTATAGAGCTCGGCGATATGGGGGCGGAACCGATCGAAATCTCGGTGGACGATGGATTTATAGAGGAAGGTGTGGAGTTTACCACAGAAGAGGTTGTCGGCGAACAGGTTGATTTTGTGGATTCGGAAAGAGGAGAAGGACTTATCAGCATGACGCCGGAGGACGATACCCTCACCGAGGGGGAGGAGTACTTCGACCTCAGAAAGGAGCTGGAGGGAGTGGTCCTCGATGAAGAGATGTCTCTGGAATCGAAGGGGGGTGCGGGGTTGTTGGGTGAAGACGAGCATTACTCCTTCGAGGATGTCTTCGATGAATTCAAAAAGGGCGTTGAAAAGCAATTCGGCAAGGAGGATTACGACACCCACTACAATCTCGGTATAGCGTACAGGGAGATGGGGCTTTTTGACGACGCAATAAAATCATTTAATATTTCGGTAAACGACCCGAATAAAAGGCTAGACAGTTTTATTATGATGGGAGTCACCCACAGGGACACGGGGGAGTTTGACAAGAGCATCGATTACTTTCGGGAGGCCCTCGACACCCCGGATATAAAACCTGACGAAAGATACGCCCTCCTTTACGAGCTTGCGCTCTCCTATGAGGCCGATAATGACATAGATCAGGCGTATCCTATATTTAAAAGCATCTTTGATGAAAAGGAAGATTTCAGGGATGTCTCCGAAAAGGTGAGGTCCTTGGCGGGTATGGTTTCCCAACCTGCCGACTTGGATAAGGATAAGGGGGCCGCCAAAGGTGGGAAGCAGAAGGACAAGATATCTTATGTCTGAGGGCCGGTCGATCATTTTTTGGGTAAATCGTCAATAGGTGCACTGTATATATAGAACTTACAGTATAAATCGAAGGTGCGAAGGGGGGATGGGGGGTTGGGGGTTTGAGGATTTATCCGGGTCTTGCCGGGATAACAGGGGGCAGGTTTAAAGTCCGGGGTGTGATAAATGGAGGTGTGGGATTTGGGATGGGGCAGGTTGTTATTTGGGATATTTTATTTGTTCACGATAGATATTTGTATTGTAATAGTAATAGCCGACAATAATCCACTCGTTTAGAGAAAAATATATATTTAAAGAGTCGACGAAAACTTTTAGGGTTTTTTAATTGAGAGCTGAAAAATATTCCCGCCTTGCTCGTTGATAAAAGGAGAGCCGTCTGACGGCTCGTCGTGGTTTTCCCGGAGCAAGGCTCATTAGGTGTAACGAGATCTATAAATACCGTTTCTGAAAGATGCAACATTACGAATATTACGGCCTGAAGTTGGATCCGTTTTCCAACACGCCGGATAACAGGTTCTATTACGAGAGCGCCCAGCACACCACCGCTCTGGCAAAGCTGATGTACGTCGCTCAGTCGATGAAGGGGCTCGCGATTCTCTTAGGCGATGTGGGGACGGGAAAGACGACGCTTGCAAGAAAGCTATTAATGTCCCTTCCCGATGACAAGTTCGAGGCTTCGATGCTCGTTATAATCCACTCCGGGATAACGGCGGACTGGCTCCTAAAGAAGATCGCGGCCCAGCTCGGTGTCGAAGATCCAAACGACGACAAGATGAAGCTTTTGAGTCAGCTCTATGAGAGGCTCGTCGAGATACAGGAGGAGGGGAGGTCGGCGCTGATCCTTGTCGATGAAGCGCAGATGTTAAAAGACAGGTCGATAATGGAGGAGTTCAGGGGGCTTCTTAACCTGGAGGTTCCCGGGAGGAAGTTCATATCGTTTATCTTTTTCGGGCTCCCGGAGATGGAAGAAAACCTGAGGCAGGACGAGCCCCTCAACCAGCGGGTCGCGCTTCGTTACGAGCTGGGTTGTTTCCACTTCAAATCCACCGAGAATTACATAAAGCACAGGTTGAGGGTGGCCGGCGCAAAGAAGATGCTCTTTACCAGAGAGGCGGTTCAGGTCATCCAGACCTATTCCAAGGGGATACCGAGGCTGATAAACAATATATGCGACAACGCCCTCCTGGAGGGGATGTTAAAGAAGTTAGACGTGATAGGAAGGGAGATAATAGAAAACGTTGCAAGGGAGCTGGGCTTAAGGGCGGCGTCAAAGGAGCTGTTAAAACAATTGGAGTCTCAGAAGGTAACTCCTATTCCTCTCCCGGAAGAATTTGTGCGGCCCAAGCTTCAGGCCGAGCATATCGATGAATTGGGGGATATGGGATTGATCGCCAAGCAGAGGAACGACTCGGCTCCTATAACTCAGGGGGCGGTAAACCTTCGAGAGGAAAGTAACGTAATTGTCGCAAAGAAGCCCGAGGTAAAGGATCAGGGGAGCGGTGATACGGATATAGACAAGCTTTTAGACGCTCTGGAGATAGATTAAGGTAAACCGGGGGCCGTTTCAAACACGTCTTGAACGTTTTTGAAGGGCCCCTTTTCCATTTGAATGCGAAAATAAGTGATAAAAAATATTGACTTCTTAAGCAATATTAAATATAATTTAGGTTTGAATGGGGTGGGGGGAAGGGGAGATGAGCGGATTAAATATGTTATCGCTTTTTTTGCGGGCATAACTCAGATGGTAGAGTGTAAGCTTCCCAAGCTTAAAGTCGCGGGTTCGAGCCCCGTTGCCCGCTCCAGTTTGAGACAGCGAAAGGGCCGTTAGATCGATGTATTTGGTATCGCTCTTTTTGTTGAATAATGTCTCCCTTTTGACGGACGATGTTGGTGCGTTTTTTTAGGTGAGATGGAATTTTGGGTCTGCTTTTGAAGGTGGGCTCTTAAGGCCCGCTTTTTTTATTTTTAGGGCCGAAAAAAGAGCTTTATGGGTCTTAACAGGGCGAATTGATCGGGTAAGCCGTTATCTTGAAACAGGAAGGGATCTTCGAAGGATTGGAGGGAACCCTCTGGAACATCGGCGAAAAGGCGTGCGGCCTTCACGGCGTGACCTTGGTGGAGCTTGAGGTCCAGAAGGGGAAGGGAAAGTGGCTTGTGAGGTTCTACATCGACCGTGAGGGTGGTGAGGAGGACGGGGTGGACGTGGAGGATTGCGCCGAGGTGAGCAGGGCGATAAGCAAGCTGCTCGATGCAAAAGACCCCATCGATTCACCTTATACCCTGGAGGTCTCCTCGCCGGGACTGGAGAGGCCCCTGAGGAGGGCGGAGGATTTTAAGGCATATGCGGGGAGTGAGGTAAAAATCAGGGTGAAAGATCCAGTTTCTGGGAGGAAAAATTTTACCGGGACTGTTTTGGGAGTGTCGGACGAGGGGGTATCAATAAAGACGGAGACGGAAGAGGAATTTACAGTCCCCCTGAAAAATATCAAGAGGGCGAGGCTTATATATCAATTTGATTGAAAGGCAATTTGACTAAACGGCTGTGTGATTAAATGATACCTGCTGGACAGTGTATATAGAATCAGGATTTTTTAAGACAACAGAAATCGAGGAGAAATAGAGAATTAAGTGGCATCAAGGTATATTACAGTGAAGGGCATTATAGATTTTGGAGGATTCTTAAGGTGAAACCGGCCGTCGGGCAATCTACGCAGTTTTACAGCCTGAACAACGTCCTGGAGCAGGTTGAAAAAGAGAAGGGCATATCAAAGGACGTTTTGATAGAGGCTATAGAGTCGGCGCTCCTAACAGCCGCAAAGAAGAAGTACGGGAACTTGAGGGAGATCGAGGCCACTTTCAACAGTGATCTGGGCGAAGTCGAGCTTTTCGAGTTCAAGGAGGTCGTGGAGGAGGTCATGGATCCCGAAAACGAGCTCTCCCTTGAGGATGCACACAAATCCGATCCGGATGCGGTAATAGGGGACAGTCTCGGCTTCAAGATGGACATCTCCGACTTCGGAAGGATCGCCGCCCAGACCGCGAAGCAGGTGATAATCCAGAAGGTGAGGAACGCCGAGAGAGAGAATATATACGAGGAGTATAACGACAAGGTAAACGATCTCATAACTGGTATGGTGCAGCGCTTCGAGCGCGGTCAGATATACGTGAATCTTGGGAGGGCCGAGGCTGTTATCCCCCAGAAGGAGCAGGTCCCCCGGGAGGGCTACCGCCAGGGGGACAGGATAAGGGCCTACATCCTCGAGGTCCTCAGGGAATCGAAGGGTCCCCAGATAATCCTATCCAGGACCCACCCCGGTCTCTTGATAAAGCTCTTCGAGCTCGAGGTCCCCGAGATAAACGAGGGGATAGTCAGGATAATGGGCGCATCGAGGGAGGCGGGGGAGCGCTCCAAGATCGCGGTTCACTCCACGGACAAGGATGTGGACCCGGTGGGGGCGTGCGTCGGGATAAAGGGCTCAAGGGTGCAGAGCATCGTTCAGGAGCTGAGGGGAGAAAAAATCGACATCGTCCCGTGGAACGAAGATCCGGTGAAATATGTATGCAACGCCCTCTCCCCGGCCGAGGTCAGCGAGGTGGTGATAGACGAGGACGAGCACAGCATGGAGATCATCGTCGAGGACGATCAGCTCTCCCTCGCCATAGGGAAAAAGGGGCAGAACGTCCGCCTCGCCTCCAAGCTTGTCGGGTGGAGGCTGGACATCAAGAGCTCGTCGAAGAGAGAGAAGCAGTTCGCCGAGGCGATCTACGCCCTGGGGGCCCTTCCCGGGGTGGGCCTTGCAACGGCCGAGATACTCTATCAGGAGGGGATTACATCGCCCGAGGACGTTGTGAACGTGGGCCTCGAATTTCTCTCGAATATCCCGCACCTTGGACATAAAACAGCGGAGAAGCTCTACAATTCGGCGCTGGGGATAGTCAAGGGGGAGGGGGCCGCGGTCGAGGAGGTCACTGACGAGGCATCGCCCTCCCTCGTTAATTTGGAGGGGGTCGGTGAAAAGACGAGGGAGCTCCTTGTATCGGGGGGATTCGATGACGTGAAGAAGATCGCAGAGAGCGGCGTAGAGGAGTTGAGCGAAATCGATGGAATCGGGAAGAAGAAGGCGGAGGGTATCATAGAATCCGCCAAGAAGCTTCTGGGCGGCTAACCTTGACGGCATATTGACGATAAAGGGAAGGGGTGTGCCCGGGTTTTTATAAATTCGTAAACGGCGTTTATATAGAAATATCATAAGATCACGAAAATGGTGTAGTGTCAGAGAAAACGGGGTAATTCTCATATGGCAAAGATGAAAGTCTTTGAACTTGCAAAAAAATTAAAAGTGGACGACGGGGCGCTCCTGTCGAAGATTCAGGAGATGGGTATAGAGATCGACGATCCTGAGATGACCCTTGAGCCGGAAGAGGTGAAGGTTCTCGAGGACAAGATCACCATGGAGAAGAGCGCCGACGTGGTTGAGGAGAGAATAAAGCCCACCGTAATAAGGAGGAGAGCCAAGAAGAAGCCCCAGGAGGATCTCCCAAAAGAGGAGATGAAACAGGAAGAGGCGGTGGAAACGGCCGAAGTTGCTGAGGCGGTTGAAGGTGAGGCTGTGGCCGCGCCCAAGGAGAAGAAGAAGCCCGAGGATAAAAAAGAGGCGAAAAAGAAAGAGCCTCCTGAGGCCGAAAAGGCCGATAAGAAGAAAAAACCGAAAAAGAAAGACGAAGAGATCGAGGCTAAAGAGGAGCCGAAGGCGGAAGAAGTCCCGGTTAAGGATGAAGGGGCGGTCGATGAAGCTGCCGGGGTATCGGAGGATAAGGGAAAGAGGGTTTTGAGAAAGAGGCTCAAGACCGTTTCCAAAGACGAGATTACCGAAATATTGAGGCCCAAGGTAATTCAAAAGCCCAAAAAGGAAGAGGTAGCTCGCACAAAAGATAAGAAGGTCAAGAAGGATAAGAGGGGGAAAGAGGCGCTCCCGGACGCTGTTAAGACGGCCCCGGCACCCGTAAAGAAAGAGACGGAGAAGAGACGAAGAAGGAAGAAGCGTCAGCAGGGAGATGTTTCGACGGAGCCTCAGAAGAGGTCCCTCAAGAAGAGAGAGGTCTTGATCAGGACCGATGATACCGGTAAATGGGAAGAGGGCAAGCAGTTCAAGAAAGAAAAGAGGAGAAAGCCAAAGAAGAAGGAGGCAAAGTCCGCAAGGCCTGCCAAGAAGGTCTTTAAAAAGCCCCTGATTACCACCCCCAAGGCGAGCAAGAGGGTAATCAAGATAGAAGAGGTTATCAGCGTCGGCGAGCTGGCAAGGAAGATGGGGGTAAAGGCGGCGGACATCATAAAGAAGCTGATGGAGCTGGGGGTTCAGGCCACCTCGATAAACAACGTCATAGACCTGGACACGGCGTCCCTCGTGGCTCAGGACTACGAGTACGAGGTCGAAAACGTGGCGTTCGAGGAGGAATCGATAATAAAGGATGTAGAAGACAGCGAGGAAGACCTTATTTTGAGGCCCCCTGTGGTAACGATCATGGGACACGTGGATCACGGCAAAACGACGCTTCTGGACGCGATTCGCGAGACAAACGTTGTGGGGGGGGAGCTCGGCGGGATTACCCAGCACATAGGCGCTTATGAGGTGGACCTCGGCGACAAGAAAATCGTGTTTCTGGATACGCCGGGCCACGAGGCCTTTACGACCATGCGGGCCAGGGGGGCCGAGGTTACCGACATAGTTATTCTGGTAGTGGCCGCGGATGACGGCGTAATGCCGCAGACCGTGGAAGCGATAAATCACGCAAAGGCCGCCGACGTTCCAATAATAGTTGCGATAAACAAGATAGACAGGCCCGATGCAAATCCCGAAAAGATCAAAAAAAACCTCATGGAGTACGGCCTCATCTCGGAGGAGATGGGGGGCGAAACGATTTTCGTTGAAATATCGGCCAAGGAGAGGAAAAACCTGAGCGGATTGTTGGAGATGATCGCCATCCAGGCGGAGGTCCTGGAGCTCAGCGCCAATCCTAACAAGTCCGCAAGGGGGGTGGTCGTTGAGGCGAAGCTGGACAGGGGGCGGGGCCCGATAGCGACGGTTTTGGTCAAAGAGGGGACGTTGAAGGTTGGAGATTACTTTATCATGGGGCTTTACGGCGGCAGGGCAAGGGCCCTGATCAACGATAAGGGCGAAAATATCGAGAGCGCCGGACCCTCCATTCCCGCCGAGGTACTCGGTCTGGGCGGGGTTCCCGATGCAGGCGATCCGATGATCGTGGTCGAAAGCGAAAAGGACGCAAAGGATATCGCCACCCACAGGCAATTGAAGTCGCGGGAAAAGGAGATGGTGGTACCCCACGTGAAGGCGACCCTTGAAGATCTCTATGAGAGAATTCAGAAAGAGGGCGAGCAGGAGCTTAACCTGATTATAAAGGCGGACGTTCAGGGCTCTGTGGAAGCGCTGTCCGAAAATCTCGTAAATCTCTCTATGGATGAGGTCAGTGTTGTGGTTATTCACGGCGCCACGGGGAGTATAACCGAAACGGACGTTATGCTGGCATCCGCTTCCGACGCGATAATAATCGGGTTTTCGGTTCGTCCGGAGCCTAATGTCTCCGAGCTGGCGGAGGCGGAAAATGTGGAGATCAAGCTTTACAACGTCATCTACGACTGTGTGGATGATATCAAAAAGGCGCTGACCGGAATGCTGGCCCCGAAGCTTGTGGAGAAAACGCTGGGGCGGGCCGAGGTAAGGGAGATCTTTACGGTGCCCAAGATAGGTGCCGTGGCCGGGAGCTACGTTATCGACGGGAAAATCCTCCGAGGATCCAACGTTCGTCTGATCAGGAACAACGAGGTCGTCCACGAGGGGAAGATGTCCTCACTGAAGCGGTTCAAGGACGACACCAAGGAAGTTGCCAGCGGCTACGAATGTGGAATCAAGATAGAGAACTTCAACGATATACAGCCCAACGATATCATCGAGGCCTACGAGATTGAGGAAGTAGCCCAGGAGCTGTAAAATGGTTGTGGGTGTGGGTCAGATGGAGTTTTTTATCCATCACGCCGACTCATTGAAGTCTAAGAGAAAGGTTGTCAAAAGGCTTGTTTCTTTGATAAAGAATAAATTCAATGCGGCCTGTGCGGAAGTTGCCGGGGGTAACCTCTGGCAGAGAACGGTGATAGGTGTGGCCGTTTTAGGGAACGACGTTTCTTTTGTCAACTCCCATTTAGACAAGATAATTAACTACGCGGAGTCCCTCGATCTGGCGGAGATGATAAATCACCAGATCGAGATAGTGAACTATTCCGATGGAGATTTTCTGTAATTGAAGAGCACCGGTTCAAGGCGTCACGAGAGGTTGAAGGATCTGATATTGGAAGAGGTTTCCAGGGTTTTGTTACTGGAGGTCAAGGATCCCAGGATAGGGAGGGTTACGGTTACCGGAGCGGAGCTGTCTCAGGACATAAGGATAGCCCGGCTTTTTTATTGTGTTGGAAAAGACGTCGATGATTCATCGGTGGCGGAGACCCAGAAGGGTCTGGAGAGCGCTTCCGGCTTCATCAGGAGCGCACTGGCGGCCAATCTCGATCTCAAGAGGACTCCGGAAATCGTCTTTGTGTATGACAAAACCCTCGATTACGGGGAAAAGATCGACAAAATATTGGAAGACTTGAAGAGAGAAGCCTGATTTCAATGTTGAAAGAAGTTTTTAGAGCCATTGATGAGGCGAAGAGTTTTTTTTTGACCACTCATCTGAATCCGGACGGTGATGCCGTGGGCTCGATATTGGCCTTCAAATCGATCTTGGGCAAGATCGGCCACGATCCGGTGTTGTACATGAAAGACCCTGTCCCGGAAAATTTCAATTTTCTGCCGGGCTCGGAGAAAATCATACACGAGGTTAATGGAATAAGTGGAAGAACATTCGATCTCGCAATTGTAGTCGACAGCACCGACTGGATGAGGACCGGTGGGCCTTTCGAGCCGGAGATAAGTTTCAAGAGGGTTGTTAATATAGACCATCACAAATCAAACATCAACTTCGGGGATATCAACCTTGTCGATACGGAGGCATCCGCCACAAGCGAGATAATATACGACTTGTTGGATGTCATGGGATTGCCCTTGAGTCTGGACGTGGCAACCTGTATTTACACCGGCATTATGACCGATACCGGCTGTTTCACCTATTCCAATACCAACGCCAGGGCCTTCGAGATATCTGAAAAGCTCGTCAGGGCGGGTGTGGCCCCGGACATGGTTGCCGAGGAGGTGAACGAGAACTACTCCGTCTCCCGTTTGCTCCTTCTGAAGATGGCGCTTGAGACCCTGGAGTTCAACGCCGACAAGAGGATCGGGGCTATAACGATATCCCAGGAGATGTTTAACAAGACGAAAAGCGGCCCCCACATCATCGAGGGATTCATAGACTACCCGAGGTTTGTCTCCGGCGTCAAGGTGGCCCTCCTTTTTCGGGAGCTTCCCGGCGGGGGGGTGTACAAGGTGAGCTTCAGGTCGAGAAACCCTCTGGACGTCGCCAAGATCGCCGGAACCTTTGGCGGGGGCGGTCACATGAACGCCTCCGGCTGCACGATCGAGGGGAGCCTCCCCGATGTCAAGGCGGAGGTCTTCAGGGTCGTGGAGGCGGAGCTTAAAAAAGACGGGGGATCGGAATCGTTATACGGGGGGGGTGACGGAGATGTCTAGGGACGGGATCCTGATAGTCGACAAGCCCGCCGGGCTCACCTCCCACGATGCGGTTATGAGGGTCAAGGAGGCCCTCTCGGCGAAGAAGGTGGGCCACACCGGGACCCTCGATCCGTTCGCCACAGGCGTCCTCGTCATGGGGATAAATCAGGGGACAAAGCTGATCCCCTTTCTGGACAAAACGGACAAGTCGTACCGCGGGGTGATCGTTTTGGGTATGGCAACTGACACATACGACGCCACGGGGGAGGTCGTCGAAAGCTGCGATGAGGAGGATGTCGAGGGGGTGTCCGAGGAGGATATAAAGAAGGCGGTCGAGTCCTTCGTCGGAACGATCAAGCAGCGCCCCCCCGCATATTCGGCTGTAAAGGTTAACGGGGTGAGGCTTTACAAGCTCGCCAGGAGCGGGGTGGAGGTAGATGTCAAGGAGAGGGAGGTCGAGATATTCTCCATCGAGCTTGTTGACTACACAAGGCCCAGGATAACGATCGAAGTGACCTGCTCGCCGGGAACATATATTCGTTCATTGGCCGTTGATATAGGAAAGGCCCTCGGACTACCGGCCCATCTCGAAAGTCTCAAGAGGACGCGGTCCGGGCCCTTTTCCATCGATGAGTCGACGGCCCTTAAGGAGTTTGCGGCTCCGGGAGACGGAATGGGGGGGAACAACGGGAAGGGGGGGCTTAACGGGTGGTCGAAAGTCATCGGTTTAAGGGAGGCGGTGGGGGACATGGTTGAGGTCTCGATAGACGAGGGGCAGGCGAATCAGGTGATGAACGGCGCCCCACTCCTCTTCGGTAAAGGTTTTTTCGAGGAGAGGATTTACGGGGGAGAGAAGGGCGTCTCCGCCGTCTCCGGCGCGGTCGTTAAATTGATATATAGGGAAAAGCTCCTGGCGCTGGCCAGGGTGACTATAAAAAATGAGGCTAAAGAAGATAATAAGATGAATCTAAAGCCGTTTAAGGTTTTTCATTGATTAAGGGGAGATTTCAACATGTCCTTGGCAAGAGAGACTAAAAGCGAAGTTATCAATAATTTCAAGAAGCATGATTCCGACACCGGCTCTCCGGAGGTTCAGATTGCCCTCTTGACAGAGAGGATAAACGGGCTAACGGAGCATTTCAAGACACACAAGAAGGATCATACTTCGAGGCGCGGGCTTTTAAAGATGGTCGGCCACAGAAGGAGGCTTTTGGAGTATCTGAAGAAAAAAGATATCGATAGATACCGGAAGCTTATAGAGAGGCTCGGCATCAGGAAATAGCTCCGCGTAAATATTTAGGAGCAAAAAAGTAAATGGTAAAAGCTACAGAAAAGAGAGTGAATTTTTACGGGCGCCCGTTTTCCCTCGAGACGGGAAAGCTTGCAAAGCAGGCGGACGGCGCCGTAATGGTAAAGTATGGAGATTCGAGGGTCCTCGTTACGGCGGTTTCTATGGATGCAGCGAAGGAGGGCACAGATTTTCTCCCGCTGACGGTGGAATATCAGGAGATGACCTACGCCGCGGGGAAGATCCCCGGCGGTTTTTTCAAGAGGGAGGGGAGGCCCAGCGAGAGGGAGATCCTCACCTGTCGAATCATCGACAGGCCGGTTCGGCCCCTCTTCCCGGGCGGCTACAATTATGAGACCCAGATAATTGCGACCGTCCTTTCGGTGGACAGCGACAACGACCCGGACATCATGGCGCTCACCGGGGCATCCTGCGCCCTATCAATCTCCGACATCCCTTTTCACGGCCCGATCGCGGCTGTGAGGGTCGGAAGGGTAAACGGAGATTTCATCATAAATCCGGGCGAGGACGAGCTGGAGAATAGCGAGATGGATCTCGTGGTCGCCGGAAGCAGGGACAGTATCGTAATGGTCGAGGGAAAATTTAGTGAGACGGATGAATCAATAGCCCTCGAGGCGATCTTCAAAGCCCACGAGGCGATCCAGCCGCTGATAGATATGCAGTACGAGCTGATGGAAGAGGTGGGCAGGAAGAAAAGGGAATTCGAGGATCGGCCTTTCGGGACAGATTATTTTTCCGACGCGGAGGAAAAAAACAAGGAAAAGATTGTTGAGGCGCTGAAGATTAAGATCAAACAGGAGCGAAACGATACCCTCGGTCAATTGAAGGGCGACTACGTTGATACCCTCGGCGTTGGGGACGACGCCGTGAAGGTAATGGAGGCGTCATCCGCCTTTGACAATGCCGAGAAGAAGGTAATGAGGAATATCATCTTAAACGACGGCGTCAGGATCGACGGCAGGAAGTTTGACGAGATCAGAGAGATAGATATCGAAGTGGGTTTTCTCCCCAGGACGCACGGCAGCGCCCTCTTTACAAGGGGGGAGACCCAGGCTCTCTCCACCGCGACCCTGGGAACCTCCCAGGACGAGCAGCGGATAGACGCCCTCAGGGGGGAGAGCACCAAGTCCTTCATGCTCCACTATAACTTCCCGCCCTTTTCGGTTGGCGAGGCGAGGTTTCTGAGGGGGCCCAGCAGGAGGGAGATCGGCCACGGCGCCCTAGCCGAGAAGGCCATCTCCGGGGTGCTCCCCGAGGAGGAGGGATTTCCTTACACGATCCGTATCGTCTCCGAGATCCTCGAGTCGAACGGCTCCTCTTCCATGGCCACCGTCTGTGGGGCGAGCCTGTCGCTGATGGACGCGGGGGTGCCGGTCAGAAAGCACGTGGCCGGGATAGCCATGGGCCTCGTCAAGGATGGAGACAGGGTGGCGGTTCTCTCCGACATCATGGGGGACGAGGACCACGCGGGGGATATGGATTTCAAGGTGGCGGGGACCGACAGCGGTATCTCCGCCCTCCAGATGGATATAAAAATCAAGGGGGTCGACAGGGAGATTCTGGAAAAAGCGCTCAAACAGGCAAAGGAGGGAAGGCTCTTTATCTTGAATAAGATGACCGAGGCTATTGAAAAGCCGAGGCCCGACCTCTCTCCGTACGCCCCGAGAATATTGACGATCCACATCAATCCGGACAAGATCAGAGACATAATCGGCCCCGGGGGCAAGATAATCAGGGGGATCGTGGCCGAGACCGGAGCAAAGATCGAGGTGACCGACGACGGCAGGGTGGATATCGCCACCCACGACGAAGAGGCGGCAAAAAAGGCCGTTTCGATCATCGAGAACCTGACCAAGGAGGCGGAGATCGGGCAGATATACGAGGGGAGGGTGGTCAAGATCATGGATTTTGGGGCCTTTGTGGAGATTCTTCCCGGCGTGGACGGCCTCGTTCATATCTCCCAGCTCGAGCATCACCGGGTCAATCAGGTCACGGACGTCCTGAAGGAGGGGGACATCATAAAGGTAAAGGTCATAGACATCGACAGAGAGGGGAGGATCAAGCTCTCCAGGAAAGACGCCCTCAAAGACGAGGGGCCGGGCTCCAGGGACAGAAGAAGACCTCACTAAATATGTTTAGAAAGAGCGAAATCGGGGGGGGAATAACTTTCCTCTCCGAGCATATCCCATATGTCCACAGCGTCTCGATGGGTATCTGGGTCAAGTCCGGCTCCATTTTTGACCACAAGGAGACGGCCGGGATCGCCCACTTCGTCGAGCACATGCTCTTCAAGGGCACCGAGAGACGAACCTCATTTGAGATCGTTAGGGAGATAGATGACGTCGGTGGACACCTGAACGCCTATACAACAAAGGAATACACCAGCTTCTTCGTAAAGGTCCTGAAGGAAGACCTAAAGCTTGCCGTTGACGTGATAAGCGATATCTTCAAAAACTCCACCTTCCCGAAAGACGAGCTCAAGCGGGAAAAGGACGTGGTGATCCAGGAGATCAAGATGGTGGAGGACACCCCGGACGAATATATCCATGAGCTCGCCTTCAAGAGAATGTGGGGGAGCCACTCCCTCGGCTATTCAATCCTTGGTGATATAGAGACCGTAAGCTCCTTTGATCGGGAGGTACTCTTTGAGTACAGGAAGACTCACCACACAAGGGACAACATAATAGTCGGGCTTGTGGGAAACTTCGACGCGGACGAGGCGAATGATCTCTTGAACGGCGCCTTCGGCGGCATAGGTCAAGGACTGCCGGAGGAGATAACCCGACCCGTTTTCGTGCCGGACAGCGTGATAAAAGAGCGGGACACGGAGCAGGTACACACCCTCATTACCTTTCCCGCGCTTCCCTACTCCCACCCGAAAAGGTACGCGCAGTTTATCTTAAACACGGTCCTGGGCGGCGGGATGAGCTCGAGGCTCTTTCAGGAGGTCAGGGAAAAGCGGGGGCTCGCCTACTCGGTCTATTCGTTTCTCGCCCCGTTCAAGGAGGTGGGAACCCTGGGCGTCTACGCCGGAACCGACAGGAGTTCCGTTAAAGAGCTTATGGACGTGATGACCGGGGAGGTCGTGAAGATGAACCGTACCCCCTTGACCGACGGGGAGCTCGGCTCCGCCAAGGGACAGATAAAGGGGAACCTTCTCCTAAGCATGGAGAGCACCGACGCCCGGCTCTCGAGAATGGTCAGAAACGAGATATTCTTCAACAGGCAGATCGACGCCGAAGAGATAATCGAAAAAATAGACAGTATCACCCCGGACGACGTCGTCGATACGGCAAAAGAGATAATCGACACAAACAGGATGTGCTGCGTCTTTATGGGGCCGATAACCGGAGAAGACCTGTCCGGAGTCTTCGATTGAGGTAAGCTTCAAGGTTCTTTAAAGGTGAGAGGAAGGGGGGCAACCCCCTTTTTGACAGGGGATGTTTAGAAAAAAGGACATTCAGATCGAGTACTTCAGGGCGTCCGGCCCCGGAGGCCAGCGGAGAAACAAGAAGGACACGGCGGTGAGGATAACCCACCTGCCCACGGGGATAAGGGCCGTGGGGACCGAGAGCAGGTACAGGAGCAGAAACCTGAAGTCCGCCCTCGTTCGTCTGAGGGAAAAGCTGGATTCGAGGAGCCGCAAGACGAGGCCGAGGCTCCCCACCCGCCCCACGAGACGCGCCGAGGAGAGGCGCCTCTTGGGAAAGAGGCTCGTCGGGGAAAAGAAGTCACTGAGGGGGAAGGTCACACCCCATGAAGATTGAGGACTGAGAAGATGGAGATAAACTGGGAGGAGATAGGCAGAGAGGCCTCTAATATCCTCTCCGATTACATAAAGATCAAGACCGTAAATCCCCCGGGGAACGAGGAGGAGGCGGCCCTTTTTTTAGAATCGATATTTAAGAGGGAGGGGATTGAGCCCCTGATATTGAGGTCGGCGCCGAAGCGGGCCAATGTAATCTCAAGACTCCCGGGCGGCGATCCGTCGGGCCTTATACTCCTCTCCCACATCGACGTCGTCCCGGTGGAGGAGGAGAAGTGGGAGAGGGACCCATTAGGCGGCGAGATCGTGGACGGCCACATCTGGGGGAGGGGCGCCGTTGACGACAAGGGTATGGGGGTGATGAACCTGATGGCTGTGATCCTCGTAAAGCGCATGGGGATAGAGCTGAAGAGAGACCTGGTTTTTCTCGCCACCGCCGACGAGGAGACGGGGGGTGAGTACGGCGCGGGTTATATGGTTCGGGAGGAGAGGAAGAGGCTTAAGGGAAAGTATCTGTTGAACGAGGGGGGTGCGATAGTGACCGACGCCCTTCCCAACGGTAGACCCCTCGTAACCGTCGGGGCCGGGGAGAAGGGGCCGCTGTGGCTGAAGCTGAAGAGGAGGGGGACGCCCGGGCACGGCTCCGTTCCGCTTCCCGACAACGCCGTGCTTCGCCTCTCGGAGGCGCTTTTGAGGATCGAGAAGAAAAAAAGGCGTATCAGCTTCAGCGATATAATGGTCGATTTTGCGGACGGCCTGGGGGATGGAATGGGGGGGATAAAGGGGGGTATCTTGAGGTTGGCCGCGCTCCCACCCCTTCGGGGCGTTATCGGAAATATCATGGGCAGTAATCGATCCATCGGCGCCATGCTCAGGGATACGGTCAGCGTTACCACCTTTAACGCCGGCGTCAAGGAGAACGTCATCCCGGACGAGGCGACGGCAACCCTGGACAGCAGGCTCCTGCCGGGGACGGACAAATCGGAATATCTCGAGTGGATCAAAAGGACTGTAAAGGACGATTCGATAGAGATCGAGGAGATATTTCACAGCGCGGCGTCCCGGTCGCCGATCGATACGGACTTTTACGGCGCCATAAAGGGGGTGGCCCTCGAGATGTATCCCGAAGGGTCTGTCGTTCCGATGATGACATCGAGCTTTACCGACTCCCGCTTCTTCAGGGATATTGGGATATTGTCCTACGGCTTCATCCCGGCGGAGTTGTCATCCGATGAACTCGCTGCCATTCACGGCCACAACGAGAGGATAAGCGAGAGGTCGCTTACAAACGGTGTGAAGTTTGTCTACAATCTGGTTCTGAAGCTCTGTACGTAGTCGGGAGAGTCTTTGAGGGACTTCGACATTTTTTATGAAAGAAAATATATGAGGGATTTCCATTGGACTATATCAAAATAACGACTGGCCTCTTCGTCATATTGAATCCCTTTGTGTTGATCCCCGTATTTTTGAGCCTCGCCGGGGATATGACGAAGGGAGAGAAGTTAAGGATCGCCGTGACCACGGCGGTCTCGGTCTTTATCATCATGACAGGCGCCATGTTCGGCGGACACTACATCCTCTCGTTTTTCGGCATTACGGTAAACGACTTCAGGATTGCGGGCGGCGTCTTGATATTTCTCATGGCCCTTTCCATGGCGAGGGCGAAGGAGGGGGGAGAGCGCTATTCGGACGCGGAGCACACGGCGGCCGTAGAGAAGGGTGGAAATATCGCCGTGGTACCGCTTGCCATCCCCCTGATGGCGGGACCGGCGGGGATCAGCCTTGCTATTATCGACGGGGCGATGGCGGCCACCGTCGCCGAAAAGCTGGTTCTCGTCTCGATAATCGCCGCGATGTCGTTTATCCTCTGGCTTTCGATGGTACTCGCAAGCGAAATAGGAAAAGTCCTCGGCCACAACGGCCTCAAGGTCGTAAGCCGCATCATGGGTCTCATCCTCCTTGCCGTTGCCGTCGATTTTCTGATCGTCGGAATCCGCCAGGCCTTCGATCTGCCGTCATAATTTTATAAAGAAAGCGGTTCGTTTTGATTGATATTGACAGAGCTAAAGAGAACGGCGTGCTCAATGACACCGAGAGGGTAAACGGGGAGACGACCCTCAAGTCATACCCGAAGATCCTTCAGGTGGAGATAAGCGCCTCCTGCAATCTCAAGTGCAATATCTGCGCGAGAAACGAGTTCGAGTACGGGCCTGGAAATCTCCCAATAGATCTCTTCAGATCCCTCACGTTTCTTTTCCCTTACCTCGAAAGGCTGATCCTCCACGGCTACGGGGAGCCCCTCGCCCACCCGAAATTCGCAAAGATCATGGAGATCGTGGCCCCCTATCCCTGTAACAAGTCCTTCTACACCAACGCGACGCTTCTAACCGAGAAGAAATCCCGGGACGTGATCGCCGGCAATGTCGACGAGGTCACCGTATCCATCGACTCCCCCGTTAAGGAGACCTTCGAGGCGATAAGGACCGGGGCGTCCTTTGATAAGGTGAAAAAAAATGTGGAGGGACTTATCGGGATGAGAAACGATATGGAGGGGGAAAAGCCGAACGTAGTGATCGCGGCGGTGGCCATGACCGATAACGTTAACGAGCTGCCCCGGCTCGTCGATTTTGCGCATGACATGGGCGCCGATGCGGTGGAGATAAACTACCTGATGGCTTACAGAAAGTCCCTTGTCGAGAGGAGCCTCTTCTTCGACAAGGTGAGGGCAAACTCCGCGTTAAAAAAGGTAAAAGATCGCTGCATTGCGTTGGGCCTCGAGGCGAGGCTTCCGGATCCCTTTTCTATTGAGGGGGAAGGAGAGGCCAAGAACCCCGAGAAGACCTGCCCACGCCCCTACGATTTCGCCTACGTGGGATACGACGGCAACGTCAGGCCCTGCTGTTTTCCCCTCCTCTACCTCGGGAATATCGGCGACGAGGGCTTCTCGGATATATGGAACAACGAAAAATATCAAAAGTTGAGGAGGGCCTTTAAAGAGGATCGCCCCCCCTCCTTCTGCAGGGAGTGCCTATCCGGAACCTACACCGACGTGAACAGCGAGAAATGCCACGTATCGTGCGGCCTGGGATGAGGTCCTAAACAAATTTGTTGTTAAAACAGCGGACTGATATTCAAAACGGCTTGATTCTCTTTTCCGCCGTTTAAGTTTTCCCTTGTCATAGTCGCCTCTCTGTGATAATTCTTTGAAGTGGAAACTATTTAGAGGAGCTTTAGAGATGAAAAACCTGATAAAAAGGGCGGCCTGGGATATTTACGGAGCCCAGCACGTGGTGGTGCTGACCGGAGCGGGTATATCTACGGAGTCCGGAATCCCCGACTTCAGAAGCCCCGGCGGCCTCTGGGAGAAATACGATCCGATGGAGTTCATGTACGACCGCTTCATCTCGAACCCGAGAAGGATATGGGAGATGAGCACCAAGATGAAGCAGGAGGGCGATCTGGACATGGCGGAGGCGAACCCGAACCCGGCTCACACCTCCCTTGCGGAGCTGGAGAAGCTCGGATTCATTAAGTGTGTCATCACCCAGAACGTGGACAACCTCCATCAGAAGGGGGGGAGCAAAGACGTCATAGAGTTTCACGGGAACCTCATGTTTGCCCGCTGTATCAGCTGCTCCCGGCAATACCCCCTTGACAAGGTTGAAAAGCTGATAGAAAGGTCGGGGCTGCCCCCGAGATGTAAAAAGTGTGAGGGAATTTTAAAGCCGGACGCCGTCTTCTTCGGGGAGCCGATCCCGCCGGAGGCGCTCCAGAGGTCGATTGCCGAGTCGAAAAAGGCTGACGTGATGATAGTCGCCGGGACCTCCGCCTTGGTCTATCCGGCGGCCGAGCTTCCCTTCGTTGCAAAGAAGGGCGGCGGGTTCTTCTCCACATCGGTAACGGAGCCCTCCATGAACGTCGGTGCCGTGATCATCGAGGTCAACGATGAGCCTACACAGCTGACGGGAAGGGTGTCTGACTACCTGATCCAGGGCAAGGTCGGCACAATACTTCCGGAAATAGTCAAGGAGGTAAAGGTCCTTATGAAGGAGAAGAAACATTAACGGCCCTCTTCAGGGCGAAATGTGTCAGAATAGACACACTATTGTGTCAGTTGTGACATAAAACTCATCTAAAAATTTAACGCTTTATCCGGACTTCCCTAAATGGCTGAAATCACTGATATATTATTTGCAAAAAGATAAGAGTTTTGGCAAGTATTTTGCTTTATATAAGACCAGAGGTGGCGGCAGTTTTTTTTAGGAGTTCTTCAATAAAATATGGTTGCAGACAGCAAAAGAGTGGAAGTGAAAAAATCGGTTAACGGCAAGGTTAACGGAAAAGGTAAACTTGTCGGTAACGGGGCCGTCTATAACTGCGCCAACGGGAACTCCAAGGGAATGGATCTCCTTGCCAAGACGATGTACCGGGAGCTGAAGAAAAGCGGGTATGACCTGGGTCAAATCCTGGATTTCTCCGGTAAGCTGGTCGGCTTTGTGCACGAAGATATCGCCTCAACGGGAAAAAAACAGAAATAAAAAAGAGGTCTCCCCCACACCCCACCCCACCCTCCCACCTCCCCCCAGTTCCAATTCTTTGTTACCTTATTGTTGTGTTGCTGTGTTACTATGATTTTTGCTCTGTAAATCCGTTCCTTTAATTATTCAACCCTCCTAATCTAATAAAGATATTGCTTCAACGGGTGAAAAATAATGGGAAGTAGATTCCCCCCCCCACCCCCCCCGACGGTAAATCCTTCAACTTTCGAATCTCGATCCCCGGTTCGAGGTTTTTTGTTTCTACATTTCTCCTTTACTCCGTTGTTCTGTTCGCTGTTTTCCGCTTCAATGTTTCAATCTTGCCCTGTTTTTCCGTTCCTCACTCTCCTAACTATAAAATATGGATTTTCAAGAGGTGTCTATTGGGAAAAAGGATTGAGACAAATAATTCCCCCCTTCAGTTAACCGCTTTTTTATCGTTGACTGATAAAAAGAGATATGATATATATTTTCTTTTTGGAGGGAGTAATATGGATTTGAAAGTTGGAATAAACGGCTTCGGTCGTATAGGAAGGTATTGTCTAAGGATTATTCTCGACAGAAAAAATATCGACGTTGTCGCCGTAAACAGCCGTGCCGAGTCCAGGGTACTGGCCCACCTTTTGAAATACGATTCCATCCACGGCGTCTACGACAAGGAGATCAAATACGATGATAACTCCATCACCGTCGACGGCAAGAAGATCGCCATCGTTCGGGAGACCGGTGACCTCGCGAAGATTGGGTGGGGCGATCTGGGAGCCGATATCGTGCTCGAATCGACGGGTAAATTCAGAAAGCGGGCCGAGGCGGAAGGACACCTAGCCGCGGGGGCGAAAAAGGTCTTGATCGCGGCGCCGGGAAAGGACGTGGACTCAACCATAGTAATCGGCGTAAACGAAGATATATACGACCCGAAATCCCACCACGTCATCTCGAACGCTTCGTGCACCACGAACTGCCTTGCCCCGGTCGTCAAGATTATCAACGACGGCTTCGGAATCGAGCGGGGGCTTATGACCACCGTCCACTCATACACGATGGATCAGCGCATCCTGGACGGCTCCCACAAAGACCTCAGGCGCGGAAGGGCCGCGGCGCTTTCCATCGTCCCTACGACCACGGGGGCCGCGGCGGCCGTCTCTCTTGTGATCCCGGAGCTTTCCGGAAAGCTCGACGGGATGGCCCTTCGTGTTCCCACGCCCAATGTGTCGCTGATCGATTTCACCGCCCAGTTAAGCAAAGAAGCGGGGGCGGACGAGATAAACAAAGCCGTCAAAAGCGCCGCCGACGGAAAGATGAAGGGGATCGTAAAATACACCGATGAGGAGCTGGTTTCCATCGACTATCAGTCCTCTCCCTATTCATCCATCTTCGATGCAAAGCTCACCTCCGTAATCAAGGGGGGGCTGGTTAAGGTGATAGCCTGGTACGACAACGAGAGCGGCTACAGCGAGAGGCTTGTCGATCTCGCGGGCTACGTCGGGGAGAAACTTTAGGCCCAAGGCCGCGGGGTCACCGAGGATACTTGAATCTGGTTATTAATGGGCGTGTGGTAAAAGTTCGGTTTGTCTCGGATTGAAGGGGGGATTTTGTGGGGGGGATCGGTGGTTTATTGAGATCGAGGTTGATCTTGAAGCGGATATAAATTTGAATTGTTTTTAAGGAAAAAGGTTATGACCGGGCAGAATATTATATATATAGACGATATTAATATCAGAGAAAAGGCGCTGCTCGTCAGGGTCGATATGAACGTCCCGATGGATGAGCTTGGCAACATAACAAACGACCTCAGGATAAGGAGCGTCCTTCCGACGGTGAACTACGCCCTGGACGAAGGATGCAAGGTGATCCTGATGTCTCACATGGGTCGCCCCAAGGGTAAGTTCGTCGAGAAATTTAGCCTGAAGCCGGTGGCCAAGAGACTCTCGAGACTCCTCAACAAGGAAGTCATAATGGCGCCCGATTGCGTCGGCCCCGAGGTACAGAAGCTTGTGAAGGGGCTGAATCCCGGCGACGTGATGCTCTTGGAAAATCTTAGGTTTAATCCCGGGGAGACGAAGAACGACGAGAAGTTCGCCAAACAGCTATCCGACCTCGCGGATATATATATCAACAATGCGTTCGCCGTGGCCCACAGGGCCCACGCCTCGGTCCACGCCATAACGAAGTTCTTTGATGTCTGTGCCGCCGGGTTCCTGATGAAAAAAGAGCTTAACTATTTCGATCGGGCCGTAAAAAAACCCGCCCGTCCGGTCGTTGCCATTCTCGGCGGGGCGAAGGCCGCGGACAAGCTTACGGCCATCGAAAACCTACTGGACAAGGTCGATAAGCTCATCATCGGCGGAGCCATGGCTTTCACCTTCCTTGCGGCGATGGAATACGAGATGGGCAGCTCTCCCGTGGAGGCCGATCTGATATGGAAGGCGAAGGGCCTCATGGAAAAGGCCAGGATCAAGGGCGTAAAGTTCTATCTGCCCGTCGATGCCGTCGTGGCCGAAAAGTTCGACTTCAGGGCGGAGACAAAGATAGTACCGGTTCAGGAGATACCGGAGAACTGGCATATTATGGATATAGGGCCTTCGACGACGACCCTCTTCGGCGAGGTTCTTTACAACGCAAAGACGATTATCTGGAACGGCCCCATGGGGGTCTTTGAAATGGATGCCTTCTCCCGGGGCACGTTTGCCATGGTTTCTCACGTGGTCAATTCGTACGCCCTTACGATTGTCGGCGGGGGCGACACGGACGTCGCCGTGATCAAGGCGGGAGAGCTCGCAAATGTATCATACGTATCCACGGGCGGCGGTGCCTTTATCGAGCTTCTCGAGGGGAAGAAGCTCCCGGCCATCGCCGTGCTGGAAGAAAAGGTAATGGAAGAAAATGAGAGAGAAGCTGATAGCGGCTAACTGGAAGATGAATCTGGCGCTAAAAGACGCCCTCTCCCTCGCGTCGGAGCTGGTAAAGAGGATCGGAGATATCGAGGGCACGTCCGTCGCCGTGGCGCCGAATTTCACGGTCCTTCACGCCGTAGGCGAGGCGTTGAAGGGCTCGAACATCAGGCTCTCCGCCCAGAACCTCTTCTATGAGGAGAAGGGGGCCTACACCGGAGAGACGTCCGCAGAGATGATAAAGGCAGTGGGAGCTCAGATGGTGATCATCGGGCACTCAGAGAGGCGAAACGTCTTCGGCGACACCGACGAGGAGATAAACAAGAGGATAAGGGCGGCGATAACCGCCGGTATCAATCCGATCTTCTGCGTGGGGGAGAAGCTCTCCGAGAGGAAAGAGGGAAAGGCAAAGGACGTGGTGAAAAGCCAGATAGACCTGGGCCTGTCGGGAATGAGCCGGGAAGAGCTGGGAAACCTAGTTGTCGCCTATGAGCCGGTGTGGGCCATAGGCACCGGGGAGACGGCGGCACCGGAGCAGGCCCAGGAGATGCACGAGTTCATAAGGGGATTCACAGCGGACAAAATCGACAAAAATCTTGCAAAAAGCCTGAAAATATTGTATGGTGGTAGTGTGACCCCGGATAACGCCCGGGAGCTCCTCTCCATGCCCGATCTCGACGGGGCGCTCGTCGGCGGGGCGAGCCTGAAGGCGGACTCCTTCGAGAAGATAGTGGAGGCCGGGAAGTAGCCTGTAAGGGGGAAGGGGGATGTCAGGTGTGAGAGAAGCAGGGAGAGAGGGGGCCATCAGTTTGATTAAGGGATTTAACTTACTAATTTGAATTTCCATCCCGTGGGGGCGGTAAAAGGCACCCCAGATGAGATATAAAGACATCTTGATATTTTATTCCCGGTCGCTCGATCGGGGATATTAAAAGGCAAAAGGAGAATACAATGACAGCGATCATAACGGCATTTCACGTTATAGTGTGCTTTGCCCTGATCCTTATCGTGCTTCTGCAGACCGGCAAGGGCTCCGATATGGGCGCCGCTTTCGGGGGGTCCAGCCAGACCCTCTTCGGAAGCTCCGGGCCGGCGACCTTTCTTAACAAGATTACAACCATCGCCGCCGTGGTCTTTATGCTCACGAGTCTGACCCTCGCCTACTTCTCGGTGGACGTGGGCTCGCCGTCGATCATGAAGGAAGAGGCGAAGCCCGGAGTCGAGAAGGAGCTCCCGAAGGGTCCCGACATCGAAGACCTCGGCGACGACGCCGAATAATTTTTATGCGGGGGGATGGATAGTTTAGGAAAATGGGTTTATTGAAGGGTTTTCAGTTGCGGCGGGTAAGGGGATGAGAAAGATAATGGGGCGACAGCAGAAGGGCAGGGTTTTATTGAGGGTTTGCCGATGTGATTGATTTTTTAGGAGGGCGGGATTTTTTGTGGATGGCCTCTCGTCACGAATATTTTGGGCGTAATCGCCAAAAATAGCTTGACAAAGACAAACTTACTATATAAATTTAAAAGCCGTGCCGAAGTGGTGGAACTGGTAGACACGCCATCTTGAGGGGGTGGTGGGTTATGCCTGTGCGGGTTCGAGTCCCGCCTTCGGCACCATAACTGGATTCATCAAAATATGAAGGTCGGGGCGTAACTGTCCCGGCCTTTTTTATTCCGGTTTTCCTATATGATTTTTAGATGGATTACATTATTTTAGAGAATTCATTGAGAATATTTATTAAATGTGATATAAGATAATCGGAAAAGAACAAGCAGTAGAAGATATTTTGAGTCCGGGACTTCGAGAAAATATATGACTGAGAAGAGTGTAGTCTCCATAGTAAAGTCGAAAATAACCCCCCCGGAGACGATAGAAGAGGTGGAGATCGCCGGGATGGTGAAGGAGGCGGTCGACCTTGTGGGGGGGATAGGGCGATTCGTAAAACCGGGACAGACCGTTGCGATAAAGCCGAACCTCTTCGCCCCATTCCCACCGCCGGTCTCGGTGGACAGGAGGGTGATCAAGGCGGTCGTCTCGCTCTGTGTCGGGGCCGGGGCGAAGAAGGTGATCGTGATCGAGGGGGTCAGCGTCGGGAGCCTCATCAAGCGCGTGAATATAGACAGGGAGACCGGCTCGGATGAATTGCCCCGGGGAATGAAGACGGTCGATGTCATGCGGCTTCTGGGGGTGAAGGACGCCGTGGAGAAAGCCGGCGGCGAACTCCTGGGCGTTGAGGACGCCGAGAAGGAGTGCGTGATGGTGCCCGACGGAAAGGTCCTCCACTTTGTCGACTACCCGAAGGTGATCAGGGAGGCGGACGTCTTTATCGACATCCCCGCCCTCAAGACCCACACGATGACGATGGTGACACTGGGGGTAAAGAACCTCCAGGGGATATTGAACGAGGGGGACCGCTACTTCGGCCACCGGGACGACCTCGACCAGCATATGGTGGACATATCCAAGGTGAGAAGGCCGGATTTAACCGTGGTCGACGGCCTGATCGGTATGGAGGGGATGGGAGCCGGGGAGGCGGGGCTTCCGGTCCCGATGGGGGTTGTCATCGCCGGGGAGGACGTCGTCTCGGTCGACTCGATCTCGTCGATGGTCATGGGGATAGAAAACCCCCTCGTGGTCGGGACGACCCGTATCGCCGCCCACGACGGAATAGGCATCGCCGACCCGTCCAAGATCGAGGTCGTGGGCGAGAAGGTTCAAGACGTGGTAAAGAAATTCACCCTCCCCATAAACTACACCCAGCCGATAGATTCGCTGGTCACAGGCGTCTACCCGAACGTGGACGTCTACATCGGCGGGGCGTGCCACGCCTGCTGGCTGATGGCGGCGGTGGTGCTGGGGAGCCTTACAAAGATAAAGGAGGGGGCGAGCCTGATCGTTGGGGTCGATCCGAAGGTCCCGTCGGGAAAGGAGTGGGATTACAAGAACACCTTCTTCCTCGGCGACTGCGCCATCGGCGCCTCAGGCGAGACGAGGGAGATAAGAAACAGGATAACCCTCGAAGGTCACGACACGTTTCTCTACGGCTGCCTCCCCTACCAGCAGGCGATGATCAAGCTGGAGGAGATCCTCCTCGAGAGGGGGGTAATCACGAAGGAAGACCTGGTAAAAAAGGCCCGCTCGGCCAGGGAGCGCTTTTTCGACTACTATAAAAAATTCGATCCCATATGGGAGCCGGTTATTTAAAATATTTTTATAATAGGTGTATTTATGGAAAAAGAATTCGTAATGGCGATCGACAGCGGGACCCAGAGCGTCAGGGCGATAGTCTACGACAGGGAGGGCAACGAGCTGGCCAAGGCCCAGGCCCCCCACGACCCCTACTTCTCGGTCAAGCCCGGTTGGGCGGAGCAGAAGCCGGAAGACTACTGGAAGAAGCTCTGCGTCGTGACGAAAGATGTGATGAAGAGCAAGAAGTTCGACCCGAAGAAGCTCTGCGGGATGGGGATAACCGCCCAGCGTGGAAACATAATCCCGGTGGACAAGAAGGGAAATCCGCTGAGAAACTCCATCATCTGGCTCGACCAGCGCTTTACCGAAGACCCTCCACCGATAAGCGCCTCGGTAAAGCTCCTCTTCGGCCTCATCGGGAAGTCGGAGATGATCAACCTGATCCAAAAAAATTCTAAGTTCACCTGGATTTATACCTACGAGCCGGAGATATACAAGAAGACCCACAAGTTCTGCCAGGTGTCGAGCTGGTTCGTCCACAAGCTCACCGGGGAGTTCAACGACTCGGCGTCGATGTACGTCGGCTACTGGCCCCTCGAATCGAAGAAGTTCGACTGGTTCGGTATCCAGGGGGTCCTCGACGTCTTCCAGATAAAGAGGGATCACCTACCCAAGCTCTTCAAGCCTAACGAGGTGTTGGGCCGCGTAACCAAGGCGGCCGCAAAAGAGACGGGGCTCCCGGAAGGGCTTCCCGTCGTGGTGGGGGCGGGGGACAAGCAGTCGGAGTCCCTCGGCGCCGGCGCCATCACCCCGGACATAGGGATGATCTCCTTCGGAACGGCGACAACGCTGGAGATTGTTACCAAGAAGTTCACCGAGAGCAAGAAGGTTCGTTATTTTACCTGGTGCTCTTCCATGCCGGACGCATGGAACCTGGAGTGCTTTATCTATCGGGGATTCTGGATGGCGCGGTGGTTCACCCAGGAGCTCGGCTACAGGGAGGCGCTCGAGGCGAAAAAAAGAAACATGGCAACGGAGGCGGTCCTCGACGAGGTCATAAAAGACATTCCCCCCGGCTCAATGGGGTTGATGCTCCAGCCCTACTGGACGCCCCACCCGTCCCTCAAGTTCTCCAAGGGCTCCATAATCGGCTTCGGGAGCGTCCACACGAGGGCCCATATATACAGGGCAATTCTTGAAGGTATAGGCTATGAGCTGAGGAGGCTCGGCGAGATCGCCCAGGGTGATACGAAGGTGCCATTGAAAGAGCTTCGGGTCGGCGGGGGCGGCTCCAGGAGCGACATTGCGGTTCAGATCGCCGCTGACATCTTCAACCTCCCCACAAAGAGGATGGCCACATACGAGACGTGCGGCATGGGCGCCGCGATAGACGCCGCCGTCGGCACGGGGATGTTCGGCGGCTTTGACGAGGCGGTAAAGGCGATGGTCAGGACCGGAAAGGAGTTTGAGCCGATAAAGGAGAACCACAAGATATACAACGGCCTATACAACGACGTCTTTATGAAGACATACGACGCCCTGGCGCCCCTCTATAAGAGGATCGGGGAGATAACGGGCTACATGGAGGGTTGATGCAAAGATGGGGCCGATGATGATTCATAGATAGGGGGGCCGGAAAGGATTTTATGGGGCGATTAAAACATATCTTAACCGTAGTTGTCGTAACCACGCTCGTTGGCTTGATATTAACCGCCGATTACGGCTACGGGGTCAGTTTTGAGGGTAAGCCGAAGATAAAGGACACAGGCGACTACGGGTACTATCTCTGGAGGGACAAGAATAAGGTCTGGCATCTGGTGACGATAACCGGTGATACGCCCCACACCTTTTCCGGGGAGATCATCCTGTCCAGGGGGAGGTTCGATGTCGTCGAGAAGGAGGAAAAGGGGATTGTCGAGACAATCTTCAAATATGTCTCGAGAATTATGGGGAAGGACGAAGAGGCGAACAAGAAGAAGGGTAAGTTGAAAAAGGAGAGGGAAAAGCGGATAGATGAGAAGGAGAAAGGAGAGAAGTGGAAGTTGTTGGATAAGAAGATAGGGGGGACGGATGTGGATAAGTCGGGAGACAAGGTGTTGAGAGATGATCTGGAGGGAAGGGAAATCTCCGTTGTTAACAAGAGTAAGGTGGTCTTCTCTTTTAGGTCGAAGGATGAAAAGAAGGGCTTCAATTTCAAGGTCAAGGGGAGTTCTCCGTGTGTGAAGTTCGACCTAAAGATTGACGGAAAGAGGAACATCAGGAAGGTTTACATTGGAGAAAACAAGATAAGACCGAGGCACCTCCCGATTAAAAAATGCCGTTAGGGGATACAATGGCTGAGGGCCCAAGCGGGTGGCCCTGAAAGCGGTCTTTTTCACGCCCGCCTTTTCCCGACGACGATTATCTTCGATTAAAGGGTGAACAGGCTTTTACGTTGTTAAATCCAAATTTGCGAGCTGTTTTTATTAGAGGGCTAATTTCCAATTTATTTGTATTGTGATAACTTCGGGGGAGAAAAGTGGGAAAGTACCAGGTTGAAAAAAGCATTGAAGAGATCAATAAGAAAATCAAGGGCGGAAAGGTCGTGGTGGTCACCGCGGAGGAGATGGTCGATATAGTGAGGCGTGAGGGGGAGGTGAACGCCGCAAAGAGGGTGGACGTGGTCACGACCGGAACCTTTGGGCCGATGTGCTCGTCCGGGGCCTTTTTCAACTTCGGCCATTCGACTCCCAGAATAAAGTCCTCGAAGGTCCTTCTGAACAACGTCCCGACCTATTCAGGAATAGCGGCGGTCGATTTCTATCTCGGGGTCACGGAACCCTCCCTGGACGATCCCCTGAATAAGGTGTATCCGGGGCATTTCCCATACGGGGGCGGACACGTGATACAGGATCTCGTGGCCGGAAAAAAGGTCGAGTTCGTCGCCGAGTCGTACGGCACAGACTGCTATCCGAACAGGGGTTACAAAAAGAAGATGGGACTGAAAGATTTCCCCTACGCGATGTTGTTGAATCCGAGAAACGCCTACCAGAATTACAACGTCGGGGTCAACCTGGGCAAAAAGACTATATATACTTATATGGGCGTCCTCCGGCCTAATCTCCAGAACGCAAACTACTGCAGCGCCGGCGTGCTGTCCCCCCTCTTTAACGATCCCTACTTCAAGACCATTGGGCTGGGCACGAGGATATTTTTGGGCGGCGGCGAGGGCTACGTGATATGGCACGGGACTCAGCACAATCCGAAGCCGGTGAGGGGCGAAAAGGGCGTCCCAATGGTTCCCGCCGGGACCCTGACCGTCATGGGGGAGCTCAAAAAGATGAGCCCCGAATTTCTCGTAGGGGTGAGCCTTATAGGGTACGGCTGCTCCATGGCCGTGGGGGTGGGGATACCGATCCCCATCCTCAACGAGGAGATGGCGCATCATACATCCGTCTCCGACGAGGAGATAACGGCCCAGATCGTAGACTACAGCGTGGACTACCCCCAAAGTACCGGGAAGACCCTGGGAATGACCACCTACGCCGCCCTGAAATCGGGGACAATAGTCCTCAACGGTAGAGAGATACAGACGGTGCCGCTGTCGAGCTTTGTAAAGGCGCGGGAGATCGCCGCTATATTAAAAGACCGGATTGTTAATGGGAAGTTCTTCTTAACCGAGCCGCAGGTCTTGATCCCGTCGAAGAAGTAGCTGACCGGCTGAAAAAGGCCTGACCTTTTAAATTGTCGCCGTCTCGACAAGGGGATTAAAAGTTCGGGGACTTGAGGTGCCGAGCTCAAGATGAGAGATAACAGGGGCTTTTTGATGGGGGGGATCAGTTTCTTTCGATTCGGCTCTTAGTAATTCAAAGCGTTCGAAGAGGAGTTGGGTTTTTACGGGGGGAAGTGATATTCCGACTTCTGAATGCAATTACGTTTTATAGCTGAAAATGCCTGATCGTCCTTTGAAATTCAGCGGGTCATTTCCCCTTTGCTCCATTATCGTTGTGGCGAAATTCCAACAGATTGGTTAAATCTTTCAAGAGGCTGAATCATGAGTGGCCAAGGCTATCATCGCCGAACACCACAATAAATCGAGGTTTCGCCGCCCTCGAATCTTCCTTCTTAAAAAATCCTTTGAACCCGCGCAACAAACGATACGGTAAACCTCAAATCGAAGGAGTGTTGGGCAAAAAACGTATTGGTCCCGCCCGACGAACTTCCCGGCCACCGCGATCTCAGAGGGCTATTTCCTGATATATATTTGACCCGGGTGCCTGACGGTAATCGAGGGGCCGTTATGCTCCCTTATCGTCCCGGTTGTCTCTACGACCTTCCCCCGATACACCGATGCGGGATCGCCGATCCCCTCGTCTTTGAAATACGTGAGGTTTTTCGCCGGGATAAAGACCGTAAAGTCGGTGGAGAAATCCCCGCCGAAGTTCAAAAAGACCCCGAAGCCCTTGTCTTGGGCGTGAAGCACTTTTCCCACCACGGTCTTTGAGAGGCCGATGTATCTTCCCGCGTCTTCGGCGGGTATCATCCATTTCTCCACCTCCGCCCAGAGCCCCCGTTTCTCTTTTCTGGCAATCTCCATCTTGCGGGAGAGCTCCCCGTAGTGTTTAAGGTTCGGGGGATAGGGACGGGCCACGGCGGCCCCCAGCTCGACCAGCCTCAGATTTACGAATAGATCGTCCACGTAAACGTATGCGAGCGTCCTTCCGTAATTGTCGATTCGCTCGAGGTCGGTTTCGAGCCTGACCTCTTTCCCCTCGGTCAGCTTTTTGTTGATTTTTTTGGCCTCGATTCCGTAGTACTCAGTCGGCTTCAGTCCCCCCGACTCCGGGGTATCGATCCCGATGTAGCGGACCTTTCTGTTGTCGGAGAGCACTATGGTGTCCCCGTCGATGACCTCTTTGACGTAAAAAGTGTTCGGGGCCTGGGCGTAGAGAGGAAACAGCTCTGGAACTACGAGTAAAGCCGAAAAAATTAAAAGGGCGGCTGTTGGTGCCGCCCGTTTTCTCCCTTTTGAGTGCATCTCTACCTCCGGTAGGAGCCGGGGACCTCCACGATAATCAGATTTACCTTTTTCTCCTTCTTCTTCTCCGCGGCGATGGCGACCCCCTCTTCCGGCTCCTCGGTGATGGTCAGGGTCGGCTTTGCCTCCGCCTCAATGACCGTGAGGATAAAGGGCTCCTTGGTGGAGTCGCCGTTCCTCTCTATCGTGGTATCTCCCGTAACGCCCTTGTAGTCCCTGATGGATAGGAGGGCGGGCATCATCTCGTCGCGATCGCTTACGCCCTGGGTTCTCATGAGGAACTGTATCATCTTTATGGTGTCGTAGCCATAGGCCTCGTAGGTTCCGGGCTCCCTCCCGTAAACTGTCTTGAAATCTTCGACGAAGCTCTTGACCTTGGGCCTGTCGCTGTGCGGAGTGAAGGAGTCGGCGAAGTAGGAGCCGATTAGCATATCGCCCGTGATGTCGAGGATCCTGGGATTGTTCCAGCCGTCGGTCCCGAGGAGGGAGACTCCTTTGAGGTCGTAGAAGAAGACGTAGGGCACGATCATCCCCACCATGCTGTAGTGATCCGGGATGAAGATGGCGTCAAACGTGGCGTTGTTTTTGCTGCTTCCGGTGGCTGATATGAGGTCCTTCATGGTGGCCCTGAAATCGGCCGTTTCCGACGTGTAGGATTTCACCGCGACGACGCTGCAGCCGTAAAGGCTTACCTCCCTGGAAAAGAGCTCCTTTAAAACCTTGCCGTAGTCGTCCTCCGGATAGAGGATGGCGAATCGGGAAAGCCCCTTGGCCTGAATGACGTATCTCACCAGAGAGCGGATCTCGTCCGGATATGTGAGGAAGTTCCTGAAGACGTACGGGCCGATATTGGTTATGTCCCTCTCCTTTGTCAGCGTGATTATCGGGATCGAGAGGCGCTGGGCCTCCCCGGCTGCGGCGATCGCCGCCGCCTTGATCATCGGCCCGATGATAAGGGCGACATCGTCGTTGCGTGCAAGCTCTTTGACGGCGTAAGACGCCGTTGTTGCGTCTCCCTTGGAGTCCCTGAAGATGAGCCTTACCCTGGGGCCCTTCGTGAAGCCCTTTGTTCCGGAGGCGAGCTCGAGCCCCTCCCTTACCCTTCTGCCGAAGATCGAGGCGCGCCCGGAGAGGGGGAGAATCACCCCAACGGTTATCTCGCTCGACGTGGGGGCGCCTTGGGTCTCCTTCAAGAGGCCCTGAGCCTCGTAATAATACTCGTGGTTCGGCTGGTTTCTGACGATCTTCAGAAGCTCCTCTCTCGCGTCTTCCAGCTCCCCCTCCGCGATGTACTTCTTCGCCAGGACGTAGGAGGCGTATCCACCGGCCTCCTTCCCCTCCATATTTTCCGACACCCGAATTAGCTCGGTCTCGGAGAGATACTCCTCCACCAAGAGCTTGAGGTCCTTTTTCGCCTCGCTCTTCGACGAGATATCGGTCGCCTTGTCTATCGCCTCCGAGAACCAGTAAACAGCCTCGTATGTGTTCCCCAGCTTCGTGTAGCTCCTTGCGAGGATCAGATATATCGAGTTTCCCGTCCGGGTCTCCTCCGACTCGCGGACGAGGGAGCCGAGTATCCCGACGGCGTCGGAGTATTTCTCCGACTTGTAGTAGACATATCCCAGCTTATATCGGGCCTCGTCGTAGCTGTCCGAGGAGACAAATTCCTGAACGACCTTGAGATAGTGGGAGCGGGCCGAAGAGAGGTCCCCCCGGGCGAGATAGATATCTCCTGCCCTGACCAGCGCGTTGTCGGTCAGGGTGTTGGCCGGGTATTCCTTGATGCACGACAGGTAACCGCTCAAGGCCTCGGAATACCTCCCGGATTTGAAGTCGGTCTCCGCCGCTCGATATGTGCTAACCATACCGCTCTTCGGCTCGGGGAAGCGTTTTCCCCTGCCGGAGGTGTCCGTTACGCAGGACGACAAGACGAAGATCGCGACAATCACGGGAACGATCGAGCCCAATCTCCTTAATCGCCCTAATCCCGTATCAAATTTTTTGGTATTCATCTTTAAGTCTTCCTAAAAAAACATGCTGAATAAAAAGTATCTTTAAATAATAACATAGGGAGGTCTTTTTTACCAAGGAAAATATGGTTTAATTTTAAGCCTCTCCTTTTTGACAGCGGGTTTAATAAAAAGTGCGATGAGCTGTGGGGATTTTATCTCATCCTTTCGGCCGGACGCTAAAGTTATTTTCTTGGGCTTTTTGAAGTGTCTGTTTGGAGAAGAAAGCGAAAAGCCCACCATCGCCGGGGCTTTGCCTTTAACGTTTTTTGCTATCTCTCTTCTTCAGGCGATCGATAACGGCGTCGCTCTTAAGCTCACGAAGGGCGTCCGCGGCGATCCACCTGGCTGCGGGCGAACCCATCTCCTTGATATCGAGAGAGAGCTCGACCGCCCTTTTGTTAAGAACCAGGTTTCTCTTCCCGATCTGGCGGATAGCCCAGTTGACCCCCTTCTTTACCATGTTCCTGTTATCTAAAGCCCCCCTTTTGATATCGGGGAAAAACCTGGTGAACGCCTCATCGTTTGCCTTCTTGTCGCTCACCGCAAGCCTCGCCATCATGACGTACCCCGCCCGCTTTACGAACTCCTCTTCCCTGCGTGACCACTCGACAGCCTTGTCGTAGGCGAAAGGGGTTTTCTCGAAGAGGTTGGCACAGGTCTGGTCACACACCTCCCAGTCGTAGAAATCACCGGCCCACTTCTCCATCAGCCCCTCCGTCACTTTTTTAGGATCTGCTATCATCCCTGCCAGGATCATAGTCTCCCTGATATTCCTGCCCCAGAGCATCGTGGCGAGCCCGTGGCGGTCATCGGCGTCAATACCCTTTTTTATTTCTTTGGCGAGCTTTCGCATCTCCGGCACCCTGACCCCGAGGGCCCGGTCCAGGTCGATGCCGAACCTCGCCATCCCCTCGACCGATTTTGGGTCGGAGCGGCCCTTGAGCCTGTTTACGATCTCCTCCACGGTAAGGGGCGGTCTATTGAAGTTTTGCATTGAGTCTATCTTTAATAAATTTTACCCAACTCTTCGTATCATATTAAAGACCGTTCTTCAAGGTCTGAATGCCCTCCGCGAAAATTTAGTATTTCACTTTGAATTTTGATAAAGAACTGGAGCGGCAGAACCGGATAATCCCTGAAATGACCCTTGACTACACTTCCCGCCCCATGTAATATAGGGTTTTAAAAACTTATCGTTGATTGAAAGAGCACATTTTAAAAAGTTTTAAGAGGCAAAAAAATGTCAAGATTATTGGATATTTTGGGTTGCAAGCACCCCATCATTCAAGGTCCCGTCGGCGCCTTGAACACCCCGAGGCTGGTGGCGGGGATCTCGGAGGCTGGGGGATTTGGGATGCTTGCGATGGGATTTGTTTACGATCCAGAGGAAGCGAAGAGGCTTGTCGGGGAGGTAAGGGAGCTTACCGACAAACCCTTCGGGGCGAACATTATGATTATGAATCCGACAAATGAAGGTATCTTGAGGATACTGAAGGACGCCGGAGTAAATACCGTTACCACATCCGCCGGTTCACCGGAAAAGATATTTCCGACAATCCACGACTTCGGAATGAAGGGGCTTCACGTCCTCCTCTCCCTCTCCCATGCAGTAAAAGCGTACGACGCGGGAGTCGACGGAATTGTTGTTTCGGGTCACGAGTCTGGAGGACTTCGCTCTTTGGGAGGGGAGTCTTCTACTATGATCCTTGTCCCCTTAGTATGCGAACATGTGGACGTTCCAGTAGTGGCAGCCGGGGGGGTAGCGGACTCAAGGGGATACCGCGCCGCCCTGGCCCTGGGCGCTGAGGGGGTTCAGGTTGGAACCCGGTTTATAGCAACCGAGGAGAGCGGTGCTCCAAATTCGTGGAAGGAGGCAATCGTGGGGTGCGGCGACGGCGGCACAACCCTTGTCCCTTTAGGGAAGATGAGCATGCGCTCTATAATAAATCCGAAGCTTCAGAAATTAATGAGCGAATCCAGTTTGGATCTCTCAAAGGAGTACAACATGATTGACGCCCCCAAGGCTTGGACGGAAGGGGATTTTGATCTCTTTCCCGCAGGCTCTGGAGAGGTCGCGGCTCTTATTAAAGATGTGAAGACTGCAAGGGAAATAATAGAGGAGATGGTGTCCGGGAGATGATTCAAAAGCGGGGCGATCATCCCCCTGGCTAAATAAAAAAGGCATTGATCTTGCTGAACTCCACACTTATTTTTTCACAGTATAAAATAATTGTATTTTTTCGGACATTCTGGTAAGGTATCTCTACTGTTTGTAAATTTTGCGTGATTTTTTCGATCGAACCATGCTGGTTCACCATTGAGCTTACGTAGATTTTTTTAAATATGGTAATTCAAATCGGGATTCAGTTGGCGCTTGGCGGTTGCCAATTGGGCATTAACTCAACTAATTTTGGAGCATAAATATGAAAGCCAAAAAAACGATTTTAGTCCTTCTGGTTATAATCCTTTTTGCCGGCACCTCGGCGTATTCCGAGGAGGTGACCTTCACTATACTTCACACGAACGATCTGCACTCTCACCTACTGGGCCACTCCCCGAACAGGGACTACACGCCGAACACGACAAACGACGACGAGACGCTGGGCGGCTGGGCGAGGCTGGCCACAGTTATAAAACAGGAAAAGGCGGCCCGCACCAACACCGTCTTCGTCCTGGACGCCGGCGATTTTCTCATGGGGACCCTCTTTCACATGATAAGCAGGGACGAGGCGGCCGAGCTTGCCCTGATGAAGGAGATGGGCTATGATTTTACAATTCTCGGAAACCACGAGTTCGATCTCAAGCCCAGGGGCCTCTCCCGCATCCTGAGGTCCGCCGCAAAGAAGGGGGGGATGCCCCAGATCCTGGCGTCGAACACGGTTTTCGACCCGGAGGATGAGGCGGACGACGCCCTCGAGGAGGATTTCGAGGCGGGGCTCGTGAAGCGCTACGTGGTCCTTGAGAGGGATGGGATAAAGATCGGGCTTTTCGGGATCATGGGCACCGACGCCGCCGAGGTGGCCCCCTTTGCCTCGCCCTTGACCTTCAGCGACATGTTTGAGACATCGAGGAAAATGGTAAAGCTCCTTCGCGAAAAGGAGAAGGTCGACCTCGTTATCTGCCTCTCCCACAGCGGTCTAAGGGAGGACAAGGACAGGTCGGAGGATGAAATCCTTGCAAGGGAGGTCTCCGGAATCGACATAATCATCAGCGGGCACAGCCACACGGTCGTTCCCGAACCCATCGTTATAAATGATACCATAGTCGTCCAGGCGGGGGAGTACGGCAAATATCTCGGGGTTATGGATTTCACCGTAGGCGATGATAAAAAGGTTTCCGTTGTTAACTACAGGCTCGTGAGTATCGACGACTCCATAAAGGGGGACGAGAGGATAACGAGGATGATCGGCGAGAGGAAAAGAATAGTGGAGAGGGACGTCTTGGCCGGCCTCGGTCTCAAGTTCTCCCAGAAGGTCGCCGAGACAAATTACGACATGATATTGAAAAACGAGGAGGTCGGGCTGGGAAACATGCTTACTGATGCCATCCGCTGGGCCGCAAATAAGCGCCTTTACGACCCGGCCGATCCGTTATCAAGAGTGAGGGTGTGCATCCAGTCGAACGGCCTTATCAGGAGCAACATCCTCGTCGGCAAGACCGGGTACGTGAGCGTCTCCGACCTCTTCAGGGTCGAGCCGCTGGGTATCGGTGTGGACGACAACATGAGCTATCCCCTCGTAACCTTTTACCTTTACGCCTCGGAGATAAAAAAGGCGATGGAGGTCCCCACGTCGATCTATCCTATCAAGGGGAGCGACTACTACCTGCAGGTTTCCGGGCTCAAGGTCAAGTACAATCCGAAGAGAATGATCTTCGACAGGGTTACGGAGATATTGATCGAAGGGGAAGACGGGAGCTTCGTCCCCCTCGACTACTCCTCCGACAACAAGGAGCTGTACAGGTTTACGACCAACTACTACAACGCGTCGTTTATCAAGGTCGTCGGGAACTTCACAAACAATATCCTGACGATGGTCCCCAAGGACAGGGACGGAAACCGGATAGAGGACCTTGCCACGGAGAGGATAGACGCGGACCCGGCAAAACCCGGAATCCAGGAGCTCAAGGATTGGGAGACGATCTTCGAGTATGTATCCACCTTTGAGGACAGTGACGGCGACGGGGTTAAAGAGATCCCTGCGAGGTACAAGGAGGCGGAGGGGAGATTCGTCCCCGAACCAAGCTTCAATCCATTGAAGCTCCTGAAACGGGGGAACTACCTTACATGGATCGCCTTCGGGGCGATTATCGTTGTCCTCGCAGTTCTGTTCTTGATAATCTACGTTCCTGTAAGGATAATCAGGAGGCGAAAGAAGAAGTAACGGACGGGGCGGGGGATGTTCAGTTAGATCGACGTTTGAGGATTTAAGCATGGGCCATAAGATTACAGCGGGTACCAAGGCACCCGGTTTTACGTTCGATTCCCCCTGGAAGAAGTCGCTGAAGTTCTACGACTTTCTTAAAAGCGGGAATACGATACTCATCTTTCTTCGTTACATGGGGTGTCCCATCTGCCAGATGAGGATATCGGAGATAAGAAGGGACTGGGACGAGTTCAATAAGAGAAAGCTCAACGTCCTGGTCGTCCTTCAGAGCGAGACGGAAAACGTGATCTCGGTTAGTGGGAGCGGCGAGACGTTGAAGGAAAAGGATGTCCCCTTTACGATAGTTCTGGATCCGAAAGAGGAGATATTCGGGCTGTACGGTGTACTCCCCGGCTCGATCTTCAGATATATTACGCCGGGCACAATAGTGAAGGCGATGCGCTCTAAAAAGCTCGGGTTCAAGCACGGGGTGAGCGAGGGGAAGGAGCTGCAGCTTCCGGCGGTATTCATAGTGGACAACAAAAAGGTGGTTAAGTACGCCTACTACGGGAAGAGCGTCTCCGACGTCCCCGGGAATAAGGAGCTCTTCGACACAGCGGAAGGACTGTGATGAAGTAAGGGGGTCGGGTATACGGGCGGTCTACTTTGTGTTGGGGGATTAGGCCATCGGCCGGAGTCCGGGGGGGTCGGCAACTGTTTTTGTCGACGGCCGGGCTTTGTCGGTGGAAGGGAGGGATTTAGGGAGGTGGAAGGGTGGCCGGGAAGGTCAGACCTCTCATGGCGGCCGATTTGATTTATTCGCAAAACGATTTGACTTAATCGATTAATCTATTTACTATTATGGGGAGAGGGCGAGGAGGGATTGGGGGTGATGATGGGGTGTTCCGAAGATTTGAAGAATTCAACGGCGCCCGTCGATTTTGTCTTTGCGGTTCAGATTAAAATTGGATTTATAATATTAGAGAGGATAGAAAAATGGAGAAGATCAAAATTGTACACAAGCCTTCTCTCGGCTATCGGATCAAAAAGGCGATAGTAGGGGTCGCCCTCATCGCCTTCGGGACCACCTTCGAGAAAGTCTCCAAGAAGGACAAGGTGCTCATCGAAGAGCTGAAGGACTGGAAGGAGGGCCTCGTCTTTTCGCTGGGGGTCTTGCCCGCGGGTCCGGCGATCACGATGAGAAAGGAAAGGGGGGCCATAAAGTATCTCGGCAGGGGATACAAGGAAAATCCCGAGCTGAAGCTCCTTTTCAAGAACATGGACTCCGCCTTTTTGGCCTTCACCGGCCAGATGGGAAACCACACGGCGTTCGCCCAGCACAGGATACTCGTGCACGGAAGCCTTGTCGACGGGGTGATGGCGAACAGGGGAATGGGAATAGTACAGGCCTTCCTGCTGCCCGGAATCGTGCTCAAGATGATTTTCAAGAGGCCGCCGAAGCTTACCTTCAAGCAGCTGCTTATAAAGGCGAACGTATACCTGATGGTTGGCGTCTGGATTGCACTCAAAATGTGGAAATAACTCTATAGTCAGAAACCTTTTTTAAGGAGTGAAATAATGGTTCCCGAATATTACGAATTTCTATGTCCCGTGAGGATAATCAGCGGCATGAAGGCTCTCTCCAACATCACCTTCGAGATGGAGCTTCTCGGCGCAAAGAAGGCGCTTATCGTGACCGACGAGGGCGTTTCCAAGGCCGGCCTGATAAAGAACGTTCAGAAGGCCTTCGGTGGATCGAAGTGCGAAATTGGAGCGATCTTCGACAAGACGCCCCCCGATTCGAGCACTGACGTGGTAAACGAGGTGGCGAAGCTCTTTAAAGACAAGAAATGCGACTCCTTTATAGCCGTCGGCGGCGGAAGCTGCATAGACACAGCGAAGTGCGCAAACATGATCACCGTCGAGAAGACGAACGACTTAATGAAGTTCCAGGGAGTGGAGAGGCTGAGCAAGCCGCTCAAGCCCTTTATCGTGGTTCCCACCACCGCAGGAACCGGCTCCGAGGTTACATCGGCCGCCGTCATATACGACGTCAAGAACAAGACGAAGCTCGCCTTCACGTCGGGCCTGCTGTTTCCGAACGTGGCGATCCTCGACCCGAAGATGACCGTAACGATGCCGGCCAAAATCACCGCCGCCACCGGGATGGACGCATTGACCCACGCCGTTGAGGCCTATTACTGCATCCAGAAAAACCCGATCTCGGACGCCTACGCCATAGCCGCTATAAGGCTGATCTTCGACAGCCTCCTCGATTCCACCCTGAAGCCGAAGGACGAGAAGAAGAGACTCGCCATGTTGAACGCGTCGCTCCTTGCGGGGATCGCCTTCTCCAACTCCCTCGTCGGGGTCGTCCACGGAATCGCACACGCCTCTGGGGGGGTTGCCAGGGTACCCCACGGCATAGCCAATGCAATCCTTCTTCCATACGGGATGGAGAACAACTTCGACAAGGCGGGCGACATCATCGCCGAGCTCGCCCCCTTCATGGGCGCCTCCACCAAAGGGAGCAAGCTCAATCAGGCAAAAGCCGCCGTGGCCGCGGTGAGGCAACTGGCAAATGAATTGAAGGACGCCAGCGGACTCCCGACAAAGCTGAGCGAGGCGGGGGTGACGAAAGACCAGTTAGAGGACATCGCCAAGACCGCCATCAACGACGGCTCCTGCACGATGAACCCGGAGGAGGTCACCTTCGAGGTCGCGCTGGACATCTTAAAGCAGGCCTTTTAGGTAATGGGGGACGCCGGCATCGTCAAGGGGGACTGCCGCATCGTCTGAACAACTTTGGTGTGAAAATGGTGAACGGGCGGGTCTTCGGGCCCGCTCTCTTTTTTAGAAATAGACCGTAAAAGTCTGGTCGAAAAATCCAAACAAGGAGGTGATCGTGTCCACCGACGTGTCCATCGAGAATAACAAGTCGCTCGTCAGGCGCTACTACGAGGAGGTCGTAAACGCCGGCGATGTGGATAGACTTGCCGAGTTCGTCTTTTCCGAATACACCGAGGTCTATAACAACGTCAGGCATAAGGTTGGGATCGATGGGGCGAAGGAGCACCTGACGGGGGTCAGAAAGACCTACCCGGACCTTCACCTGAACGTCGAGCGACAGATCGCCGAGGGGGAGTGGGTCGTGACCCAGATCACCGCAACGGGCACCCACGAGGGGGTGTGGCTCGGGATGAGGCCTACCGGCAAGAAAGTGGAGATTACAGGTGTGAATGTCGACAGGGTGGTCGACGGCCTCATCGTTGAGCACGGCGGCGCCGCCAACACGTTCGAGGCCCTCCTTGAGATCGGCGCGATAAAGATCGCGGATCCGGTGGAGGAGTAGGGGCGCCGGTGCGGCCTATCTATCGCTTTCGCTCGTTTCCGATTTTGTTGTGTTGCAGTCTACACCGTGAAGGGGCGCTGTCGGTTTTGTTCGTTTAAGATTTGAGCCCATCCCTAAAAAGTCCATAAATGACTTCGGGGGTGGATTCCAATAATCCGCCTCCATTTGCTTCAACAACATAAAAAATCCGCCTTAAAAAAGTTCTTGACACGACACCCAAAATAAATTAGCATACTATATACTTGTATACAAGATACTGCTATACAACTAATATATTGGTAGGGGGAGGAGGAACTATGAAACCGACCGACTGCATATGCTTCAAGCTGGCCAAGGCGAGCCAGGCGGCCATCCGCTTCTGGAGCCGGAAGGTGGCAAATCTAAACATCACGGTCGTCCAGGCTATGATCTTGAGATTTCTCCACGAAGAGGACGATATTACATCCAAGGAGCTGGGGGAGAGGACCCGGCTCGACAGCGCCACGCTCACCGGCGTCATCGACCGCCTCGAATCGGTTCGGCTGGTAAGAAGGGAGCATAACCCGAGAGACAGACGGGCGATTCTCGTCAGGCTCACGGATAAGGGAAGGGAGGTGGGCGAAAAGCTCGACGGGCTGATGGAGGAGGCGAACAGGGAGTTTCTTTACGATTTCAAGGATGAGGAGAGAGCCGCCCTCAAGGGCTACCTCGACAAGATCCGCACCAGGGACGGTTAAATTTAGGGGCAGACTAAAAATCATTCGGTGTTTGATCGCCTTGTTTTACAATTTGCTTTTTAAGGATTTAAAGAAATATAGGAGTATGAGATGAAAAAGGATGAGATTAGAGGTTATGGGATCGAGTTAGGAGCGGACGTTGTGGGCTTTGCCGATATAGCGGACTATGAATCGGAGAGGGCGCCCGATCCGAAGACGATCTTGCCCGGTGCCAAGTCGATTGTGGTTTTGGGCTACCGGGAGATCCACGGCGCCATTGAGAGCGAAAACAAGAGGATCTCGATGGCGACTCGAATGGGGATGATGGAGCTGGGATTGAAGAACAACTACTTTATGACCAGGTACATCGAGAGGGGAACTGAAACGAAGGCGGTCTCCGTCCCGCCGTCGTATCCGCTGAACATGGATCTCCCCTACATGGGGAGCGTCGGGGACGTCTCCCTGCGCCACGCCGCGGTGGCGGCGGGGCTGGGCGTCTTCGGCCGCCACAACATAGTCATCAATCCGAGGTATGGTACGAGGATCGTCTTCACGGCGGTCTTGACGGAGCTACCCTTGAGCTCCGATCCGAAGGTTGAGGAGGATCTCTGTAACGACTGCGGCCTCTGCGTAGAGGCATGTCCGGGCGGCGCCCTCAGCGAGGAGGGAAAAACCGATTTTATGAAGTGCCTGAAGGTCTCCCAGCCGTACGGAATCGGGGGATTGATAAGGTACTACTACAAGATGTTAGATGCAGACGACGATAAAAAAAAGGAAATGTTGAGGGACCCGAAATTCCTCAATCTGTACCAGTCGCAGTTCATCGGCTTTCAATACTTCTGTTTCGAGTGTATGACCGTCTGCCCGGCGTGTATCTGATAAAAAATCCGGCCTGAAGAGAAAAAAGCGATGATGGGCTAAAAACGTGACTTTTAAATTATATGATTTAGCTCTTAATCTTACTTGAACATTTTAAGGAGATGATATATCATAACATTAACGATACAATGACATGATTCTAAAAGATGGCGGGAGAGCAGTCCTTATGTCTCATCGTGAGAAATTGCCGAATATACTCTTCTATATTACATTGCGTGTTTGCGAAGATGTATTGGGAGAAAAGGGCCTTTTTTCGATCCTTAAATACACCAGGCTGAAAAAATTCATAGACGAATATCCCACGAAAGACCTCGATCTGACACATGACTACGAGGATTTCACCACCATTACGACGGCCCTGATAGAGGTCCTGGGGGAGAGCGGGGCAAAGGATATTATGACTGAGGTGGGGAAAAGGGCGTTCTACTTGATTGCGGATATCGCCCCGTATCTTTTCAACATAGAAAACGTGGTGCCGGAGAGGATACCTCCCGAGAGGAGGTATGAAGAATTCCTCAAGGTCTACAGGGTAATGACCGACGCCGCCTCCGCCATCTTCGGAGATATTTATACGATCCTGGAACAGGAAGCGGGGTTGATCTGCGAGATTTCACCATGTTATCTCTGTAAGGGACTGAGAACCAAGGGGCCCATTTGTTATATTCAGGTAGGTTTTATGGCCGGGGCCGCCGAGTGGATAATGGGAGAGGAGATTCAGGTGGTTGAGACCTTATGTATTGCCAAGGGTGACGACAGGTGCCGATTCGTCGTGGTGAAGCCGTAAGAGTGAGGCCGGTCTGGTAAAGGATGCTTAATTTATTGGATTTAAAGGGCTGTGCTAAAAACTGATTGAAGGCGCCATGGGGTTTTTTCAAACCTGTTTTCCCTTGACTAAAACGGTAAATTGGGATAGTTTGTATCCCTTTAAATATTTAAGATGGCAGGAGAAGAGGGGTGGGTCAGATGGTTTTTCTGTTTTTTCTGCCGGTGATAATATATGCCCCATAGAGCAGAAGGAGATTTCGATTTTTCGGGAAGGGTTGCCCTGGTGACCGGCGGCTCCAAGGGGATAGGCAGGGCCATAAGCCTCGCCTTAGCAGAGAAGGGGGCCGACGTGATCGTCAACTACTCGGCTAACGACGATGCCGCTAAAGGCGTGGTCTTGGAGATAGAGGCGATGGGTAGGAAGGCCGCGGCGATAAAGGCGGATGTCTCGGACACCGCCCAGGTCGAGGATATGTTCGGCAGGATCAGGAAAGATCCGGGCAGGCTCGACATTCTTGTCAACAACGCCGGGATTATTCGGGACAAGCTCCTGATGTTCATGAACGAGGAGGATTGGAACAGGGTGATCGACATAAACCTCAAGGGCGTTTACAACTGCTGCAAGACGGCGATACGGTTTATGATCGGGGAGAAGTACGGCAAGATAGTGAACATGGTCTCCCCCTCGGCGATCCTCGGCAGGGCGGGGCAGACTAACTACGCCTCGTCCAAGGGGGGCGTTATAAGCTTTACGCGCTCCCTGGCCCAGGAGATAGCCCGCTTCAACGTCTGCGTGAACGCCGTCTCCCCGGGTCTCATAGAGACGGAGATGATGGACAATCTGACCGAGGAGACGAAAAAGGAGCTCCTGTCGGCGGTTCCCATCGGCAGGCTGGGCACCCCGGAGGAGGTCACCGGGGCGGTCCTCTTTCTCGCCTCCGACAGGTCGGATTACATAACGGGACAGGTAATATCCGTGGACGGCGGATTGACCTGATAAATGCAACAAATTTTTTGTTTTCACCTAAAGCGAGGGAGTACTTTTGGAAGACAGAAATGAACTGATATCGAGACTGAAGACGCTTATTATCGAGAGCCTCCAGCTGGAGGATATAGAACCTTCCGACATTGGAGAGGATGAGCCACTTTTCGGAAACGGGCTCGGCCTCGATTCCATCGACGCCCTGGAGCTTGTGGTGGCGCTGGAAAAGGAATTTGGGATCATCATCCCGGACGAAGAGGTGGGAAAAGAGGCCTTTGCCTCCCTTAACGCACTGACCGATTTTGTACAGCGGGAGAAAAAAGACCTCTCATGAGGTTTACCGCAGAAGATATTGTCAAGGTAATCCCCCACCGCCCCCCATTCCTGCTTATCGACTCGGTAGAGATAATCGAGTTCGGGAAGGGAGGTGTCGGGCAAAAAGGACTCGTTAAGGACGACTCCTTCGGGGATTTCTTCGACACGTATCTGCCGAGTAAACGGATCATGCCGAGACCGATGATCATCGAGGCCGCGGCCCAGACGGCCGCCTTCGTTGTTGCCGGCGAAAGGCTATTGAAGGAAGGGAGAGGTAATGAGGGAGATGCAGGAGGGCCAGCCGCCGGCGTTCCTGTTGGCGTTCCTGTTGGATATTTAGTAAAGATCGGGGACTTCTCTTTCAGCGGAGACGCGGTAGAGGGGGATACGTTGAGGCTTAACGTGGTGCTGGATAATGTATTCGGCGCCCTCCACAAGTTCAGCGTGGTGGCCGAGGCCGGGGGGGTCGAGATCGCCCGGGGAAGCCTCACGTTCTCGGTGGAGCGGGCCGGGGGCGGCGGTTGAGCACCGATTGACAGGGATATTCGCTTAAGATTGCGTTTGAACTACCGATAAGCTCGATCCGAGTTACAGCCCCTTTTGTTATTCGGTCTTGTTGCTTGTATAGGGATGTAAAAAGGATCTCGGTCCCGCCCATGTTTAAACAAAAAATGAAAAGCCCCCAAAACTCCGGGGGCCTGATTGGTTTACGGCGATGTAGGTTATATAAATACGACTCGTTTTTGGGAAGAGAAGCGGAGGGGAAACAATATTCTATAAAGGACCGTCCCGCTTTCGATAAAGAGCCGACCCGCTCAGCGCCCTGACCCTTAAAGGATTTATCCCACCTAAAACCAACTCCCACCATTAAATTCGGCCAACCCCGCTAATCGTTCTCCAGCGTCTCCCCCGGGCCGAGCATGTGAAGCTCCGCGGGAAGGAGCTTTCCGTCCACGGTGAGGCTCGTTACGCCGTACTCCTTTTTGACGTAAAACACGCTGCTCGTCCCGTCGTTCCAGTTGACATGAATCGTCTTTCCGTCAAAGATGTAGCTCCCCCAGACCTCGGGTCTGTTAATGACCCTGTCTGTCCCATCTTCAAAGTAGGAGGATACGAACTTCGCCTTGCCGTCGTTGTAGAAGGAATAGATGACGTTGGGTGTGTCGTGATACATCGGCCAGTTTCCGAGGATGTCGTTGAGGTTGGCCTTGGCCTTGGAGGGCTTCGGCGGCGTGAACTCGCTCTCCGACGGAATGGACGTCGCAATATCTATCTGAATGTATTTCCCGAACACCCATCCGGAGAGGTCTTTGTAGACGATGTAGTACCAGTAGCCGGTGAAGCCGTCGATGTTGTCGGTGTGGTTCGAGTGGGCCAACGCCTCTACCCGGTAGCCCTTGTTTACGCTGCCGAGCTTTTTCCCCTCGAGGCTGGGTTTCTCCCTCACCCTCAGGCCGTCTCCGGTTATGGTGGCGTTGTCCACGGCCAAAACTGGAAGGGCGAAGATGAAAATAAGGGAGGCGGCCGCAAAAAGGTATAATATCTTTTTCATCTTGTTTTCCTCTTTCAGGATTGATAACCCGAAAAATATAGCAATAAGCCGGGTAAATATCAAGCGAAAAGTTTTTGATTGTCTATCCGGCATTTTCTTTGATGGAATCAATTTTGGTATGAGGCGGTAAGATATCGGGGTCTTCCCCGTGCCGTTAATGGGGGAGCCCTTCCCCTCTAATGCCGATGCTAATAGCGATACTAATAAATATTAGAGCCCCCTCACGATCTCCAGGTATCTCTCGAAATTTTCAAGGGATACGTCCGGGGGGATGTTGTGATCGATGGAAGGGATAAAGCCCCCCTTTCCAAGCATGAACCTTACCTTCTCGACGACCTCGTCTCTTATCTCGGCCTCGTCGCCGAAGAGGGCGATTTTATCTATCCCCCCCATTATGACGAGATCCGGGTGTTCCTCCCTGACCTTCACAACGTCCATCCCAGCCTGGACCTCGAAGGGTAGCATCATGTTTATCCCCGCCTCGGTGAACAGGGGGATGAGCAGCGTCACGTCCCCGTCCGAGTCGACGCAGAAGACCCTTATGTCCGTATCAGCCGTGATCGAGTCGATGAGCCTCTTGTAGTATGGCGACATGAACTCCTTAAACGCCTTCGGCGATATCATCGGGCCGTTCTTGTACGACATATCCTCGAAGAAGAAGACCCAGTCGATTATCGACCGCTCCCTCATCTTCTTTATCGTGACCTCGTTGAGATGGACCCAATGTCTTGCTATCTCGTGGAGGAGGTTCGGGTCCCTCCTCGTGGCCACAGACAGACCTTTAAGCCCCAGAAGGAGCCTGAACGTCCCGAAGAGGCCGCACTGGTGGGCGCAGGTGTATGTGTCTTCGCCAAAGGCGTTTGCCATTGCCGCCATGGCGTCCAGAAAGTCGGTGAAGCGCTCCGGCGTCTCCGGGTCGAGACGCCATTTCAGGGCCTCAAAATCGTCGATGGTCTTTACCGGGTGGTCTATATACTGGGGGATCGTCGAGCGGCCGTCGGTGAAGACCTTGACGGTGTTTCCCCCAACGTCCCGCTTTACGACGTATTTGTCCCCCTCTTCGATCACCTCCTCCTCGAAAGCGGGCCAGAAGCCGGGCTCATAGTCGGTGTTGGCCATGATGGGAAGCCAGCTCATCTTGTCGAAGCCGAAGTGATCCGGGGCGGTAAACGCCGAGTCGATTACCGTCTCCGGAAGGCCCTCGGTGTGCCAGCGAGCGAGGGTTTCCTCCCAGAAGCCCAGCGCCTCGTAGCGTACCGGCCTGTCTGCCTTTTCAAAATTGCACAGGGCGTGAAATCTCTCTCGTACATTCATTGTATCTCTTTAACCGTTCCGATATCAAAATCTGGATTTTAATAACTTAATCCCAAACTTAAAGGAGTATTTGCGGTAGGTAAAGACCGTCCTCTTTCGCCTTGGGTTTAAAGGGTAATCGTTTTTTGAGAGCTACTTCATTCCCCTCACCATCTCGAGGAACCTCTCGTAGTTCTTCAGCGAGACCTCCGGGGGTACGGCGTGGTCTACAGCGGGGATAAATCCCCCGCTCTTGAGAAGGGGCGGTACCTTGTCCATGACCTCTTTCTCGATATGTTCTTCCTTGTCGAATAACGCCATCTTGTCGATTCCACCCCAGATCACCATCTTCGGGAACTTCTCCCTCACCTCCCTTATGTCCATTCCCGCCTGCACCTCGAAGGGGAGCATCATGTTTATCCCCACCTCGGAAAAGAGCTGGAGGATTGTCCAGAGGTTTCCGTCCGAGTCCACGGCAAAGACGCGGATGTCGGTGTCCGCCTTTAATGAGTCGATCAGCCTCTTGTAGTAGGGGGACATGAACTCCTTAAACGCCTTGGGAGAGATCATCGGCCCGTTCTTGTAGGACATATCCTCCCAGAAGTAAATGTAGTCGATGACCGCCTTCTCCCGAACTTTTTTCATGAGGGTCTCGTGCATGTAGACCCAGTTCTCAGCGACCGCGTGGAGGAGCTTCGGCTCCCTCTTCATCAGGACCGACATCCCCACAAGGCCCATCAGGTGGCGGTAAGTCCCGAAGAGGCCGCAACAGACGGCGGAGTTGAAGCAGTCGTCTCCGAAGCTGTTTGCGAGATTTATCATGATGTCGATGTTTAGTGTGAAGCGCTCCGGGGTTTCCGGGTCGAGGCGCCACTTCAATGCCTCGAAGTCCGCCATCGTCTTCACCGGATGGTCGAAGTCCTGGGGAAGGCCGGACTGCCCCTCGACGTGGACCTTGACGATCTTCCCCGCCAGGTCCCTCTTCAAGATGTGCCTGTCCGTCTCCTCAATGATCTCGATATCGAAGGCGGGGCAAAAGCTCGGCTCGGAGTCCGCTCCCGCCGCAACGGTCAAATAATTCATCTTGTCGAAGCCGAAGTAGTCCGGGCCGGTAAAGACGTTGTCGATGACCGTCTCCGGGAGACCCTCCTTGTGCCAGCGGTCGAGGGTCTCCGTCCAGTAGCCTATCGTCTCCCAGCGCACCGGCCTGTCCGGCTTTTCAAAACTGCACGTGGCGTGAAATCTCTCGCGCGTGTTCATAAAAGGACCTTTCTACAAAAAGTTTCCCGTGTCATTTATCACCTTTCGTTTGCTATGTCAAATTATTTTAGTGGGAAAATAGTCTGAGTAGATCTCAGATGATCTCGACCCGAATGAGGTTTGTGGTGCCGGCGACCCCGGGCGGAAATCCCGCCGTGATGACGGCGATATCGCCGCTTTTCACGAACCCCGACTTTATCGCCTCCTCCTTCGCCGTTCTGATCAGGTCGTCCATGTTGTCGTTGAACTTAACGAGGCGGGCAAATATGTTGAAAGAGAGCGTAAGCCTCCTTATCGTGTCGATCTTTGGGGAGAGGGCGACGATCGGCTGCTTAGGCTTGTAGCGGGCCACCATCCTGGGGGTCGTGCCGGTGGAGGTGGGGGTGATTATCACCGAGGCGCTTAAGTCCTTCGCCGTGTGATATGCGGCGTGGCACACGGCGTGGGTAACACTCTCCTCCCTGTATTTCTCGACGGAGCTCTCCCAGTCCTCGGAGTGAAGTCCGTCCTTCGCCGTGTTCGCAATGTTTGCCATGGTGGCCACCGCCTTAACCGGGTGTTTCCCCACGGCCGTCTCCCCGGAGAGAAGCAAGGCGTCGCTCCCGTCGATCACGGCGTTTGCCACGTCCGAAGCCTCGGCCCGCGTGGGGCGCTTCTCATGGATCATGCTCTCCAGCATGTGCGTCGCCACGATAACCGGCTTTCCCACCTCGTTGGCGAGGCGGATCAGGATTTTCTGCACCAGCGGAACCTCCTCGAGGGGGGTCTCCACGCCCAGGTCCCCCCGGGCGACGAGTATTCCGTCTGATACTTCGAGGATGGAGGCGATGTTGGTCAGCGCTTCCGTCTTCTCGATCTTTGCGATCACAGGGACGTCCTTTCCTGCTTCGGCGATGAGCCCCTTTATCGTCTTCACGTCATCGGCGCTCCTCACAAAGGAGAGGGCGACCCAGTCGACCCCGAGGCCGAGGCCGAAGGCGAGGTCTTCCCTGTCCTTTTCGGTGATCGACTCTATCGAGAGCTCAGTGTCCGGGAGGTTGACCCCCTTCCCAGGCGTTATCTCCCCGCCGTTCTTCACAAGCGCCCTTATCTCGTCCCCGTCGATTCCGGTTACCTCAAGCTCGATCGTCCCGTCAGAAATAAATATCCTCTCGCCCGGCTTCATCTCCCGGGCGATGTGGGGGTAGTTTATCGCGAGAAGGCCGGACTCTTTCGCCGCGCTTCCCGTGAGCCTGATCTCGCCTCCGTCATCGAGCTGTAATATTCCGCCGGGGACGTCCTTCACCCTTATCTTCGGGCCCGCGAGATCGACGATTATCCCGACGGGTCTTCCTATCTCCTTCTCCACCTTTCGTACCGCCTCGACGGTCTTTTTGTGTCCTTCGTGGGTTCCGTGGGAGAAGTTGAGCCTCACAGTACTCATCCCGGCCTCGGAAAGCGCCCTTATCATGTCGATCGACTCCGTGGCGGGGCCCAGCGTGCAGATAATTTTCGTCGGTCTCATGGTCTTACTTCCTCCCCTTTACCTTTTTGCCCACTTTTTTTGGCGCCGGGGTTTTCATCACCTTTGGCGAGGAGGTATATTATCATTACGCCCCCGATAAGAATCATCGGGAGCGTCAAGAGCTGTCCCATGCTCAAGGGGCCGACGATGTATCCGAGGTGGGGATCCGGCTGGCGGTAAAACTCCGCGAAGAAGCGAAAAAGGCCGTAAAATGCGAAGAAAGACCAGGTGGGGATTCCCCGCCTCACGCCCCTTACGTTCATTACAAAGATGATGATAAAGAGGAGAAGCCCCTCAAGAAACGACTCGTAGAGCTGGGAGGGGTGGCGGCAGAGAGACAGCTCGTCCAGCGGGAAGACCATGCACCAGGACACGTCTGTGGCCCGCCCCCAGAGCTCGCCGTTGATGAAGTTTCCGATCCTTCCCAGCCCTATCCCTATGGGGCCGGCGACGGCGGTGATGTCCGCTATGTCGTAGAAGGGTATCCCCTTTCTCCACGAGCAGTATATTACGGCGAGTAGAACGCCGGCGAAGCCGCCGTGAAAGGACATCCCCCCCTGCCAGACGGCGAACAGCATCAGGGGGTTTGAGAAGAACGCCCCCGGCCCCCCCGGCCAGTAGAAAAGACAGTAGCCGAGCCTGCCGCCCACTATCACCCCCAGCATCAGGTAAAAAATATAGTCCCAGAGGTCGTCTCCGGTGAGCTTAATATCTTTTTTCTTTGCCAGGTGCCCGATGACTAAAAAGGCGGCGATAAAGCCGAGGAGGTACATTATCCCGTACCAGCGGATCTCCAGCTTCCAGATCTTTACAATAACCGGATCGATGTTCGGGTAAGGTATCACGATTTTTTCCTGAAAAACGGTTTAAAATGTCTCAAATAAACCGGGCTCAACGCCCGCTTTGTATCAGGCCGAATTGGGATTTCATATATCAATCACCCTTCGGCTCAACGGTTTTTCTTGAATTCACTGTACCTGTAGAGGGAGGCGGCGGCCCTGATCATCCTCCCGGGATCCGGAAAGACCGGTATTTTTTTCTCCTCGAATTCGGAGTACCACCTGCGATACATCGAGAGCTCCCCGGCCATGAAGCAGGTGAGGAAGACCTTGTCCGGGTTTTCGTCCCTGATCTTGGAGATGACTTCCGCGGCGTTAAAGTCGGACTCCGGGATGAGCGTAAAGATCACGAGGATGAGGTCGAATCGATCGTCCGCCGCGAGCTTTCTGGTCAGCGCCTCGTAGGCTTTCTTCGGCCCTACGTTCTCTATGGCGAACCACATGTCGACCGGATTTCCCACCGAGGCCCAGTCCGGGAAGACCTCCCTCATCTCGCTTTTTAACGAATCGGAGAGGGATGGGATGACGAGGCCGTGGGCGCCGGCGTAGTCCGCCGTCAGCACGCACCCCACGCCCGTTATCGAGATCACGCCGAGCCTGTTCCCCTTCGGGAGGGGGACGTAGGAAAAGGCCTTCAGGGCGTCGTAGAAGTGGTCGAAGTCCTCAACCCGGACAAGCCCCGAGGCCTCGAAGACCCCGTCGTAGATCTTGTCGCTTCCGGCGAGCGTCCCCGTGTGGGAGGATATGGCCCTGGCGCCGGTCTCGGTCCTCCCCGATTTCAAGACCACTACCGGTTTTTTCCTCGTCACCTCCCTCGCCGTATCGATGAATCGCCTCCCGTCCCTAACCCCCTCGAAGTATATCCCCACAACGTCCGTCTCCGGGTCCCTGCCCAGATATTCGAGGACGTCGCACTCGTCGATGTCCGCCTTGTTCCCCAGGCAGGCAACCTTCGCAATAGAAAAATTTTGGGAGGAGGTTATCCACCTGAAGAAACCGCTGGCGAACATCCCGGTCTGGCCGAAGAACGAGACCGACCCCCTCTTCTTCGGTTTGTCGAGGGTCGTGATCGACGTGACGAAGGAGTCCTTTACGTTTATCGTGCCGATGCTGTTCGGCCCCATGATCCTGAGGTTGTACTTCTCGATCGATTTTTTTATCTCCGCCTCGAGGTTTACCCCCACCTCCTCGCCGGAGTCGGAAAACCCGGCGGTGGAGATGATGATCCCCTTGACCCCCGCCTCGCCGCACTGGGCGACCGCCTCGGGCACCAGGTCCCTCGGGATGACGATCATGGCGAGCTCCGGCCCCTCCGGGATGGACGCGATCGAGTCGTAGGCCGTAAACCCCAGGATCTCGCCCCCGGCCGCCGCCGCCTTCGGATTCACGGGATAGATCTTTCCCCCGTAGCCGAAATCGAGGAGGTTTCTGATGACTATATTTCCGCCCTTCCTCGGATTTTCTGAGGCGCCGATAACCGCCATGCTCTTAGGATTGAAAAATATATCGACCTTGGCCATGGTATGCTCTTTTACAGTTATGGTGTTCTTATTTATACCTTGCGTTACCAAAAGGTGGCGCAATTCAGAGGCATCCGATCTTCTATCCACCCGCCCCGTCAATTATTATCGATGAGACTTTTCAGCTCGAAAATGAGGTCCCCCGTTTTCCTCCCGTCCGGAAGCTTAATATTGGGAAATACATTCGATATCTTATCCGTAAGGTCCGCCGCCGCATCCTTGTCGCCACCGCCGAGGTACCCCAGGGCGAGGTAGTATGCGTCGAGCGCCCTGTAGCCGTCAAGCTCCCCGTAGTAGGGAGAGAGGATCGGGTCTGTCGAGATATCATTGAGGTCTTTCAGGAAGGCCCTGGAAAACTCGATCAACGCCTCGTGGGCGCCCGCCTCCCTCGTCCTTTTGAGGTTAGCCGTCTCGATCTCGCAGTACTCGATCAGCTCCTTTAACGTGAACACCCGGGTAAGTCCCCTCTTGTTCGAGTCTAGGTTTAAAAACTGGCCGAATACCCAGCCGGTCTTCCCCCTGTAGCTTATCTTGTACCAGTACTCCGTGACCACCACGACCCGGGTGGGATTTTCCCCCCTTCCAATCACGTCAACGATCACCCCACGATTGACATGGGCGATCGCCTTGGTGTTGGCGTCCGGGACCCCGTGGATCGCCACGCGAGCCCCCAGTATCTCCGCCTTTCGCTCGACGGCGAAGAGGGGACTGGATGTGAAGGTTGAGGCAATAATTACAAGAAGCAGCGCCCCAAAAAAGCTTTTGAGTCTCATCTTTTTAGTTCCTTTCTTTTTTTACCCCGCGGTGATATGTCCCTGTACTCCATCTCCCCGTACCATTTTTGTATCTCGAAAAAGAGCATTGTCCCCCCTATGACGTTCAGCGGGATCAGGATCAGGTTGAGAAACGGTACGTAGAGGAAGAGGAACGCCGCCGCCCCGAAGCCGAGAGAGGAGGAAAGGTTCTTATATACGAATCTCATCTTGTCTGCAAAGGGGATTCTTCTCCTCCCCAGGGGGTGGTCGAAGTAGTCGTATGCGAGAAAAATCCAAGTAATAATATTGAAAATGACGGCGAATATCACGGACACGAATACCGTAAAGAGACCGATGAAAAAGAGGGGCAGAATCAAGATCAGGATAAACAGGTAAATAAAGCTCTTTAGTATCTCGTGTGTGAGGGCGTAGCCGATGTCCTTCGTTATTACGCGTAAGGAAAAGGGCTCGTCGTGGGATTTGCCGAGGACGATCGCCTCAACCCTCTGGGAGAGGAGCTCGTTGAACGGCAGGCAGATGATCCCACCGATGATGTAGAAGATTATGGCGGCAACGAGGAGGAAGAGGATTACGGTGAAGACCGCCGCAATCCAGAAGAGGATCGCCCAGTACCACGCCTTTTCGTCCGGGATGAGCCTGTCCACGGAGTCGAGGAGAAGCTTCGTGCCAACAAGATAGAGGATGATAACGAGGATGACGTTGATTATGATGGGAAATATCGTGTACTTGATGAGTCCGAAGTTCTTCAACAGGAAGCCGAGTCCCCTTATCGGCGCCGTGAATCCCCCAATCGCCCTGAAGATGAAGTTCGGCCTTTTGTGTTGTCCCTTGACCCTCTTCATCTTCCACCCTCCTTCAGGACAAAGACGAGGCGGATGTCCATGACGTTGTTCTTGGTCGGCCCCGTGATGACCAGGTCGCCCAGGGGTTCAAAAAAACTGTAAGAGTCACACTCCTTCAGATATTGATGGGCGTCAAGTCCCATCTCCCGCGCTCGGTCGATGGTATCCGGGGCGGAGAAGGCCCCGGCGGCGTCCGTGGGGCCGTCCGTGCCGTCGCTCCCGAGAAAAAGGCCGTAAATCCCCTTTGATCCCTCCGTCAGGGCCGCGAAACTGAGTGCGAAGTGGGTGTTTCTTCCCCCCTTACCGAGGCCGGTCACCCTTACCGTGCTCTCCCCCCCGGAGATGATGCAGGCAGGCATGGGTACGGGTCTTCCCTGGGCCGCCACCTCCGCCGCCACCGACTTGTGAAAGCGGGCGAGCTCTTCGGTGTCCCCGGCAAAGGCCGACGAGAGTACCATCGCGTTAAAGCCCTCCTCCTCAGCCTTCTTCTCGGCACCGGTCAGGGCCGCCGCCGCGCTCCCCACGATTATGTTTTCGACATCGTTAAAGACCGGGTCTCCCTCCTTCGGTGTCTCCTCCACCTCTCCCCTTACTCCCGCGGATAGGTGATCTATGATCGCTCTCGGCATTTTCCCTGCTAAATCATATTTTTCGATCACGTCAATCGCATCTACAAAGGTCGTGGGATCGAAGGTCGTGGGGCCGGACGCTATGGTCGATATATCGTCGCCGACGACATCTGAGATAACAAGCGAGAGTACGGCCGCGGGATGAGCGATCCGGGCGAGCCTTCCCCCCTTGAGACTGGATAGGTGTTTCCTAACGCCGTTTATCTCGTAGATGTCGGCGCCGGAGGCGATCAGCATCTCGTTTACCGACTTGAGGTCGTTTAAGCCGATGCCGTCAGCCGGAGCCGTCATGAGCGCCGATCCTCCGCCGGAGATCAGGACGACCACTACGCTCTCCCCTCCGCCTCCGGCACTTGCCTTTTCGGCGATCTCGTAAATCCTCCCGGCCCCCGTCACTCCCCGCTCGTCCGGTATCGGGTGTCCCGCTTGGATCACCTCGATCCCCTTGAGAGCGTCTCCGTGGCCGTACTTGGTGACGACGACGCCCTCGGCAATCTTATCCCCGAGAAAGTCCGCTGCGGCCGCCGTCATCGGGTGGGCGGCCTTGCCGATGCCGATGACGTAGATATTCTTGAAGCGGCCCAGTGCTTCTCGGCGGCCTTCAAGCGCCCCGATCGTTACCGAGTAGGGATCGACGCTTTTCGCAGCCGCCCTGAATATGGCAATCCCTTTCTCCTTTATCCCGTCGCGCATATTGTCCTTGAAACGCTTTTTTAAAAAATCGGGGGCGGCGAGATCGAAAGCTCCGTTAAAGAACGCCCCTAAAAACCCTTGATTATTCAACGGAAAGAATATATAATTGAAATTCTTACACAAAAGGTGGATGAAATCAAGGTCAAACGGAAAATATTATTTGAAGTATCCCCTTTTGCCGTATAGAGCTGTTGAATTGTGATTTCAGATAATCAAAGGGTTTAATATTTGAATTCGATATGTTTCCACTGGGGGAATTGATATGAATATCACCTGCCCGCACTGCAATCTTAACGGTAAGATATCGGAGGACAAATTAAGGGCCTCGGCAGGAAAGATACGGTGTCCCCGCTGCAAAAAGACATTCTCGCCCGAGACGGTTGCCGGCCCGGGACACGAGGTCGGGAAAAACGCCGCGGACGAAATACAACTGGGGGGAGACACCGGGGGAGACGATTTGAAGTTTCTCGAGGACGACGAGATTGGTTTCGTCGGTGGGGGGTATGTCGACGATTTATCCATGGGGAATGAATTGGATGATGTGGGCACCCTCGACGGGGAAGATATCCTGGGCCCCGTAGGGGAGGATGACTTGGGAGACATTATAGATGAGCCCCTGGAGGTGGTGGAGCCTCTAAATGAGGATGAAGAGGTAGATATCGGCGGAAAAAAGGAAAAGAGATCAAAGGAGAAAAAACCGAAGAAAAAGCCGAAAGAGAAAGTGCCGAAGTCTCTTGACAGGGCCGAGAAGATCCCCCGGGAAAGGGGCGAGGTTAAGGGGAGTAGGGGGAGTGGACTTAAGCTTTTATTGCTGATAATCTTTCTGGCGGCATCCTTATATGTTATGTTCTACAGCTGGAACGCTTACTATAAGCCGTTTCGTGAGGAGAGGGAGTTCTTGGAGGATTCCAAGGTCCTGCTCGGGAAGTATCGGGAGCTCAGGACGATATTGGAGGAGGGTATTTCGGATCCAATCTATATAGTCAAGGCCGTCGAGCTGGCGTATCCCTACAATATGTATGTTGAAAAATACGACGTCCTTAAGAAAGACAACAAGAAGGGTACCAAAGATGCCGGTGCCGGGGTTAAGGAGAACAAGCGTTTCCACGATCCCCTCTACGGCTCTCTCGCGATCACGGGGAGGCTGTTTCTTACGAGCAAGGAGCTCCTCAGGCGAAATCTGAAGCCGGAGGATTACTTCAACGTGGAGTGGGGAGATACCCTCCCCGTTAAAACGAGAGCTCAATACATTAACGAGGTAAAATCCGGACTCGTTGCCTGTCTCGATCTAATGGACGACAACGTCAACTATGCGTTAAAGCTTACAGACATCAGCGAGGACCTCTCCTTTTTTGGGATGGTTGTCGATCAGGGGCTCAGAGTCGTCGGGAAAAACGACGTGACGAAATACAGGAGCTTCTATACCAAGAGCTTCAAAAAAGTAAACGAGAAAAAGCTGAAGAAATTTGACAGAAGCCTTCCCATTATGAAACAGACCGTTGAGGAGATAGAGGTCTTTATAAACAGGCTGAAATGATTGAGGCGGAGACTCTTTCGGTCATTTTTGTCTTGATAAAAGAAAGATATTTTGCTTTTCTTACTAAATTTTAAATCGATATAGAGATGTGGGGCGGGACCGATGTATATATATGAGGCGGGACGATTCAAAGATTCTCGGGGGCTGGGCCGGCCGAGCACGTTCTTTTGAAATGAGATGATGAGGGTTGGGAAGTGAAAGTTTTTTTTTGTTTGTGCATCTCAACGCTTTTTTGATTTGAATTTGGCGAAGCCGGATAAGACAGTGAAGCAGTGAAGCACTAATGATATTAGTTATGAAAGGGATTATGGGGATGATCGACTCAAAGCGTTTACTTATGGTATTTGCCGCGCTTGCTTTTTTGTCTCTTTTCACGGCGGCCGCTATGGTTTCATCCACCGGGGAATATGAAGATATGATCCTCGTCCCGGAGGGGCCGTTCGTCATGGGAGACAATACGGGAGGGGCCGATGAGAGGCCGGCCCACACCGTTTATCTAAAGGCCTATTTCATCGACAGGTACGAGGTTACCAACGCCGATTTCGCGAAGTTCTTAAGCGAAAAGGGAAACAGGATGGAAGGGGGCGCGGACTGGATATATATCGGCAAGGTGGGGTGTAAAATCGAAAAAAGCGGCCGCGGCTTCGCTCCGGTCATCGGTTACGAAAACCACCCCGTGGTTATGGTGACCTACTATGGAGCCAAGGCCTATGCAGATTGGATGAAAAAGAGGCTCCCCACGGAGGCGGAATGGGAAAAAGCGGCCCGGGGCGGTCTTGTCGGGATGAAGTATCCCCGGGGTGACGATATAGATACGATTCAAGCCAACTACGGGCGAAGGAAGGTTGGGACTACGCCTGTGGGTGTTTATCCCCCGAACAGGTTCGGCCTTTACGACGTGGCGGGAAACGTATCGGAGATGGTAAATGATTTTTACTCGGAGAGTTACTATAAAGATTCTCCCGAGATAAACCCAGGGGGTCCAGAGGCCGGGGAGAATCACGTAATCAGGGGTGGGGACTACCTCTCTCACTCCGAGGGACTCTCCGTCTATAAAAGATACGAGGGCCCGTCCCCGTATGTGGCCCTCCCCAATGTGGGCTTTCGTCTCGTCAAGGACATTAAATAGATCCGGAGCCGACAAAAACCGCTAAATTATGAGATTGCGATTTTTTACACGTCTTTTTAGCAATTGCTGAAAAACGGTGGGCAATATGGTAAGTCTCCTCGGCCATATCAATATTAATATTATGGCGGCTTTTAACATTTTGTCTCATTTTAATGAGGGTATAATATACTTGACTTGTTAAAATTTACACAAGATACTTTACGGCACCTGTTTTTTCGAGTGAAAATTGCGGCTCATATTGATCATACTGAATATATCAATTAATTTTCTGCCTTAAAGAAATCACTTTAAGAAGCAAATCCCGAATTTGGATTTTTAAAGAAAGCGTAAAGGAGTATAGAGAATTAGTATCCAATGAAAGCTTACCATATACTGTCTGTGTCGGCTTATCTTTTGTTTT
>Ga0180432_10000511_pt1 | contig 63661 bp, 60 predicted proteins | sample SS_ome_10_FD_132414 | JGI IMG/M metagenome (GOLD analysis project Ga0180432, IMG submission 132414) | Hypersaline lake sediment archaeal communities from the Salton Sea, California, USA - SS_1_MS_2 metaG | ecosystem: Environmental > Aquatic > Non-marine Saline and Alkaline > Hypersaline >... | reverse complement strand
AGTCGCTTCTCGCGAGCCTGTAGCTCGCGACGGGATCCTCGGATTGAGCGGACCCTGCCAGGCGTCCATCTCTCGAAGACCCCATGTGTCGTACTGTATCGACCGACATCCCGCGGGCCCGGGAAGACCAGACGTCCGATCTTCGTCCGACGTCCGCGCTCGGCATCGTTTGTGACGCACGGTACAGTTCTAGGAGCGTTGCGGAATGACCATGACGCCTCCTTGACTCTGGAGGGAGGGTAGCGAACGAGAGCCGCTCCCCTCCCTCCCTCTCCTCTGAACGACATCGATAGCCCGTGATACACTTCGTCGAGGTGAGAGGATGAGAGGAGTCGTCGTCGCCATTGCCGTTATCGTTGGCATGATCGCATTCAGCGACTATGTGCCGCCGGTTCGGTTCGATGATTCCCGATTGGAGGGCGCAGTTCGCGACGCGCTCGGGATCTCGACGGCGTCGCTCCACCGATCCGACCTTCTCCGTCTTATCGAGTTGAATGCTGCAGGGCAGGAGATTGGAAAGCTGGGCGGAATCGAGCTGTGCCGGAATCTCGTCCACCTCGACTTGGGGGAGAATCGTGTTTCGGATCTGACACCGCTCTCGGGGCTTCAGCAATTGGAAGTGCTTAGTCTTCGAAGCAACCTGATTACAGATGTGTCGGCGCTGACTGAGTTGAGGAACCTCAGGATTCTCGATCTTGACTTCAACTTCATTACCGATGTCGGGCCACTTGCAGGACTGAAGCAACTGCGCTGGCTTGGCCTCTGGAATAGCGGAATCGAGAGCATTGCGCCGCTCGCTGGACTGACAGAACTGACGGAACTCGGTCTGAGCGGGAATCCGATTGAGGACTTCTCACCCCTATCCGGTCTGACGAAGCTGGTTTGGCTTGGTCTTCCGAACACCGGAATCGAGGATCTCTCTCCGCTTGCCGAACTGACATGTCTCGTCAAGCTAAGCTTGGGAGGGAACCGAGTCGGCGATCTGTCTCCGCTTGCGTCCCTAACGAACATTGAGGGGCTGGGCCTGGACTCGAATGAGATCGTGGATATCACTCCGCTGGCGGAATGTGTCGAGCTTCGCCGGCTCAGTCTGTGGGGGAACCGAATCGATAACATCGAGCCGCTGGCTGATTTGGCACACCTTGAACAACTGTGGCTGGATGGCAACCCACTCGCGGAGATCGGGGTCCTCGCGTACATGCCCGAACTCAGAATTCTCGGGCTTTCCGGTACCCGTGTATCCGATCTGACTCCCTTGTCTGAGAACTTGGGGCTGGGAGCTGGGGACCGGATCGACGTGACAGAGGCGCCTGTCGACTGGACTCGCGGCTCGGATGCGCAACGCATTGTCGCGGAGCTTGTGCGCCGTGGCGCTATGGTTTCGGGTGCTCCGTGATCTTCCTCTTCGATGCCTAGTTTGGCGAGCTTGTCTTCTCTACGTACTGGTTGTGGAAGATGAACAGCTGTGCGGAATCGAAGTTGGTGAAGATCAGCTTGTAGCAGTTGGTCAGGATGTAGACCCAGATCATGATGTTTGGCATCGGATCGCTGAAGCTATGAATGTCGTAGTGGAAGCCCTTCTCTCTCCACCACGCTCTTCGTAGCTTCCGTTCCTCGGACCAGTTCTTGAAGCTGGCACCGTAGCTCTCAAGCAACCAGATGAAGTCTGCGAACTGCATCTTGGTTCGCACACCGGTGTGCGCTGGCGGAAGCGGCGGGACATCCTCCCCGGTTGTCACGCGAACCCACGCCTCGATGAGATCGCACCCCCCATGGTACGCCATGGTTACTGCTGGAGTGATTCTGCAGTTACCGTCGACGAGGAACGGGCGCCCGGTCTTCGTGTCCGTGATGAAGTCGAATCCGCACAGGCCGCTGAAATCGAGATGCTTGACAATCTTCGCAGCAGCCTGTTGACAGGCTGGATCGGATAGGCTTTCGCGGAAGACCGTCGTTCCGCCGTTTCGAGGCATGGTCCGAAGCCCCTGATACATAACCTCACCGAGCACATCGCCTTGGTTGCACAAGTGAAGCGTACATGTCGTCGGGCCTTCGACGAGTTGCTGGATCATGGGAAGATCGGACTCGGGAAGATTGTTGGTCTGAACGACATCGAAGTAGGTTTTCTCCAGGTCCTCCCGCTTGTAGATCTTTCGGAACCCGGCTGCACCCGACGTCTTCGTTATCTTGATAACGACGGGCAGTTCGACCGAAGTCATGTGGTCACGCGCTTCTTGGGCCGATTTGGGGTAGAAGGCTCTAGGGGAGTCGATACCGATCTCGTGTGCCAAGGCTTCCAGGCGTTGCTTGTCGTGCAGTCTCATCAGCGTGTCGGTCTCCGGGAGGAGCGTCTTGGTCACAGCCAGGATGCGGTCGCGGTGGTGGCTCATCGGGATGATCTCTTCGTAGGATGGGAAGTAGTAGTCGTAGTTACCTGACTCGAGGATCTCTGTCACACGCTGGGTGTACGCGTCCGGATTGTGACGCATATTGGGGACGCGATGCCTCTTGGAAACGTATTTTGAGAAGCCTGAGAATGCCAGGTAGTGTCCCTCCGCTGTGTGAACCTCGTATCCCATCTGTCCGAAGCGCCGAATTGCATGCAGCGCCGCCATCTCGAATAGCCCGGTAACCAGTACCTTCATCTGTCGTCTCCTCGATCCGTGTGACGATTCAGCGGCCGCCGGTTGCGCCGCCGTTTCCCCCTTGCCTTAATGGAATCCTACACGGGCATTGCTCGATTCGCCAATCGTTGAGACGGGTTTCCTTGCGTAGTATGGATTGAGGGGGAGCGCTCCATGCGCCCCCCCTCGTCTGCCTGGGATAACCGGTGATCCCTTGAGACTACCGGCTTGTAACCTCTCGAAGAGTGAATGTGAATTCGTGTTCTACCTCGTGAGGCTCGACGCCGTGTCGGAGAACTTCCTCGATCGCGCGGCGCAACGTACTTCGAGCGCGGGATCGGCGCAATGCTATTCTGCGCATCCGACAGTACTCCGACGTCTTGAGGCGCTCTTCGAACACTTGATGCATCGCTTCTGCGTGAATCGCTGTGAACATCGTGTTCCACCTCGGTTCCTCAAAGCCCTCTTGCTGTGCTGATCTGTCTTCTCTGACCTACCTCGACGCTGAACGTATGGGGCGTCACTACCCAGTCGATCCCATTGCTCCCTCCATGTCAGTGCGTGTTCTCATGCCTTTCGGTTCAATCCGTCTTGCGACCGGAGACGATGAACTGCCTGCGAGATCCTCTTCGCACGTCGACGCCAGCCCGCGCATCGCGGAGACCGATCCGGATCTACGATATGGACTTCCACTCAAAGAGTGGCTCGTTGACAGCTATGTCGGAGTGTTCTCTCGCACGACAGGTATCGTGCGCCCGATGAAGCCGATTTGGATCTACTGAGAAGTTGGATTGACGAGCGGGAGACCGACTACCCGGTCCGTCCCCGGAGGGACCGAACGTCGACTTCTCTGGATTCATTCATCATCGCTGGCACCTCCCTGTCCTGTATGGCGACCCTCAGCCGGCCGGCCGAGGGCACAACTATCTATAGATCTTACCCGAATCCGCTGAAGATGCAAGATCTCTCGGAGACCAACACTACTTCCAACGGCTTCGCAGTTCGCATGTTACTGGGGGTCCGTCTCAGTATCGTCTCCGGATTGCCGAGGGGCGTCGAATAGACGCTCCAGTAGGTTCTTGACAAGGCTTGCTGGATCGTCACTCGAAGCTGATTCGCGCTCGGATCCTGGGGTCGTCAGCTTGTGTGTCAGATCGCTTCCAGCCGCTTCGATCAACTGTCGCGCGGCGCTCTCTGTCTCCACACTCAGTGTCTCATAGGCCTCGGGAAGCGGGATATCAGTGATCCCCCCGAGATTGGCGATTTGCACACCAAGCTGATCGATGGTCGTCTCGAACTCACGGCGCCCGGCCATCAGGAGTCCTTCTCTGGCAATCTTGAGAAGTGGGGCCTCCCACTCGAGTTCCGGTTTGTCCGAGCTGCCGGAGATCGTGGACCCGAAGACGATTGGAAGCTTCTCCGCGTAGTGGTTGATTCCGTCCACAACACGGGAGGATGTCTCGGCCGGGAGCCCAAATAGCGGTTGTTGTGGATCTCCTCGTATGTGCAGGTTTTCCAAGAGGAATGAGACGGTACCTGTTGCAGTGGCTCCGTGTTGGCGGAGCGTTCCGACAAGAGATAGGCTCCCTGATTCGATTCCGGCAGGGAGCGTTGTCGCGTAGAAGCGCACGAGGCGCGGAAGATCGAGTCGCGTGACGGAGAGCGTGTAGGTACGGCCAGACGCGTCGAGCAGTGCCGAGAGCTCAAACCCCGACTGCGGATCATCTCCCCACTGACCGTGCAGTCGAACAACAACGGGGCCATCTCGCAGATCGACTGGGAATGCGAGGTTCGTCAGCTCGACTTCGATGAGCGTAATCGGCGGGAGCGGACTCGTACCAATTGGCTCAAAGTCATCCTCCAACGAGATCAGGACACGACCGATCTCGAGACGCTCGATCGAAAACGCCGGATGAAACGGCGGGAATGAGCGCCCGCCACGGTGAGGGGCGTATGGATCGCTGCGAAGCGCAAGCGGACGAAAATCTCCCATGTGTTCGAAGAGCTTCCTGAGTAGTCCGAGCCAATCGACCCGCCTGGCGTGTTCGCTTGCCCACGCAAGATACCCATCGGCATTCCAGCCTGAGGCGGTGTTGTCGATATTGAGCGTTCCATCGATCTCCCGTTTCACATGCAGCGACACATCGGCAATGGCAACACGATTGAACACGACCCGCTTGGAGAGCAGCGGAAGCATGCCCGCGTCCAGCGTGAGCCGCGGGATCTCTATTAGGTTCTCATCGGGCTCGTTCGGGTCCTGAACGTGCAGGTCATCGAGTGTGAGATCTCCGGTGAGGAGGTTGAACGCGCTTTCCTGAACCGTCACATCCGCGCCGACGACCCAAGAGGCAGTTGACGTGGCAATCGTCCCTGCGAACAGCGGTACGATCAGCGCGGCGAGGAGATAGCAGACGGCGTAGACGATCGGGAGTCCGATGAGCATCTCCCTTCGGACATAGCGGAACAGGCCATGTGGAGGCGTGGTGACAGCGTACTTCGCTTCGCCTCCGGTGAGGAGACGGCGGGCAAGGGTGATGCTCCGCATGGCTCGCAAGCGCTTGGAGATCGTCCACTCTGAAACTCGGTCGGAGAGCGACACCCGATATCGGAGTACGAGATAGCGAACGAGCAGAAAAACAGGGATCGCGATCAATACTGCAACGATCAGGCTACCGAACAACAGGTACCGCCCGTACCCCATCGGGGCGAGAACGGGAAGCTGGAACAGCCACCGCCACATTGCATCAAGCCCGCGATTCGCGTCGAGGCACCACTTTCCGATGGCATGTGCTGCCGGAGCGATACCGAGGGAAATCATCTTGAACAGGCCCATTGAAACAAGGAACGCTCGAAATGAGCAGCGTGCCAGCAGGGCCAAGGATGACGGGATGATGACGTGGAGTCCCATGGGAGGTAGCCCTGCAAGGATCCCGAGCGCGAAGCCAAACGCGATCTGGTTCGGCGACAGGTTCGATTTCAGAATCTTGAGGATCTTCCTTGCCCAGGCAAGAGGCGTCGGCAGCATGTGGCATCCCCCTTCTTCTCCACCATCTTGGGAGCGAATCGTCGTGAGGTCAACCGGGGCCGTTCTCTCTGTTCGGGCGTTCCACATATTGGCTTCACAGCCGGCGTTTCACGCGGTACACTCTGTGCTATTGTACGAACTCAGAAAGGGGTGCGTCATGAGGAAGATGGGGGTTCTCGGTGTGGTTCTAGTTCTGTTGCTCCTGCTTGTTGGGGTGAATGCATGGGGGCTGTCGATTTGTGAGTATCACTCTCCGAAAACTGCGCTGACCGATGCCAGGCTATCGTTTGGCTATCGGTACTACGACGATGCAAACACGGCGGACATCGATGTGAATTCCGGGAGGCTTGGGTTCGACTACGACCAGCTGTTCGACTCACCGAATTACGGCTTCTCACTGGCTGGTGCAGCCGAGCTAACACTGAATGATTTCCTTCCTACGGAGTGGCTGGGGCAGGGGGCGGCGACGTTCCGATACTATCCGATCGAGAAGTCGCTGTTGTTTGCATTCGGTGGTCTTGAGGCGTTGCTAGCGACGGGGCAGCCTCGCCCCGGGGTGGATGTGAAGGTCGGCGGGGGTATCGGTCGATTCAGCGACGTAACGCCGCTTGCCAAGGCGATCACCATGGAAGAGAAGCTTCTTGAGCTCAACGCTCTCACGGATCCGATTGCGGACGATGTGCTGCTGTCAATCGCCGCAGCCATTGGACGACGAATAGAGTATGACACGCTGAAGGATCTTGTCGCAGAGATCGAGACACTCATTGAAGGAGCGGCTGGCGTCGAGTTGGATGCTCGCGCCCTGCTCACCATCGAGGAAGTCATTCTGCTCGTGGGAGACGAGCGTCGATGCGGCTGGGCGATTCAGGCAGGAATTGGTTATGAGCTCCTGGATCCGTACGGCGGCGATCAGAACGTTGTGGTCGGCGGATCGGCTGACGCGGCGTTTGCTTTTGGGCCGAACGATCAGCTGGTGTTCCACGCAAGCTACTCCGGGCCGTTCGATATCATGAACGAAAACACTCTGAGCGCATCGGTCAGTTATGAGTATGCAATCACCGAAGAGAGCACGATTGTCGCCGACTACGTCTTGCAACGAGTGAAACCGGCCGGACTCGACGCTACGGCCAGCCACTCTGCGGGTATCGCACTCGGTTTCGACATCTCCGGCATCGATGTCTTCGTTGAAACATCGTTCACTAGGAGCACTGGAGACTCCGGGTGGTCGACCGACATATCGGTAAGCGCCGCGATGGATCTGCTCTAGCGAGTACTGGAAGTGCCACACAGGCTGGCGCGTGCTGCGGCGCGCGTCAGCCTGGATGAGCCAGGAGAGAGATTCAAGCCGGATACCGTTGCGAAGCACGATGCCAACGTCGCCATATCAGTGCGATTGCGGGGCGAGATGATTCTCCAACCCAACATAGGCACGATCCGCCCAGGCGGATTGCACGAACAGGGGCGACGGCTCAGATGTGCCCCGCTTCCCTCAACGACACGAATCCATCCGCAGTGACGATTAGGTGGTCGAGAACACGGATTCCTAGAAGATCTCCCGCATGGACGATTCGGCGAGTTAGTGCAAGATCCTCCGGACTGGGATTGAGCGCGCCGGATGGATGGTTGTGTGCAACGAGAATTGACGCCGCACGATCACTGATCGGATCTGCAAACACCTCGCGTGGATGAACCTGGTTCGTGTCCAAGAGACCGACGGTTACGATCCTGGATTCGATCACTTCGTTTGCGCCGTTCATCGATATGCAGACGAAGTGCTCTTGCTTTCTCCCACGGATCGACTGCAGATAGGGAAGCGCATCAGCCGCTTCGCGGATTGCATGCTTTCCTTTCGAAACGTGTCGCCGAGCGAGCTCCAATGCGGATCCAATCAGACAAGCCTTTGCCTTTCCAACGCCCACGATCGACTGCAACTCCACCACATCGGCCTGGTCAAGATGTCCGTTGAACGTGCGCAGGATCCTCGATGCGAGATCAAGCACGCCGATCCGTCTGGTTCCGCTTCCGAGCAAGACCGCAAGGAGCTCGACATCCGATAGGGAAGCGGCGCCGTTGCGAAGGAGCTTCTCGCGAGGACGGTCCGCACTGGGAAGATCGCGGATCCGTTGTCTCTTTCCGGGATTCCAACGATGGAATGGATCAGCAAGTTGCGTGCTGTGCATATCTTATCACCAGCTGAACAGTATCCACATCCTTCAACATGTATCAAGAGCGTGATGCGCCATGTCTGGCTGCTCTCGTCAGCTTTCACATGCGCGCGAGAGCCAGACACCGGTGCGATCCGAGCTGTGAAACACGGACGAATGTCCGTCTTGGACGGATCGTGCAGAACTTCGGAAAGCCGTGCCCTGCGCTAGCCTTGTGCCAACCGGGTGTCTGCTAGCCGCTGGTTTCAACAGCAAGGAACCACGATGCTAGCGAAAGATGTGTACGACCGTAATGATGGTCCGCCGATCGAAGATTGCCTTCGGTCATGGTGTCAACACGCATCGATGCGCCTCTCCGAGGCGTCACTGCTCTTCGTTCCTGTTCGTTGCAGCCGGCATGTCTCCAAACATAGGGAGGTAGGGCAATGCGACGCGTACTCTTGCTCGGTGCTGTAGTCATGATAGGATTTGCGCTTGCCGGCTCGGCCCAAGTGATGACAGGACACTGGCGGATCGACCTCGAGATCAATCCGCAGACCCCATCATTTGTGGATGCGTTCACGTACTCAACTGAACTGCTGGTAAAGTATGCCGTTGGGGATTGGACGTTCAGTTCGTTGAGCAAGCTTGACGAGGCGGGGTGGTCCGATCAGGACTTCTCGGCCACAGGAGTGATTGGCGGATTCACCATCTCATCAGCTCTATCGTTCGATCCGGAGGTTCCGGAGTTCGTGAAGTGGACCACAACGACGACGGTTGATCTGGCGGGGGTGACGTTCAGCGGGACACTCGAGTTGTACGATGAGGACGTGTTCCTGACCCTGCGCGGAAGAGGAACGACAGGCATCGTTGACATCGATGCAACCGCCAGATTCGGAGATGATGATGATCCAATTGGGGAATGCGATCTTGACTTCTCCAGTTTCCAGGTTGGAGTCGATTTCCCGTTCTGCTGCGCAGAGGTCGATGCGACGATCTACTTCACATGTGATGGATTCGAGAAGGTTGTCTTTGCTGTCTCAGAGATCGCGATTCTCAACCTCCCGTGGGTGACGTTTGACGTCACAATCGAGTTCACCGAGCAATCGAAGTCGCTCACAATCAGTCCAGACTTCGATTTCACATTTGCCTGCGTGGAGCTGTATGTGGGCGTTGAGACCAGCGGCATGCTGGCTTTCGATGCACTCCATGTCGACGGCTTCAAGCTCGAATGCGATGTCGGCAACATCGAATTCACTGCGATCTCATTTTGGGGGGCGTTCGTCTCGAAACCTGGAATCCTCGGCGAGTACTGGGAGATGTACAAGATCGAAGCCGACGAGAGCGCCTGCTGCGGGCCGTTTGACTTCGAAGCGTCGGTCTTCTTCCACGAGAACAGCACGCATCTGTTCGATGTCGGGAAGTTCGCATTCGACATGGGGATTACGTTCACGCCGAGCATGGAATTCACCATGGGCGTGGACTACGTCCTGGGTGTTGGTGTGGACCTGATGGAGTTCGGGTTCCTGATCACGTGGTAATGGGTGGGGCCGATTCCGCTGGGTCGCTCGGATCGATATCGGGAAGAATGCGTTCGATCTCGCGGATCGGCCGGTAGGCGAAACCGGCTGTCGCAACAGCAGCACCGAGCAGTCCGAATACGACGAACATCAGGCCCATACCAGCACCGGGGCCTCTCCCTACAAGCGGCACGAGCGCTCGACTCAGAGCGCTCGTGCCATTCATTAGGGGCTCAAACACGCGATCTGCGAGAATGCCGGAGAGAGGAATCGCTCCTGCGCCCCCAATTTGCCCGATGAGAATGCGTGCGGAGAACACGCGTCCTTGGAGATGCGGCGGAATCTTCAATTGCCAGATCGCGCTGCTCGCACCGTTCCCCATTGGCAACAGCAGCGTTGTGATAAACGCTCCGACTCCCCAGACCGCGAGATTGCGCCCCACACCCAGGATAACGTAGCCAATCAGGCTGGTTGTGAAGATCGTTGCGAATAGGGCAAGCATCTTCCGCTTCGGGCCCCCCCAGATGCTGACAAGAGCACCGCCGACGATGCCGCCAATTCCAAACAGCATCTGAATCGTGCCGAGAATCAGCTCATTATCGCCCGTTCTTGCCAAGATCATGGGGGAGAGGACTGTTCCGCTCGAGGTCATCAGGAAGTTCAGCACGAAGAAGAGAATGAGCAGTCCGATCAAACTCCGACTGGCAGCAACATACCGGAACCCAAAAAGGCAGTCCGAGAGAATGTTGCGCTGTTTCGCTGCGGCGATGTGATGTGCTGCAGGTTGAGGGATGGTTACCATGCACAGTGTTCCGATGGCAAAGAGAAACGTTGCGATATCGATCGTCATGATCCCGCCGATTCCGAGGAATGCGAGCAGCGCTCCAGCTGCCATCGGAGCGAATACGGTGGAGATCGAGTGAGCGAGGCCGAGCATCGTATTGGCACGCGTGTACTGCTCCTTCGGGAGCATCAGAGAGATCGACGCTTGATAGGCGGGAAACTGGAACGATCCGAATGCGCCGGCAAACGCCGATGTAGCGAACAAGTGCCAGATCTGCAATTCGCCGGTCTTGTACAGCACAAAGACGGCAATGGTTGCGATTCCCGCGGCCAGATCGCTTGCGATCATCAGTGCCTTCCGATTCCACCGATCTGCCAACGCACCGGCAAGCGGAGTGAAAATGATTCGGGGGAAGTATCCGAAGAATCCGACCAATGCAAGTGCTGTTGCTTGCCCTGTGATTTGCCACGCCCATATCGTCAGAGCGAACTGCGTCATCCCTGAACCGAGCAGCGACACGACCTGCCCGAGCCAAACGATGCTGAAACCGAACATCCCTGATGGCTGCAACGATTTCATGTGCTCTCCCTGGTGCCTACGAACGGCGGCCTCTGCACGGTGTGTCGCAGCTCGCCGAGATACGGTTCAATCCGCTATCACCCTGGCGTGTGTGCGAATGCAAGCCTCATGCGTCGCGCGGCAACGGCCGCCACGAGGTGGCTTTGATGATCGCGGCCACGGACCGCGATTGCCAATTCAGAGGATCCCCCTACGCCTTGCCAATGCTCGGCCGACGCTACCGTGGCAGCGACTTCATCTCCCGGTTGTGGTGGGTGATCCTCTGTCCCCGATTGCGACAACGCATATCTGGCGATAGATGTTTGCGCGAGGATCCGCTGCATCAATGCGATCGGACGACTGTCTGGACTTCGGGTCTCATGCGTCCGGGATGCGTGCCAGGCGACACAGTAGTCTCGATCTGAGAGACACTCACGTGTCCTCCTTGGATGGCGGCCACCACAGCTCCGCGAGCGCTTCCTTCTGGTGGCCGCCCAATCATTAACGCAAGACTAGTGTCGACGCTCGGTCTTCCATCGGGGTGCGAAGCTGTGGATCCTCGGTGTATCCTCAAGGGTGTTGAGGCTCTTATCGATGGGGGGATACATGATGGAAGAGCGCACAGTCGATGTGCTCCTCGTAGGAATCGGGAATCTCGGGCGACGGTTCGCACGTCTTCTCACGGAGAAACAGTCGGCACTGCGAACGCAGTATGGGCTGTCTTTCCGCATCGTCGGTGCAGCAGACAGCGGCGGCGCGGCAATTGCACCGTGCGGGCTTGATGGTGTCGCGATCGATGAGATCAAGCAAGGCGGCTGCAGCGTGAGCGACATGCCCAAAGCTGGCTGTCCGGGCATGACGGGGCGGGAGATGATTGAGACCGTTGCTGCGCAAGCAGTATGTGAGGCGTCTCCAGTTTGCCTGGATACCGGTGCGGAGCCGGGGCTGTCCCACGTTCGAACTGCACTCGATCGCGGCCTTCATGTCTGCACTCCGAACAAGGGACCGATCGTTGTCGCATATCGGGAACTCATTTCCCTTGCCAAGAAGAGAGGGGTCCAGCTTCGGTTTGACGGGACGGTGGCCGGAGGGCTCCCGGTGCTTGCGATTGGCACCCGTGATCTGCGCGGAGCGGAGATTCGAAGACTCGCTACGGTACCGAACCTGACGACCGGCTTCGTGCTGGATCGATTGGCCGGAGGCGCAGCTTGGGATGAGGCAATTGAGGAGGCGCGCCGAGGTGGCGCACTGGAAGGCGACGGGGCTTGGGATCTCGACGGCTGGGATGCTGCGGCGAAACTCGTCATTCTTGCGCAGACCGTACTCGATCTTGACGTCGGGATCGACGACATCCAGATGCGTGGCATACGCGACGTTGATCTCTCCTGGCTGCGAATGAACAGCCAAGAAGGCTGCGTCCGGCTTCTCGCGACGGCTCAGAAGCTGAAGGACGGAAGCTACGAGCTCTGCGTCGAACCAATGGCGATTCCGCTTGATCATCCGCTGGGACGTCTTGGCGCAACGGGAATGGGGATCCTGTTCGAGACAGATATCTACGGGAAGATCACCGCGATCATCGATGAACCGACGCCGCTTCCGTCTGCCTCCACGATGCTCAGGGACCTGTTGGGAATCTACATCGAGCAGTAGCGGGATGTTGCGCGACCTACATGGTGATGCGACACAGGGCGGTGAATACGTGGAGCGGATTGTCGAGATTCTCAAGCGGCATTGGGGGTACGAGAGCTTCCTGCCGCTGCAGCGCGAGGCGATCGAGTCGGTTGTGTGCGGGCGCGATTCGGTTGTCGTATTGCCAACAGGGGGCGGCAAGTCGATCTGTTATCAAGTGCCTGCAGTCCGGCTCCCGGGCATGGCCGTCATTGCGTCCCCACTGATCTCGCTGATGAAAGATCAGGTGGATGCGTTGGTGGAGTGCGGTGTGGCCGCCGATTGCCTCAACAGCAGCCAAACGGAATCGGAGCAGGATGATGTCGTCTCCCGCCTTCGAGCCGGCGAGTTGAAGGTGATCTACGTTTCGCCGGAGCGCTTGATGATGGATGGGTTCTTGCGCTTGGTGAAGCGGCAATTGCTCTCCTTCATTGCCGTGGATGAGGCGCATTGCGTCAGCATGTGGGGGCATGACTTCCGACCGGAATATAGGAAACTGGGCGAATTGAAGCGAGTCCTTCCGGGGATTGCGATCCATGCGTATACGGCGACGGCGACAGGTCATGTGAGAGACGACATCATTGCGCAGTTGAGGCTCGACGAACCCGACGTGATTGTGGGCTCGTTCGACCGACCGAATCTGATCTACGCCGTGGAGCGGCGGGTCGATGTGGTTCGGCAAGTTGCCGACGTTCTGGATCGTCATCGGAATGAGTCGAGCATTGTCTATTGCATCCGGCGTGCCGACGTAGACAGTCTGAGTCAGCGTCTGCGAGAGAATGGATACAGCGTTGCCGCCTACCACGCAGGACTGACAGCTGAGGAGCGTCTGCGGGCCCAGGATGCGTTCATTGCAGAGGATGTCGACACAATTGTCGCCACGGTCGCGTTTGGCATGGGGATCGACAAATCGAACGTTCGCGCGGTGGTCCACGCCGGAATGCCGAAGTCGATCGAGCATTATCAGCAGGAGAGCGGACGGGCCGGCCGCGATGGCCTCGATGCTGAATGTGTCTTGCTGTATGGGTCCGGCGACTACGGGACGTGGAAGTACCTGATTGGGCAATCTGGGTCGAACGAGGCCCGGGAGATCGGGCTTGCCAAGCTTGGCGATATCGCAGAGTATGCCTCTGGTGTCACATGTCGACACCGGGCGATCTTGCAGTACTTCGGACAGGATCTGGAGGGCGCAAGTTGCAACGCTTGCGATGTCTGCTTCGGCGATCTGGAGCTTGCCGACGATGCATTGGTGACAGCGCAGAAGATTCTCTCTTGCGTATTCCGGCTTGAGGAACGCTACGGGGCTGACCACACAGCTGGCGTACTCATCGGATCGCGCGAAGAGCGGATTCTGGACGGCGGACACGATCGATTGTCGACCTACGGGCTGTTGTCCGACCACACGAAGAAGCTTGTGCGCGATTGGATCGAGCAACTTGTCGGGCAGGGTTGCTTGGAGAAGCGGGGGGAGTACAACCTCCTTGGGATCACCAAGCGGGGCTGGGACGTCATTCGAGGAGATGAGACCCCGCGTCTCCTCAAACCAGCCGAGCGGTCGCGGCGACCGTCCTCCGGCGACTCGTGGGAGGGCGTCCATCGGGGGCTATTCGACACGCTTCGTGTTGCTCGCCGTGAGATTGCCAAGGAGAAATCGGTTCCGGCATACATCGTGTTTGGTGACGCAGCATTGCGGGACATGGCACGTCGCCGACCCTCATCGGTCGAGCGGTTTCTCGATGTGAGTGGGGTTGGGCAGGTCAAGGCGCAGCAGTACGGAGAGCGGTTCGTGGCAACGATTCGCGAGTACGCACGCAGCCACGATCTGGGGCTGGATGTAGATCCGACGATCCGGTCGGCTCCGAAGCCGATACGTGCGCGCGGGCGTTCCCGGCCGACGGTGGATCTCATGCGAGGGATCGCCTTCAGCCGATACGATCAGGGTGAATCGATCTCTGCGGTATCCTGTGCAATCGAGAAGAAACCGGCGGTGGCACTCAAGTACCTGCTCGACTACATCCGAGACAAGGAGTTGACCTCTCCCGAACCGTGGATAGATCGGGAGACGTTCGATCGTATCGCATCGGTTGCAGCGCAAACTGGGATCGCGCGCCCGATGAAGATCATGAAGAAGCTGAACGGTGATCTTGAGTACGACGATGTGCGGATTGCCATCGCCTGTCTCGAGAATGCGGACTAGCTCTGCGAAGAGGATCTCGGAACCTGTGGACCCTTCGTGTGTACATCTGTCGTTGGGCAATTGGGGGTGGATCTTGTGTTGCGCGGGTCAGGCACGGGAGGTGCGTTGATGAAACCGATCGCTTGGATGGGGCTGCTTCTTGTGATTGTGATGTCAGTCGGAGCATGGGCGCAGTGCGGTTGCGGCGACGTCGAAGGGCCCGACTGCTACTTGACGTTCAAGTCGAATGAGACGATCGAGTTCTCGCTCGTTGCTCCGGTCGACTACTTCGTATCTCATGCGACGACGGTTTCGCCGAGTATCGCCGGCTGGCGCATCGAAGCTTGGGATGGGACCGTCGTGCGCTCCGTCATCTATCAAGGGGACCCCAAGGGGCGCTGGATCACCATGGAATGGGATCTGTATGATGAAGCCGGCTACCTTGTGCCGCCCGGATTTTACCGAGTCGTCGTCATGACGACGGACGGTGATGTGTCGTATCCGGTTCGGCTCCTCGAACGATGCCGACGATGCTGTGGTTGCTGGTGTTGGAGCAGCTCGTACCTCGCGTGCGACGTGCCGTGTTGCGTGCCGTTCGGCGAGCTCTACTTATCGCTGGCCGTCGGCGAGACGCGCTCTTGCTTCGGACTGTCCTTCTCGCTGACGCTTCAATTCGAGTGTTCCGGCCCGTAGTACGGGTTCAACCGAGTCCATCCCAATCGAGATGCCGGCCGATCTCGCACTGGCGTCCGGCGTCTCGATTCCAGCAGGATACGTAGTCCCCTGGAGCTTCCTAGGACTACATGTCGAGTGCCTCCCCAAGCCCGGGAACGAACTCCGCACCGGCTACAACATCGGCGGTCGAACCGGCGAACGCGTCAGCAAACGGCTCCGCGCGGCCGCCGAGGATCTCTGCCGCGAATGCCTCGGCGATTGCGCAGAACGCGAGGCGATTCTCCGGGCGGGCGAAGCCGTGGCCCTCGTCGGAGAACAGCACGTACGATACCGGGATGCCGCGTTGCTGCATTGCGGCGACGATCTGATCCGACTCGGCCTGTTTGACCCGAGGATCATTGGCGCCCTGGGCGATCAGCAGTGGTCGGCTGATCTTGTCTACGTGCGACAATGGCGAGATCTCGAGCAGCGCAGCGCGCCCCTCCTCGGTCGCTGGGTCACCGATTCGCTCAGTCAGCATCGGCAGGATCGGCATCCAGTACGGCGGTACGTTCTCGAGCAGTGTCACGAGGTTCGATGGCCCGACGATGTCGACGCCACACGCGAACCGCTCCGGCGTGAAGGTGAGACCGACGAGCGTTGCGTAGCCGCCATAGCTTCCTCCCGAGATCGCCACACGATCCGGGTCGGCAATCCCTTCCGCGACGGCCCAATCGACGGCATTGATCAGATCCTGATGCATCTTCTTCGCCCACTCGTGATCGCCGGCGTTGACGAACGATTTGCCGAAGCCGGTCGAGCCGCGGAAGTTGACGCTCAGCACGGCGTAGCCGCGGTTTGAGAACCACTGATGGAACGGGTTGTACCCCCAAACGTCACGCCCCCAAGGTCCGCCGTGGACCCACAAGACCATCGGTAGCGGAGATTCCGGCACGCCGTCGCCGTCGGGATCCGCGCCCACAGGCAGAGATAGGTAGCTGACGAGTTGAAGATCGTCGGACGCGGGCACGACGCGCGGGTGCATCGGAGCAAGAGGGAGATCGTCCAGTGCGTCAAGACCGGCGAAGAGGAACCGCAAGTCGCCGCGATCTCGATCGTAGACGTAGTAGCGGGTGGGGCCGCGATCGACGCAGTCAGTGACGATCCACTGGTGGTCCTCAAGACTGCGACTCGTCACCTGCAGATCCCCATGGATGGCGGCCTCCAGCCGGTCGAGATCCGGACGAAGGGATTCGTCCACGAGATGCCATCGACGCCGCGTGTGGTTGAACTCGACCGCCTGCACAGCTCGAGTCTTTGGGTGGATCCAGAAGGCGCTTGCGTCGACCTGGTCATTCTCGGCGAGCACCTGGTGTTCGCCCGTCGCCAAGTTCCATGCAACCAGCGCGGCAGTGTCCCGGCCGCGACTGTCGGCAACATAGAGCATCTCGCCATCGGCCGAGAGCCCTGCCAGTTCGGTTGGCATGACATCCTCCGGGGGGATGTCGGCGAAGACGGTCCACTCGGTTTCGCTCTGCTGGAGGATCTCCATTGCCCCCCGTGGCGTGATGCGAACAGCAAGACGGACACGGTACGACTCGTCGGTCACGAAGGCAGCGTAGCCTTCGTTTTGCAGGACGAGGGTACGCTTCCCACTTGGGATCTCGACCCTGTAGATGTCGTGGAGCCTTGGATCGCGATCGTTCAGCGCGATCAGAATCTCACTTGGGAACCGGGAGCTCACGTGCTGCAGCTGCACCTGAACGCCTGTCTCCGGAGTGAGGTCGGTGACATCCCCGGATTCCAGTCCGACGCAGTACGCGTGCCAGTTCTCGTCTCCCGCGGCGTCCTGCAGGTAGACGATGTGCTCGTTCGTGTGTGCCCACTCGTAGATCCGAATGCCGCGCTTCGCGTCGTGGGTGACCGGCGTTGCCTCCTCCGGAGTACCTATCGGCGCCACCCAGATGTTGAGCACGCCGTTTCGCGGCGCGAGCCATGCCAGTCTCTCGCCGTCGGGGCTGATCTTGACTGCTGTGCGGTCGGGGTTGCCGAACAGGATGGAACGCGGGATCAGTTTGGTCTGGGTCACTTCGGTGCCTCCTTCTCGCTTTGGCCTTGCCCACAGGTGACGTGAGCGCTGCTCGGGCTTGCGTTCATCAGTATCGCTGTTCTGCTGTGTGGTGCATCCGCCGATACCCCTAGTGCAGAATCTGTGACAGGAAGAGCTTCGTCCGCTCATGTTCTGGGTTGTGGAAGAAGAGTTCAGGAGAGTTTTCCTCGACAAGCTGGCCAGCATCGAAGAAAACGATTCGATCTGCTACCTCTCGGGCAAAGCCCATCTCGTGCGTGACCACAACCATTGTCATCCCGCTTTGAGCAAGCTGCTTCATGACATCGAGGACCTCCTTGATCATCTCCGGATCAAGTGCTGATGTCGGTTCGTCGAACAGCATGATCTTCGGGTTCATTGCGAGAGCCCTGGCGATCACGACCCGTTGTTGTTGGCCGCCTGAGAGCTGACCGGGATACTTGTCTGCTTGCTCGGGGATTCCGACACGTTCGAGCAGCCGCATCGCGGTGGCATCCGCTTCGGCTCGCTTTGCCTTAAGCACCCAGACCGGGGCGAGCGTGATGTTCTGCCGTACGGTGAGGTGAGGGAAGAGGTTGAACTGCTGGAAGACCATGCCGACCTCTCGCCGAATTGCTTCGATATTGCGGAGGTCATGAGTCAGCTCGACGCCGTCGACGATGATCTGACCTCGTTGATGCTCCTCGAGTCGGTTGATCGTACGAATGAATGTGGATTTCCCCGACCCGGATGGCCCGCAAATCACGACAACCTCGCCCTTCTGCATGGCAAGGCTGATCCCCCGTAGCGCGTGGAATTCTCCATACCACTTGTGAACATCGCGGCAAACGATGATTCCTTCATCCCTCGTCACGTACACCCCATTCCTTTCTAGCGCTCGCCGACTCCCAATGACTTCTCTACCCAACGGCTGATGTACGACATGGAATAGCAGAGGACCCAGAACACCACACCGATGAACATGTACAACTCGAAGATTCTCCCCCGCCACTGAAGATTTCCCAACACACTTCGCGAGATGTTCAACAGCTCAAGGATGGCAATGAACCCAAACAACGTTGTGTCTTTGAATAGGGCGATGAACTGCCCAACGATCGCTGGAATCACAGCGCGCAACGCTTGCGGGAGGATGATCAGAAGCGTTGTCAGCATCCTGTTTAATCCCAGGGCGTAGGCGGCCTCGTACTGCCCTCGAGAGATCGCCTGCAAGCCTCCGCGAACATTCTCCGCCATGTACGCAGCTGAGAACAACGTAATCGTCAGCATCGCTCGGATCACCAGGTCGGGGCGGAAGCTATCCGGTAGCAGCAGCTGAAGCATGACACTGGCCATGAACAGAAGGCTTATCAACGGAACGCCACGGATCAGCTCGACATACACCGTGCAGACAATGCGGATCGCGGGCAGCCTACTTCTCCTTCCCAGAGCCAACATTATGCCAAGCGGCAGCGAGAGACCGATGCCCACAATGGCTCCGAGGAGGTTGAGCATGAATCCCCATTGGTTGCGCCCCTCGACGACAGGGAGAACGCCCCCGATGCCATTGAGGACGATGAGGCTCAGTGGAAACGAGAGAACCCAAGCGAGGATCTCGATGCGTCGAATCCATCGCTGGTTCCCAATGCGTGTCGTCAGTGATCCGAGTCCGTATCCTGCGAGGGCTGCTCCGGAGCAGCCCAAGAGCCATCCTCTTGTGACGACTGCAAATGGCAACGCCGCGAGCACCGCGGTCGCCGCGAAGAGCACCAACGAGATTCTCAGGAAGATGCCGCGTCGGCGCCCGGCTGCGATGCCCGAGAGAAGGCTCAGGAAGCAGACGATCGACCAAACGCGCCATAGCTGTTCGAGAGGGTATGTGCCGACCAATAGGAGCTTCAGGTTCGCTGGAATAACCTCCCATTCCGCCGCTGTTATCGCCCATCGACCCAGCCCGTACACCACGCTCACGATGAGTGCAGTCGCGGCCAAGGTTAGCATGGCACTAGGCCAGCTGTTGAACAGGTTCAGCTTCAGCCAGCGGAGGATCGGGATGCGCTCTGTCGGGGGAGGCAGCACGCGGTCCGCGGGGCAGCCATCGTCGTCGTGACCGATTCGGATCATCGCTCCACCAGCTTCATCCGACGGTTGTACCAATTCATGACCAGTGACGTCAGTAGACTCATCGACAGGTAGCTGGCCATGATCAGAAGGATCATCTCGACAGCACGGCCGGTCTGATTGAAGATCGTCGTGCCCACATTCAACAGATCGTAGTAGCCAATCAGAATCGCCAAGCTTGAATTCTTCAGCAGATTGAGATACTGGCTTGTCACCGGAGGGATAATCACGCGTAGCGCCTGGGGCAAGACGACCAATCGCAAGACGAGGCTGTTTTTCAAGCCAAGCGCCCTGGCGGCCTCTGTCTGGCCCTTGCTGACTGCCTGGATGCCGCCGCGGACAATCTCGGCGATGAACGCACCGGTGTACGTGGCCAGGCCGATGACCAACGCCAAGAATGCCGTCGAGAGCCACAAGCCGCCTTCGAAGTTGAACCGCTGAAACACCGGGACATCCAACGCCAGAGGCGTTCCTGGTGTAGCGAACCAACCAACGATCCCGATGGCCAAGAACGTGGATAGAGCCCAGGCGATCGGGAAGCCGGGGCGATCGGCGCGTCGCAGCTGAAAGCGCCGCACGATGTAGACAACGACTGCAAGGACGCCTGCCCCAATCAGAAACAGTGCCCATGTGTCGGAGGATTCCGTGAGCGTAGGCCAAGGCATGTACAACCCTCGACGGCTCAGGAAGATTGAGCCGGGGAGGCGGATGCTCTGCCCGACCATCGGCAGGGCGGTCAGCATGACCGCGAAGTACCAGAAGAAGAGTTGGACGAGCAAGGGGATATTCCGAACCGTCTCCACATAGATTGCGGCAAGCTTGCGAATCAACCAGTTGCCTGATAGCCGGGCGACTCCAATGACTGTGCCAAGGATCGTGGCAAGCACGATGCCGATGACGGCGACTCTGAGTGTGTTGACAATGCCGACCCAATACGCGTATCCGTTGGTGTACGTCGGGTCGTACGATATCCCTTCCGAAATCGGGAAACCGGCCGTGTCACCGAGAAAGCGGAATCCGATATCCAGTCCCGAGTCACTCAAGTTCGTCTGCAGGTTGTGGATCAGCCACCATACGCCACCCGCAATCGCGATGAGAAACAGAATCTGCCCTGTGACACGCAGCACGCGGATATCACGCCAGAACGCAGTGGTGTGTGCTGCTGTCTTGCTCCTCAATGTCGTATGCCTTTTCAAGGAATCCACATTGGAACACGGAACAGCCCGCAGTCAGCGGGCTGTTCCGTTCACTGTGTCACACGCATACAGGCGCAGCGCCGCTATCGCCATGCCGGGCAGTAGATCAAGCCTCCGTTGATCCACAGGTCGTTGAGCGAACCGGCTCTTGGGATGTCCAGACCGGACGCTCCCAAATGACGGTTGTAGATTTCGCCGTAGTTACCGACGGCACGGATGACGTTGACGGCCCAGTCTTCCGCCAGGCCGAGCTTGGCACCCATGCCGCCCTCCAAACCAAGAAAGCGACGCACCTCCGGGTTTTCACTGGTGAACGTATCGACATTCGCTTGAGTGATGCCGTGCTCCTCGGCGAAGAATGTTGCGAAGACGACCCACTTGACGACATCGAACCACTCGTCATCACCATGGCGGGTCAGCGGCCCCAACGGCTCCTTGGAGATCGTGTCCGGAAGGATTGCGTGGTCCTCGGGGTTCGCTGCAGTCGTCCGTAGCGAGGCAAGCTGGGACTTGTCACTGGTGTAGCAATCGCAAGCGCCGGCATCGTACGCGCCAAACGCAGCCTCCGTCTCCGCGAATACTTGAGTGGACAACGTCAGCCCATTCAGGCGGAAGGCATCTGCCAGGTTCCCCTCGGTTGTGGTTCCGGATGTGACGCAGACGGTGGCGCCATCGAGATCCCTAATCGATTGGATATTGTCTGATTTGCGAACGATGAACCCCTGCCCGTCGTAGAACGTTGTCGGGCCGAAATTGGCTCCAACATCCTGCGAATCACGGGTGACGGTCCACGTTGTGTTCCGAATCAGGACATCGACTTGCCTTGTCTGAAGCGCGGTGAAACGTTCCCCTGCGGTCAGCGGGACGACCTCCATCTCGACATCGAGTGCCGCTGCGACAGCCTTACCGAAATCGACGTCGAAGCCCGCGTAAGTGCCGGTCGATGCATTCAGGGCACCGAATCCCGGAAGCGCTGCATTGGCCCCCAGAATGAGCTTTCCGCGACTCAATACCGTGTCCTTCGTTGTCCGACCTGCGTCCTCTTGACGCGCCTCGGATGACATGGCGGCCTCTACGGTCGCTGACTGATCGGCGAGATCAAGATCATCAACTTGATCACGCAGATTGCGATTTTGAACGAACAGGAAGACGGCGAGCGCAATGGCTACGACCGCGACGAGCCAACTCAACCAACCCAGACCACGTGATTTCTCTGTCACTGAATCCTCCTTTGCATGTGCCCCGAACCATCACAGGGAACCTCGACGCATCCAAACAGGGGACTGCCAAGCTCTGGTTGCTGGTCAGTGAGTCGTCGACACAGCCCAACGGTCAGACTAACGGGTGGATCGTGAAGAAGCAACAGCGAGAGGTCACCAGCCAACGGGTTCGCATCCAGTGCTTCGTTCTGACAGAGAGTGTCGAGGTCCGAGCTGGCGTCTCGGACCTCGACTCGAAGGAGGCGAGCGCAAGGCTTGCCACAGGCTCTACTCCGCGCTCTCGATCACAGCTTAGACTACGCCAGTTGTCCGGGATACTCATGGAGTGCATGTGAGTGCTGCGTGTGGGCACCGGACAGCCGCATCGCGGGACCGATGTGCCCGAGCCTGCAACAGCAAGAGCATTTCCGCCATTCTGTGCAGGGAGACGCATGTGAAGAGGCTTCGGAAGCGTGGGTTTTCGATGGTCGATGTGTGCGCGAGCGGTGAAGTCGGAATTGGGATGGCTCACACGGTGGACTGGTGGTGGTCGACGGTGATGGCGCGATCACCTAGGTGACCGCGCGGATTGCCGTCGAGCGGCTGCTCATCAGTCAGCACCCGGGTCGAGACGTTTGGGAGTGCCAGGGGAGGACGCATGCGTTTGCCGAGACCGTCGTCGAGGTTGAGTATCCTGCACTTGACGTCGATCCGTGGGTTGAGCGGAGCGAATATCGATATGATCTTGATGTGTCGTGTGTGGACCGCGCGCTACATGCTGCTCGGCAGGACGCGTTGAGAATCGGCCTGTCCCCGAAATGCGGGCGACCAATCTCACGTGTTGTCTCCACCGACAACGCGGACGACACGCTGGATTCGAGCCGCCACGGAGTAGATCGCAAGTGTTTCTGCGGATAGGCTGTCAGCCAGCGAGAAGGGTAGGTGAGCGACAGGATGAGACTGACCGAGGACGATCGGAAGATGGCGGATGGGGCGTATGGCGAAGCAACCCGGTTTGCCATGTCGATTGTGATTCGGATGGCCACAGCCGTTGGCGCGGAATCGCTGCTGCGCATCGAGCAGGCGCACATCGATGCGTGTGCACTGATGAGTCGGTCAAGCCTCGATGTTGTCAACCACTTGGCCGATCATGGGGGACGCGTTGCCGTCCCGACGACGTTGAGCATGGTCTCGCTCGACCTCGAACACTGGCAACGTCTCGGAGTGGATCCCGAGTTCGCCGATATGGCAACGCAGATCGCCGATGCATACCTAAGATTGGGATGTGTGCCAGCATGGACTTGCGCCCCCTATCAGGGGTATCTGACGCCTCGATTTGGGCAGCAGATTGCGTGGGGCGAGTCCAATGCGGTTGCCTATGCAAATTCGGTGATTGGCGCGCGCACAAACCGCTACCCCGACTATCTCGACATCTGTGCCGCAATCACCGGGCGGGTGCCATACACTGGCTTGCATCAGGTGGAGAACCGGCGAGCCACATTTCATGTCCGTCTCGCATCGACGCAAGCAGAGGAGTGGCAAGCTTCAGCGGCCTGGGCCGCGCTAGGATATCTTGTTGGGAAGATAGTTGGAGAGCGCGTTCCGGCAATCGATGGACTCCAACTCAGTTGTCCATCCAACGACGGGCTGAAAGCACTTGGGGCGGCCGCGGCATCCTCCGGATCTGTCGGGCTATTCCACCTTGTGGGCGTGACACCGGAGGCTCCGGAACTCGAAGTGGCTTGCCATCGGCGCAAACCGGAGCTGACGGCGTCGATTACGCGCAGGCAGTTGAGGGATGCATGGGAGGAGCTATCCACCACGGACGACGAAACGATGGTAGACGCAGTCATCCTCGGCTGTCCCCACTTCAGCTACGCGGAATTCGAGACACTATCCCGAACGATCTCCGGGTATGACAACGCGCGGGTTCACGAGAACGTGCAGTTCCTTCTCTTTGCGGCCGCTCCAATGCTCGAACTTGCGCGGCGAGGAGGGCTACTTGGACCTCTCGAGCAATTCGGGGTCACCATCGTTCGTGACACATGCCCATTCCATTCCCCGGTGGTCGCGCCGGGAGCAAAGACGATCATGACCAACTCCGGCAAGTGCGCATACTACGCACCGGGAGAGCTCGATGTTCAGGTTGCATTTGGACCGCTGGATGCCTGCATCGATGCGGCGAGGACCGGCCGGATGCATGAGAAAAGGAGCCCTTGGTGAGCGCCTGGGTCGGCCATCCGATGGTCCGCGGGTCGGCGGAGGGCTTGATCCTTCTGGCACGCAAGCCGATCAGTTTGTGGGGCGGTGTGGATCCCGAATCGGGTCGGATTATCGATTGCCGCCATGATCGACACGGGGAGTTCGTTGCCGGTCGTGTCTTGGCACTCCCCGCCGAGAAGGGATCCAGTACAGGAAGCGCCGTTCTGCTGGAGTTGATTCGAACTGGAAACGCGCCGTGTGCGATCCTTGTCGAACAGCTCGCGCCAATCCTCACGCTTGGAGCAATCGTGGCTGAAGAGCTATACGGAGAGGCTATCCCCATTGTGCAGCTTGCCGCCGAGGATTTCGGGAGGCTTGAGGACGGCATGAAGGTTCGGATTACCGAGCAGGGCGAGATCCACCCGTGCGCATCAGCTACAAGCACTCCTGCCTGAGGCTGACAGCGTGCGCCGGAGACATGGGGGCTGCAAACCGCCGTAGTGGCAGGTGATGTAGTCGGTCGGACAGATTTCGCGTATCGGTGTGCCTACGGATTGTATAGGAGCGATCGATACGTCACCGTCGTTGCTTGCCACTGTGGGTTGTCATCGTTTGACATCCAGACTGACGTTACCCGCTTTGTCCAGTTGCCAACGTCGTCATACGTGTATTCGTAGGACGACTTCTTCTCCGATGGGGTCGACGTGATCACGATGAAGCCGATCGTGACGGGCCCTGAGCTCTGTTCGACGACGACGCTGCCGTGGCTGTCGTACTCGTACGAGATTGTGTGCGGAGTATCCTCGGACCCGCTGGTGAACAGAGCGACTTCCGCAAGACGACCGCTCGCATCGGATGTCTTGATGCTCCATGAGGCGATCTCACCGTCCAGGTCGTAACGGTCCGCGCGTTCTTCGGTGCCTGTGTACGTATAGAGGACTTGGCTTGTCTCGGTTCCGGACGGATCGTACTCGGTGATTGCCTCGAGTCGACCTTCCCCAACGTATTCGTACACGATGGTTCTCCGAAGCGTGCCGCCGCCCGTGCGGACCTCGGCTGTGGTTCGACCTGCCGCGAGATCATGTTGATAGGAGGTCACTTCGAACGGCCTTCTTGCCGAACGGTACTCCTCCTCCAGCGTGAGCAGCCCGTCGACGTGCGAGTACTGCCTTGTCGATCTGGGCTCGGCCGATCGATCGTACTCGACCCATTGGCTCACCAGACCGTCGCTTTCGAACGTAATCCGCTCCGTCGCCACGCGCCTTCCTTCGATGAGTTCCGAAGCGCTTTCGAAGACGCTCGCCTCCTCCACGATGACCTCTCTCACGTTCCCTAGAAGCCCCAAGTCTTCTCGGGAGGGACCGTGCAACGGATCGACAGTCTCCTGCACCGTCCATACGACCCAGGGAAGCAGAAGAAGTGCAGTTGCTCGCATCGGCCAGCGCAGCCTTGGCGTTCCTTCCGATCGGTTCATCGTCCGTTACTCTCCTTGGTTCGTCAGCAGTCCTACGTATCTTACCACGGCGAATGCCGGCAGGAGCCGGGGGTAGTTGGAGAAGATCGCTGCGATACGAGGAAGACCGAAGCCCTTTGCTCATCAGGCACAACGACGCAGAGCCGCTGAGGCGGGGCGATCGGTCTCAGAGCAGTGGGGGTTTGCCGCGCTTGTCGATCTCGGGGATCGCGACGACGGAGGGAAGGAACCAGCTTGCGATGTGGGCGATGACCAGACAACCGGTGGTCAGCCCAAAAAGGAAGCCGTACGAAGTTCGCTCGATCAACCAGCCGCCAATTGCGGGCCAAACGATCACTAGACTGCTCAGCGTATTGAACAGGCCGACGTACGTGCTGCGTTGCCCCGGTGGTGCCAGATCGACATTCAGACTGGCGAATCCGACGAATTGCGCAGTCTGGAATGTGCCTATTGACACGAATGTCCAGCCGTACAGCGGCTTCCACAGAAGCTCCGGCGCGATCAGGAAGACGACTGCCAGGAGAGGGCCTGTGAGGCTGATCAACGTCGCGATCTGGACGATCCGATGGTTCCCGGTCCGTTCGCTCACACGTGCGAACCAGAGCCCCGCGAGGATGCCGCTGACGGTTTGGACCATGGCGAAGATCCCGAGTGTGGCCGGGGCAAACCCCAATTGGTCGATCCCAAACAGTCCGAAGAACCCGAGGGCGAGGCCGTTGAATCCGGACAGAAGACGGACGGTGAGCAGTCGCCGAAATGGCGAGCTTTCATGCAGGATCGATTGAATCTGTCGAGCGTATTCGCGCCATGTCGGACGCTGTGGTTCGACGGATTCAGCCGGCTCTACCACGAACGTCCACGAAGCGAGTGACAGCATGAAACATCCGCCGGCAGCGGCGAAGCAGATCGTATAGGCTGTTGGAAACCCTGGGCCCGAATCGCCCAGGAGATGGGCGAGAAGCAAGCCCACGCCGATCGAAACTGCGCCACGAAGCGCGGTGCTCGCTCCCAGGACGCGTCCGCGCCGACGCGCGGGAATCGCCTTCGCCAGGACATCCCACCAGACAATGGTATCGACGGACATCGCGACATACATCGTTGTATGAAGCAAGAAGAAGAGTGCCACGGCGAGCGCGGGATGCTGGGCAATGCCGGCAGCCAACGCTGCAGCGAGGACAAGGTAGGCCGGACGGCCGATCAGCCCTGCGCGGGTCAGGTAGGTCTTCTTCCGGGGCTTGTTGGTCAGGCGGCTGGCGAATAAGAGTTGCGGCGCTCGCCACGCGCCTTCTGTTAAGCTGATGATGAGGCCGACGAGGATTGTGCTGCCGGTGAGGTGGCTGACGAACGCAGGTAGAATCGTCGTGGTGCTGGCGAAGACGAGACCTAGGCCGAACCACATGGACTCACCGATGAACGCCAGTGCATTGCGACGCACAAATGGATCTGCCGAACGCCCTCTGCCTGCTTGGTTTCCTGATCCGCTCATGCACCACATCCCACATCGGCGATCGCGAGGATACGGCAATCGGTCCCGCGGGGAAAGGCAAATCTCCACACCATCGGATACGATTGATCTCCGCGCTACAAACCTTCAAGATGAAGGATCAGATGTCATGCGGCTCTTGACCGCTCACGAGATCATCGATCACGAACGCACCGCGACGCGGGCATCTTCACGCTGTGCATCACAGCATCGGGATGACGGGCAAGACAAGGTAGATCGGAAGGAGTTCATGTGACACGTCCAATGCGGCGGGGATTGCTTTGCGGGATGGTCGGGCTGTGCATGCTCTCGGTGACGGCGTTGGGTCAGTGGACCCGGCCGCCTCTTCCTCATTCGGATCCGGAAGCAACTGTTGTGACAGTCGGGTCGACAGGCTGTGACTTCGCCTCGATCGGGGAAGCCGTGAGCGCAGCGCCTGAAGGAAGCATCGTTCGGCTTGCGGCGGAGACGTTCACGGAGGGAGGGATCGTTCTCGACAAGACCCTGTTCCTGATCGGAGCGGGCGCGGATGAGACGATCGTTCAGGCAAGCGAGACACTTGAGACGGCGTCGGAACGTGTGTTCCTCGTGGAGACCGGCGCGACGGTTGTGATCGAGGGTGTCACGATGCGGCATGGGCATCCGACGGGCGAATGCTCTCGGGGCGGCGGCGCGATTGCTAACTACGGCACGCTGTGGCTCGATCGATGCATCCTGTCGGACAGTATCGGGCAGTGTGGCGGTGCGCTGATGAATCGCGACGGGATAGTATTTGCGTTCGATTGCATGTTCGTCCGTAACAGGTCGGATGGAGGGCGCGACATGACAGGCGTTCAGGGCATGGGCGCCGGCGGAGGGATCAAGAACGTCAAGGGCAGCATGCTCCTCGATGGATGCACAGTTGCCGGCAACGTTGCGCGGAAGAAGGGCGGAGCGATCAAGAACTGCTGCCTCGGCACGTTGACCATGATCAACTGTACCGTCTCCGGGAACGCCTGCGCTACGGGCGGGATTCACCTGCATGGTCCGGCGCTGATCGACCATTGTACGGTTGCTTTCAATACGGCTCCCTACTCGTTTGGCGCAGGGATCCTCGTGAACTCCCGATCGGTGATCCGGAACAGCATCGTGTTCGGAAATACTCGGGGCGACATCGTCGTGGATATGGAACGGAACGGCGCGGAGGCGGAGTTCATCAACGTCTGGGTCGGCGATGGTCGCACCGGGATCGGTGCGTATGCCGGCGATCCGCTGCTCGGACCATTGGCTGACAACGGTGGGCCTACCTGGACGCATCTGCTTCTGGCCGGAAGCGGTGCAATCGATACGGCGATTCCTGGTGAGGCCCCGCTGGTGGACCAACGCGGCGTCGCGCGACCGGCTGGGACTGCTCCTGACCTTGGCGCGATCGAGGTGAGCGAAGAGAAGAACTAGGCGGATCTCGAAGAGCGCCCACCAGTGCGCAGCCTAGCCGCCGATAGAGGACTTCGGAAACGTACGATGCTTGCCGGCCTGAGGTGGGGCTATCCGAGGTCAGTTTGATGGCGACACGACGACCACGGTGTCCTCGACGGGGAACCGTAGATCATGCGTGATGTACGTGGCCCACTGAGGATCTCGGTAGCTCAGCGACGTACGGACATGATAGAGGGTGCCCGCCGGGTGATCCTGAGGTACGGCGACACAGTACTGCAGCGTCAGGGTCTCTCCGACATCGAGATCGCGATGGGTCTCGCCGTTGCTGGTGATCACGGCGACAACCTCATCGCCCGGGACATAGGCCGTCGTCCAGTTCCAGGACGAGGGGTTGAGCTCAGGAAGCCCTGGATTGGCATAGATGACCGTGCATACGGCCGGCCCCGGGTTCTGGGGCTCGTCTTGCGATGACAGATTGACCGTGGGAGGATCGACAATCGTGAACCGGACGTGCTCTAGGTCGGGCAGTCGCCCATACATCAGGAAGCCGTCGTACGGGACGCCATCCACCGTGAACCGGCGCCGAAGTGCGGCGCGCGGGCCGGGATTCGTGGTGGATAGAGTGTAAGTCAGCCTACCGCCTGCACTGACTTGGAGCGGACGAACTTCGCTATTGAGATCGAGCAGAAGCCATCCGTCCTGGCGGTACAGTGGCTCAAGCAGGCCGGAGAAGTGGATGATCGCAAGGATCACCGTCGCCGTGATCAGACTCATGCCCGCATGTCGTGTGCTGTCACGATGTCGCGGCGGCACGAACACCGCTCCCAGAAGGCACGCGACTCCGACGATCGACAGCCCCACGGCAACGATCCACGGCGGAACGCGTGTGATCAGCGCGATGGGGATTACAAGAAACAGCACGACGAACGTCGTTGCTGCAATTCTCGCGCTGCGTGACCGTCGGTATACGGAACTCATGTGTCGAACCCTCTCCTGGTCGCCAGATGCTCAAGCGTACCATTTTCGTCGAAGCCATAGCGGCCGGCTATGTTCTTGTGTCGGGCGCCGGAACCTGTGTCCTGATGGTTCGGACATCCCGTGTGTGATACGCTAGCTCCGGTAATTGTACGTGGACCAGCTACCGATTGCTTTGGCTCCGGAAAGATACAGCCCATGCGTATTTAGACCTGGCATTCCATGCGCGGCGAGTCCGCTGATCGTGGACCCGCACGATGTCGACAACGTGCTTTCCCGTCGGTGAGAAACGGCCAAATCCGTCGAGACCGAAGCCGCCGGTGGGCCCAAGTGACGGATTCTCTCCTAGTCGAACAACCCTTCGCAAATGCAGTCGATGATGTCCTGAGCGAGCGGAAGCTCGAGCCCCGGGATCCCGAGCAGAATGGTTACGAGTCCCGGCTGAGAGCAGCTGCCCAACCTGTAGGGACGGTACTCCTCGAGCAGATATGCAAGGCAGGGAGTCACGCCAGAGCATTCCACAAAATCGTCTCGCGTGGATGCGTTCAGACGAGCAAGACACTCCCAGCACGGATCCCCTCCCGCAGACGAGGGCTGCTCCGCGGACTGCTCCCAATCCAACCCGAGGACGGCATCCGAGACTCGGAAGAACTCGTCAACGAACTGCTGTGCGATCGTGGAGCAGTCGAGAATTACGACGTTCTCGAAATCGTCGCTGCTGGCGCGTTCTGACCAATCGCAAGAGCCGGTGATCACGATTTGCTGATCGATCACGACGAATCGATGATTCAACACACCAGCTTCATGCTCGACTGCTGAAGGGATGCCGGCAGCAAGAAGCGTCGGCCACTCCCGCCCTGCCATCTGGCTGTCCTGGGCTTCATCCATGAGCACGTAGACGCTCACACCACGTTGATGTGCTCGAACCACCGCTGTCCCCAACGCATCATCGGTGAATGAATACATGGCAACCAAGATCTGGCTTGTCGCTGCATCGAGCTCCTCGATAATCCGTTCCTCGATCATGGGGCTGGCAGGCGGGGAGAGAAACAGCACCTCGACATCACATTGAACTGCGACGACAGTGCTTGCGAACCCGAGCAACACCACGGCTGCCAACAGAAGACGCTTCTTCATTTCGGATCTTCCTCCCCTCTCCGGCTGCCTTGCCGACAGCCAATTCCATACTGCCCTTGACACAGGAACTCGAATCAAGAGCTGTTGGACAGCGGGCTGATTGCCAGCCCGCCTCTTCCACGAGGTCCATTATGTAGATTACTCACATGGAACCAAACCTGACGCACTCCCTCAAGTTGTCACTCAATGACGGGGGGTTGTGCCTGTGTAGTTGGCGCGTGCAGTTCGTGCGCTGCAACAGTGGCACACCGCATGCGGCTGCAGAGAAGAGCGCTCATGGATCCTATGGGTTGACGGACGGTCGAGGCCTTCGACGGTCGCCTCCACTCTGAGTCATCTACGTCGTCTGGCCACGTGGTCAAGGCGGGGATAGCCACATCGAACGTCTTCGTGCGAAGAACGTGATAGGATGTCTATCCCATAGCGGAGTGCAGGGCGGAAACGGGGAGGCACTGGTGCACTGGCCAGAGACAGAAGGCTCAGGTGAACACCTGCCGTGTTCAGAGATTCTCAACGGCATCGAGGATGGAATCTGGGTGACCGATGTCGATCACCGGATCACTCTCTTCAACGGTGTGATGGAGAGAGTCTTCGGTCTATCCGCAGACGATGTATTGGGTCTTGATGTTCGTTCGGGGTTCCAGAAGATGGGAGAGGCGTTCATGCCTTCCTACATCGAGGCACAGCGCTGCGTGGAGCCGATCGAATTCGGAACGCAATTCACCGGTTCTGGCGTGGAGAGCGGAGAGTATGTCGTCCGCCTTGTGCCGCGAATCCAGGACCATGTCTTCGCTGGCATGGTTGGCATGCTTCGTCGTGCGAGACAGACCGGCGGGGGGCTGGACGACGAACGGCCTCACCTAACGCATGACTACCAAGCCACACTCGATGCGGCAAACGACGCAATCTGGATTGTCGATCGGGATCAGCGGATCCAGCGCTGCAACAGGGCGGCCGAGCAGCTGTTCAATCGTCCACGCGAGGAGCTGATCGGGAAACAGTGCTGGGAGGTCGTTCATGGGACGGACGGGCCGGTCGCCGGATGTCCGCTTGTTCGCGCACGGCAGAGTCGCAAGCGTGAAACGATGGAGCTTCGAATCGGTGAAGGCTGGTTCCTTGTTGTAGCCGATCCGATCATGGACGAGATGGGCGATTTTGCCGGCGCTGTACATGTCATTACCGACATCTCGGAGCTCAAGCGAGCCGAGAAGGCATTGCGCGAAAGCGAAGAGCGACTTCGATTGATTGCGGATGCAAGTGCGGAGGACATCTGGCAGCTGGATCCGGAGGGACGCGTAATCTTCGTGTCCCAAGCGGTAATGGATGTCTTTGGGTACAGCGTGGAAGAGGCGATGGATCTTGGGATTGATGCCTTCTTCCCCGAATCGGAGCTGGAGCGAGCCCGGGAAGCATTCACCGAAGCGCTCTCCGGCAGGATGCGCCACCAGTTGCTGGAGTTTTCAGGGAGACGAAAGGATGGCTCGCTGGTCCCGATAGAAGTCAGCGTAGCGCCCATCATCCGCGGCGATCGGATCACCGGTGTTCAAGGGATTGCACGAGATATCTCCATGCGCAAGCAAGCTGAGGAAGCGTTGCGGGAGCGAGAGAAGCAGTATCGATCGATCTTCGAGTCGGTCTCCGATGGACTGATCATCTTCGATAGGAGCGGGCGGGTTGTCGAGGTGAACCCGGCTGCTTGCGCGATGCATAGGTATACGCGGGACGAGATGATTGGCCTGTCCGGTCTGGACTTTGTCCATCCTGACTTCCATGAGCGGTTCGGCGAGTTCTACGAGACGACGGCGGAGGAGGAAGTCTTCATCGAGGAGCCGCTCGATATGCGCAGCGATGGATCGTGTTTCCCGGTGCAGGTGAGAGGGCGTGCATTCGAGTTTCGCGGCGAGTCACACATCTTGGCATTCGTCATTGACATCACCGAGCGCCGAAAGGCCGAAGCGGCACTACAGGAGTCCGAGAGGCGGTTCAGCACGATCACGGAGAACTCCGCGGACGCGATCTTCACCGCGAATCGCGATGGGGGCTACACGTATGTCAACCGAGCAGCGTGTGCGCTGTTGGGATACTCAAGCGAAGAACTCCTTTGCATGACAATCGAGGACCTGCTGCCCCAATACGACGTGGATGCCGGCCGGGCGGTCTTCGAGGAGCTGCTCGAAGCGGGGCACGCGTACGCGGAGATGGATCTTCTGTGCAAGGACGGCAGCCTGATACCGGTCGATCTGAACGCGGTGGTGCTTCCCAACGGACTGGTGTACGAAAGCTGCCGAGATCTGACAGAGCGGAAGCGCGTGGAGGCGGAGCGGATTGCGTTGGAGGCCCAACTTCGCCAGGCACAGAAGCTCGAATCGATCGGGACACTGGCGAGTGGCGTCGCCCACGAAATCAACAACCCTCTCACCGGCGTGATCAACTACGCTCAACTCATCAAGGACCGGGCATCCGAAGACGCTCGCGTGGAGAGGTATTCACAAGCGGTTGTCAATGAAGGCGAGCGGATTGCGGCGATCGTCAAGAACTTGCTGTCGTTCTCGAGACAGGACGAGACGGAGTACAGCGCGGGACGAATCCGCGATATCGTGGACAACGCGTTGGCGCTTCTTCACGCTTCGCTGTTGAAGCACCAGATCGAGTTGGTTGTCAGTGTCGCCGACGATCTCCCGGTGGTGCGATGCAGCAGTCAACAGATTCAGCAGGTACTCGTCAATCTGATCAGCAATGCGAAGTCCGCACTCAATGAGCGATACCCGGAGTACGATCCGAACAAGATCCTTGCAATCTCTGCTGACACGCTGTCCGACGACGAAGGACGGTGGCTGCGGATCGTGGTGACCGATCACGGAAACGGGATCCCGGAGGGAATGCAGACACGCGTCTTCGATCCGTTCTTCACCAGCAAGTCGCGCGATCAGGGAACAGGGCTCGGTCTCTCCGTGAGTCACGGCATCATATTGGAGCACAAGGGGCGCATCGGCTTCGAGTCCGTTGAAGGGGAATCGACAAGCTTTCATGTCGACTTGCCGCTTGCCGGCGAGGCTGGAGGGTGAATCTGCCCAACAGACGTAGAAGGTTATGCGGTCGCATCGGAACCGATATTGAACATCCAAGCGACAGCATCCGGTGTGCTTCAATCTGTGCGTGGATCCTCATGGTGGGATCCTCTACCTGGGGCTTGGACTATCACCGAGTGTTGCTTGTGGTCTAGAAGCTGCCACCAATCCCACCAAGACCAGAGCGCCGCCGACCGCGGTCCGCCATGTGAACGCCTCATGCAGCACCACGATTCCGAGGACCACGGCGACGACCGTGCTGAACGGGACGATCAATCCGGATCGCACAGCGCCGATCTGCTTCAGCAGCCAGTAGAGAAGGGCAAACGCCAGTGCGGAGCCGACAATCGCCATGAACAGGAGGGATGTCCAAGCAGTTGCCGTCCAACGGTAGCTCAGAGGAGAGCCCTCGAGTGCGAACGCAATCCACAGTAGCGGCAGACACCCGGCCGTCATTTGCACAGTCGTGAGGACAACCGGATCAATCCGGCCGCCGTAACGGCGGATCAACACCGATGAAATCGCGGCAAACATGGCCCCAGCGAGCACTGCAACGCCCCCCCACATCGCATATGTGTCCGCTACGTGAAGCTGGTTCGAGAAGATCAACGCGACACCGCCGATTCCAACGAGGATTCCCGCCAGCTTCAAGCCTGTGATCCGCTCTGCAGGAACGAGGACGTGCGCAAGGACCAGAACGAAGAGCGGCATGGTAGAGAACAGAATCGACGTGAGCCCAGCGGGAATGTGGTTTTCTCCCCAGAACACAAGGCCGTAGTCCAGGCCAAATGTCAGTAGACCTGTCCCGATCATCAACGCCCAATCGCGGTGCGATCGCGATAGATGTACACGGCGAACCGCGATGTAACCCCACATCAGAACAGACGCGAGGGCGAACCGGAGTCCCGCAAGCGTGAACGGAGGAAGATCCTCCAAACCGATCTTGATGAACAGCCACGTCGAACCCCAGATGAGACCAAGGAAAAGCCACACGAGTGTTGTACGCTTCACAAGCGCCTCCTACGAGGCGCCAAGCTTACTGGATATCCACGTTGTGTGCAGCTACATTGCCTTTACACGAACTCGAACGCCACGCGAGGCCAAGCGCGACGTCTACAGCTGCCAAAGAACATCCACATCCAAGCGGCTATCGATCAAGATGCTACACCCTGTTTCGGAGGGGTGCCGACGAACAAGTATGTCTTCCTACTCCTTGCGCAACAGCGGGGCTAGCCGGCTTCTTCGCGATCAAGATACTGGATAATCGCCTCGACTACGAGGTAGTTGAGAGATCGATCGCGCTCCTTGCCGAGCGTGTGGAGACGCTCAACCACCTTCAGTTGCTGTGCCTTCTCCGGGACATAGACAGAGATCATTGGCGTGGTTCTGGTTCGTGCCATATTCCCTCACCTCGATTCAATTGTGCCGATATTGAGCATGACGTCAATAGGACATGGCGATTCGACATGCGAAGAGCAGATTGGTTGGGCAAAGGCCACAACGCCCAGCGTTCTGGGTGCCATAGGCAGCGACAAGAGCTGCTCCGGCGAATTCAGCTTACTCAACGGGCCCGCAGCGAGCCTTCGCCGCAATGGACAACAGACATGACTGCTTGCACAATCGGGCTGAGGTTGGCGGGGCTCATGTGCCAACGGTGTTGCCGGGGGGAGTTGTGGATCATGAATTGCCCGGGTTGACGCGAGCAAACCGCGATAGCACAACGAGTATGGAGGAATCCGTTGTGGAGTACATTCTGTGGGGGTTGACAGGGCTGTCCTTGGTGACATGGATCGGACTTCTCTTGGGGCGAGGCTTGTTCTGGTGCCCCGCGCCGAGATTGCGTCCTCCACGCGCGGGCGAGGGGATGTGTACCAACTCAGTCGTGGCCGTGATTCCGGCAAGAGACGAAGCCAAGGTCCTCCCCGATACGCTTCCGACCGTTCTTGCACAGGACTATCGGGGAACACTCCGAGCGATCTTGGTCGATGACCGGAGCAAGGATGAGACGAGACACGTCGCTTCGTCACTAGGCGATTCGGCCTCCCACGAAGACCGCTTGACGGTCTTCGTGGGCGAACCGCTCCCACAGGGGTGGTCGGGCAAGGTGTGGGCGATGAGTCAAGGCGTGGCGGAGGCAGGTCAGCCGGAATTCCTCTGGCTCACGGATGCGGACATCGCACACGAACCGTGGGTCCTCACCGCGTTGGTCAACCGGGCCGAATCGGAGCACCTCGATCTTGTCTCGACAATGGCGACGTTGCGGATCAAGACGATGTGGGACAGGCTACTCGTACCTGCATTTGTGTACTTCTTCGCGAAGCTGTACCCGTTTCGGTTCGTCGGCAATCCACATCGACGCGACGCCGGAGCGGCGGGAGGTTGCATTCTGGTGCGTCGCAGCGTGCTTGAGGACGCCGGCGGGCTGTCGGCGATCCGAGCGGCGCTGATCGACGATTGCGCCCTCGGACGGTTGATCAAGAATGCGGGCGGACGCCTATGGCTGGGATTCTCACGTGGTGTCCGCAGCGTCCGTGACTATGGGAGTCTGGCAAGCGTCTGGCGAATGGTTGCCCGTTCGGCGTACACGCAGCTCGGCTACTCGCCTCTCAAGTTGGGAGCAACAGTGGTCGGGATGCTTTTCCTCTACGCCTTGCCACCAGCAGCCTGCATCGGCGGAACGATCGCGACTATCCAGGGCCTGCCCGGCTCAGGGCCAATTGCCATTGTCGGCGGGGTTACATGGGCGATGATGGCGGGCAGTTTCATCCCACTACTTCGGCACCACGCAGTTGGAGGCTGGGTTGCACCGCTGCTTCCCATCGCCGGGGTGCTGTACGTCGCGATGACAATTTCCTCAGCCTGCCAACACGCCAAAGGACATGGCGGCTCATGGAAGGGGCGGACCTATTCAGCAGGGGACTCCTAGAGCTGGAGATAGTTGGGAAGGGGTCGAACGGCATGCCGCAGCGAGTGAAGGCGTATTGGTTGAGCATCTTGGTATCGAGGTGACCGGCATGGGAATTCCACTGAATGTTCTCGTCTACACGCGTGAAGCGAGCGCGGCGTACCGCGCGCGGCTTCTCGATTCCGACGACGTGCAGTACATGTTTTGCGAATCGCAAAGCGAGGTCTCAGCACGGATTGAAGACGCCGATGTGATCCTCGGTGGGGTCAACTTTCCGTCGCAGCTTCTCGCCCAGGCAGGTCGCCTTCGCTGGATCCAAGTGACCGGTGCGGGTGTCGACGCGTTTCTTTCGCAAGCGATTCTCCCGGACGGTGTCATGTTGACACGAGCGGACGTGTCATTCGGAGATCAGATAGCGGAATATGTGATCGGACACTTGTTGGCGTGGACTCAGCGTCTTCGGGAAGTCCACAAGCTTCAAGATGCGCGGCAATGGAAGCCGCTGGCGGTCGAGTTTCTCAAGGGGCGCACCATGGGGATTGCCGGCACCGGCTCGATCGGGCGTGTGGTCGCTGGACGCGCCTACGGCATGGGGATGCGGACCGTTGGGCTCTCACGGACCGCGCAGCAGCTCGCCGAGTGTGACGTCTGCTACGGCCCCGGACAGCTGCCCGACTTCCTGTCCGATCTGGATGTACTCGTTGTCTGTCTGCCACTGACTCCTCAGACGCAGGGGCTCCTTGGACGTGAAGAGTTCGCACTGATGCAGCAATCGCCAATCCTTGTGAACACAGCACGAGGCGCCATCGTCGACGAACTGGCGCTCATCGATGCACTGCGGGACCACACGATCTCCGGGGCGATCTTGGATGTCTTTGCAGAAGAGCCGTTGCCAACGACCAGCCCACTCTGGACGATGGACAACGTGACGATTACGTCGCACCACTCGGGCCTCAATATCCCCAATGAGGTCATCGACTACTTCTTGGGCAACCTGTCTCGCTATCGCACTGGCAAGTCGCTTCAGGGTCTCGTGGATCTCAAGCGAGGATACTGAGACCTGCAAGAGCAACGGTCCGGAAGCTGCTGGTTGCTCCTTGAGAGCCAGTTCTCAGGACTTGCGCTCATCAGAAATCGAGCGCAAGCTTGTGATCGTGAACGACTGGAACGGACCGACAACCTATCGGCCGATCGGCGTTATCCATACGCCGCACATAGAGCCTGCGAAGACGCCGATTCAGCCTCGGTATGCGGAGGGGATCGAAGGCCGGATTGACATTGATCCGGCCTTCGAGCAGGGACTCGATGATCTCGATGGTTTCTCGCACATCGTCTTGCTGTACCACTTCCATCGCGCCAAGCCGTACCGGCTGAAGCTTGTGCCGTTCATCGATGACGTTCCTCGAGGTGTCTTCTCTACACGGGCGCCATCACGGCCGAACTCGATCGGGCTGAGCGTGGTGCGGCTTGTTCGTCGTGACGGTTGTGTTCTACATGTCGTGGATGTGGACATGCTGGACGAAACCCCGCTGCTTGACATCAAGCCTCACATCGAGCGTTTCGGCACGACCGGGCCGATTCGCAGTGGTTGGCAAGATTCGATTCGAGAGGACAAGGCCACTCGACGCGGACGACGTCTGACGAGCTGATCGATGCAACAGCTTGGTTCGTGCGCTCGCCTCGCGACTGATTCAGCGAGCAGGCGGGGCGAGCGATTCACACCAATGGGGCGAGCGCCAGCAGCGCGGCGAGGGCCAAACCGACAGCGATCAGCGCGAGGATGATGACCCAGGTCATAGCTGTCCCCCTACCCGATTCCTCTGCCTCCTGCCATCAGTCCCAATCCCCCGAGGCAAGTTGGAATCGGAAAACGATGGGGTTGTGGGTAGAGAGCGTTCGGGTGAATCCGTGCTCCTCATACGCTGTGTCCATCGGCTCTCCGTACGGATTCCAAACCGCCGCAAGCCCGTAGACAAGATCGATCACGCGAAGTCCAAACACAAAGTCCACCTCGACGCGTTGTGTGAACAGAACGCCATCAAATGGCGAAGCCGGATTGAGTGTTGCATCGGTGGAGAGACAGTCCCCAGAGTAGGTCGGATTGAGAAACTGACATGCCGATGGCGTACAGCTCAGCGCCTCGGTGCAGTCGGCGAAGTTCAGGCTCCCGAGGATGATGTACTCTGTCTCTCCAGTTTTCTGCCCGTCGATCCAGGCGGAGATCGCCTGGAGTTCGCCAGCGCGCCTAACACGATCGGCCGTGTCCGATCCGGAGTGAAGATTGACCGAGATCACGACAAAATCGAATCCGGTGTCGATGTGCTGCAATGAGAACGCGTGCGGTACTCGATCGAACAACGGGTTCGCCGTGACGTCCTCGGCGATGTACTCATTGGGCAGACCGTCCGCGAGCAATAGCTTTGATGGGTCGTAGAATACCACCGACCACTCTGTCCACGGCTCGTTGCTATGGTTGAGCAAGCGCTTGCCGGTGTCTTCCTCCGATAGAGAGTACGCGTAGCCCCATCGGGCTGTCATGTCGTCGAAGAACTCCGCAACGTGACCTTCAGGCTCATATGGATCTCCATCCGGGAATGTCCCATCGTACGGAGGAGCGACGATTCCTTGGACCACCACGATATCGAAGCCGGCCAGCACGTGCGCCAGTGCGCGGCCGTCCTTCTCCGGATAGTGCCCCAGTTGATTGATGTTGAAACTACAGACCGTCAGTGACTCCAGCGCGGCGACCCCCAGGGAGGTTGCCAGCAAGACGCACAACAGCACCCAGATCGTTCGTCTCATTCCCCCTCCTTCTTCCCGTTGGCGAGATCCTAACAGCAACGGAGGGGTTGGCCAAGTCGTAATCCATGCGACAATGCTGGTTCTCATGGTGAGAGGATCACGCTATGCTGTGCTCATGGCCGAGATCAGAGTGAATCGAGCGCCGTTCCTGACGCTATGGGCGACTGTCGTTGCGCGGCGGCTCGGCCACGATGAAGATACGTCACTCACTCTTGGTCGAGCAGTCGCGGGGCTGACAGCGCAGTCCAAAGGACGTCGGCTGGGCATCTACACTCCGAGCTCCGATGAGGCGCGCGAGGCGCTTCGAGAGCAACGTGCGGAAGCCGGGGCCGAGACTGTCACGATGATGGGGTGTGCGATCCCGTGTGTGCAGACGACAGAGGGTCTTCGTGCACTGAACAAGGCATCGCCCATCGATCCGGCGACCGTGCGCAAGTACATGCTCGGGCGGTTCAAGGAACAGCTTCCGCTTGTTGAAGGGAAGCTTGTGCAACTGGCCGAGGCAGTCGATCCAGCAGAGCTGGATCGTACGGCAATGAACCTCTACATGCGCCTCCGCCCCCAAGTCCCCAAAGGGCACGAGGGATGGGGCAAGATCGGGGTGCTCAATATGAGGACGCTTGAGGAGTTGATACGTGGGAGCCGTGGTCTTCAAACCCGACCGCGGCGTTGACAGATCGCCGCGGGTCTGCGTACATTGCCCTTGGGCTTTGCGGAAGACGCGCTACGTATGTTGTGTTCTGATCGGAAGGAGATGCGAATGAGGAGCAGGCAGCTCTGGATCGGAGTGGCACTGGTGCTGGTTGGTGTGGCAAGTGCGTCCTGTGCGGACTCGGAGCCGACGATGGCGGACTGTGCGGAGGTTGGCGCATCGGCCGCAGTCGGCTTGGCTGAGATGTACGTGGAAGGGCTGATCCGAACCATGGTTGTCCTCGCGGCTACCGCACCGGTCAAGTCGGCAAGCTGGGATGCTATGTTCAGTTTGCTGGAGACGTTTCAGATCGCAAGCCTACCGATGGCAACCTGGTTTGTGCTGCCGGATGGCTCATATCACACGGTCAGCGGGGGAAGATCGAGTGCGAACCTCTCCGATCGTGACTACTTCCCGGTTGTCATGTCGGGACAGATTGCCACCGGCTACGTTGTGATCAGTCGGTCGACCGGCCGGGTATCGATGGTCACCGCCGTACCGGCCATGCTGGAGGGAGACATCGTCGGTGCTCTTGGCGTATCGCTGTTTCTCGATGATTTCAGCTTGGTGATCGCGGACGACCTTAACCTTCCCGCGGGTGTCGTGTTCTACGCAGCGACAGGGGATGGGCGCATTGCACTCCACTCTGATCCCGACGTGCTTTCGGCGGATGTGGCGGAAGCTGGTGTGATCACGGAGGAGACAGCAACCTTCATGTCGCAGTTGCTTGGGTGGACATTTGGCGTGGGACCTGCGCAGTAGGCGCTGCGGCAATGCGCGAGCCTAGTGAGACGCTGTTGCGTTCCGGTTGAAGCCGATTGTCGCGCCGATCGCCGGACAGATCGGGAGGAGCAGAAATCCGAGAAACTCGGTCGTCGCTTCGGGGACCCCGAACAGGTACAGGAGCGGCTCGACAAACGCACTCATGAGACCTCCAGCGAGCGATCCGAGCAAGCAACTGAATACGTTCCCCTCGGCGCCGCGGATCTTGCTGGCCGCAAGGACACCGGCGGTGGCCCCGAGTCCTCCTCCCAACGTGACGCCTGCAACCACTGTGGCGACCCGCGCTGCACGCGGCTCGAGGGTTGGCACAATCTCGCTGATCGCGAGAATGCCGAGTCCCACTCCCACAACGCCTCCGAGCGCGCCGCCGAGTAGCTGCGTGCCGACCGGTTGAATCGGCGCTGCGATCAACGCGGGGTGCACTGCACCCATGAGGATCAATCCAACGGCGAACAGAACGACTGCGCTTCGCAAACGGTTCACCTCCGTTTCCATTCTCCCGATTTCCACCACCTCAGAAGGGCCATCGGTTCACTCCATCCTATGGCCGGAGGTGTGTGCGCGGGAGGCCCCAATCGCGCTCCGCGGACTACGAATCGCCTAACTGCACTGACTTGCCACCGTCTCCTGTGACGCTCTCATTGCTCTGCGCAATCCTCCGCAGCTTGCGAAGATCCGTCTTCACGAGACGATGTGCAGTACCCACCGAGATGTCGAATTCCATGGCGATCTTCCGGTAGCTCTTTCCGCGGCGATGCTGGGACTTCATCTGTTGGATGCGATCGATTCGATCCTCCTCTTCCACGAGCGTTCCATCCCGCACCGTGAAGCCAAACGGTGGCCGGCCAGGCCATGCGCGCCGTGCCTTGCGACTCTTCAGGCGAGCTCGCGTCTGCTCATAGTCGATGCCCCTCTGAAGCACAGCGAGACCGCGAATGAGGGGCTCCGCGTTCAGCAGCTGCGCTTCAGGCGCGAGATGCAACGGCGCTCCATCGAAAAAGTCGGCACATCGGAATCCAATCCCTTCATCGAGCCACCGTTCGAGCGAATTCACTGCATCGCCTGCCGATGTGAAGATGTGCTGCGGTCGCAACACGAGGATCTCGTCAGCCAGGCCGCTCCGCAGTCGCTTCATGACCTCGCGTCCTACTTCCCGGTCCTCCAGGGAACGTCTCGTGCGGGAATCCGTCTCGACGAGGAAGCCAACAAGCGTCAGATCAATTCGACGGCAGTATGATCGAAGGTCGCGTTCGACACCGGTGCGTCCGGTGCGATCGCTTCCAATCCTCGTCCAAGGGAAAGGCCTGTAGTAACCGATTACACGCATCCTCATAGTTCTAGAAGAGTACTTCCCATCTGGGGTTCTCTGCCAATCATAGAGCCTAGACACTGCTAGCACATCCCGCCTCGTCGTTGATCAACTACAGAGTTCGTCTTCTTCAGCGACGATCTCTACTAGATCAGTCCCTTCGCAATCAGCCACTCGCGGGCGACTTCCTCTGGTTCGAGGAAGTCGTTGTCTACGCGAGTGTTGAGCGCAGTCATTTCGGCTCGGGCTTTGGCTGGATCGCTCGGGAATGCAGCCACGAGACTGTCCAGAAGACCCTCGACCTCCGCCGGGAACGCATCCAAGATCTCCTGGCGGAAGATGCGTGAAAGAGGCGTACACCGAATCAAGGACGAAGTAGAAAATCGGTCAGGATTGCCTATGAATCGTATCCTCATAGCGTTAGGGGCAGGCTCCTCTTGTCCGTCTCTCTCTCTCCACTAGTTCTGACATCCAGCTGCGGTTGACAAGCCCTGCAAACGTGGCGAGGGGCAATTGGGATTCACCTTTCTATCCGTGTCCCCACTGAAGCGTCATTGATGAGAATTGATCTTAGATCATTTCATCTCTATCACACAAGTATGTTCGGGAGTGTCATCTACCCGCATGTACGTTAGGGTTAGGTTTCGCGGAGATCCACAATCTCGTGATTCTCCAATCCCTCGATAACTGCAATGAGTTCCTGCCTGGATGCGTCGCGAACCTTGATCATCGCATCCCACATATCAGGCTTCCTCGGAGACGGAACACCGCAGATCGCCGGTATCTTCCATCCTTTTGCTCCCACAGCATGCATCAGTCTGGCGGCCTCTCCATCAGCATTGGGCATTCGTACTGTCACACGGATGCCGGAGCGCCGAGCCCCAAGCATCTCCATCAGCTGAGCGAGGAGGTCTGCCTTGGTGATGATCCCTTCGATGTTGCCATCCTCGTCAACGACAGGAAGGCATCTCACCTTGTTGTTGACCATGATCCTCGCTGCCTCTTCGAGGGGAGCCATCTTGTCGATGACGATCACGTCTTGAGCTGGAACCATCACGTCTTTGAGCTTCAGGTCCGAGACGTACCGAGAAATTTCCCAGACATTGAGGCTCTCGAGCTTCGCAGGATGAATCAGCAGCCGACCGCGCGATACCAATCCCGCCAGTCGCTTCCCCTGTTTGACAACGGGCAAGTGGCGAACGTCGTTCTCCCCCATGGCGCGTTGCGCATCAAGAACGCGCATCTCGGGCTCGACCATCATCGGATGCTTCGTCATATAGTCTCGAACCAGCATTGAGGCCTCCTTTGCGCAGATCAGTCCTCTGACAGAGTAACGACTGGCTCAACGTCGCGGAGTTCCGTCAGTGGAATGTGGCAGTAGATCTTGTGATCCGGCCCAGCGTCTGCTCCTGGCGGCTCTTTCTCGGCACAGATATCTCCAATGAGCCGCGGGCATCTCGTATGAAACCGGCACCCAGTCGGCGGATCAAGTGCGCTTGGAACCGCCCCCGATAGGCGGATTGCTTTCTGCTTTGCCAAGGGGTCGGGAATCGGGACCGCCGACAGCAGTGCCTCCGTATATGGATGATAGGGAGGGGAGTAGATCGCCTCAGCGGGACCAATCTCACACACCTTGCCCAGATACATCACCGCAACAAAGTCAGAGAAGAATCGTACAACACTCAGATCATGTGAGATAAAGACCATCGTGATCTCGAATTCCTGCTGCAGTTCGAGGAGAAGATTGAGGATCGCTGCCTGGACAGACACGTCCAGAGATGATGTGGGTTCGTCACAGAGTACAAGTTTCGGATGCGCAGCGACTGCTCTAGCCAGTGCCACGCGCTGCTTCTCGCCACCGCTCAACTGGCGTGGTACGCGGTTGTAGTAGCTCCCGTTGAGCCGCACGGCTTCCAGCAGTCGATTCACCTCTTTCCGTGCCTCGTGGCGTGAGATTCTCCTCAGACGTCTCAACGGACGGCCGATTTGGTGGCCGACGCTGAATGAAGGGTTCAGCGTTGAGTCTGGATTCTGGAAGATCATCTGAAGCTCCCTGATTAGGGCGTCTCCACGATTGCGCACAGGCTTCATGATATCAAGCCCAAGAAACTCCATCTCTCCATCGTGAGGGCTCTCCAGGCCAACGATCGTCTTCGCGAGGGTACTCTTCCCGCATCCCGACTCTCCAACAACACCAAGAGTTCGTGCCCTTCGGAGTTTGAAGGAGATGTCATCCACCGCTTTGACGTGTCGTTTCGTTCCCAATCCGATCAAGCTCAGAACAGAGTTGCTTCGTTGCGTGTAGTACGTCTTGAGCTTATCCGCCCGAAGGATCGGCTCTTCGGTATCGTACGTCGTTTCCAACGTGATGGTCTGTTCCGCAGGCGTCCGTTTCTTGAGCTTCTTGGCGCCGTTTGATGCAATCCGTTCGGCGAGATGACACCGAATGGCATGATCCTCCGCAATTTGGCGAAGCTGCGGATGCTTGACTCGACAAATGTCACGAGCGTAGTCGCACCTTGGCTCGAAAACGCACCCTGGGGGGATGTTCATCGGAGATGGAACGCGACCACGGATCGGTGGGAGATAGCTCAAGTCCTTGCTCTCTCCGAGGCGCGGGACACACTCCATCAGGGCCAGCGTGTAGGGGTGAAGCGGGGTCGCGAAGATTGTGTTCACTGGTGCCTGCTCCACAAGCTCGCCCGTGTACATCACGCCGACCCGGTCGGACACGGAAGCAATGACGCCTAGATTGTGGCTGATGTAAAGAATCGCGGTATCGAAGTCAGTACGAAGATCGGAGATCAGATCAAGCACGCCGGCCTCTACTGTTACGTCGAGAGCGGTTGTCGGTTCATCGGTGATGAGCAGCGCTGGGTTGTTCAAGAGCGCCATGCCGATGACGACACGCTGCTGCTGCCCGCCGGAGAGTTGGTGCGGATAGCGTGCAAGCATCGTCATGGGATCGGGCATGTAGACCCGTTTGAGCATCTCCAAGCATTTCGCTTGGGCCTTCCCTGTCTTCATGTTCTTGTGTACGATCAGCGTCTCTGCCATCTGCTTGCCAATGCGAAGGCATGGGTTGAGTGCTGAGAGCGGATCCTGATAGACCATCGACATCTGATTCCCGCGTAGGTGTCGCAGTGTTTCCTTGCTTCGTCCGCGCAGCTCCTGGCCTTGGAAGAGAATGCTCCCATTCACGATTTTCCCATTTCGATCGAGGAAGTTCGCAATACCGAACGCAACTGTGCTCTTCCCGCAACCAGATTCGCCGACTAGTCCTAGGACCTCTCCGCGGTGGATTGCAAACGAAACATCGCGAACGGCTGAGACGTCGCCCTTTCTCGTCTCGTACAAGATCGCGAGCCGATCGATCTTCAGTACGGGTCGCGGTCGTCGTTTATCACTCATCCATCTTCCCCTTCCTCCCGAAGCTAGACTCGACAAGAACTGCGCCTAGTCTGATCATTGATATCGCATGGACTCCTCTCGCAAGCCATCGGCAAACAGGTTCAGACCGATGACCAGTGACGAAATCGCGATCGATGGCCAAAGGACTGCCCAGATGTTGATGTAGATGTACTGGCGACCCGTTGCCACCATGCTCCCCCAATCGGGAGACGGTGGCGGCAAGCCAAGCCCAAGAAATCCCAGCGTGCCGATTGCGAAGACCGCGTAGCCGATGCGCAACATCGCATCAACGATAACTGGGCCTCGGGCATTTGGCAGGATCTCGACAAACATGATGTACAAGGGATTCTCACCCCGAAGCTCAGCCGCTGCGATGTATTCGCGCGTCCGGATATCGAGTGTCATGCTCCGAACAAGACGCGCGATCCCGGGAGCCCCGGTGATTGTAATGGCCAAGACTACGTTGAGTGCAGAAGGCCCCAATGCCACAATGATAATTAAGTAGAGCAGGATGGGTGGAAATGCCATGATCGCATCAAGAACGCGCATCACAACCTCATCGATCCAGCCGCCGAAGTAGCCGCCTGTGAGTCCGAGCGTGGTTCCGATCACAAGAGCAGAGAGCACAGCGAGCGGTGCCAATACAAGAATCGTACGTGCTCCGTAGATGACACGAGTCCACAGGTCCCGTCCCAAATGGTCGGTGCCAAGGATGTGTCGAAGTGATGGACCCTCGTTCATGGCGTAGCGATCCTGCTCAGTTGGACCGTACGGGGAGAGAAGGGGAGCGAAAACAGCGAAGAAGACCCACAGTCCAACCAGCGTTAGCCCAATCATCGCTACTCTGGATGACGCGATGATGGCAAACAAGCCACGGACGCGTCGCCAGATGGTGTGCCGCATTGCGTATCGCTTGATGGGGCGCTTCAGCTTGCTCTCGTCTGAGGCCATCCGTTCTCCTTTCCGATCCGCGATGTGTGACTACCCATACCGAATGCGGGGATTCAGGAATGTGTAAATGATGTCCGCAATCAGCTGTGTCCCAACGGCCAGGGAGACCATCACAAGCGCCACGGCCTCGATCGCGAAGATGTCCTTGTACAATCCAGAATCGTAGAGGTACTTTCCCAGCCCAGGGAATCCGTAGATTGCCTCGACCACGACGATTCCCCCCATCAGCCAATTCACATGGAGCATGATCACGGTAATCGGCGCAAGCAGCGCATTGCGAAGTGCGTGTCGGAACACTATCCGACGATACGGCAATCCCTTCAAGTGAGCTGTTCGGATGTAGGCTGTATTCATGACCTCCACCATGCTTGCACGTGTAATCCGCAGTACGTATCCCAACTCGATTAGCGTGAGGGTGAGTACCGGGAGCACTAGCATCTTCGGATTGGTAAAGATGGCCGTGTCGCTCAGGTAGACCGTCGCTCCCGGAAGAAGCTTGAGCCATGTTGAGAAGATGAGAATCAAGAAGATTCCAGTCGCGAAGTGGGGGGTCGCTGTTGCGGCCAGCCCGCCAATCGAGAGTATGCGGTCAATCGCCTTCCCCTCGTTCAGTCCGGCAATCAGGCCGAGCATGACGGCAAGTGGCATGACCACGGAAAACGCAAGCCCGGCAAGGATCCCCGAATTCATGAGCCGACGAAGCAGGGTTGGCCCCACGGACCGTCCTGTTTGGATCGACTCACCTGGATCGCCCCGGAGGATCCCCTTCTGCAACGGGATGTACTGCTTTGCGCCTGCTTCCTGCTCGGTCCACCAACCGGCTGCACCGGCTCGCATCCAATACGTTTCGCCGGTGCCCTTCTCCCAGAGCACGGCGCGGTCCTGCGTATCCACGCCCCAGAATGTGCTTACGCCTTCGTCATCTGTCGACCATCGGTCATTGTCGAGTGATTCCACGATCGAGCCATCCGGCCGGAGCCGTTGTGCAATGAGATCCTGGCCATTCTCGAGCTTCCAACGAATCGGCGTGCCGTCCTGATCAATCGCCCACCAATCGATGATGTCGCTTTCCCCGCGCCGAATCCTTCTCAGGGACAGGCCGATGCGGTCGTCACTCCGCCAATCGTTGCCGATGAGCCAATCCAAGTAGCGCAGATACGCCGGCTGATCGAGCCCCAGTTGCTTCTTGAAAGATTCTTCTTGTTCCGGTGTGGCGAACGCCCCGAGGATCTTCCGTGTGACATTTCCGGGGGCGACCTCGGTCACGAGAAACACAATCATCGAAACGATGAGCATGGTGACACCCATCAGAAAAAGGCGTCGGAGAATGAACTTCGCCATCGATTTACCTTCCGGCTAGGCGGAGCGTTTAGCGCTCTACAGGTTCCCGCTTCACCGCTCGTTGCAAGCCTTTTGCCGCAGGCAGGCGGATTCCGGCATAACCACCAACTGCAGACTTCCGATTTATCCGCCTGTCCTGTAGGGACAGTTGGGGCAGGTCAAGCTCAACTTGACCTGCCCCGAACGTGTCCACTCCCGCTACGCAGATTTGGACCGACGATCACGGCCCTCTGCGACGGAACCTAGTCGTCTATCCAGGCCTCTCTCAAGAACTCATCGTACTGGTTGGGATGGCCCTTGAAGTTCTGAATCCTCGTACTAGCGATCGACCACACGTTCATCCAATAGGGGATGATCACTGAGCCACGATCGCGTTGGATCGTTGCCATCTGGCAGATGATGGCTCGACGGTTATCGATATCCGCCATTCCCTGTGCCTGCGCTAGCAGTGTCGAGAATTCGGAGTCGCACCATCGGCTTTCGTTCCATGGCACCGGATTACCTTCGCTATCACACGTGTACGCAGATGCCGCCACCATTGTTCCGAGCACGCGGGGTGACCAGTGCGTGATCCCCACTGGAACCTCGGTCCAAACGTCCCAGTATGTCGTTCCTGGGACGGGCGTGATATTGATATCAAACGCCGGCGCTGCATCCTCCTTCAGCACTTCGGCAAGCGTCACGGTATCCGGCCAGGCCGTTCCCATGGTGATATCAAAGCTGATCGGCGTTGTATAGCCCGCATCTTCCAGCATGGTCTTCGCACCTTGCGGATCGAATGGGATCGGGTCGATCTCGCAGTAGGCCGGATGTGCTGGAGCGAAATGATGATCAGCTCCCACGACGCCTTCACCGTAGTAGGCGACGTCAAGGATCTTCTCTCGATCGACGCACATCTTCAGTGCTGTCCGTACGACGTTGTCGTCCCAAGGCTCCATATCCACACGCATCCGCAGGACCCTAGTATTGGCCGTGGCTGTACCAATGACTTGCACATCCGGATCATCTTGCAGTGCCAGAAAGTGTTCGATGTCCGGCTCCGTGATCACATCAATGGACCCATCCTTGATCGCAGCAACGTGTGCCGCCGCCTCTTGGCCTGTTACGACGTAGATCACCTGATCGACATAGGGAAGTGGCTGCCCATCCTCACCGTTTCTCCAATACGGCGGAACGCCGTCGACGCCATTCCGCGACTTGAGGATGACGCGCTCTCCTGCAGAATACTCGTCCAACAGGAATGGGCCTGTGCCGATCGGGGCCTCGATGAAGTCACCCTCAAACGTTCGCGAGTTCATGATCTGGGCCGGATACTGATAGAGGTCCTCGGGAACGCTGATTGAAGGCGCATCCAGATTCAACTGCACCGTGTATTCGTCGATCTTCTGCACACCGTCAGGCGACAAGTAGGAGCCGATGAACCCAAGCAGCGACGACCCCACGTCCGGATCAAGCCAACGCCGAATGTTGAATACGACGTCATCCGCGTTGAACTCATCCCCGTTGCTGAACAGAATCCCCTGTCGGCAATTCAGGGTCCAAGTCATTAGATCATCACTGGCTTCCCAGCTTTCCAGCAGCCAAGGATGGGTTGTGTTGCTTTCGTCGGTGAAGGTCAAGTACTCTGCAACCATTCTCGTCGGGTTCGAGTTTGCGATCCACGAGTAGCGTGCTGGATCATCGATCCGACCGATGTCTTCTCCCGATACGACGATGGTTCCCCCTCGCTCCATAGCGAACGTGAGAACCGACCATCCTCCCAAGAACAGGAGACACAACACCATTGCAAGCGCTCTTCTCATCATGTTCTTCCTCCTTTTCCATTTCTGGTTCCTCCAATTCACGACATCGTACGCCGCGAATCGATGGGACAATTTGCTTCCGAACTCCGCCAATCGCGCCTGAACCCAGGGCGCCGCATACTTGCGCCAGAAGAACAGATGGCAAGAATCCGGCAATCCTTGCTGCTATAATCTTTGCTTCTGTCTGCCAAGAGCTTGCCGGTTTCCCCGAATGTCTTGAGAAGCAGACACATCAACATCTCAAGCGTTCGTGACGTGACCTAGCCCAGAAAGCACTGCGATACAGGTGCCTATGCCCATCCCTTGTCCGGCTTCGATCACTGCTGGATCCACTTTCCGGAGGACTGCGTGTGTACTGCGGATGATGGGCAGCAACCCATACAGGATTAGGGCAATCACAACGGGAAGCATCCCGATGGATGGAAGAGACATTGCATACAGAATCCCCATCAGGATTCCGAACAGCGCCAACGAAGGGATGGTCATCCGGATGCTTGCCGCGTAGATGACGCCGTCGGCCATGTGCTCTCGGCCCTTGCCAAACACCCACATACCGATCAATACAGCAAGCACCACAGCGATGGCATTCGCGATCAGGACGATCTGCAGATGCTGCCATGTCCAGCCAAGCAGCTTGTCAGGATAGCTCAGCATATACTGCCATGTCTGTTGGAACATCTGGCTCCTCGCATATCCTCAGTCTTTTCAAGACTAACGTGATAATTTCAATAGACCTATTGTACTGATTGGTAAAGACTATTGCGAGGTCTTGCGTTCTGTTTTCCAGTAACTCGAACACTGAGTGTGTTGATCGGGCTGCACTTGGTACATGGCGAGCAGTGCTCAGGAAGGCGCCTGTCATTGCACTCAGCTGATAGTAGAGGATACCTCGTGCAGGAGAGCGGACCGCTGTTCCGGACATCCTCTTCACGATTGCGCTTCACGGATTGCACGGCCCGGAGTTTGCATCCCATCAGCGCTTTTGATACGCTGTTGACGGAAGTGCTGGCGAGAACAGCGATTCCGAGATGCCTGCGGAATCGATCATGGACACAAGCTAGCCCTAGGCAGGGAGGAAGACCGCTTCCTATGGGTCAAGACGAGCCGGAACCGCTCAATACACTACAGGCCTGCAGGGCGCGGGTTGCACGGGAGTTTCTCGCCTCTTGTGACTGGCACAGGGATGTGACCATAGCTGCGCACTTCCTTCCTGGAACTGGGCTTCTGATGGAGGCGTGTTGCGCTGCGCCGGTGATGCCGCTTCTTCCACCACTCTGTGATGGATGTGCAGACATCCGCTTCAGTTGTGCCAATGCGTCCGTATACCGATCGAGCCGCTGGAGGTGGCCCTAGGAACATGGGCCCAATCGATTGGATTCTGCGAGGATCACTTCCACGGAACTGCTCATCGTGCAGGCGAATACTGGTCTCTTTCCCCGATGTAGGAAGCGCCAAGAAAGCAGTTGCGGCAGCAGAGCGCCTCGCTGCACCCTCGGGTTCTAGATTCCGCTTGCTGCACGTCCTGCAGCACAGAAGACCTGCAAGGCGATCGCGGTGGCTCCGTAGCAGAAGAATCCATCCCATCGTACACGTAGGTGACCTGCCATCGGGCTTTGGGCTAGGCAGCTCCTACCTGGAGGCAAGGTCAGCAGAGGAAGCAGATGCTCTAGGAGGGATCGGGACCACTGGATCTGCAACGGATCAAGAAGCGCAAGAGCTTGCTGGTTTATGCCAACATCTGCGAGATACGGGTCATGCCACGACACTGACTATCCGCTTCGGGAGTCTCGCGAAAGAGATCCTCAAGATCTGCAGATCGGAGCACATCGATCTTGTTGTCATGGCGGCAGCTAGAGACCGTGTGCGGCCATGGAGTGCGCTGAATCGGGCAATCAAACGCGTAGCTCGCGAAAGCGAGATTCCTGTACTTCTTGTCCAAGGCGACAAGGGGTTAGCGCGCCCTGAGTCCGGGTGACAAGGCAAGTGACGAGCAGAACCACATCCATTGCTCCGCTTGCCGCACGATCTCGTTGGGCTGGTATTGGAGGCGATGATGTCCAGCCAACGACTGCAGTAATGGGAGGTTACTGAGTTGGAGACGAGGAGAGCGATCCTGACGTGTGAAAGGACTCTGGATTTCGTCCCCGGATCCGCGATTCCAAGGAAGACGCTGAAGGATCTGTTACGGGCAGCGATGAGTGCGCACTACGCTGGCACAGACAGTCCCCGCCACTTCCTCGTTGTTCGTGAGGAGTCCACGTTGGGAGAACTCGCTGAACTCGCCTGGGAAGATCCATCAGTCGGTTTGGCTTCCATCGCAATTGCTGTCTGCGCTGACAACAGAACCCAGAGACACATGGGGCAATGGGTCGTGGACTGCTCGGCTGCCTCGCAGAACATCGTGCTACTGGCTCGCGACAAGGAACTTGGTGCTGCGTGGATTCGCGTGTTCCCTCACAGGAGCAGAATGAGAGTACTGGCCAAGTTCCTCAGGGTGCCTCATTATTTGACACCATTCTCACTGATCTTTGTCGGAAGACCGCTGAGGCCGCTCAGGAAGCTTGGAGCATCAGCCGACGAGACCAAGATTCACATCGACAAGTGGTAGCAGATCCGCCTTTGCATCCGATGAGCTAGATTGTCCAGCCAAGGAATCCCGCAGACTGTTCAGGCCTCCTCGTGACATGCTAGCGGACGCGATGCTGCCTTAAATGGATAGAAGTTACTTGGTTGAACACGACGTCTCAATGCTGCTGCGCGCGGATGGCGGCCAGGACGAACGCCTGTCCATGTTCACACAGAGCCCCTTCACGTGCCGGCTGCGATCGTTGGGCACGCAAAGCCTCAAGAGGCCCTACGCCAAACGTTGAAGTGGGCTAGGAAGTGAGCGAGTCCTTCCGAGTCGCGTTCCTGCGCGCCTTGAATGATCGGACTCAGGGCTTCGGTCAGCAAGATGTGATGTGCGAACGCGTTCTGGCTTCGGACCCTGAAGCGCCAGATAGCTGTCCCGCCTGATGACTGTTCCTGTCTGGGTTTCACCACGCAGTGGAACGCCAACCTTGCATGGGAACGACATTTCCGCTATCATGCGCCCCAGAAGTGCAGATAGGAAAATGGTTTCGTGCACCGCGGTCGTTTGAATTTGTGGTAAGCGGTGCTCCATATTCGGCATCTGCATGATGCCATCTTGGCTCACCACGCGTTGGCTTGCGGGCTTCGCGCCCAGACCTGAACACCAAACGGTACGCCTATAGGAGGTGCCTGCTTTGTATCGGAAGCGAAGTCGCCGTGAAACGTACGGCGGGAAGGAGGAATCATGTACAAGACGATCGTTGTGCCGCTCGACTCATCCGAGCGAGCGGAGAAGATACTTTCCCACGTGGGACGACTGTGCGACATCAAGATTGGGAAGGTCATTCTCCTCCACGTCATCGAGCCGACGGCGTTCTCTCCAATTGCGCTAGCCTCGGCAACCAGAACTGCTTTCATGACCCCAGAGTCATACGCCCAGCAACTCGAAGAGATGCGTGCGTCCGCCGAAGAGTACCTCGCGAAGATCCGATCTATCCTGAAGAGAAGAGGCATCGAGGCCGAAACGCTAATCGAGGCCGGACCTGCCGGAGAGCGGATTGTCAATGTCGCTGAAGAGCGCGACGCGGATCTCATCGCACTTGCCAGCCATGGGCGAACCGGCCTCTCTCGGGTCTTCTTCGGCGGCGTGGCCGCCGCTGTCCTTCATCGATCGGAGATCCCGCTTCTTCTTGTGAGGTCGAGAGACGATGTGTAGCGCGAGCCGCGCCAAACACAACGAACTGAAAAGCCCTCTTATCCGGTTTGAGAACTACGTTTGGATTGACAAGCCGATCGATGCTGTGTTCGCCTTCGTCGCCGATTTCCGAAACGTGCCGAAATGGAGCTACTCCGTTCAATCGGTCGAGGAAGAGACCGAGGGCTCAATTGGTCTGGGAACGCGCTATCATCAGAACAGGAGACATGACCGGCAGGACTTCGAAGTCACACACTATGTTCCTCCGAGCTTCATAGCTATAGAGACCCTGCCAGGGTCGGTCCCCGCCTTCAGAATGCGCTTCCGTTTCGTCGAAACAGCAGGGAGTGGGACGATGGTACTCAATGCGGGCGAATTCGACGCAGTCAGTCACAGGCTGCTTGCTCGCCTTCTCGCGCGCAAGGCTAGACGGGATGCAGCTGCGAACCTATACAAGCTGAAGGAACTGCTGGAGACAGGAGCGGCAACACTTCAGGATGGCCGGCAAGTGACGCTCTGATCCCGAGCGCACGTAGGAAGGTGGCCTATGATTGAGCTTCGCATGCTTGGCCGGATGGCACTCGCCATCGCGCTATGTGCGATCATCGGAGTAGAGCGTGAGTTCCACGGGCGCCCGGCGGGGCTGCGAACCCACCTTCTTGTTGGTGGCGGCTCAGCCCTCATCATGGTCATCGGTGTGTCACTCGCGCAGACGAGTCAATCATCAAGCGGTGGCATCCTCAGCCTTGACGTCGCCCGCCTCATTGCGGGGGTCGTGACCGGGATCGGGTTCCTTGGAGCCGGCACGATCATCCGCCAGGGTGACTGGGTACAAGGGCTAACGACAGCTGCGTCAGTGTGGTTCGTTGCCGGCATTGGGATCGCAGCCGGGCAGGGACTGTACATCATTGCAGCCGGTGCCACCGCCATGGGATTCATCGTTCTGTTCGCGTTCTCCCACGTTGAGGAGTGGCTACCGAACTTGACACGCCGTGTCCTTGTGCTCGAGCTTCCGCCCGAGCGCAAGGATGCCGTCCGGAGGCGGTTGCGACGGCTCTGCGCCGAACGGCATGTTCGAACGAGGCTGCTGTCATGGGAGCTAGACGAAGATCGGGAGTGTGCAAAGATCCGGCTCCTTCTCAGCTATTGGCGCCCCGTTGACATCATTGGTCTGGCGAACACGCTCAAGGAGGAGACTGGAGCGACGAGTGTTCAAGTGGAGCAGTAGCGAAGACAAAAGAAAGCCTTGAACCGGCACAAGAAGGAGGAGGAAGACTATGGAGGCATTGCGTGCACTCGTAACTAGAAGAGAGACAGCGGATTTCAAGACAGTAGACGTCCCAGAAGATACACAACAGGATCTCTTGCGGGCGGCGATGAATGCGCCAGCTGAGGGGCAGAAGCCTTGGCACTTCGTCCTTCTCAGCGATGAGAAGATCCTGAAGGATCTGACGATCCTTGTCCATGAGAGGGACTCCCTGCAAACCGCGCCGATGAGCGTCGTGATCTGCGCGAACGAAATGGAGCAAGCGAGCATAGCGCAGTGGGCGATCGACTGTGCCGCAGCCACGGAGAATCTTGTGCTTGCGGCGCATGCCAAGGGACTCGGCAGCTCATGGGTTCATGTCCTCCCATCGAAGGAACGCATGCGAACAGTTGGGGAGCTCCTCGGAGTGCCGCAACACATAACCCCGTTCTCCGTTGTCTTCCTCGGCAAGCCGAAGAAGCCCCTGAGTAAGCGAGCCGTCCCTCTCGAGACAGAGAGGATACACCTGAAGGGCTGGTAAGGTGGGATCGGCTTGCCGATCGATGCGCTCGCGCGCAGGCTGCAGTCAAAGGGAAGTGACACACGGTGAGTAGTGCGATTGAGTGGCTGGCTGGAGTGCTCGGGAGCTCGGACTCCGCGATTGTCAAGTGGCTCATCACTGTGGGCACGCTCGCCGGGCTACTCGTGCTCCGCTGGGTCTGGCTGCACTTCACGATGCGCAGGACCGAAGATACGGCCGCCGGTACCGGTGGCGGAAGGCCATCACGTACTCGCTTGCTCTCGCTGGAGTCATCATCATCGGCGCGACATGGCTTGAGGGCGTACGCAGTCTGATCATCTACTTCGGGCTGCTGTCAGCCGGTATCGCGATTGCCTTGCGAGACCCGATCCTGAATTGGTTTGGGTGGGTCTACGTCGGTTGGCGACGACCATTCACCACGGGAGACCGCGTGGCACTGGCAGACTTGAAAGGCGACGTCATCGACATCGGGGTGTCAACGTTTTCGCTTCTCGAAGTGAAGGACCTTACGGAGGGAGAGCAAGTCTCTGGGCGAATCATCCACGTGCCCAATGGGAAGCTCTTCACGGAACCACTGATCAACTACACACAGGGCTTCGACCTTGTATGGAACGAGATTCCGATCACGGTAACGTTTGAGTCTGACTGGCGGAAGGCGAAGTCGATTCTCCTAGAGATCGCCCATCAGCACGCGGACACGGAAGCAAGCATAGGAGCTCAACGTCTTCGCGAGGCAACAAGGCGCTTCTTCATCCGGGAGGACAGCACAGAGCCTGCTGTCTACACAAGATTGGCATCCAACGGTGTCCAGCTGACCCTACGCTACCCATGCAGAGCCCGAAAGCGTCGCTTCACAGAGCAGGCAATAGCCGAGAGTGTGCTTGAGAGGCTTGCTCCGGAACAGGATGTGGAGTTCGCGTACACAACCACCCGGATCTACAGGCAAAACGAAGAAGGGAAAGCAGTGTCATCCGGATATTCCTTGCCCGATGAGAGGAGTAGCCAAACATGAGAACTCGAACCGTTGCGATACTGGTGCTATTGCTGCTGTCACTCGTGGTGACCGCGCAGAACACAGAAGTGGTTTCCGTCCGTCTAGTGTTCTGGGATCTCGTGATGTCCCGAATCATACTGCTGGCGCTCAGCATCGCTGTCGGCGTGATCATCGGGTTCTTGCTAGGGAGACCATGGCGGAGGCAAGCCCAGTATGTGCAACGCAGACAGTCTACCGAAGACAACCACTCACCAAGCTCCTCCTAGAACGCGTAAGCAGAGACACCTAAAATAGCATTCGGCAGATGCCTCTGGCCCCACCCTGTACAGTCGATCTCATGAGTCACCATGCGACAGCTAGCGAACGCGTTTTACATTCAGTCCCCAGGCTCCTCTTGCGACCACAACTGTGCCCGCTTGGATGATGGATATCCGGCTTGGCATACACGACAGAAGTCTCTACGATGGGCGGCGAGAACAGGAGAAGGGGGGGGAGGATGAGGAGAATCAACACAGCCAGGACCGTGGCGGTTGTCCTACTGATGGTGGCGATGGTCTCCGTACCCGTGTTGGAGGCGAGTGCGGCGGGGCGGTATGAGTTCGGCGTGGCGCTTCCAATCTCGACGTCGTTCGGTTTCTCGTCACTCGGATTTGGTCTCGAGGCCTATGCGAGGTTCCTTGGGGCGATGTTCATCTGGGAGACGGCGCTCAAGACCTACATGACGTTCGATTCACTGTACATTCGGAACACAATCGCGACGGCCAGTGCACTCCACTTATGTTTCGGACACGTGACCAACCTGTTGCCGTACTTCGGGTCGACGTATCTGACCGCCGGCCTTGGACTTACCCTAGGCCAAGCTCTTGTTGCACGAATGGCGGTGAATCTAGCGGTGTCCATTGGTGGTGGGATGTTCTATCCGTTCTTGGAATTCCGATTCCAGCTTGGCATCGATCCGTAGACTGGGCGTCTGAAGGGTTTCCATCTCGGAACGACGAGCGCCCGGGGTTGGGGAGGTGAGGAACGATTGAGCAATACGTTCTTAATCGGCGCGGCCGTGATGCTGCTCCTCATGGTCGGCGCAGCGCTGCTGTTCCCGGAGCAGATTGCGACTGAGGCCCCTCTCGATCTGGAAACCTCCAGTGCGGCAATCGGAGAGGAGATGCCAACTGAGGTGATCGCTGAAGCTGTCCCGGAGCCACCGGCCGAGTTGCCTCGAGTCCCCATCGAACCTGTTGCTGTCATACCTGTGGCGATAGATGGGATCGTGTTCCAAGGAGAGTATGCGCACAGCATGGATGCGGGGGGGTTCGAGGTTCACTGGTCGAACGACATCAACTACCTTCGTGTCGGGCTTGTCAGTCCGGGGAGCGGGTACGTGGCCATCGGTTTCGATCCTGACTATCGGATGAAGGGAGCCAATTTCATCTTAGGAGCAGTGGACGATGGTCAGTTGATGATGCGCGATGACTACGGAAACGGACCCGTGAGTCATACGGCCGACACGCTTCTCGGAGGCACAAATGACATTCTCGAGGCAGCGGGGCAGGAGCAGGACGGCCAGACCACAGTGGAGTTCGTCATTCCACTTATCACGCGTGACGCAAACGACAAAACCCTCGTTCCGGGAGAGACGTACGACATTCTGATCGCGTACCATGAAACAAGCGACAGCTTCGCTGCAGGACACAGTCGGCGTGGATCCGGTACATTGCGGCTCGATGCTGCACCGTAGCAGCATCGGCAGGAGTTGGAAAGCCTTGGCGGATTCGGGGTACTGACTTCACCCGGTAGAATATCACGAAGGGAAGGAGGGAAGCGATGAACAGCACGTGGTTGATCGTCTTGGGGATTCTGGCTGCTGGAGCGGCGGTCTTCCTGCTGTTGCCTCAGCTGTTTCCTGAGCAGGAACCGACACTTGAGATACCGGCGGTCGTCGATGTGGCCCCGAACGATGGGGAACCGGAGCCAGTCGCAGCGATCGACGGAGAAGGGGACGAAGAGGACGCGCAGGCATCGGATGATGCTGAGACAACAGATCAGCCTCCGACGTCTGCGGAGGTGTCGCCATCCATCACCGGCTATTCGATTGACGGCGAAATCGGCGGAACGGAATACGCGCACAGCACGGAGATTGCCGGGGTCAAGGTCTACTGGACGAACGATGCAGCATACCTTCGCGTAGGACTGGTTGCGCCGGGGACCGGATATGTGTCGATTGGATTCGGACCCACGCGACGGATGGAAGGCGCGAATTTCATCCTTGGCTACGTCGAAGATGGGAAGAGCTACTTCCGCGACGACTTCGGAATCGAAGCGACAGGACACATTGCAGACACGGATCGCGGCGGAGTCGACAACATCGTGTCGTCCGCAGGAGCCGAGTGGATTGACCAGACGATCCTTGAGTTCATCATTCCGCTCGATTCGGGGGACGCGATGGATGTTCCCATGTCGCCGGGGAGGAGCTACACGATCTTGGTCGCCTACCATGATCTGCAGGATGGCTTCACGGCGCGCCACAGTCGGCGTGGGACAGGCGAGATCCAGCTCGACACGGCACCATAGGAAGGGGCACCCCCACTGAATCACGCGGAGTGTGGATTCGAGATTCACCATCAGGACGACGGCATCTTGCTGATCGATCGACGAACATGGTGGCTCGGCTACGGAATGGGGATGCTTGCTGTTATTGGCGGAGTTCTCGCAGTGATTGCGATCCTCGATGTCGCCGGCATGGCGGATTTCCGATCAGAGATGCCGGCATCCGTTCTCTTTACCGCGGCTGCAGCGTGCGGACTGGTCGCTGCGGCGATGTTGGTGACATACCGACGCTACCGTGCGCTTCCCTTGGATGACGTACGTCATGCGGTCGTGATCGACCCTCAGGCGGGATTGCTCCGCGAACGGCGAGGAGACGTCCTCGCCGAACTCGATTCAGTGCGTGTCGCTGTACGTATCGACTGGTGGACAAGAGGGTGGATGCGTTTGGTTGTCCTTGCGTGGCCCGGTGGACGGAGGATCGTCTTCAGAACCAGCCGACGAGAACGAGCCCGGGACGTCGCGGAGTCGCTCCGCGAGGCGCTGGGCGCCTGAACTCGCCCTCGGAGAGACGGAAGCGACGGCGATCTCAGCAATCGCTCGACCGCAGTGTGTCGGCGGAACAGGTGGAGTCCGATGGCTCGCTGTGCGCTGAGTCCCGCCGACGAGTCCGGCCTGCTGGGTATGCGCCGACGCACCTATGCTCTTCCCCAACAGGGCCCACGCAGATGGGGTAGCCTAACTCGGTCCACAGTCTGATTCCACCTTGCATGTCGTAAACCCTGCCGAAACCCATCTCCTTCATCAATGCGAACGCTTGGCCGGTGCGGTTTGCCGTGCGGCAGTAGATGAGATATGTTGCCTCACGATCCAGAACGTCCAGTTCATCACGAAAGGCTTCGTTGCGGAAGTCGAGGTTTGCCACTCCCGGCAGATGTCCGGTGGCTACCTCGGCCGGGGTCCGGATGTCGAGCAGAACGAAGCGTGGATCCCCGGATAGACGCTGGATCACATCCACGGCCTGCTGTGGATCGATCTCTCCGTACGGAGGGATTCCTCCGACGGGAGGATCGGAGAAGCCGACGACCGAACTGCCCGCACATGCAGTGATGAGCACCGCGCCAATGGCGATCGATCCGACGATCTGAATCAGTCTTTGCATTCCACGCATGTTCATGGCCCCTCCTGGCGGCTCAGGTAGACTGCAGAAGCGGTGTGAAGGATCTGAAGGGGAGCGGTGAATGGATCATGTGATTGCCTTCAAGCCCTCTGCGCCCGTGAAGGATCGTGGGGACATGCTAGCAGGCGTACCTTCTGACATGCGGAGGCGTTACGGCACGAACCGAACGAATGTGGAGTATGTCGGCAGCACCAGCAGCGTGTCACTGATCCGTCCGATGGGATTCTGGAAGCGTGTTGTGTCGAGAATCACTGGTTGCATTGTGACCCGTGCCTGAATGGAGGTGCCGGTCCACCCTTGCCAGTCAGCAGCCAAGTGAACCGCGGGAAGTTCGGATAGCGGGAGAATCTGCCAGCCTTCGTGCTGCCGTGTAAACGACACAAGAGGGAACGAGAGGCCCATCTCTCCCACAAGGTTTGGAAGCACAACCGGGCGCGCACAGGCGTGAGCGAAGCTTCCAACCACTGTCCGAACCAGCGTTTCTTCCGTCTCGAATCTCCACAGCATGTTGAGTCCGGCTCCGATGGTGAATGGATCCGAGACAGCTCGGTGGTACGTGAATGTTGCGCCTAGGCTAGACAGAATGGAGTCAACCACCGCGGAAAGCTCTACGCTGTTCGCGCCTCCAACGGAAACGCGAATGCCCGCTGAGATTGAGAGATCCCATGATCTCCGGCCCTCCTCTGTGTCCAGCGCGGGATTCAGATGAAACCCAATGGAGATCGATCCAAGCTCCACAGCAGTCGCAACGGGCATGGCAAGAAGCGATATCGCCGTAGCAATGAGCATGGCTTTCTTCATGATTCCCCCTTCATCTTGCCGCTTCTGCGGCGGTCAACGGATCATCTCCATTCTAGCGGGGTTCGCCGAGATTCCAATACGTCTTTGACGGAAGGTCATCCTTGGACTGCAAAACGAGAAGGCTGTTCCCTCTTGTTGTATGGATTTGGACTCGCTCGTTCTTCGCGATCGTCTTGCCGTTGACGCTGTGTGCGGACCACAGTTCCCCGTCCACCTTGACGTATCCTGTCGGACGGAGGGGGCTGATGGTCGTGGCGCTCCTGCCGATGAGATGATCAGCACCGCGGTGGACTGCGCGGTGGTACGGCTTCCGGAGACAACTGACATAGAACAGAACGGACGCCAACGTCTTCGCCAAGGGAACTCCGATCAGGGCCCACATCGGGAGATCGACAAACGATGTGATGATGACAAGAATGGCAACCAACAAAGCAAGCTCCAAAGCCTCTCGCACGGCATACGCACCGACCCCTTGAGATCTGCGCGGAGCCGCTCGGCGCCTGCCGGATTGCTGTCGCTTCCATTGTGCGATCATTTCTGAATCGTCTGGCAAGACGCATACGCGATGCAACCAGCCACGCGAGAACCAATATGGCGTCGTCCTCTCGTCCGTCCGGCAGTCGTGCTGTACGCCATCGGACACAGCAGACTACGCAAACCTCTGCTGTGCCGATGCCAACGGACTTGCAGTGTCATGTGAACTCGAAGTGGGTTCGGTGTAGATACACTGTCTGGTGTAGACCTGCTGTCAGAAGAGGGGTTGCGGTGCGTACGATGTAGTAGTCTGGTTGGAGCCAACGAAGAGGTGATCAGGATGTCGGGATGGACAAGAAGACTAGCTTGGGCCGGAGTCGTAGTTCTCATGATTGGTGGCGTCGTCGTCGCTCAACAGGCGGTGCAGTTCTCCGATGACGGGTTGGAAGGTGCAGTTCGAGATGCCGTATTCAAGTTGTCTGGAACCCTCTATGACTACGACGTATCGTGGCTGACCGTTCTCGATGCGAGTGAACGCGGCATTCGGAGCCTTGCCGGAATCGAAAACTGCAGCTCGATCCGAGACATCGACCTTAGCGGGAACGAGATCGATGACATAGCTCCGCTGAGACATCTTGCTGTGCTCGCAGAGCTTGTCCTTGATGGCAACGCCGTGAGTGATCTGTCACCACTTGCCGATCTCCCGAACCTACAGCTTCTATCGGCAGAGGGCAATCAGATTGCCAACATCGCGCCGCTCGGTAGCCTCACGTACCTTAAAGCTCTGGATCTGAACCGCAATGAGATTTCCGACCTCTCTGCGCTTCGAGCCCTCGTACAGCTCGAGGTTCTGACGATCACCTGTGTGGCAAGCTGCGATCTGACACCGCTCCAGGTTCTCACAAGGTTGCAGACGCTTCAGGTTCAGTGCGATGGCACGTTTGACCTGACGATCCTGGGAAGGATGGACGATCTCCAACATCTTGGATTGCTTGACACAGATGTTGCAGACTTCAGCCCCTTGCGTTGGCTTCCGGCATTGCGCAGTCTCTCGTTGAGCGGTATCGAGCTTGCGAGTGTTGCTCCGGTCGTGGATATCCAGCCGTTGCTTGAGCGTCTCCGGTTGGCCAACCTGGTGATCGAGAGCTTCGCTCCTCTGACGGCTCTACAGGAGCTGCGTTCTCTCGAACTGGAGAACGTGGGGTTCGATGAGCTTGGCATCCTGGTTGCGTTTCCAAGACTCGAGGAGCTGAACATCAGTGAGAATGGTCTCCAGGAGATCGGCATTCTTGCTCAGCTGACAGATCTGCGTTCCTTGAATGTCGGAGCGAACGACATCGAGAGCATCTGGGCGCTATCGAAGCTGCGCCACGTGGAATCGCTTGATCTGAGTGAGAATCCAGTCGTGGATCTTGAACCGCTGCTGTCTCTGTGGGAGCTTCGCATTCTCGACCTGAGCGGTACCGATGTGAAAGATATCGGGGTTCTCCTCGAGCTTGACAATCTCGAGTCCGTGAATCTTCGCGATACACCACTCAATCTGGGGAGTGGCTCGTCGGCATCGGTTGTGGTCGAGCGGCTCAGAGGTCGCGGCGTGCAGGTCGACACGTAGAGAAAGGAACGGGAGGCACTCCGAAGGAGGTGTGGTGAGCGGGCAAGTGGTTCTCATCCTTGTGGTTGGTGCAATTCTCATTGCAGTTGCCGCATGGTTCAGTGCAAAACGGCGCAAGGAGCTAGCGGCGTGGGCAATGGCGAAGGGCCTCGCGTTTCGGCCGGGGCGAGATGCGGGATTCGATGAGATGTACCACAACTTCGGATGCCTGCGACGAGGACACAGCCGCTCGGCGCACAACATTGTGGAGGGTGACTGGGACGGTCGGCGGGTGACGGCGTTCGACTATCGCTACGTCACAGGTTCGGGAAAGCACAGGCAGACACACCACTTCTCGGCAGTCATCGTTCGAAGCGACGTTGCACTGAAGCCGCTTCGAATCCGCGCGGAGAATGTCTTCGATCGCGTGACGGAGTTCTTCGGCGTGGACGATATCGACTTCGAGTCAGCGGAGTTCAGCCGAGCGTTTCATGTGAAAGCACCGGATAAGCGGTGGGCGTACGATCTACTTCACCAGCGGACGATCGAGTTTTTGCTCTCGAAGCCGAAGTTCTCGCTCGAATGCGACGAGAACCATGTGATCGCATGGCGAAACAGGCGATTCGACTCGGAGACGTTCGAGTCGGCGATCGCTGTTGTGGAAGGGATCCTTGATGGGATTCCAGAGTACTTGGTTCGCCAGCAGAAGGGAGAGAGGAGGCCGTAATGGTCAGCGTATACGTCATACTTGCCATTGCTGGAACTGTCCTGCTGTATGGGATGGGAACGTACAACAAGCTCGTCCGATTGCGCCAGCATGTCAGCGAGAGCTGGTCGGCGATCGATACGGAGCTGAAGCGTCGATACGACTTGATTCCGAACCTGGTGGAGACAGTCAAGGGCTATGCATCACACGAACGTGAGACGCTACAGGCGGTGATCGATGCCCGGGCTCGCGCTGTCGCATCGACCGGGTCTCCCGAAGAACAGGCCCGCGACGAGAACATGCTTGTTGGCGCACTTCGGCAGTTGTTCGCTGTCGT
>Ga0180432_10000510_pt1 | contig 63678 bp, 63 predicted proteins | sample SS_ome_10_FD_132414 | JGI IMG/M metagenome (GOLD analysis project Ga0180432, IMG submission 132414) | Hypersaline lake sediment archaeal communities from the Salton Sea, California, USA - SS_1_MS_2 metaG | ecosystem: Environmental > Aquatic > Non-marine Saline and Alkaline > Hypersaline >... | reverse complement strand
GAACAGGTCTCAGAGGAACAGGTCTCAGAGGAACAGGTCTCAGAGGAACAGGTCTCAGAGGAGCAGGTCTCAGAGGAGCAACTCCCAGAGAAACAAAGCCCAGAGGAGCAAATAACACCTCTTTTAGAATAAAGGAGTATATAAATGCCTACTTACCAATATCGATGCCTGGACTGTAAACTGCAATTTGAGCTTAAGCAGAGCTATCATGATAAACCGGTTGCTGATTGCCCTTCATGCCATGGAATTGCCCGTCGCCTTTTTTCTCCGGTCCCCATCCTTTTTAAAGGGCCGGGCTTTTACATAACTGACTCCAGGGAAGAAAAGGAAGGAAGGGCTAATTCTGAAGGGTTAAGGAAGAATGAAATAAATAGTGGAGGCAGTGAGTCATGAAATGTCCCGTCTGTGGCAAAGAAGCCAGAGCCCACATTTATTACTGCGCCAAATGTGCTGTTTACGTGCATGAAAAATGCTGGCAAAAGCACGTAGCACAGGCCCACAAAGATTAGCTTGCCCTCTATTCTTATCATTCAGTACCTATATGCTATACTTGGTTTGATTGTCCCTGTAGCTCAGCTGGATAGAGCGGCTGCCTTCTAAGCAGCGGGTCGTGGGTTCGAATCCCGCCAGGGACGCCACAAATCCCGAAGCAGAACTAGACGGGCAGTTGCCTGCAAGGAAGCTGGTTGCGGGTTCGAATCTCTCACCGCCTGGCGACAAGGTGTCTCGCATTAGTTCTTGGACTCAAATTGGCTCTTTGCAGCTTTAATCTCGTAGTTTTGGTTGAACTGAACGAAACGATGAAATGTCAAACAGGCAAGTTCAAACACTTTCTAGAAGTTTGTTATGACATCCAGATCCTTATATACTGGTGTTCTCAATATGGTATGCTTGATTACCAAAAACAGTAGACAGAAAGACATGAGCTGATGAAGAGTTTTTCTTTGAAGAAGTCCTTGCTTATGTTGGTCACATGGGCCAGGGGAATCTTCACATTTGAAGAAGGCGCCCAAGGTAGAAGGAAGCAAAAGAAAGTATTCATAGTGGCAGGGATATTTTGCGCTCTGGTAATCAGCGCTATTGTCATCGGGGTTAGTGACAATATACCGGGGATAGTACTATGCTACCTAGCAACTATCGTTCTGGTTGTGGCATTAACACACACCTGGAGGAAAACGAAGAGGTTCTTAATTCTCTTGGTGGCCTCAGTGATTGGGTTCTTTGTCTTCGCTGTTCTGCACAATGCCTTTTACGCCCTGACCATACTCACCAACCATATTGCCGCATTAAGCCATTTGATGGAAGCTCTTCATGTTGTATTCTTCATCATTGCTATTTTCCTGTGTCCGGCCACCTTTCTGGTGGGGGCTGTGGGTAGCATAGTCTGCGCCATCATAGACCGGAGGAAACGGACAATCGGATAAGTCCAGGCCGTCTTAACAGTATGGCTTTCTGTGTGCGCCTGGCTCTTGCTGCCAATTCTAATTATTACCAGCAAAAGCAAATGGTATAATAATCAGCGGGGTAAGAATGCGTCTTTTAGCTTTGGACATCGGCGGCTTGACCCAAGACATACTGCTTTTTGACACTTCTCAGGCCATGGGGAATTGCGTCAAGATGGTAATGCCCTCACCCACCATAACATTATCCAATAAGATTGTAGCAGCAACAAGGGCACAGAGGAGTCTCTTTTTCACTGGTGTAAATATGGGAGGCGGCCCTTCGAAAAGGGCACTACTTAATCATCTTAAAGCTGGACTTGCAGCTTATGCGACCGCCGAAGCAGCAGCAACCTTTAGTGACGATATCGATGAAGTGGCCAAATGGGGAGTGAGAATCATCGGAGAAGGAGAAATGTCTCAGAACAAGGACACAGAAAGGATAGAGACGAGAGACCTTGACCTTACTGCCATAGAAAAAACACTGACAGCTTTTGATGTCGACCCCCATCTTGATGGCGTAGCAGTGGCCGTGCTTGACCATGGCGCAGCACCAGCGGGGGTTAGTGATCGCATATTTCGGTTTCAACATCTAAACCAAGTAATGAAGCTCCGAAGGGAGCTAATTGCCTTTGCGTATCTCGACAATGAGATTCCATCTTATCTCACCAGAATGAAAGCTGTGGTACAGAGCGTGAAGAAGCGTATTCCCATACTGGTAATGGATACTCCTATCGCTGCTGTTCTCGGATCACTCGAGGATAAAGAAGTAACATGCCATGCGCACAAACTGGTCATCAATGTGGGCAACTTCCACACACTGGCATTCCACCTACAGCATGATTCAGTTCTAGGATTTTTAGAACACCACACACATCATCTTACAAGGGACAAAATAGAGGATTTGGTCGTCAGGCTGGTTAAAGGCAAGCTCTCCCGTGAAGAAGTCTACAATGATGGTGGACATGGCTCCCTCATACTGGAAAGTAGGAAAGATATGCCTTTCGTCTCAGTAACTGGCCCTCAGAGGGCTTTGATGTCTGGCTCAAATCTCAAGCCCTATTTTGCTGCGCCCTACGGAGACATGATGCTGACCGGGTGTTTTGGTTTGGTGCGAGCTTTTGCTAAGCGCGTGGAAACGTGGGGCACAGATATACAGACGACTCTTAATAAGAATCTTTCTTGATCACATTTACACCCGAAAGTCCTCCCAGAACCTTTCTTGTAGTGGGAACATCCCGGCGTTCTCTGCAATCTCAAGCGGGGCAAATTCCAAGGGTGGTTTTATATATCCCTACCCTTTTCAGGCCTCAGGCTTACCTGTCACCTCTTGACAGTTGGTACGTTGACATCACAGACTAGTTATGGAGCAAGATCAACCATACCAAGCCCTCCCATCAGATGTTTATCTTCATCATACTCGCCAGAGTCCGTAAATTCAATTATGGCAAGTGAAACAGGTTCCTTTGTTTTTACCGATGTGCTTGGTTCGCTGATCATTCTCTGAGCTGTAGTAGCATGATGTCTATCTATTGATTTGGTTCCAGTCGACACAAATATTTGGAGCTAGAAGCCGTACACAGGCTGCGTACAAGGCGAAGGTAGCAATATCAAGCACCAGCGATAGATGGAATGGTGAACAAACGTCCATTTTGTTACTTTATTGTGGTTTCGCTGGAGTGATATGGCTATTCCGAGTCCTTGCTCCTACCATCCTCCCCTCAGATTTTCAACACATCCGTCTGCCCGATGGGCACAACCTAGGAAGATATCACCGAGTTTCATAATACTCGATTACTTTGTTGATGGCGCTGGCTGCCCGCCGGATGGAGGGGTAGAAGGGCAAGCCGCCCTCAGAGCACATTTGCTGTAACTTGAAGACCTTCTGGTAGCCTTCAGCACAGCAGATGGAGTGAGCCACTATGGCAGCAGGCTTGCCCACCTCTTTGGCAGCGCCGATTAATGTCTCGCCCAAGGCATCCAACACGTTTAGGTCGAGCAAGGAATAAGGTCCGATCTCAACACCCAGATGCAGGATGAGCAGGTCTATTCCTGTCCAGTTGCCCACCACCCTCACGGCGTGGCCCATTTCTGGGGGAATATTAATGATATCTGACATGTCCACAGGGTTTCTGAAAATATTGCCTGCCAATCTAGTGAACTTCTTAAGTTCTCTCTTGATTTCCTCAGGGAGAGGTGGCAAAACCAGCCCAGTCCCTGAGCAGTCGTCGGCTGCTTGAACCGTGGCTCCCCCTCCAAAGCCAATGACGGCCGCCCTTCTGCCGCTGGGTGACTTAACTAACAGCAATGCCAGTGCTATGTCCACACATTCATCAATATCATAAGCCTGAATAGCTCTGGCCTGCTTAGCGAGGCTGTCCCAGACCTCCTTGGAGCCGGATAGCGAACCAGTGTGGCACATAGCGGCTGCGCCACCAACTTCGCTCTGGCCTCCTTTGAACACTATCACTGGCTTGGCCTGGGCAGCCGCCTTGAGCGCTCGGAAGAATCGCTTCCCCTCTCTTGCGCCCTCGATGTAAGCAATGATGACCTTGGTTTCTGGGTCCTGTGCAAAATATTCCATGAGGTCGGCTTCGTTGAGGTCTGCGGCGTTGCCATAGCTAATTACCTTGCTCCAGCTAATGCCCCGCTGTATTGCCGCCCGCACTAGGTGAACAGAGTTGCCCCCGCTCTGACATAGTGCACCCACAGGCCCACTTTTGGCAGAGAGTCCAGTTGCAAAAGAAAGGTGCTCAGCAGGATGGTAAATCCCCATGCAGTTTGGGCCAAGGAGCCTGACGCCACTCTGGCGAGCTGTGCGCACCAGCTCCTGTTCCAGGTTACTCCCTATATCAGCCTCGCTCTCTCCAAAACCTGCAGTGAATAAAGTCGCCAACCTAACGCCCTTAGCGTCACAATCCCTGATTATTTCTATGCTGGCCTGAGCGGGAACATGGATGAAAGCGTAGTCCAACGCGCCCGGGATATCTTTGACAGAGGTGTAGGCCTTGATTCCCAACACCTCGCCACCATGGCGGTTCACAGGGTAGAGCCTGCCCTCAAATCCACCCTCCAGCAGTATTCTTAGCATAAACGTGCCACGAAGCTCGGCAGAGGCACCAATTACCGCTATTGACCTAGGATGGAAGAGAGAATCTAGCTCGCTGTAATCCACTTCAAGTAAAAGAAACTGTAGCTTCTTATTATCTGTTTTTTTAGCTAGTGCTGTCAATTCAAACATTCAAATCACAAGAAAGCTAGCCGGAAATATTTAAGATATGGCTCGGTTATTACTGCTGTAGAGAATGTTAAACTGGGCGGAGTAGTCAGATGGTGATATCCCCAAAAAGCAGCTGCGCATTTTCCGTGGCAGCCAGTACTGCAGCCATGATTATGATAGCTTGTTAAGGCGATTCGGGCTGGAAGCCTCAAGGTAGAACGATGAGACAAAGAGCAACTGCTTTGACAAAGTCCCAACTGCTCGATCAGCTTTGCGACCTGCTGATCCCAAGGCTGGAGAAACGTCTGGCAACGTGGGTGCCTTCAAAGCACAGGGCCCTGGGTTCGAATCACTCACGGCCCCGCTACTGAAACAAAAGTGGGACGGGTTGTCAGGAATCCCGTCCCATCTTATCGGCTTTAGGAGAATGGTTGGTCCAAATGTCGGGGGTGGCTAGCGAGGAAGTCCTGACGACATTGACAACTCCCTGGTTCGACCATACAGAAGTTCAAGGCGCAAACCTGATGCAAGATATCCAAAAGGAATATCATAGGAAAGCAATAAGGGCGGTGGATTATTTTCCGGTTCGATGCCAGCTGCCATAGTATGGAAAGCTGTAGAAAGAGCCATAGAGAATGTGGGCTACGAGAATTGAGATGGTACTGCCATAAAAGAGGCGATGGATAGCATCGTTGAGGGCATTGAAGGCTCAGTTCCTCGCTAGACAGTGTTCGAGGCAAGGCCAAAGAGGGACTTGAACTGAAAGAAAGAGCTTTAGAAGACTATCGTCGCAGTCTTGAGAGGCATAATGGTTACCAGTGCTGTTCTCACCTCTTAAGTACAGATTTAATTGTAAATAAAGCTGTGATAGAATTTCAGACACAGCCCCCAAAAAAGTGCAAAGGAGGTGCTAAACGCCGCAGTTAGAGGATTTGAGTGGTCCGTTTAATCCAAATCTAAAATTTGAGGATTTCTCCAAGGGTTTTCTGCTGAAGCTGATGAAGATAATGGTCTTTATTACATTATTAGGACTCTTGGTATCATAATTATCTGGGAATAATCTTCCCGCAGTGTTGTCCAGAGGTAGCTGGAGGGCCTTCAGGGAATCCAAAGCGGTATTTAACCCGATATCCCCTAAGCTAGCCTGAAGAAGATTAAACTAAAGCCTAAGTTGCATTACGGAAGACACCGGTTGAGCCTTTTGGTTGAAATGGACAAGCTGCGGGATGGGTCTTCTTCTCTATAACAAATTAGCACAATCTAAGCGGGGGTATTGAGCCCACCACCCTAAGGATTGTGAAAGGAGGACGACTCCAAATATGACTTCAGGAGGTGACTACGCATGATTAAAACAATTGAATTGGTCAAGAAGAAGCAGGGACTCTCGCTCGATGACTTTTCTAGGTACTGGAAGGAAACGTGGGCGCCATTGTTTTTGAGAGCGGTCCCAGGAGTCAGGAAATATGTGCAGAATGTTAGCCTGAGGTTATCTGACAAGGAACCAGCATACGATGGAATTGCTGAAGTTTGGTGGGATGACTTGCAAACGTTTCAGAACTCGGGGCAGAAGCTCCAATCTGAGGCTGGTGGCGAATTGAGCAATATCCTGGATGCATTCTTAGAACTCCGGCAACTCGTCATTGTCTTTGTTGAAGAAAGGGTCATCAAATAGGATATACTTCAGAAGAAAACCCACTGTCCAAAATGATAAATATCAATTGTGGAGGTCAGTGGTAAAAGAATTGCCACGTTTTGACGGAAAAGTTGACGTTGGTTGTGTGGGGTGTGTACTATCAGTGCTGGAATGGCCAGCGATTAGCGTTCGGCAGATAGGGTTCTTGAACAGCTCGCATGGAGGAGCAAAATGAGTGAGGAATTCAAACATCTTTTTTCCCCCATCAAGATTGGAAGCATGGTTGCCCCCAATAGAATAACGGCCACTGGTCATGTCACCAATCTGGATGACCCCCGTACCAGTCTACCTACCTCAAGGCAAATCGCTTACTGGGAGGCTAGAGCCAGAGGAGGTGTTGGCATCATAGGAACGCAAGTCTATTGTGTCCACCCTTCCTTTTTGTTGGGTGGTCAAGTGCCCTTTCGGCATCCCGACTTTGTGCCTAAATTCAAGGAGGTCGTTGACATTCTTCACGGCTATGGTTCGATGGTGACTTTACAACTAGACCATATGGGTGGCGCAGGTGACCTAATGCCGGATCCTGTACCCCTTTGGTCCGCCTCATCGGTATCCAGTCCCTTGAGCTGGCAGGTGCCTCATCCAATGGAGGTTGAAGAAATAAGAGACGTTATCGATTCCTATGCTTATGCAGCCGCCATGACTCGGGAGGCTGGCCTTGATGGCGTGGAAATACACTGCGGCCACGGTTATCTGCCCCAACAATTCCTTTCTCCCCTGTATAACTTACGGGAAGATGAGTATGGGGGAAGCTTTGAGAACCGATGCAGATTCATCCTTGAGCTGATTGATGCCGTGAGGAAAGCTGTTGGCCAGGACTATACTGTTGGGTTAAGGGTGAGTGGCCACGAGTTCTGGGACGGAGGATATGACATCGACTACATGACGAAGGTAGCCAAAATCCTGGCAGCGACTGGGAAACTGGACTACTTGAATGTTAGCTTGGGCGAGACAAGAACCTATCGCGTCACGGTACCCTCCATGTATTTTCCTCCCGGGTTCGCCGTCTATCTGGCTGCCGCCGTCAAGGAGATTGTGGATTTGCCCATTTTTTGCATAGGTAGGATTAACGACCCTGTCTTAGCTGAAACGATCTTGTCTAACAACCAAGCCGATGTTGTGGGAATGACGAGAGCAACTGTCTGCGCCCCCGAGATGCCCAAAAAGGCCAGAGAGGGCAGGCTGGATGAAATCCGCCGTTGTATTGGCTGCTGTGAGTGCTTCCAGCGAGCAAGCGAAGAACGATTTTTCATGACTTGTGCCATAAATCCCACGGCAGGCCGAGAGCGGAGGTGGGGTGAGCTTAAGCCTGCGGAGGTCAAGAAAAGGGTGGTGGTGGTCGGAGGTGGACCGGCGGGGCTTGAGACAGCCAGGGTAGCAAGGGAGAGAGGCCATGAAGTTATCCTTTTGGACAAAAGCTCTGAACTCGGGGGACAGACAATCATCGCTTCCAAGTCTCCGGGCAGGGAGGAGCTGACAGAGCCTGCCCATTACTATACATACCAGATGAAGCTTTTGGGCGTTGATGTCAGACTTGAAACCGAGGCTACTCCGGAGCTGATTGAAGAGCTGGGTCCTGATGTCGTCATACTAGCTACCGGTTCTCTTCCTGCTAGGCCTAACATACCCGGAGTTGAGCAACCCAATGTGGTGGAATGCCGTGATGTTCTCTTGGACAGGGCAGAGCTTGGCCAGCGTGTGATAGTCGTTGCCGGAGAGCATCATATGCAGGGCATCAGTTGTGCCATCTTCCTGGCTAATAGGGGGAAGGAGGTGGAACTGATAAACGAAGAATTGCACCCGGGAATGAAGGCCGAGGATGGCACAGTGAGAACAGCCCTTCAAAAGTTTTATGACAGTGGTGGAAAAGTCACTCCGTCCACAGCACTACGAGCCATCGAGGGAAACACAGCGGTCATCTACAATGTCCTGACAGGAGACGAGCAGAGGATTTCCGATGTCGATTCTGTGGTGCTCTGCTATGGTGGGGTTCCCGATAACTCCCTTTATCGCAGCCTTAAAGAACGCTGGGGCAAGGAGCTTTATCAGGTAGGAGACTGCGTTTCACCGCGCCGCATTCAAGAGGCAGTCTACGACGGGGCTCGGGTGGGAAGGATGTTATGAAATGCGAAGCAGTCCTTTCTCGCAGAGGAAGCTAACCAGCTCGGCAGCAATGGTCTCCGGCTCGCCTATTAGTAATTTCTTCTCTCTCTGAGTGACTCCACCGGTCATGAGTAACCCCAGCTGCTTCGCTGCAGGGAGGCTAATATCAGGCTGAAACAGCTGCGTAGCCCTTGGCTTCGGTGGTGAGATGGACAAGACCTCTGTTTTTGAACCATGTGGACCTATTTCATCAGCGCTGAGGCCCAATGCCTTCAGGTCGTATTCCTCAATTACCTTCTTTTTGGCAGCCAACACAGAGCGCAGCTGAAGAGGTCTGGGCTTCGTAGAACCCATCTCTACTGTGAGCAAAACCGGTAGCCCGACTTCTACAATCTCCCTGGCTCCTTTATCTAGCTTGCGCTGTACTCGGAGCTTTTTCCCGTCGTCACCGGATTCTATTCCGACTACAGCCGAGACCAAGGGTATGCCCAAACTTCGCGCGATAACTGCCCCAACCTGCCCGCACTCGGTATCCAGCGCCTTCTGCCCGCAGAGAACAAGGTCACACTGAAGCTGAGCTATTACCCTAGCCAGTGCTATGGCCGTAGCATAACTATCAGCGCCGTCAAAGGATTCATCGCAGAGTATTAATCCCCTATCAGCGCCTATTGCAAGGCAATGGCGCAAAGCATCCTGTGCGGATGGTGGCCCCATCGACACCACAGTGACCTGACTTGGACCAGACTTTTCCTTGAGCCGAACAGCCTCCTCTACGGCAAACAAATCATAAGGATTCACAACCAGAGGCAAGTTCCACTTCTTGGTAGTAGTCCTGATGCGGTCTATTCCAATTGCACCCTCGGTATCAGGCACCTGCTTGATGCAAACCACTACGTTCAATCATAACCTCCGGAGGATTGTCGAAAATCGCTCAAGATCTCTTCTGCTCTATCAGCACTCCCGGAATCATTTATGGGAACACGTCTGATTTCTCTAGTGATAGCCGGCACCACTTCTCGAAGGTCCCCTACGATACCAACCTTCGCCAACTGGAATATGGGGGCATTTCGGTCAGTGTTGATGGCTACTATGGTATCTGAATTCCGCATTCCCATGATATGGTGTACCGCTCCAGATATGCCGCAGGCGATATAAAGTCTGGGAGCAACTGTCTTGCCTGACATGCCAATCAGCCTCTGCGAAGGCACCAAGCCGTCATCGACTGCCATACGAGAGGCAGCTATCGAGCCACCCAAGACCTCTGCAAGTTCTTCAATGAGCTGCACATTACCCGAACTGCCTACCCCTCGACCACAGGAAACAATGACCTCTGCTTCCTCAAGGGACACGGTCTTGGGATCCGCAGGGATGTAATCAATCACCTTGGCACAAGGCTCACTTGCATCGCAGGCAACAACAATCACTTCAGCCTTTCGAGTTCTGTCCGGCGATTTCGCTCTCATAGTCCCTGGTTTTACCGTAGCAATTTGAGACAACGAACTTGTGCTTGTAATAGTAGCCCATGCATTATCCCCGTAGACAGGCTTTGTTTGCAGTACACGGCCATCCTCACCAACATCCAAAAGAGTACAATCAGAGACCAAACTGGTTTTCAGGCCAGCAGACAGCCTGGGAGCCAAATCCTGCCCCATGGAGTCGGCGGCGAGCAAAACTATTATTGGACCTTGCTCCTCAATCAAGGACATAAGAATCTCAGCCAACGTCTCGTTGGCGTAAGGACCTTGCGGAGAGCTTTCCAGAAAATATACTTTGTCTGCCCCGTGGTGAGCGATGGGCTCTACTAGCTCCACAACACTGGCACTGGCCAGCACAGCACAAAGTTCGGCGTTGAGTTTGTTGGCAATCTCACGAGCGCCTCCCAGCAGTTCTACCGAGGCCCGCTTTAGCTCCCCTCCTGCTTGCTCCACCAGGACCCAGACCGCTCTCTTCTCTAACATAGGTCTATACTCCGATACAAGTTCGTGAGGGCAAAGCCCGAAAAACCATAGATAAAGGCTTATCCCCCATTCGCTATTTTGATCAGAACGCTCCCAGGCGCTCTTATTGTACCACAATGCCCTTGGTCAGACACGGACCGTTGAGGTGGGGTGTCAACAAGGGACACCACATTTTTCATGCTGTCAGCGGTCTTGCATAGTATCTTTGCTCATAGGCCAACGGTGGTAGGAAGCTGGGTCTTGCCTGCCGGCGCTGCCTGTTATAGAAGATCTCATTATAATCAGTAATTTCTCCTATAGACGCCAGTTTGGTCTTGTCCCCGGGATGAGAATAAGCTCCTGCTGGAGCATGCCCTAGAGACTCTCCATCGGCGCATTATCGTAACAGTTGCCCTTCCCGCTCATAGACATCTCTAGTCTTTCCGTCTCTTAGCTATTTATTATGTTACTATCTTGAGTAGCGCCTCTAGGGCCATGGGGTCCATAACGAATTCTCGCTAGTCCTATAAATTATGCCCTACCACTACTCCTCAGGCACGATCATGGGGGCCTCTCGCCAATCAGTCACACTAACTAACTTCCCGTCTCCTACCTGATATATTGCCACTTTGGTGTTGCCTCTATGGTCTTCCGGTGTATAAGTAATTCTACAAAGCCCATAAACATCGAAGTCCTGGATGCTGTCCAACGCCTCTTTTACTGCCGCACCATCCAGGTTCTCATAACCTACATTCTCTATGGCTCTCGTTATAGCTTCACATGCTATGGCTCCTACTACCCATCCGTGAAAATACTCATCCTCCCTCATCACTTCCCCATGATATTTCATCATGTTGTCCAGCATCAGCTTTATGCCTGGAACCTCTGTCTCATAAAACGATGGGAACGCCCTTGCTATAAGGTAACCTTCACTGGCAGCACCTGTCATCTCGATCACCCTTTCTCCCATTGATGATGCATGACCAGCAAATTGGATTTGGCCCAGAAGCCCTAACCTCTCAACATCTCTCAAGGCTGGCCCTGACGACGGAGCAAGGGCTTGGATGTAAACGAAATCTGCTCCACTCTCCGTTAGCCTTAGCAACTGAGTGGTAGCATCCAGGGTGACAAAGGGCACAGTCTCTGAGGGTAGGACTTCGAAGCCCAGGCTCTGAGCATATTTTGTACCTTCGTCCAGCACTTCATACGCCCATGCGGAATCCATGACTATAAAAGCGAACCTTGGGGACCTCTCCTCCTGCCAGTTTTCCATGAAGTACTCCATGACAGCAGCAGCTTGCTCGACGTTAGTTAGGGACTCGGTATAGCGCCAACCGGGTGGATAAACTACTTCCTGGGTTCCACCTCCCGCAATTGCAACAACATCGTCCTTTTCATAGTCTGGCGTAGTTAGGCCCTGAGTATCATTCGTATATATGAGTGGTATACCACGATCGACAAACCTTAGGTAGTGAGTGTACCACTGGGGAAATTGACGCATACTATCTGCCCACACTACCTCAATGTTCACCCCGGGGATGGCTTCCTGTTCATTAAAATATCTAATGTAATCCTGAAAAGCCTCCCCCGTTATTTGGACCGAGACACTGCCGGCGCCAGTGAAAGGATCTATATGTCCAACCTGCACCGTTTTCTGTTCTACAATTTGCGCAGGGCCACACGCAGCAAAGGAAAGCAGTAGCACCAATACTACCGCCGCAATCCCTAACCATTTTCCCTTTATCATTCTGCTCTCCATATTTGCACCTCCTTGTTTTCTCACTGTCTAAAAAACTCTTTTTGCTGGAGAGTAAGCACCAAATATTGATTACCGCCAGCACATTGTAACCTTTATTTTTATGAGGCTATTACCCCATTCCCACCACACATTGCCATTGCGTTGAAAACAAAAGGACTGCCAGCATCAGCTGGCAGTCCCAGGCTGTCTCTAAAACACTCACACCGTACCCATACCTCGTTTATCACCTCGAACAATTTCCGCCTGAGAAAATATCTCAGGCCATATTCTGTAGAGAACGAGTGAAGGTGATTGTATAGACCGAGTACCTTTTTTGTCAAGCGGTTGTTGCGATTGATCACGTGAGTAACATTGGGTGACATATTTTAGCAAGTTATCTTCAATTTACTGTATGTGAGCAAGATAATTAGTGATCAGTGACGACGATTTGAATCATAATCAAAAAGCCATGGCTTGCACGGCAAGTAACAGAAGCCTATAAGGATATTTGCAAAGCAAACTTGGATAATGTCACGATTACTCATAATGTTCAGTCATCAAGCCACTTCCACATTTACGTCGCTGTTTTGGTCTAGCGAATCGAAAGTCAGTTATGTTTTGTGTGAACTGGTTTCCATCTGGTAACATTCACTTATGAGATTGCGTGCTTTCGATCTCAACGACCCCATTCCTGAACTTAATGAGCCTCATGCCCTGGCCATTATCCGCCCTTGGATCGATGTCGGCAGCGTTGGAAGCTTGGTAGTCTCTCGTCTGGAGACTTATCTCGCGAGCAAGGAGCTGGCGAGGCTCGCGCGCCCAGGAGACTTCTTCGACCTGACCCGTTATCGGCCTACGCTCCACCGGAATGAGAACCAGATTCAGATTCAGATTCCCAATACCGTCGTCACTTACGGAAAACGGGAAAAACGGCACGATTTTCTTTTCCTCAGGCTCATGGAACCCCATATGCTAGCTGAAGAATACGTTGATTCCGTGCTAGAGCTACTTAAGGCATTTCGTGTCAAGAAGTACTGTCTCCTTGGTTCAATGTACGACATGTGCCCCTACACAAGGCCATTATTGGTGACCGGTGCAGCAACTACTTTAGACCTCCAAAACAAGCTGGCGGCAGCAAAGGTCGTACCTAGCGACTATCAGGGACCTACCACGATTCTCTACCTCATAGGACAAAAGGTGCTTCAGTTGGGCATGGATACTTTCAGCCTAATAGTACACATACCAAGTTATCTCACCATTGAGGAAGACTACAGAGGCGAGAGACGGCTAATGGAGATACTTTGCTCTCTTTACGATTTCACTATGACTGAAGAGGATGTGGAGAAAGCTAAGGAGCAAGAGGAGCAAGTGAGCCTCATAGCGGAAGAAATGATGTTACAGGAGCCAAGATTCAGGCTTATTCTGAAGCAACTGGAATCCAACTACGACTCCAGGGTTAAGGAAGGAAAGAAAGAGATACAGCTATCGCCTGAAGTCGAGCAATTCCTTAACAGCCTAGGTAGAAGATTTAGACAAGGCTAGTAGACTTTATGTCGTCAACGAAAACAGGAGACCCTGCTTATCCTTAATGATTGCACTTTCTAGCGTTTCGTTAAGCCCAACCCCAAATTATTCTTTAGGGTAGAATACCCTGTTATAATTGTGGGATAATAAACTTGGTAACTGGGCAATTTGAGACATTGGGAATGCTCTGAGGAGGGAAATGCGTTATAAGTGTGTTCCCTGCGGAATTGAATTCGACACAATAGAGCAGCTAGCCAGCCATAAACAACAGCACCAGGCCAGTTTACGAAGCTCCTCAGGAGTAATCTGCTTGGGCTGTGGGAAAAGCATCCCTCTGGAGCCATCTAAAGCTAGCTACAGCGGGCCACTCAGCTGCCATAACTGCCGACGGACAATGACCGTCGTCATAGAAGATGGTGAGGTAGTTATATCTCGTCTTGGTTAAGAAGGAAATGTGACTATTTGCCTATGTCCTGATTTGGGTGAAAATAGGTTTTCATGGCTTTATGGCGACGGTGCCATTTGTCGTTTAGGGTTCTTAAGTGATGATATTACCATAGGAACCGGCTGCCTCCTGAAATGAGGGAGAAATGGTGCTAAGAGAAGACTAAACGCAGAGGGAGGTGTGCTTATGTGAGAAGAAACAAAGGCGTTGAATCCCAAAAAGGTCCAGAAAATCGTGACGCGAAGTCTGTTACTCTAGATTTTTGGGGGTGAATTATATGAAAAAGAAGGAATGTTTGCTTTTTGGGGTAGTATTACTGGCATTGAGTTTGCTTGCTTATGGCTGCACAGTTGCTGAGGCTCCAGAAGCTAAGGCTCCAGAGGCTGAGGCTCCGGAGGTTGTCAGGCTCCAGCACTCACACTTCTATATGCCTGCCGATCCTACGACGGATTACTATGACCCTCAGGTGTGGTATATGGATGAAGTAGAGAAGCGCACTGAAGGACGTGTTGTCTTTGACCGCATGTGGGGTGGTTCCTTAACCGCACCAGGAGAGTCGGGTGCCCAACTGAAGGCAGGGCTGATCGATTTTACGATTATTAGCTCGTTATTCGTGCCCGGTGAAATGCCCTTGTTTGAGATAGATGGCGCATCGGTTTTCTCCCCAACAGATACCCGCATGGCAAACTTGGTCAAATGGCAATTATACGAGGAATTCCCTGAGCTTAGAGCTGAAATTGAGCAATACAACGCCGTGGGATTATTCGTTGGCGGAGCTGGGTCATATCAGATTATTGCTAACCGACCCCTAGCCACGCTTGAGGATTACAAAGGACTCAAAGTGGGAGTGGTTGGACGATTCATGCCCCGGTGGTACAGTTCAATAGGAGCCATTCCCATTACAATGCCATTTATTGAGAGATGGGGTGCTTTGCAAACAGGTATTCTTGACGCCAGTAGCCTTTTTCCGGTGTATCATCTGATGTACAATTTCCACGAGATCTGCAAGCACCACGGCATGCCAAATTTCGGTGACCAAGCCACTGGCATCACGGTAATCCGCAAAGAGATGTGGGACAAGATATCACCTCGCGACCAAGAAATCATGAGACAGGTTGGCATTGAGGCGATGGAAGAATATAGTGTGGGCTACGCGGACCAGAGTAATGCTGAGGCAATTGAAGCCCTGAAGGCTGCCGGGGTCACCTTCTATTACTACACAGACCAGCAACGTACGGAATGGGCCCAGGCCATACCTAATTTTGGCCAAGAATGGGTCGATGAGGCTCGGAACGCAGAGGAACGCAATGTTCGGATCAGGTTATGGCAACGGCGCTGGGAGCTTATTGAGGAATATGGGTATGAATGGCCAATGGACTGGTGGGATGTGAAGTGACAAAGAAACATGGTCTTATCCTAGTAATGGTTAATACGCAAATCATTTGAGGTGTTTGAAATCGAAGACGGAGGCTGTTCAGAAACCAGTTTTGAGGTTTTGCAGGTTTGAGGCTGAGTCGAAGCTAGGACCCGGCAACTGAATTAGAGGTAGAGACTTCGGAGGTAGTGGCCCTTGAAGCTTAATTTAGCTTTGAGTACAAAATTGAATTGCCCAAGATGTCAAAGGTAACATGAAAGCATAGTACAACTGTAAGCGGATGTTCTTTATCAGAGTACAGACCATTGTCAGGAATCGCATTTATAGCATCCTTGACCGGCATCCTAAAATGCCTTACCAAGCTCCATATGTCTCGGATTTGTTCAGGGCTATGGGGAAGCGATGGCTGGAACAGGCGGGCCTACTTGGCCAAGATAATCAACTCCTTAGCTCTGAAATTCAGCTTTCTGAAGTATGAAGGAAGAGATTTTCGAGAACAACGAGATGGTAAAGTAGTCTGCCATGAGTGATAAGAGGGTAAAGCTATTCAGAAGCACTCCTGGGCTGGGTGACTTCTTTTCCGTCTTGATGGCCAAGGAAACCGATGACATAAATCGGTTCCGTGATGAGAAAAGGCTATGCGCGTATGCCGGCTTGGTGTCATCCACATACGGCTCAGTTGGGAAGCTTTTTCAAGGCATCGTTACGGGGATGGATAGTAAGTGGTTGAGCTGGGCATGCATTCAGGCGATTCAATCGGCTATCATCTGTCGTGCCGACGTCTCAGCCTATTATCGGCGGCTCAAGATGAAGCAAGGCGCCAACACGGCCAAGGTGATAAGCGCTCGCAGGTTGTTAACCGTTGCCTACCGTGTCTTGAGCAAGCCACGTCTCTCTGATAGAAGGAATACAAGAATGACATGTAATTCAACCCCGGCCGCTCTCCTCACTTCCCAGTTGATGCTAACGCATCGAGTTCTCTCAAAGGTTATTGTTTAGAGGTTTTACCTCGGCGAATAGGAGGATAATCGAAAAAGAGGAAATAATGCCAACTATGGGACTGGAACGAAGAAAAGGTCAATGGAAACCTACACTACGCTTTCGTAGAAGGAGGTGTAGCAGTGCTTAACACACTAGCCAGAGTGTACAAGCGGTGGTTGGCCGTCAGTGGTTACGTATCAGGACTGATAGTGCTGGTGATGGCAGCAATTACCCTTATAGATATTATTGGTCGGGCGACCGGGTGGTATTCAATCCTGGGCATCTATGAAATGTCTCAGGCACTAATGGTCTGGGTAGTGTTTGTCGGTATAGCCTATGCCCATCATTTGGGGACCAACATTCGGTCGGAAACAATAAGCCAGCGTGTAGGGCCCAAAACACGGGATATCATATTGCTGGTCTCATTACTAATCGGACTCTTTGTCTTTAGCGGCGTTTTCTATACCAATACCGCCTTCACCTACCTCTCGGTGGTCCGCCATGAGATCATAGCTGGAATACCAAGACCCACAGCTGTGTGGCCTATCAAAATTGCCATTCCATTTGGTGTTTTTTTCCTACTTATACAATTCACTATCGACATAGTACAAATGGTAAGGCGGTGGATGCGAAGCGGTTAATGGAGGTTAACAAATGGACCCAGTCATCATTGGAGTCATAGGGTGTGTCGCTCTCGTCGTCTTGATAATTGTAGGCATCCACATCGGTTTCGCACTGGCCTGCGTCGGCTTTGTGGGTATAGTCCTCCTGCGGGGTTGGTCTGCGGCATTCGGACTGTTTCAGACCGTTCCCTATTATACGATCGCGACCTACGCTATAACTCCGCTACCGCTGTTTGTGTTTATGGCATCGTTGTGCCTTGCTGGCGGGATAAGCGGCACGCTGTTTAGGTCCATGAGAATCTGGCTGAGCAAGGTGCCCGCGCCAATGGGTGTGGCAACAGCGTTTGCTAGCGCGCTATTTGGTATGCTCACAGGGACCAGCATGGTTATTGCCGCAATGTTTACCCGATTGGCAGCCCCTGAAATGTTGAACTCTGGCTACAATCGTCAATTTGCCATCGGTCTCGTTGCTGGCACCTCGATTCTAGGGATGCTCATACCCCCCAGCTTGTTTGCCATCCTGTACGGCATTATTTCTGGCGTGTCGATCGCCCGGTTGTTCATGGCTGGCATAATACCTGGGGTAGTGACACTGATTTCCTTTTCGACATATATCGTGGTGAGGGCAAAGATGAATCCACGGCTTGCTCCCCCTGCTCACGAAACATATTCCTTTAGAGACAGACTACACTCACTGTCTGGTGTTTGGCCTATCTTGGTGGTAGCGCTATTAATGCTAGGGGGTATCTTTGCAGGGATATTCACCGTTACCGAGGGAGCATCCATAGGCGTTATTGGTACACTGATTGTTCTTGTCAGCATAAGGAGACTGACTGGTAAGACGTTTATGGCAGCAACAAGAGATACGGTGGGTATCAACTGCATGATAGGACTTCTTCTCATTGGTGTTGCAATGTTTTCCCGTTTTATAGCTATGTCAGGTGTTACCAGCGCCCTCTGCGACTTCCTTATGGGGCTTGTGTTGCCAGGGAAGGCTATTGTAGCCATCCTTCTACTAGTATATCTGATAATGGGGTGCTTTTTTGACGTCACTGCTATGATGATAATGACCGTGCCTCTACTGCTCCCGATACAGGAAGCGTTTGGCTGGGACCCGATATATGTTGGGGTCTTGGTGATTTATGCCTGCCTAGTGGGTACGCTCACTCCACCGCTAGGAATAACTTTGTTCGCTACCAGAGGGGCCGCTGACTTCGAGCTTCCCTTTGAAGAAATCGTTTTTGGAGTTCTGCCCTTCGTTTTAATTATGGTTGGCATCTTGTTTCTTCTCTTCACTATTGAGCCACTCGCCATTGGTTTGGCTGCGTTTATGTAAGAGAAGAGGAAGTAGTGATCGAGATTCTGCAGGGCTTTGCATCGGCACAAACAATCCCAGAACCAAGAAGGTGAGACAATGAAACAAAGAACAACTGCTTTGACAAGTTTCCAGGTGCTTGATCAGCTCTATGACTTGCTGATCCCAAAGCTGAAGGAACGCCTTGCCACGTATCTGCCTTCAAAGCACTAAGCCGCGGATTCGAATCCCGTCAGGTAATACAAGCTCCTCCCCAGCTAGCACGGTTTCAAAGATGAAACCCTTATTGTTCATTCCCCTGCGATTGCCTCCCACAGAACTCTATATAGCCACACTCAATATGTGCAAGCTCCTCCATCAACGCTGTATACCTGTCCGGTGATGAAGCTGGCTCTTTCCGATGCCAAGAAAGCCACCACATAGGCTACCTCTTCTGGCTCAGCGAGACGTCTAAGCGGCACGGCAGCAAGAAGGCCTTGCATGGCCTTTGGTTCTGTCTTCAACGAAGATGGTGTCCTGGTTAGACCGGGAGCAACGCAGTTAACCAGTATCCCATATGAGGCTAGTTCCCAGGAGAGTGTTTTAGAGAAGCTAGCCACAGCACCCTTGCACGCTGAGTAGACAGCTACATTTGGCGACGCCATCTTGGCAGAGTCTGAGATGACATTGATAATACGGCCCCATTTCTGCTCTATCATATAGGGAATAACCGCTTTGCAAGTACGGAGTACGCCTTTGAATGTCACCTCAATTTGAGGGTCCCACTCTGAACGGTCTATTTTGTGGAAGCGACCCCAGGTGTAAAGGTTATAGTAGGCATTATTGACCATGACATCAATCTTGCCAAAATGCTCCATGGTTCTACTGACCATTTGCGTGACCTCTTCATCTTTGGAAACATCTGTCTTTATGGCCAGCGCCTGGCCGCCCGAGTCCCTGACCTCTCCAGCCGCCTTCTCAGCGCCCTCGCCATTTATGTCGGCGATGACAACCTTAGCTCCTTCCCGCGCCACGACGTGAGCTATGGCAAGCCCGATGCCCTGAGCTGCCCCAGTTACTATGGCTATCCTGTTATCCATTTCTCCCATACTTGCTCCTTTCTATACCATTAATGATGGCTGCCAACTTCAAACCAGCCGTAAGGGACAAGACCCCCGAGGAGCCTGTGCTTGGCTCATTGCAAGGGTGCTATTCCAATGTCGAGGGGCATTATTCACCTCTTACTTTCATAGCAGAACCTAGCTTGGGCAGCCTCCCTAAGCATGGCATTGTCTGAAAAAAACAGCCATCAAACTCTTTAGCATGGTATTCTCCTTCACCAGTTTCTTCGGTCGCCTAGCTTATTCTACTCCCATTCTGCCATATTCCCTATGCCTGCAGTTATAGCTTTATTCGGTGACTCTAATTCTTCTACTGGCTTCACCACTTGTGTTGCACTGGCTGATCACAATTTCAGCCTGGCGGAGATGGTTGATGCTTTGTCCTGGGTTGCATGCTTCTCTGGCCAATGAAATAAATCTCTGATGTATGTATTTTTTGGGGCAAGACACCTAGATGGCAACACCCAGTTTCGTGACAGGAGCCCCAGGCAGAATATAGATTGTCAATCCTCCAGAATAGCAACAACACGACTCCACCCGGCACTGGCACCAGTCAATTTCACGGGAAAGCAGACCACTTTGAAACCGAAGGGGCTTGGGAGCTTATCCAGATTGGCCAACTTCTCTATATGGCAATATTCCTTATCTATACCAGCCCAGTGGGCCGGCCACAATATGCTGCTATCGCCAGTCCTGGCAAACTCCTCCTTTATCGCCCAGAACGGACGGTCCCATCCCCAAGCATCGGTCCCCATGACTCTAGCACCTCGGTCTATCAACCAAAGTGTGGACTCCCTGAGCATGCCGCAGCCAGCATCAAAGTAGTCGGGTTTGCCCCATAACTTGTCAGCCCCCGTTTGTATCATGACAATGTCCCAGGGCTTAATCGTGTAATTGATTTTCGCCAAGGCTTCTTTGAGGTCAGAAACAGTAACGCCAGAGCCACGTGGTTTATGCCTCATGTCCAGCACAACGCCGTCGTGATAGAACCAGTCTAAAGGCATCTCATCTATGGTCCGAGCTTTCTTTCCCTCGGAGCTTGGGAAATAATGCCACGGGGCATCAACATGAGTACCAGCATGAGAAATTAAGTTTACCGTATCGAAAGCCCACCCTAATCCTTGAGGTAAGTCCTGCTCAGTGCAATCGAAGAATATCTTCATTACTGCGGTACCCTGTTGGTGAGGTTCACGTGTGATTTGAAATGGTGCAGGTTCACTAGGGCTTTCTTCTGTGGGCACACTCAAGTCTATTACTCTAACCATATGCCACCTCCAAAGATTGCATTTGCAGCTACTGTATTTTACATGCTCAGGAATATGAAGTCTCTACCAAAAATTGATGGTTCATGTCAAGCGGGGAGAAATTCAACTGCTCTCAAAATCGCATTAATCCCATAAGTGTTAGTACACCAATCATAATAATTATATACCAGGGAGAAAAGTATTGCTGGTCCATAAGCTTTGGGCACGCGCGTAATTTCTATCCCCTTTTCATAGCGACACGTTGTGTTGGTGTAGGGAAAGATATATAATTTATGTGAATGGTATCCTCCAGGGATGCATGCACTCTATTCTAATTAAAAACTGATCCTGCAAGAAAGGTTTCGGGCAACCCATCTGGCAAATCTTGCTCTTCCCGTCAAGAAAGAGGATTGTGGGCAAAAACAACGTCTGCAACTCTATACAGAACTATGCCGAATACTATATGATACTGTAGCTTTGACACCATCCAAAGGACGCCTTATTAATGCCCAGGCGCAGTGACATTAAGAAGGTCATGGTTATCGGGTCTGGGCCGATTGTTATCGGCCAGGCCTGTGAATTTGACTACTCAGGCACCCAGGCCTGCAAGGCTTTGCGGTCCCTAGGTTACGAGATTGTCCTGGTCAACTCGAACCCGGCGACAATCATGACCGATCCAGGCATGGCAGACGTCACCTACATCGAGCCCCTCAACTTGGACGCAATGATTAAGATCATCGAGAAAGAGAGGCCGGACGCTATCCTTCCCAACCTCGGTGGTCAGACTGGGCTGAACCTGAGCGCCAGCCTGGCGCGCTGCGGCGCGCTCGAGAAGTATGGAGTTAAGGTCATTGGAGTCAAGCCTGAAGCTATCGAGCGCGGTGAAGACCGACTCGCCTTCAAGCAGACTATGGCAGAACTGGGCATAGAGATGCCCAAGAGCAAGACTGCCTATAGCATAGAGGAAGCCGAGGCCATAGCCGTGGAACTTGGCTACCCTGTGGTCGTCCGCCCTGCCTACACCTTGGGTGGCACTGGCGGCGGTCTGGCTTACAATATCGAGGAATTGCGCATTATCGCTGGTCGCGGCCTCGCTGCCAGTATGATTGGGCAGGTGCTCATCGAAGAGTCCGTCGAAGGCTGGGAAGAGCTGGAACTGGAGATCATCCGCGACTCCAAGAACCAGATGATAACGGTGTGCTTTATCGAGAACGTTGATGCTATGGGCATCCACACAGGCGATTCCTTCTGCACAGCACCCATGCTAACCATCGACGAGGCCCTACAAAAACGCCTCCAGGAATTCTCCTACAGGGTAGTCCAGAAAATTGGCGTCATCGGAGGTACCAACATCCAATTCGCTCACGATCCCAAGACAGGCCGCGTGGTCATAATTGAGATCAACCCCAGAACATCACGCTCCTCCGCACTGGCTTCCAAAGCCACGGGCTTTCCTATCGCTCTCATCTCGGCCAAACTGGCAGCGGGCCTGACACTGGATGAGATTCCATACTGGCGCGAGGGCACCTTGGAGAAGTACACCCCCTCGGGCGATTACGTGGTGGTCAAGTTCGCCCGCTGGGCGTTTGAAAAATTCCGCGATGCTCAGGATATGCTGGGGACACAGATGCGCGCCGTGGGCGAAGTGATGAGCATCGGCAAGACTTACAAGGAAGCCTTACAGAAAGCGATTCGCTCCCTGGAGAATGGCCGCTATGGGCTGGGCTTCGCCAGAGACTTCCATGAGAAATCTCTCGAGGAGTTGATGAACATGGTCAGGCATCCCACCAGCGAGCGGGTATTTATCATGTACGAAGCCCTCCGCAAGGGCGCTGACATCCAGGCGCTTTACAGGAGGACATACATCAAACCCTGGTTTATCAGTCAGATGAAAGAGCTCGTGGAGCTCGAAAAGCAGATTCTCAAGTACAGTGGCAGGAGGCTGAGCGATAGATTGCTCGTCCAGGCGAAGAAAGACGGCTTTGCCGACAAGTACTTAGCCATGCTGCTTGGAGTCAAGGAGGGGGAAATCCGTGAGCACCGCAAGGAACTGAGAGTGGTAGAGGCTTGGGACTATGTGCCCGTGAGTGGTGCTGAGGACGCTAAATATTACTACTCTACTTACAATGGGCCTGACCGCACCGGGGTGAGTAACCGCCCCAAGGTAATGGTCCTTGGCGGTGGGCCCAATCGCATCGGCCAGGGAATTGAGTTTGACTACTGCTGCGTACACGCAGCCTTTGCCCTTCGCGATATGGGCTACGAGACCATCATGGTCAACTGCAACCCGGAAACAGTCTCCACCGACTACGACACCTCAGACAAGCTGTACTTTGAACCTTTGACCGTGGAAGACGTTATAAGCATCTACGAGAAGGAGAAGCCCATCGGTGTCATTGTCCAGTTTGGTGGGCAGACTCCACTCAACATCGCGGCAGAGCTCGAGGAAGCTGGTGTTAACATATTGGGCACATCTGTCAATTCCATAGACATAGCCTCTGACCGGGGACGCTTCAGCCGGATGATGAAGAAATACGGAATACCTATGCCAGAATCAGGCACCGCCAGCAACCTCAATGAAGCACTGTTTGTGGCCCGGCGCATCGGCTATCCTCTTATCGTTCGGCCATCTTACGTGCTCGGCGGACGGGGCATGGAAATAGTACACGACGTAGAAGAACTGAAGCTGTACGTGGCTGCTGCCGTCGGCGTCACGCCGGACCGTCCTATCCTTATTGACCGCTACCTGGAGAACGCCATCGAGACGGAAGCTGATGCCTTAGCTGACGGTGAAAATGTCTTCATACCCGCCGTCATGGAGCACATCGAGTACGCGGGCGTCCATTCCGGTGATGCAGCCTGTGTTATTCCACCGGTAAGCATACCCCAAAGGCATATTGACACTATCGAGGAGTACACGCGGCGCATTGCCCATGAGCTTCAGGTAGTGGGGGTCATGAATATCCAATACGCCGTATGTAAAGATGTGGTATACGTACTGGAAGCTAACCCGCGCGCCTCGCGCACTGTTCCACTGGTCTCCAAGGTTTGCGCCATTCCTATGGCTAGTTTAGCCACCCAACTCATGCTGGGCAAGAGCCTCGAGCATCTCCACTTGAAGAATCAGCCCATCCCCCATTTTGGCGTGAAGGAAGCAGTTTTTCCCTTCAGCATGTTCCCTGAAGTCGACCCGTTGCTTGGGCCAGAGATGAAGTCCACCGGTGAAGTGCTGGGCATTGCAGATTCTTTTGCCCTGGCATTCTGGAAAGCCCAAGAGGCAGTAACGCCGCTTCCCACCAAGGGCACCGTGCTCATCACTGTCTCAGAACGCGACCGACCGGCTGTACAGGAGGTAGCCAGGCAATTCGCCAGCCTTGGGTTCCATATCAGGGCCACGGCAGGCACACATGCTTTTCTGAAGGGCCAGGGCATTGACTCAGACCCTATACTCAAAGAGCACGAGGGCCGTCCTAATATCACGGATGCCATCACGAACAAGGAAATTCAACTGGTGATTAACACTCCGGCAGGAAAGCTGAGCAAATGGGATGACTCTTACATCCGCAAGGCGGCTGTGAAGTACAAGGTGCCTTATATCACGACATTGGCGGCAGCCACGGCTGCTGCCAAAGGCATCGCCGCTTGGCGCCAGGGTAAATCAGACGTCAACTCCCTGCAGAAATACCACGCCAACATAAAATAACTGCGGCACCGATGCCTCCTTCTTCCAACGCGTATTCTCTGTCCATTCAGTGGAGTTGCAGATATAGAAGATTCCCGAGTTATACATGAAGTCGCTGGTTTTGAGGCTGGGACAGCCAAGTTCAGTGGCACTTTACTAGCGACTGTTTCCAGGAGGCTTAGCTAGGATTCCCTTTCGTCAACACTTCCAATATGGATGGCCCCGCCTAATACGGGCGGCGTTTTGCTGTACAAAGCATCAACGACGTGGGCAAAGCGCGAGGTTACCTGATGGCGCTTCAATTTAAAGCTCGCAGTCATTTCACCGCGTTCAATGGATAGGTCGTCCTCTAGAATTGCCCAGCGCTTCACCTGTTCCGGGTGTGCGAGTTGACTATTGATTTCCACAATAGCCTGCTTCGTCTGCTCTACCAGACCCTGCCTGGAATCATCACGTTCCACCCAGAGTAAGGCAGCGCAGAAAGGCCGGCCATCACCCAACAACATCGCCTCGCTCACATCGGGTATGGCTCTGAGCATGGCTTCAATCCTGGTCGGGTATATGTTCTTACCATAGGAGGTCACAATGAGCTCTTTTTTACGCCCCTTAAGGACAAGGCTGTTTTCATCTGTTATGTGGCCCAGGTCACATGTGGAGAGCCATCTCTCCCTAAAAGGCTGGAAGCTCTCACCAGACAGATAGCCGCGTGCAACTTGAGGACCGCGCACCATTATTTCACCATCCCCAGCGGTGCGGAGTTCAGTTTCGGGTACTGGCTCACCCACAGTTGCTACCCGGTTTGCCCCAAGCTGGTTTATCGTCACCAGCGGCGCTTCGGTAAGGCCATAGGCATTATAGATTTCAATGCCCAGTTCCTGGAATTTTCGCAGCAGTGCCTCACTCGATGGTGCTGACCCCACTACAAGCCGACGGCAGCGATTAAGACCAGTCTTCCTGAGGACACTATTACGCAGTATGCGGCGCAGAAACTTTCGCCAGGGCCCTTCAGACATTTTGAAATACCCACGGCCCAATCTGCTTTTCAGAAGCGCCTCCAGGACCTTCTCATAGAACCTGGGTACGGAAAAGAACAAGTGGGGACGTATCTCCTGCAACGCTGGCAGCAAGCCTTGGATGTCTTCCAGGAAGTAAATCTGAAAAGAGGCACGTGTGTAATAGGGCGAATAAGTAGCCAATACACCCTCGACAACATGGTTCATCGGCAGGTAAGACAAGTATGAGAACTCCTTACCCAAACCTCTCCATGAGTTCATCACGGAACAGACTGAATCCGCTATCCACCGAAGGTTCTGATGGTCAAAGCAGGCACCCTTTATCTGGCCAGTAGTTCCGGAGGTATACCTTATTGTAGCCAAGTCACCAAAACCCACCAGTGCGGTGCCTTCCACCTTATGGCCATTGCCCCCGGCCAGAAAATGCTCCCAGGAGATTAGTTCGCGGCGAGGCTCGGATTGAGTCTCCACACGGCAGAAGGATACCACAGGTATCTCAGTGGCGAGCTCGCCCAAACGCTCCAGGATATCGGGGATGCCGACGAAAAGTAGCTTAGCACTGCTGGATCTGAGTATCTGGTCAATCTCAGCCGGTGGAGATGTGCTATAGAGTGGCACGCTGATAGCACCTACTAGCCCAATGGCCACGTCAATGACGAGGTAGCGGGTGCTGTTGGAGCCCACGATGGCCACAAGGTCACCCTTTTTTATGCCCATAGCCTTTAGCGCTGCCGCCGCCCGTAGCATTTGGCTTCTTACGGCATTGGTCTCATAGGTAAGCACCCTGCCATCGGCAACGTCATGATAGACTATCGGCAGGCTCCGGCTTTGCAGGCGGGAAATTATTTGCTCATGGACTGTCCGTTCGGAGCGGTGCATGAAACCTTTGGAGACGGCGAATTCCACCACCGGAGTTAGAACCTCCTGCCAGCGGAAATCATAAGGTCCGAGTAGACGGTCAACATTGTCACGGAGGAAGCGTCTTCTCTCATTAAAGTAGGGTACGATGGCAAGCAGCGGTTCAATGATGTTCTCTAAACCATGCCTCAGTATTCCCTGGGTCTTGTAGCGGGCACGGTTAGCAGGTATAGGCATAGGGAGAAAAACAGGACGCGGCATCTTTATGTTCATGCGGCTCTGGGCGAAGTCGTGCAGAAACTGAACAAATTCACGCGCAGTGGGCAGCTTGTCCCAAGGTGCCACAAGATGAAAGTTCAAACCTTTTGCCTGCGGCAGAAAGGTAAGTCTTACGATAGCCTCGGCAACATAGTCAACGGGGACAATGTTAACTCTCGTTGATGGGTGAATGGGGATAAGAATGGGTTTCCTGCTGAAATACAGTCGGAGGGGAAAGTAAATAGTATTAAAGGTCTTTATAGCGCCTGTCTTAGAATGTCCAATAACCAGGCTGGGTCTGAAGACCGAGATAGATAGCTCATCTTTAGCTTGTTGTACGAGAGTCTCACCCTCATACTTAGAGAGCTCATACTTGCTCCAAAAACCATATTGGTCAGTAAGCGAATCCTCCGAAACAGCGCCTCGTCTCCCACCAGCCACATAGGCAGTGGAAACATAGGAGAGGCGCTCTAGCCCATGATCGCAGTGTATGGCATGAGCCAGCTTCAAGATATTGGCGGTCCCTTCCACATTTGCCCTGCGCAACTCCCCGATTGGTGCATTAAGACGTAAGTCGGCAGCAGCGTGAATTATGTGGGTAAGGTTGTGCAGAAGCTCGCCATATTCGGAGTTATCGAGACCGAGCTTTGGCTCGGAAACATCACCAACTAAGATTCTTACTCTAGTGCCGATGGCTTCAACAAGTTCCGGCCAGTCCCACCAAGCTCGAGAAAGGCGCTGATTTGCTGCGTCTTTGTCCTTAGCACGTACCAAAACCGCGATATTGTGGGCGGTCTCTCGAAGCAAGCTGAGAGCTACCTGTGTACCAAGAGAGCCGGTGGCGCCGGTGAGTAAGACTGTCCTGTCTATGTCATACCTCAATCTATAGAACTTCCCCACCGAGGATTATGTAAGCCAATTCATCCTCGGTGTTCAGCACCCTGCCTCCAGGGACTGCCCCCACAAGGTACGCGCCACCAGAATGTTTGGCATTCATTATTACACAGAGAAGGGAAGTAAACAATACGGCCGCTTGCTGTTCGTTAATCCCTGTATGCCGAGTCCTGAACAGCCTGCCTGAGTTGGCAGGTTCCAGCTTGAATTCCCATTGACGAGCGATCTCATCCCTGTTCTGTCGTCGGCAGGGGTAGTAGCAGATGGAGGTGCAGGTTGACCACGATAATCAGTTCTAGCTTTGTCCCATCCTTAGCTCATCTAAACATCTTTTGCCAGGGCCAGACTGGCATATTTCCATTATTGCTCGTTCTCCTTCGCAGTTCTTGGTGTCGGTTTGTCAATTTAGCTTTTATTTGCATCAAAAAAGGCGAGCTGCCATACGTGTCAAATCCAGCGCAAACCCTCTGATTATGTTCACGACCATGATACAATGAATAGTGGTGATTACCGCCACACTGGCAAGGGCCAAGTCATCGACAAAAGGAGGTACCATGGGGACTGCCACTTCTGTAAATAGTGAGAAGCGTGTTGTTATCACCGCCTGCGGGATGTGCATCAACGATTGTGGAATCAAGGTGCATGTTGAGAATGACAAAATAGTCAGGGTTGAGGGGCTGAAAGAGCATCCCAGTAAGGGGTCGCTGTGTGTTAAAGCTCATCAGATTCCAGACTTGGTATACCATAAAGACCGCCTTAAGTATCCTCAGAAAAAGGAAAATGGCAGGTGGAAGCGGATTTCCTGGGAAGAAGCTCTGGATACCATATCCACCAAACTGAAAGACCTGAAGGAAAAGCACGGTGCTACTTCGCTGGCTGTCATTGCTGGCGACCCTGTGTGTCTGCAGGAGAAGGTCGGCTGGGAAACTATATGGAGGTTTTGTGACGTTTACGGCTGCCCCAGCCGCTTTTATCCAGGCGACCTCTGTGGTAGCTCCAGGTTCCGGGCACATCTGATTACAGTGGGCAAGGTATTAAGAGCTGATCTGGAAAACTCCAAATGCATAATAGTGTGGGCAGCGGACCCTCAGCAATCGATGCTTTACTATGCCAACCGCATTAACGAGGCTCTAAAGAAGGGTGCCAAGCTTATCGTCATTGACCCCAGGCGCACAGGCTTTGCCAAAAAGGCCGACATCTTTGTTCAGCCAAGACCTGGGACCGATGGTGCTCTGGTGCTGGCACTTATGAACGTCATCATCTCCGGGTGTCTCTATGACAAGGAATTCGTTGAGCAATGGACTGTTGGCTTCGATAAACTGGAGAAGCATGTCCAGAAATACACACCGGAGTGGGCTGAGAAGATAACCGGGGTGGCAGCCGAAGATATCAAGAAGATCGCTCGAATGTATGCTACCACCAAGCCGGCTTCGCTGGATGGGGGTATGAAGCTTCAACAATGCGCCTCGGGCTTCCACAATAGCCGTTCTCTAGTGATACTGGAGGCACTTACGGGGAATATAGATGTGCCTGGAGGAAGCGTAAGGTTTTCCTTCAATGTGCGGCTGAGACCGTCCAGGCTTTACGATAAGTTCGGTGATATGAAGCTGACCGGGGCGAAAGAGTACCCGCTATTGCATGAAGTTGGCGGCAGATTGCTTGGCGAGGGTGTCATGACCAACTGGGGAGACCTGGTTCTGAAAGGCGAGCCATACCAAGTTAAGATGATGTTCATAATAGGTGCTAATCCTGTCATCACCTGGCCTAACACCCCAAAGGTGAAAGAGGCTCTGGACAAGCTCGATTTCCTGGTGGTGATGGATCTCTTCATGACAGCCACGGCTGAGATGGCTGATATTGTTCTTCCGGCTTGCACCTTCCTGGAAAAATACAGTCTCCCCGATGTCTCACAGGCAGCGATGTTACGACGGCCAGTGATACAGCCACTTTATGAATCGTGGTCTGAATGCAGGTTCTGGCGCGAACTGGCACAAAAGATGGGCTATGAAGAATACTTCCCTTGGAAGAGTGATGAAGAGGTCCTGGACTACTATCTGGAGCCTTCGGGGGTAACAGTCAAACAGTTGAGGGATGAGCATCCTACAGGGATATTTCCGGTAACCAAACAGTATCACGAGTACAAGAAAAAGGGTTTTCGTACGCCGTCGGGCAAAGTCGAGCTTTATTGCAAAGAGCTAGAAACCCTGGGCTATGACCCGCTGCCAGTCTATCTGGAGCCCGCCGAGAGTCCTGTGAGTACTCCTGAGCTGGCTGCCGAATATCCTTTAGTTCTGATTACAGGAGTGAGACAGACTGAGTTCTGGCACTCACAGCACCGCAATTTACCCAAGGTGCATCGCAAGAAGCCAGAGCCACTGGCTGATATTCATACCGAAACTGCCGCAAAATATGGCATTAACGATGGCGATATGATGATTGTGGAAACCAAGACGGGTAGCATAGAAATTAAGGCCAAAGTTACGACAGATATCATGCCCAATGTGATTAATGTTCCCCATGCCTGGCCTCAGGCTTCCGGGAATTTGCTTGTTGATGACAAACCTGTCGACCCCGTATTGGGCTATCCGGCATTCACCGGGTTGTTATGCAGGATAAGAAAGAAGGCATAGCTGGACAGGATCTTACAGGATGGTAAGCAATCTTGGCACTGAACTGCCTGATCAGCTTTGCGAATTGCTAGTCCCTAGTCTGGAGGAACGCTTGCCAAGCCGAGGGTGTGATTCGCGGTTATCTGCCCCGCCAGGGACAAAGACTATTTTAAGATGGGCGAAGTGGACATCCCACTTTGGCGTGATTCCAGCGATATCTTGCTTGAGGAAGGATCATGTCTCTAACAAGACTCATAAAGGATGTATTGAAGAGACCTGAAGCAATCCCAACCCCTGGTGCCATAGTCTACAATGCGACAGTGGCAAGAGTTCTTCGAAAGCCTGAAACAAAGATAGCTAGTGACATAGTCGAAAGGATGGGAAGCGGGACTATTCTCGATTTAGGTTCGGGAACAGGCTACTTGTCAATAGAGATTGCAAAGATGGCGCCCTGCCTACGGGTTTATGGCGTTGACCTCAGTAGGCAAATGGTCAAGATTGCAAGACACCATGCAAAAGCTATCGAAAATGCTCAATTTGTGTTTGGCAACGCTGCTAAGCTCCCTTTCAAGGATGATTCAATAGACCTTGCGATTAGTACGGGCGCTTCCCACCATTGGAAGACTCCTAGCAGGGTGTTTGATGAATGCTATCGTGTTCTAAAAACTGGCGGGGAGGCCTGGATATATGATGGTTGTCCTGAGGTTTTCAAAGACCAAGCTGATAGGAGAAGGGCGAGGAGAGAATATGGGTTCTTGGTTTATCGGCTTGGGCCTAGGATCGCCGAACTACATGGTTTCTCCATTGAGGAGTACCAGACTGAAATTATGGGTATTCTAGACCAAACAAAATTTAGAGACAGCTATGAGATGGCGCTAATAGACATTTGGATGAAGATTACACTTAAGAAACAATAGTGAATAGGCTTGCTGCTTCACGACTTCTTGGTTGCTCGTCCTGTTCAACTGGGCAACCACATGCCATATGTGCAGTTCGAGTAACAAAAACCTGAATTGTCTAGTCGGCAATAAGAATGGTGGGTATCTGTGCACAGACACCCATCATTTTCGCTAACTTCAACATCTACGAACTTACGCTAGCCCGGCTTGTAGCCACCCCCGTCTTCTACTTTGACAACATTCTTTAAGTTTTATCGCCAACATGTATTCTGCCCCAAATAGCAATAGCCCGCGCTAAAGACTCGATATCAGCACATTCGGGTGTTTCCTTGCCAAAGCAAATCTTGGTGTAATTGCTAAGCAGAAGCACACCAATACCTTCAATAGCCGAGCGTACCGCCCCCATTTGGGTAATAATGCTCTCACACTCACGACCTTCCTCAATCATCCTCTCAATGCCACGCACTTGTCCCTCAACTCTTTTTAGCCGTTTCAGCAAAATCTCTTTTGATACCGCTTCGTCAGTCATGATATCCTTGCAATACCATACCTCTCTAGGGTATAATCGGCGTTGTGTTGAATACCCCACTCCCCATTTTATCATATCTGACTACCATACCACACAAATTGAACAATGCAAGGAGGCAGTATGGATGAATTTGCGCCCAAGATAGTGGCATTCTTTTGTAACTGGTGCTCTTATGCTGGTGCTGACCTTGCTGGAGTCAGCAGGCTCAAATGCCCTCCGAATATCCGAATAATAAAGGTGATGTGCTCCGGCGGGGTTAGCGACCGCTTCATACTAAAGGCCTTTGCCCTTGGGGCTGATGGTGTTCTGGTTTGTGGCTGTCACCCTGGGGATTGCCATTATACCAAAGGTAATCTGAACACTAGGAGGAGAGTCGCCGGTTTGAAACCTTTCCTTAGTGTTATGGGCATCGACAACGATAGGCTCAAGCTGGAATGGATTGGAGCATCTGAGTCGACAAAGGTGGTTGAGACAGTTAGTAGCTTTACCCAAACTGTAAAGAATCTCGGTCCCAGTCCGCTCAACAGGAGGCAGAATGAGCATTGAATATGTATCTACCATATGTCCCTATTGTAGTTGTGGGTGTGGTATTGACCTAGTGGTCAAAGACGGCAAGATAATCGGACAGGAGCCGTGGAAAGAGCACCCAGTAAACCAGGGGGCTAATTGTCCTAAAGGCAAGAATGCTTACGAATTCCTCTACAGCGCAGACAGGCTGGAAATGCCTCTAGTGAGAAAGAATGGCACGCTTAAGGAGACATCCTGGGACGAAGCTCTTGACTTAATATCCTCCAAGCTGAAGGAAGCCAGTCCAGAGGATTTCGGCTTCATCGCCTCGTGTCGGAATAGCAATGAGGATGCTTATGTGATGCAGAAGTTTGCCCGAGTTGTAATGGGCACCAATAATGTGGAGTATTGCGGCAGGCTGTGCCATTCTCCAGCAGCGGCGGCTCTAATTCCTGCCATGGGCTCAGGTGCAATGCAGACATCCCAGCCTGAAATTGAGCTTGCTGATTGCATCTTCCTCGCCGGCGTTAATATTCAAGAGACATTCCCTTTGATAGCACGAAGGGTACTCCGAGCCAAAGGCAAGGGAGCTAAGGTCATCTATACTGACCCCAGGAAAACGGCTACGGCAAGGCATCTGGCTGATATCCACCTGCAATTAAGGTCAGGCACAGATGCTGCCCTGATAAATGCAATGATGAGCATTATCCTCGCCGAGGGACTGGAGGATAAAGAGTTCATTGCGTCAAGGACAGCCGGGATTGATGAATTGCGCAGTTTCCTCTCCAAGGTAGACCTGAAACAGGCAGAGGAAATAACCGGGGTGCCACTGGAAAAGATTAAAGAGGCGGCGATTACCTATGCTACGGCAGAAAGGGGATGCATTCTCTATGACCAGGGTATGTCCCAGCATTATGTTGGCACCGACAATGTTAGGAATCACGCCAATCTAGCCCTCTTATGTGGGCATGCTGGCAAGCCTGGGAGTGGCGTAAACTCAATGAGAGGGCAGATAAATGGTGAGGGGAGTGGTGATATGGGCTGCCTATGTGTCTTCTACCCCGGATTTAAACGTGTCGGCGAGGAGACGACCAAATTCTTCGAAGAGGCGTGGGGAGTGAATAACCTGCCTACCAAGCCTGGCCTTACCTATATAGATATGCTGTATAAGTGCCCTTACCTCTATATTGTGGGGGGAGACCCGACGATGGCAGTGCCCGATGTTAATAATGTGAAGAAAGCTTTAGAAAAGGCTAGTTTCGTAGTGGTTCAGGATATATTTCCCACTGAGATAGCCAAGCTTGCGCATGTAGTATTGCCAGCAGCGACCTGGGTGGAGAGGCAGGCTACTCATACCTGGATAGACAGAAGAGTGCAAAAAGTAAACAAGGTTGTTGATCCACCTGGCGAGGCCAAGCCTGACTGGTGGATTATATGCAGTCTTGCGAAGAAAATGGGCTACAAGGATAAATTTGATTTTTCTTCAAGCGAAGAGATATTCGAGGAGATAAGAAACTGTGTTCCTCAATATAAAGGTATAACCTACCAACGGCTGGGCAAGACGATAGGAGGAATTCACTGGCCTTGCCCTTCAGAAGACCACCCCGGCACCCCCACCATGTTTTTGCAGAAGTTCAACACCCCCGATGGTCTGGGGCATTTTCAGGCTGTGGAGTTCAAGCCTCCAGCAGAACTACCTGATGACGAATATCCCTATGTTCTGACCACAGGGAGAAGTATTTTCCATTATCATACGGGAAGCATGACACGCAGGACGCCCAAACTGAATGATGAGATCCGCCGCGGTTTTGTTGAGGTCAACCCCGAGGATGCCACCAAGACAGGGATAAAAGACAAGGATATGGTTAATCTAGAGACAAGGCGAGGCAGAATTGCAGTCGAAGCTAGACTCACCGATAATGTGCCGCCAGGACTACTATTTCTCCCTTTCCACTTTGCTGAATCCCGCGCCAACGTGCTGACAATACCAGCCTTAGACCCCAGTGCTAAATGCGCTGAAACCAAGGTCTGTGCTGTCAGAATGAAGGCGAAGCGATAAACCAAAATGGGGCGTCACATTTAGAGTTCTGAAAAGTCCAAGGCCGAAGAGAATTGGACAGCAATCATCAAGGGAGGTAAAGCAATGAAGGGAGACATGTATCTTGTAAGGTCTTCTGATGACGAAATCTTAAAGAGAGCCGAATGTGGGGGTGCGGTTACTTCGCTTCTAAAGTTTGCGCTTGAGAGCAAAATGGTGGATGCCGTGCTGGCGGTAAAGGCCAGGGACGGCAATAGATATGATGGCATCCCTGTGTTGATAGCCGACCCGGAGGCCGTGGTAGAGACAGCGGGGTCGCTGCATTGCGTTTCCCCTAATATTACCCGATTTCTCAAGGAATACCTGAATGGCGCCTTCGACATGAAAATAGCTGTAGTCTGCAAGCCCTGCGATGCCAGAGCGATTATCGAGTTGGTTAAAAGGACCCAGATCAAAATGGAGAACCTGATTCTTGTTGGTCTTAACTGCACCGGCACACTGCCATCAGCAGGGGCAAAGCAGATGTTCCGTGAAATATTCGAGGTGGATCCCGCTGAAGTCGTGGGGGAAGACATAGAAGGGGGCAAGTTAAGCATCAGGTTAAAGGACGGGACTGAAAAGGAGAAGGACCTGGATGAGCTCGAGCAGAAGGGATATGGAAGAAGGGAGAACTGCCGCAGATGCGACATAAATATACCCATCATGGCCGATATAGCCTGTGGCAAGTGGGGAACAGATGGCAAAGCAACTTTCATCGAGGTCTGTTCTGAAAAGGGGGCCGATTTCATCGATAAAGCCATTGAAGCTGGATATATCAAGGTGGAAAATCCCGATAGCGAGGCGATAGAATCTCGAAAGGAAAAGAATGAGCAGGAAGTCGAGCGGGCTAAAAAATGGCAAGAGAAAGATTTTGCCAGCTTAAGGGAAATGAGCACCGAGGAGAAATTCAGCTATTGGTTCGAGCAGTTCAGCCGCTGTATCAAGTGCTATGGTTGCAGGGATGCTTGTCCTATATGCTACTGTAAAGACTGCATTCTTGAGGCAGACAGGGGAACTATAATTCCTGGAGAAATTCCACCTGATATTATGTTTCCTATGATAAGGACTGTCCATGTGATGGATTCCTGCGTAAATTGTGGCCAGTGTCAAGACGCCTGTTCTATGGAGTTGCCCCTCGCCCGGCTCATCTTTATGCTCAATAGGGAGCTGGCCGAAATCTTTAAAAACGAACCGGGAATGGATGTAAATGCTCCTATCCCCTTGAAGTCGATTACAGATGAGGAATTAGCCATGGCTGGTGTTGAACTCCAGTTTTAAGCGAAATGGGCCAGGAGAAGACTAAGCCGGAGAAAAGCGCCATTAAGATAGTGGATGGCTATATCACGGTAGAAATTGTTCGCCGGAAGAAACAGCCACGGGACAAGGGCAAAATAAGTAATTTCTTAAGGATCTTGAAAGAGAAGAGAAAGCAAAATGATAGTATGGAACGAAGGGCTGCTGCCGATTATGGGGAGGAAGCTGAGTAGAATGGTGTGAGGTCACTGTTGCCTTCTTTGCTAACTCATCTAATGACCTAGATTGTTGCTCGTCTACGCCTGCCTTGAGTGCACAAACTTGCCTATTGTGTAATGTGTCTATCAAGACTGGCCTAACTAAACGCAAGAACTACCTTGGGAATCGTGCCCAGAGTTCTATTTATTGGATACCACGGCCTACCAAAGCTATCACAGGAAGTCCTCACTGGAATCTTGGAAGGAATCGGGGGATCAAGACACAGCACTCTTTTGCAGGGTTATTCGGTGATCCAAGATGCCGTGAAATGAAGGCAGTGGGTCCCCATCCGTATTTTGAACCGGCCTGGTGCTTGAATTCGCCTGCGCATGTTGTTATTATCAAGCAGCTTTGATTTTCGAGTTCAGTTACTGTTTGTATTGCTTAATAGGAGGGTTGTGATGAAAAGAAAGAGAATCATTGTGGCCACTCTCTCTGGAGTACTGTTTGGTTTTGTCTGTTTCGGTCTGGCTTGGAGTAGTTCAGGAACACTCGCGTGGCCAGTCGCTGTACAACTGATAGTAAGTCGAACCCTTATCGGTTTTGCAATTGGTATCAGTAGTATTACTCTCCGACATTGGGCAATTCATGGGATAGTAATGGGGTTGATTTTTAGCCTCCCATTGGCTTTCAGCGGCCTGATGGCTCCAGAAAGTCCCGAGTTTAGCCAGGCAACAATGTTTCTGTGGACGGTGATACTTGGCATAATTTATGGGTTGCTCATTGAAGTCATCACTTCAGTGGCTTTTAAAGCGAAGTCTCAGGCTTGAATCGTCTCTGCATAGCACTCAGTATATACAGCAAATATTCTTCAGAGAATGATGCTCAGCTTGGACCAGTCTATTTCAACAGTTTCGTTTCGTGTTTTCCCCTTCTTCAGTTTTTGACGTGGAAAACAGTTTAGTTACAGTAAAGTCCCGAAATACGCTAATGCGGTAACGAGGACTCGAAAGGATAACTTGGCAAGTGTGAGGTTGCCCTTACCCTAGTTTCTCATGCTAAATTTCGGCATGAGAAAGTTGTCGTGGTACAATAGCCTTGGAAATCCCTATGCTTAGCTACATCTTAGGATGGTGGCAATATACTGTAAGGGAGAAGTGTGGCGAGAAGGAGGCTATCGAATACGAAGGGGAGGAAGAGCATTCCGCACTGGCAAGTGAGGGCCATGAAGGCGTTGGATATCCAGGGAAATGATGTGGCTGCCTGCATCAAAAGCCTGCGGATGGCCCCACAGTTGTGTTTCGGTATATTCGACTTTTCAATCCTGATATGGAAGTAGTAGCATTGAAGCTACCCCTTAGAAAGAGCAAGGATGAAATTTGCTGCAAGTTTCAATTCAGGCTGGAACCGAAGACGCTAAACAAGCTGACAAGGAACTAAAGGAGGTTAAGATGGCTGAGTTGAAAGATTACAGTGGGGAATTCAGGCCGAACGTAAAGTACCAGGATTTCTCCAAGGAGGCGTTGGCGAGATTGCTTGTTCAATATGCCAGATTGGGCCTAGCGTTGGACGGCTGGTGGCAGAACACTGTCAGGGAGAAATATGGGCAGGATGAGGCCATTGAATTGGAGTTGGCTACTTGGGATAGGGGAATTCCCTATGAGCAACAAAGGGTGATGAAGGCGCTCAACATTCAGGGAAAGGATGTGGCTGCCTGTTTCAAAGAGCTTCAGATGGACCCTCAGTTATGTATGGATATATTTGACATCACCTGGGACCTCAAGAACAACAACCACGGCATTTTTACCATTAATCGTTGTCCGGCGGTCGAGCACTTTGAAAAGCAGGCGAACACAAAAACCATGTTAGCCATGTGTGACCTCGATTTTAGGGCCTTTGAGAAGATTGCCCGGTTCTTTAATCCCCACATTAAAGTCACCGCGCTGAAGCTGCCGCCTAGAAAGAGCACGGATGATATCGCTTGCCAGTGGGAGTTTAAGCTCGAGCCGTAGATGTAAACACGCAAATAAACAACTAAAGGAGGTGAAAATGGCTGATCTAGTTGATTACAGTGGAGCTTTCAACCCCAAATTGAAGTTCGAGGACCTATCCAGGGAGGCAATGGTGAAGCTCATCGGGGAGTATCAGAGGGCCTATCTGACCATCCTCGGTGAGTGGCAGAGGGTGATACGGGAGAGGTATGGCGAAGTGGCGGCGATAGAGTGCGATAACTCCCAATGGATGGTGAGTGGCCCGTTGGTCGCGAGCTACATTTGTAAGGCGCTGAACATCAAAGGAGGAAATGTGGAATCCTTCTTCAAGCAGATGCAGATGGACCTCGGGTTTCCGATGAGGCTATTTGACATAGAATGGGAACTGGTTAACCCAAACCTGGGCTATGTCACTGTGAAGAAGTGCAGCGCACTGAACTATCAGGAGATGCAGGGCATAGGGTATGAGATCCCCATGTGTCACGTAGAAGAACCACCGACTATGATCAATACAGCTTTCTACCATAACCCCAACCTGATATGGAAACCTGTCAAGCTGCCCCCACGGAAAAACAAAGAGGAGATAGCGTGTAAGTGGGAGGCCAGGATAGTCAAACCGGAGGAAAACCCATTCCCTCACTGGCAAGCAAACAAAAGAACGCTGCGAAATCTTCCCAAAGCCCCCGAAGAAGCCGGCAAGCCGTGGTCGGAGGAACAAATACGCGTGGTGTGGGACTATCTCAGTGAAGGTACCAGAGATGTGATGCGGGTAATAGCCAGGAAACCGGAGAGCTGCCTGAAGGATGATATCGTTCGAGAGCTGGGAATAAGTGCGGAGGAGATGTCCTTCCGTTTGGGCTTTGTATATCTGGCGATCTTCGAGAGCCCCTGGCAGCAGAAGTGGGCGCCTATACGCCTTCAGAAGAACCCCTGGTCATATGAGATGGACAAGGAGTGGGCACAGGCAATTAACAAGCTGTCGGTGTGAGGGGGTAGGGTGTTCGGTCTCTATAACCACGCTGGCTAAGGGGAAGCGCCATTCTTAAAACAACAAAAGCCTAAGAAGAATGAGATGAGCAAGTTGGGGAGTGCCAACCTCAGGTTGGCACTCGTATCAGACTGGCCAAATTCACTCTGAAGGAGAAAGGTTACTGCGCCACTTGTTCTCTGTCCTAGGGCTAGATATGGGGGCAGCGCAGCTAAGCCATGAAAAAGTCGGGGTGAAATCGTATGCAGCTTTGGCTTCAAGCTTGAGCCAAAGACTCAACTGCCATAGGGGAGTAGGATAACTAAGGTAATCCTAGCGTAATATGACTCAGGGAGAGTAGTCAAACTATCAATGCGTATAGTGCATATGCCACCCCTTAGACGCTAACGGGAGTAATGCGATTGAAGGAGACCAGCAGGGTCGGACATTTTGGATATACGGGCAACATACTAAAGATAGATTTGTCCTCAGGGTATGTAACTCGTGTCCCCATGAAGGATTATGCTGACAGGTTTGTCGGTGGCATAGGTATAGCAGCCAAGGTCTACTGGGATGAGCTTTCTCCCGATGTCAGGGCTTTTGAGCCCGAAAACTGCCTTATATTTGCCACCGGCCCCCTGGCTGGAATCAGGGGGGTGGCCGGAGCGAGGTGGGAAATTTGTGGGAAGTCACCAGCTACTGACCCAGGGCGATTTGGTTGTGGCAACCTCGGGGGAAGGTGGGGTGCCCGTCTCAAATTCGCTGGCTATGATGGTCTCATCATCCGGGGCCAATCGCAGAAGCCAACATACATTGTTATACGGGATGGTGACGTTGCAATGAAAGACGCCTCCCAGCTTTGGGGCAAAGGTGCTATCGAAGCCCGAGAAATTCTGAAGGATGAGATGGGAAGCTCCATGAGCGTGGCGGCTATTGGGCCGGCCGGGGAGAACGGAATTACATTTGCCAATATCCTGGCCGATAATGACGCCAGCGCTTCATGTGGCCTGGGAGCGGTTATGGGTTCCAAGAGGTTGAAGGCCATTGCGGTGGGAGGCTCGGGGAAGATAGCGGCGGCTGACCCAGAGAGGTTCAAACAACTGACCAAGCACATAGGTGAACTGAAGAGAGGATTTACTTCGTCTGAGGAAATCGGGCTCGTCCCAGGCCCGAAGATGAGAAAGGATTACTGCTACGGCTGTCCCGGTGGCTGTTTCAGAGCCGTCTTTGAAGCGACTGACGGCAGAAAGGGCAAGTTCATGTGCCACTCTGGACTTTTCTACAAGGAATTGGCACGAAGATATTATGGAGAATGGAATGAGGTGCCCTTCTACGCTAATAAGCTCTGCGACGAGTATGGACTGGATACCTATGCTCTTCAGCCAATATTGATTTGGCTCTCCCAATGCTGTAAAGAAGGCGTCATTAGCGAGGGAGATATCGGAATTCGCCTATCTCAATTGGGCAGTATTGAGTTTATAGAAGCCCTGGTCCGAAAAATATCGCTGCGGGACGGTTTTGGAGATGTTCTGGCTCAAGGGATATCCCGTGCGGCTGACCTGGTTGGTGAAGGAGCTGCAGAGTTGCTTCCCGGCTATCTCATGAAAGATCGGATACTACCACATGACCCCAGGGTATATATCACAACGGCGCTTCTATATGCTACGGAGCCAAGACCGAGCCCCAGCCAGTTTACGGAAGTAATGGATCCTGTGATACGTTGGTTGAACTGGGTAAGGAAAGATGAGCACTCTTATCTTTCAAGTGAGGTGCTTCGAGTTATCGCCAAGAGGTTCTTCGGCAGCGAACGGGCCGTGGATTTCTCCACATACCTCGGGAAGCCTTTGGCAGCCAAGAAAATCCAGGATCGCGAGTATATGAAGGATAGCCTCATCCTTTGCAGCTTTGCCTGGCCCATCGTGACCGCCCGAAATTCTGAGAACTATATAGGCGACCCTACCTTGGAAAGCAAACTCTTATCTGCCGTGACGGGGAAAGAGACAGATGAGGAAGAACTCTATGTAGCTGGCGAGAGGATTTTCAATCTTCAAAGGGCGATACTGGTCAGGGAAGGTCATAGTGGCAGAGAAAAGGATATACTACCAGAATATCTCCACACCAGACCCATAAAGAGACTTATCGCCCCCTATAATCCAGACTGCCTGGTGCCTGGTAGAGGGGGAGAGGTGATATCCAGAAGTGGAGCGGTGGTGGATAGGGAAGAATTTGAGAGAATGAAGGATGAATACTATCGGCTTAGAGGGTGGGATGTTACCAGCGGACTTCAGACCAAAAAGAAGTTGGGCGAGCTTGGCCTCAAAGATATTACTGTTGATCTGGAACAACGGGGGCTTGCAGTCTAGGGGTGTTGTCCCGCCTGGCCCTGCTTGCTTAAGGTTAAATATGGGGTTACGAACCGAGAAGAGATATGTTTGGATAAAGCCGGAGACAAATAAATTCTGAAACAGGAAAGGGGGATGCTATGGAAACACAGGGGCTTGACCGAGTTGTGATGGTAGTGAAAGACCTGGACAAGGCCGCAAAGCAATACTCAGAAGTCCTGGGGGTCACCTTCTGGGATGCGGGCCCTCAGGAGGAACAGGGGGTGAGGGCCATGGTAAGCTGGGATGGGCAGATTGAGTTAATCTCGCCGGTTAGCGCCCAGAGTGCAGCAGCCAAGTTCTTGGATAGAAAGGGAGAGGGTGTGATTGGAGTCGCCTGGAAGGTGAAAGATATCGCTGAGGCAAGCGACCAGGCGGCTAAGAAGGGCTTTCGGATCGTGGATAGATTCGATTTTCCTGCTGCGCCGGGGTTCAAACTGTTCAAGGAAGTCCTGCTCCATCCCAAGGACACCAATGAAGTCACTGTCATACTGGTTCAGAGTGAACGGGAGTAAGATGGTCAAACTGTGGTAACATTATGGTAAGCACTCAGAATGTACCCCCTTCTCTTAAACTGCTATACCAGTGCCGAATTCTGTGAACTGGAGTCAAAGCAATGCCTCAAAATGATGGATATGCTGGGAAGGTCCTCTGTGTGGACCTCTCTACCGGCGCAGTCACCAATCTCAGCACAAGTGACTATAGCACCAGGTTTCTAGGAGGCCGGGGTATAGCAGCCAAGATTTACTGGGATGAAGTGTCCCCCCAGGTAGGTCCATTTGACCCTGGCAATTGCCTTTTGTTGTTTACTGGCCCTCTGGCAGGATTCCCTGCTCTGGCTGGCTCTCGCTGGACGGTCTGCGGTAAGTCGCCGACCACGGAGCCTGAAGGATTCTCCTACTGCAACCTGGGCGGACACTGGGGAGCACATCTCAAATTTGCCGGCTACGATGGCATCGTCATTAAGGGTAAGTCGGATAAACCCGTGTACCTCTCAATTCAGGATGAAACCGTCCAGATAAGGGATGCAGGTTACCTCTGGGGTAAGGGTGCTGCCCAGACCAGAGAAGCGCTCAAGGCCGAATTAGGGAAATCAGCGAAAGTGGTTGCCATCGGTCCTGCTGGTGAACGTCTTGTTCCTCTGGCTATACTGTTGGCCGACAACGATGCCAGCGGCTCTTGTGGCTTTGGAGCGGTGATGGGTTCCAAGAATCTCAAGGCGATAGTGGTGGCTGGCAGAGGCTCTGTGAGAGCTGCCAACCCTGATCGGCTTGGGGAGCTAACTCGCCATATCCGCCAGGTGAGGAAAGGATATCCCAGGGTAATCTTCCCCCAAAGGCCACCACCCAAGATGAAATGGGACTTCTGCTACGGCTGCATCTGGGGCTGTGGCAGGGCAAACTTCGAGACAGAGGACGGTGCCAAAGGAAAATTACTATGTGGCTCGGGCGTTTTCTACGAAGGGAGGGCTCGCAAATACTACGGGGAATACAATAGCGATGTATCCTTCCGTGCCACCCGACTCTGTGACAACTATGGACTGGACACAGAGGCCGTGGACTGCCTGATGCTGTGGCTGTCCCGCTGCTACAGGGCTGGTATCCTCAATGATGATAATACAGGTATACCGTTATCCAAGATGGGCAGCCTTGAATATATCGAGAGCCTGGTGAGTAAGATAGCTCTGAGGGAAGGCTTTGGAGATGTGCTGGCTCAGGGAACGGTAAGGGCAGCCCAGATGGTGGGACGGGGGAGCGAGGAACTCATTGGAGACATTATATCCAAGGCGTCGCAGGGTAGCGGCCACGACCCACGCCTTTATATCACCAACGCCATGCTATATGCCACAGAGCCACGGGAACCGATACAGCAGCTCCACGAAGTCGGCCTTTTAATTGTTAGATGGCTCGGTTGGCTTGGCAAACAAGAGGGCCGGGAGCATTTTTCAACCTCCCTGGTGCGTGCCATCGGTAAGAAGTTCTGGGGTGGTGAGATTGCCGCCGACTTCTCTACCTACGAGGGGAAAGCGCTGGCCGCTAAGAAGATTCAGGACAGACAGTATGTTAAGGAAAGTCTCATCACCTGCGACTTCTACTGGCCTATGACCGACTTCGAGAATACCGAGGACCATTTGGGTGACCCGAATCTGGAGAGTCAGGTCTATTCGGCAGTTACGGGTAGAGAAGTGGATGAGGAGCAACTACACCGTATTGGAGAGCGAATCGTAAATCTTCAGCGGGCCATAATGGTGCGCGAAGGCCATCAGGGAAGGAAAGATGACAGACTTCCTGAGGCCTATTTCACCGTTCCCCTCAGGATTTTCATGGGCAACCCCGAATGTCTGGTGCCAGGCAAGGATGGGGAGGTTACCTCAAGAAAGGGAGCGGTGGTTGATAGGGAGAAATTCGAAGAAATGAAGACTGAATACTACCGATTCCGAGGCTGGGATGCTCACAGCGGGCTCCAGCCGGAGGAAAAGCTGAAGGAGCTGGAGCTCTCCGATATAGCTGTTGAGTTAAAGCGAGGTGGATTGCTGGCCTAGACCCCAGCTGCATGGGCAAAATCTATCGGCTCAAAACAGGAGGCCAAGATGGCAGATCTGACTGACTACAGCGGGGAATTCAAGCCTGATCTAAGGTATGAAGATTTCTCCAAGGATACATTGGCACAGTTGCTTTATCAGTTCGCCAGGGTCACAAATGTTCTGGATGGTGAATACACAACCGAGATTATGCTCAGTCATGGTCAAGAGGAAGCCCTGAATAGCCAGTACAAAGTATGGGAGAGACATGGCCCGCGCGTAATGAGATGGATCAAGAGGACGCTCAATATCCAGGGTGATGATGTGGCCACCTACTTCAAGTTGCTGCAGATGCTCCCGTCCTTCTCACCGGAGCACTATGACATAGAGTGGGAAATCCTAAGCCCGGAACATGGCATCTTCACCGTCACCAGGTGCAAATTCCTGGAGGAGATGGAGAAGGCAGGCCAAGGGTTTGAGAGGCTTATATGCAGAGAGTCCGAGCCAAGGTCCTTCCAGATGTTAGCTAAAGAAATAAATCCCCATATGGTGGCAACTCCACTGAAGCTTCCTCCCAGGAAGAGCAGAGACGAGATCGCCTGCCAGTTCGAATTCAAGATAGAGTCCGCAGCCCAGCCGGGACTTCAGCTACAGAAAGCACGCTAAACCCATCTTAGCAGGCATTGAGAATCCTTGGCGAAGAGCTTGTTTCCATCACAACATAGTACTGCCGCCATCAACAAAAAGCGACTGTCCTGTCATGTAATCGGAGTCCTCGCTAGCCAGAAAGACAGCAACACGCCCGATGTCCTTCTCTGGGTCTCCCCCCCACTGTCGTAGAGGGTTTTCCTCAAGCTCTTTTTGGTATTGCTCTGGATATCGCTGCTGGAATCCTATACTCGCTGGGGTTAATGCATGAGGCAGGATGACGTTTACATTGATCTTGTATTTGCCCCACTCTCGTGCCGCGGTCCTGGAAAAGGCCCGAATCGCCTCCTTGGTAGCGCCATATACCGCCATTCCCTCCATCCCCATAAGGCCCGCTGCTGAACCGATGTTGATTATCTTACCTCCCCTACCCTTCATATGGGGAAAGACCGCCTTGCAACAGTACCATGTTGCCTTGACACCCTCCTGGAGACACTTGTCCCAGTGTTCGTCTTCTACTTCCTCCACCGGAACCCGCTGGACAAAGCCCTGGGCATTGTTGACCAGAATATCGACGGGGCCAAAGTTCGTTACAGCTTCCTCAACCATTCTTTTCACATGCTCTTCATCTCCGACATTACAAACCACCCCCCGTGCTTCTTTGCCCATCTTTCGAATCTCGTCGGCAACTTCTTCGCAGGTCTTAGCATTGATATCGGCAATGACCAGCCTAGCTCCCTCTTTGGCGAATGCCAGAGCTATTCCCTTGCCAATCCCCCGTCCGGCACCGGTCACAATGGCAACCTTTCCCTCTAACTTACCCATGTTCTCTCCTCCTTTTGTTTCGCGCAGCCGTCCATGGCTCAATCATTTCGAAATGATATTCTATGCCCTTGTCAATCCTCTTGCAACAACACGGCAAGATTGCAAATCAGGCTCAAGAGGTGGTAGGGGCTATTGACGTTGCCAAGGTCAGCCCTGATACAATAGGTAATACGCCCTGTAGATTCACTCCGGAACGTCCTGGAGTAATAATGACCTGAGGACTTGCAGGATTGCCAGGAAGGCAAACAAGCTTGGACTGGGAGATAGCCGATGACAGATGACTATGACATTGAGGTGAGGTTACTCGCCGTCACCCCAGAAGCCGAAAATCTGATAGAGACGGCAGGTAGGCTATGTTGGGATACTCAAGACAAAACGGGAACGGTACCGGATCGAATTCAGAAGTGGCTGGATGTCGGGCATGAGTCAATGATTGAGCATGCTTGCGCTACCTTCTACATTCGTGCCAGCCGCGTCTTGACTCATGAGCTTGTCCGGCACAGACTGGCAAGCTACAGCCAGAGAAGCCAGCGATATGTCAAGGAAACCGAGCCAAGGTATATCGAGCCGCCTCCAATTAAAGAAAACGAATTCGCTCATAGGCAATTTGAGGAGGCAATGACAGCTTCCTGGCAGGCCTATGGAGAACTGCTGGCTAAGGGAATAAAGCCTGAGATTGCTCGCTATGTCCTTCCCAATGCCTGTGAGACTCAGATAATATGCACCTGGAATTTCCGCGAAATTCGTCATATTATTAAGCTGCGCGCATCCAAACGAGCGCTTCCTGAGTTTAGGGCTGTCGCCGAGGAAATGCGGAAGATAGTGAAGGAAATGGCCCCCCAAGTGTTTGCGGATTTGTGACTGGTGGGGAAGGGGGGACTCGAACCCCCACGCCTTTCAGCACATGATCCTAAGTCATGCTCGTCTGCCAATTCCGACACTTCCCCGTGTAGAAAACACCTCATACAATAACATTTTACAGGGCTTTCCTCAAACCATCGCCATTCCGGCTTGAATGTTGAACACATTATGAAGATTGGAGGCTGAGGAGAAGTGCCAATGGTATTAAGATACACCGGAAGCATAACCTTTGGGGCCTGTCCAGAGTACTATAGGCAAGCCGCTAACAAAGAGGGCAGGCTCTCTGGGAACCTGCCCTCTCAGTGTGTTCGGTATAAATCTCAGCTTTAAGCCCTGCGGCGTCTCAGTACATACCAGCTTATGCCGCCTGCCAGAAGCACTCCCAGGGCAATCCATGGTGCTAAGAGGGACGCCTTGTTTGCGGGATAGGCTTCCCCACCAACGGGAGCCTGAGTACAAATTTTCACATCATCCACATACCAGTAATTCAGGTCATTGCTTTGACCCTTGAACTCGAAGCGTACCTGCGTAGCACTTCCGATTTCCGAGCTGATGTCAACTGTATAGATGGTGGCGTTGACATCGCCATAGATTGGGTTGCCCCAGGGTGTCACATCGCTCCATGTGTCAGTCCCATCAGCTCTGGTGTATACACTACAATTATAGCTACCTACCCCACTGTAATCGTCTATGAAAGACCTGAACTTCAGCGTCAGGCTTGACACACCGGCCGTATCCACCGACCTTGAATCAAGATATGCGTACAGACCGGTGCCAGACCATGGCAAACATGCCTCCGGAGATGTTCCTCCAGCATGGTTGGTACCCCACTGCTCCCAGTCGTCCGTCGTCCACCCGCCGGGCAGCCAGGAACCCGAGAAATCTTCATCCAGCAAGCAGGTCACTGACTGGCCCTGTGCAATCCCCGTCGTTACAATGCCCGCAAATGCCGAGGCTATCAGCGCTATCGCCACCAAACTTGCCAATAGCTTTTTGGTGAACGCATCCATGGTCTTCACCTCCTTGTGAATACCCCTGTACTTTATATTCTTATCCCCAGACTACCCCAAAAACAAGCATCAGTCAATATCCCTGAAGCAGTTTCTCAGGCGAATTGACGATTGCGTGGAGCACTATAAGGAAGCTAATGGCAAAGAGGGCAAGTACTCCGAGTACCTGCCCTCTCATTTAATCCAGCTTAAGCCTTAGCTTTGAGCCCTGCGGCGCCTCAAGACATACCAGCTTATCCCGCCTGCCAATACCACTCCCACAGCAATCCAGGGAGCCAAGAGAGAAGCCTTATTAACGGGGTAAGCCTCACCGCCCACGGGTGGTGGAGTTCGACAAGGTGGCCCTTGATAGGTGGTGTACCAGATTTCATAGTCCCCAGTCCTATTACCACACCATGTCGTGTGGGCTTTGCCGTCTGAACCAACGTCTAGGGAGGGCTGATTGTCCCCGTAGGACGTAGAGTAAGTCACATCCTCCAATGTGGTTAGTGCCGTCTCAGGTACTACGATGTTTCCATCAGTGTCCAGCACCATGTAGTAAACATCTGTACCTTCGTCCCTATCATCATACCACGTGATATGGATGTAGCTGCCGCACTGGATAGCGCTTTGGGGAGCACGAGACTTCTCACCGTCATCCGCCGTCAACATTGTATCATTGATTATGGTGATAACCCCCTCATCGGCACTGTCGCCACCTTGGTCATCCAGGCTAGGGTCAAGCTTGGTGTAATAAATTTCAGTACTGCCCCTTTGATCGTGCCAGATGATATGTACTTTGTCCTCGCCGTCAACCACGATTGTTTGACGCTTGGACTTCTCGCCATCGTCAGGTGTTATCCGCGTGGCGTCAATCAAGGTATCGCCATCACTGCCACGGAGCATCATGTAGTAGATTTCGTACTCCATTGTACTGTTGTTGTCGTTCCAGGTTATGTGGGGATTGTCGTTGGAGTCTACGGCGACATCTGGCCGTGAATACCAAGTACCATTCTCTGGTATGTCTCTTATTACTGTTGGAGAAACTAATTCGCTGCCATTATTGTCTATTTTCATGTAACATATATCGCCGTAGTAGTAGTCATCCCATACGATATGGATATCATCGTTTGAATCTACGGCTATACGGGGGTGATGCAATCCGTAGAAGATAGCGGTGACTAGGGTTATATCATCAACCAGGGTAGCAACTGTCCCAGCGGCAGGATTCGGGTCAAGTTTGGTATAGGCAATTTTGTCTCCGTCATAGTCCTGCCACACTATATGCACCATATCATTTGAATCTATAGCAATGGCTGGATGGACAGAATTGTGCCCGTCATCAGTGGATATCATGGTGTGGTCAATCAGAGTATTCCCGTTGTTGTCAAGCATGGTGTACCAGATTTCTCGGTAATTATAATTTGGATGCCACCAACCGAGTTCGGAGTAGAAATAGACAATGTGGACATTGCCCTGAGAGTCAATAGCCACATCTGGCTGGTCCGAGTAACCCCCGAAATTAGTTACCCCTAACTGGGGGCCCTGCTGAGCCAGGGCTGGTGCCACCATTGCAGCCAACACAATTGCCGCCAAAGATATGGCAACCAAGATGCGAATCACCATTCTTCCAGCTGAATTCATTTCTCCCTCCTTAGCGTTTCCAGAATACTCCCCAGGGGCAGTGTAAGTCAATACGGTTTAAGCAGTCTCTCGGATGAATTGATGATTGCTTAGAGCACTATAGGCGAGCCGCTAGCAAAGAGGGCAGGCCCTCTGGGAACCTGCCCTCTATTTCAATAAAACTTGATTCTTAGCTTTGAACTTTGCGGCGCCTCAAGACATACCAGCTTATCCCGCCTGCCAATACCACTCCCACAGCAATCCAGGGTGCTAAGATGGAAATTTTACTTACGGCATAGGCCTCACCACCAACATGAGGCTGAGTGCAGATTTTCACATCATCCACATACCAGCAATTCATGTCCATATAATGGCCATCGAATCTAAAGCGCACCTGGGTAGCGCTGCCGATATCCGAGCTGATATCAACCGAGTAGGTGTCTGGGCCAATGAGGCTAGAGATTGGGTTGCCCCAGGGCGTTACATCCCTCCACGAATGGCCCCCGTCAGCCCTGGTGTAGACTCTACAATAGAAATCATCACGGACGTCGATTACGAAGGATTTGAACTCCAGTTTCAGGCGCGACGCTCCAGTGGTGTCAACCGGTTTGGAATCGAGATATGAATAGTTACCAGATATGTCGTACCAATATAAACGGGCTTCTGGAGATGTTCCTCCAGCCTCATGGCTTGAGCCCTGAGTCCAGCCTCCCACTTGTGCCCACCCGCTGGGCAGCCAGGAGGAGAAATCTTCATCGAGAGGACACGTCGGCGACTTGCCTGCTGCTGTCCCCGTCATTACAAAAGCCGTGAACATCGAGGCTATCAGCACTATCGCCACCAAACTTGCCAATAGCTTTTTGGTAAACGCATCCATGGTCTTCACCTCCCTGTGAATACCCTTGTACTTCATATTTTCATCTCCAGACTACCCCAAAAACAAGCATCAGTCAATATCCCTGAAGCAGTCCCTGTGATTACTTGATGTTTGCTTGGGGCGCTACAGAGAAGCGTTGGTATGCAGTTCAGGTATCAAAAGGGAGTATCGAACGAAGTTATTTCTCTTCCCTTTGTTTTGACTCTTTGGCTTTTGCGTATAGCGAAACAAACCAAAGGGCACCAAAACTGCCAAGTAAGAGACCCAGACCACCAAAAAAGATACCTATAGTACTCAGTGTATTAGCAACTTCCATCGGCATAATTTTCACCTCCACATCGATAATTAATTCCACAATACAGTGACTATATAAAAAGAACTATGATTCCCCTTCACTACCTATGCTGATTTGCAGTTCTAAAGCTAATTCTCCAAGGCTATATCCTTCCCTCCTTACCCGCAAATCGTAATAGAGGAGCGTGCCTCCCGCTACACCAAACGGAGTCACCAGGATACTCTCGATTACGCCCCCTACTACCGGTATCAGCCCCAGAATGACGGTGGCCGCGAATACTATGAGACCTATGACCAGGATGATTCCAAAGACCCGCCACCAGGTACCCTTGACTAAAGCTGAACTCCGCGAGAGGGCTGCTCGCGGGCCGGTACCCTCCAGCAATGCCGCCTGGTAGACAAAAAGCCAGCGAACTCCGAAGTAAACGGCCGCTGGAATGCCGATTACAGTTATCGCCATGCCAAACACAGCCAACCCGGACAGAACCGCAGCTCCCAACATAGCCCCCAGTCTTCCCAATGCAAAGCGATAAGCTTGACCGATACTTATTGTCTGCCTGACGTACTGCTCAGATACGGCATGAATAACAGCACCTGTCATTAAAACGCTAGCTACAATAGAGACTATCGCGAATACTACTATGAATGCCACCATTGTCCCAATGAATGCCCACAGGTCTGCCAGCTCACTCGTAACACTCACCCCAAAAAAAACCAAGCAACCCAAGAACGATGGCAAAAATACCCAAAGGCACTTCTACGATAGCCACAATCGCCAGCAGCCGCAAAGATTGCTCCCATAGATTCTAAAGGCATCGCCGAGAATGTCTCCAATATTCTTTGGATTAAGTGCAGTGCTCATGCTTACCTCCTTCAGGTTTGATGTTTCGTGACATCCGGATATACAAACCGTAAGTTATCCTGAGATACTCCTCAATCAGAAAGGACACCAGCAATCGCCAGCATAGCCGATTCTATTGCCCTGTATTCATCCTTCCCCTATCTCGCCCAAAACCTTCACGGGCGATCGCCTACTATTTGGTGTATCACGCCTGTCAACACATTAATATGACTAATAGTCAAACGCTGGAAATAGCTTCGCAGGTCCCTTAGAGAAGATGCTCCCCTACCTACGGAATGCCACCTCTCTTCGGTTACCGCGACCAAGTTTTATGTCAAGTTCCGCTTTGAGTACCCAGGGGCGATGGCATTTGCTGCGGAAGGTCTTCCTTTTGAGGCTGGCTGAATGTATAATCATTGCTTAGATATTACGTCGGTCAAAGCGAAGGATTGGGATGAGACTTAGGGATTGCATTGTTACGGCTCTACGGGCTCTGACCGGCAACAAGCTGAGGTCAATTCTGACCATGCTGGGCATCCTGATTGGCGTGGCCGCAGTTGTATCAGTGCTATCTTTGGGAAGGGCACAGACAGCCAGGATAGAAGAGGCCTTTGCCTCTATGGGGCCTAACGTGATCATCGTTATACCCGGTGCTCCAAGCGCAGGCGGCATGGGAGGGACGGTAGGCAGCGCTGCGACATTGACCTTGAAGGACGCTGATGCAATTGCACGTGATGCTCCTTCCGTGGCTGCCGTATCACCTGTAGGTCGCTCGAGCGCCCAAATCGTAGCGGGGAGAGAGAACGTTGCCACCATAATCACGGGGATAAAGCCCGAAGCCGAGTGGGTGGGCGGCGACTTCGAGCTGGGACAAGGAAGCTTCATCAGCGAATCACATTATAAAGTGAAGTCAAGAGTGGCTATCCTGGGAGGCGAGATAGCGGAGAGCCTTTTCGGACAGATGGACCCTATAGGACAGCACATAAGGATTGACGGGCGCAAATTCGAAGTCATCGGTGTATTGCTAATCGAGGGCACTGGATTCGGAACTCAAGACCTAGCGGTATATATACCTTTATCTACCTTCTTTGCCACAATGGGAGCACAGGCAGGCAGCCAGAGAGACAGCATTCAGATTATCAGCGTCCAGGCCATGAGCAAAGACGAGATAGAATCTGCCAAGCAGGAGATGACCGCTATCTTGCGAGACCGCCACCATATCAGGGAAGGAGAAGACGACGACTTCAGAATTATGAGCATGGACTCCCTGGCAGCCCAATACGGGCAAATAATGCAAGTTATGCAGCTTATCTTTGCAGCTATAGCCGCTATATCCTTGCTTGTCGGCAGCATCGGTATTATGAATATTATGCTGGTTTCTGTAACCGAGCGCATCAGGGAAATTGGTTTGCGGAAAGCGGTAGGTGCCAAGCGTCGACATATCCTGGTCCAATTTCTAACCGAAGCTGCTGCCTTGGGCCTCTGTGGTGGTGCTATAGGTGTGGCCCTGGGATGGATTGTAGTCACCCTTACCTCTCTTATCCTGGAAAACGCTGGTGTTCCGATTGGTGGTACGCTTTCCGCTGATATTATCGTCCTGGCGGTGTTTGTGGCGTTTGTGGTCAGCGTTGTTTCCGGGTTATACCCTGCAATTCGGGCGGCACGACTTGACCCCATCGAGTCCTTGCATTACGAATAAATTATTGCCCTCGAATGAAGGATAGCAGGAAGGATGAAGCTGGGTAGAGTCTTCCATTTGAAGTCTGTCGAGAGTATAATCAAGTCCGAGAGGCGGTCGAAGTGAAGAGGCTGGCAATTTTAATCACTCTGGCAGTCCTGATTTTAGGATTACTTTTATTCGGACTAAGCGATACTGTCATTTCTATCAGCGAATTTGCCGAGGGCACCGTTTGAACGAGGACAGGGAAGTGATAACACCGGGACGGAGAGTAAACTTGACCTACTACGAGGGAGCAGACCTGACGGAGAGTTACGGGTGGGTAGTCCTGGAATATGAAGACGGACTTTTGAAGGCTTACAACCCGGGAGGAAAGTTCAGCTCCGTTTCCAAGAGACTGGACGGGGCAATCATTCAGAGGGAGGAGGAATGCCTGGAATCGGGGCCCGTGATATTCAACCTGAGGAGCTCTGCCTTCCTCAAGGTAGAATTGCTCGACTAGCTTAGTGAAGATTACGATAGAACGCTAGTTCAAAGCAAGCGCGCAGCGCCGAGATACACAAAGTCAGTAAAGTTTGAGGATAGCTTGAGGCTTTATCACAGGACTGAAGCTGGCTTTCATAATTTAGTAATGTAACAAGTAATCAAGCAAGGTTACCTTCTTGGAGCGCATCTCTTGGCGTGTCTTTGTTACAGTCCTCTGTTTTGGAACATCCCTGTACTCAATTACATCCCTGTACTTGGTTACATCCCTGTACTCAGTCACCTGTCTAGTCTTTACGACATCACGGTAATCAACGATGGTTTTTGTTGGGGCCTTTATCGAGTAGGTAAAAGAGCGTACATCTCCGCTAGGGTATACTTCAACCCTGCTTGTGTCACCCGCTACAATATACGTTGAGGCTTTTTTTGTGCTCGTTCCTACCCCGTGTATTAAGATGCGAAATGTCACGCGGAACGACCCATTCTTTGCATCAGTATTTCTGATAGCTACCCACACGTAGGTGCCAGCAGTGCACGTTTCATGGATTCCTTCGTCAGTCACAACGTAGTCAATTGGGACAGATTTGTTATAAGGTTCCCTCTCAGTGTAGTTTTCTGTCCCAGTGTAGAGCTCCTGGACAGTATAGGGCTCCTGAACGGTATATTCTTCCTCGATGTAATAGGTCTCCGTATCTTCATAATACACATCGACTGCATAATCGACCGCTACTATGGGTATGGCACAAACAACAATGGCAGCGACGGCAATGAAAGCCCCTATTCCCATAGCTAGTTTCTTGAACATAGTCGGCCTCATTTATCGAATACAATGGCCATCGTAATCATAATGGTGGTGCTTGCAGAATCATTCAACTTACAGAATTCATTGCTCCCCAGCCAAGTGAAACTTATCAAAACGTAATTCTATTTTACCAGAGAACACACCAAACGTTTATTGACCATGCATCGAGCTAGCTTCCTAGAAAAGTTGGCGCTAAAGCTATATAATAGCAGGGTTAAGCTGTAAGCAATTCACTCTATTTACAAGGAGGCTTGATTTATGAGCAATGAGCCTGACAAGAGTCCGGACAAGCTGGAAGAACTGAAGAAAAGACGGGAGCGCATCCTGCAGATGGGAGGTCCCAAGGCCATTGAAGAGCGCCATAAGAAGGGGCAGATGTCAGCCCGGGAAAGGATAGAGTACTTCTTCGATGCCGGCACCTTCACCGAGATAGGAATGCATGTCAAGCACAGGGGAACCGCTTTCGGTATGGATAAGAAAGAAGTGCCTGCTGAAGGGGTTGTTACCGGTTTCGGCAAGGTGAATGGCAGATGTGTTGTCACTGCCAGTGAAGACTACACTTCTATGGCCGGAAGTTTTGGCGAGTATCATGGCAGAAAATTTGCTCATGCTGTTGAGGTCGCCAGAGATAATGGCTGGCCATTCGTAAGTATGAACGACTCCGGAGGACTCCGAATGCAGGAAGGTATGGATGCGCTGGAAGCTTACGGCTGGCTATTCAGGGCCCAAGATCAAGCTTCAGGCATAATTCCTCAGATAGCTTTGATTATGGGACCCTGCCTGGGAGGACAGGCATATCATCCCGTGATGCTGGATTTCGTCATCCAAACCAGACATACAGGCTTTATGGGGATAGCCGGTCCCGCCTTCGTCACAACACAAACCGGGGAGCAAATCTCCCTGGAGGAATTATCCGGATATAAAGCTCATGCTGTAAAATCAGGGCAGACGCATATAGTAGCCGAGGACGACAAAGACGCCCTGGATAAAGCAAAGGAGCTCTTGTCTTTTTGCCCTTCCAATAACAGGGAGAAACCACCCCAAATAGAGACAGAGGATGATCCAGAAAGGCTGATTCCCGAGTTGAATATTTTGCTTCCTGAGAAATCAAATATGCCCTATCAGATGAGAGAGGTTATTGAAAGGGTAGTAGACAATCACCACTTCTTCGAGATAATGAAGGATTACGCTAGAAATATGATGATAGGCTTTGCCCGTTTCAACGGACGCCCCGTCGGCATAGTGGCTAACCAGCCGATGTGGATGGGGGGATGCATAGACATCGATGCCGCAGATAAAGGGGCAAGGTTCATCAGATTCTGTGATTTGTTCAATATTCCACTTGTTACTTTCGTGGATTGTCCCGCCTATCTAATAGGTTCTGAGCAAGACTGGAGAGGTATCCTGCGGCACGGTGCCAAGCTTCTTTTTGCCTGGGCCAATGCCACTGTGCCGTTGGTTTCAATGATAGTCAGGAGGTCTATGGCTGGAGCTCATTATGGAATGCTGGATAAGTCTATTGGAGCTGATTTTGTTTTTGCCTGGCCAACGGCCATCGTCTCTGCTTTAGACGCCAAAACTGTAGCCAGCGTTATCTTTGCCAAGGAGATAAGAGAGGCAGAAAACCCAGAGGAAATAAGTGCCAAGAGAATGAAAGAGTATGATGAAATCTATTCCAACCCGTATCATGCGGCAGCAAGAGGTTTCGTTGATGATGTGATAATGCCTGAGGATACCAGGAAGATGATAAATAGAGCGCTTGACGCCCTGGAAAATAAATGGCAAACAGCTTTCAAGGCACAGCCCTGGAGGAAGTATTCCAATATTAATCTCTAAATATCCCTGGAACGGGATGTATAGTCATCCCGCTAAAAGGGAGGATAATGTATTTTGAAGAACTTCTCTTAGGCGATAGATTCGTGAGCCGTCCTAGGCTAATTACTGCGACGGATATAGACAATTTCGCCATCTCAACCGGGGCAGTAAATCCATTATTCTTAGATGATAGGTCTGCCAGGGAGATGGGTTTTGAGGCGAGAATTGCACCTGGTTTGTTGACCTTATCCCTGGCTATCGGGCTGGTGTATTCACTGGGAGTTCTTGACCACCTAACTGCCCTTGTCAATGTTCAGGTTAGATTCCTTGCCCCCATGAATGCGGGGGACAAGCTCAGGTGCAGTATAGAAATAGTGAAAAAAAGGGAAACCAAAAGGAAAGATAGAGGGCTTATTGCTCTTAAGTTGAATTGTCATAATCAGGAGGATAAGGAAGTGATGGAGGTGTCACAATTTGTTTATCTGGTACAAAGGAAAAGCTAAGTTGAGAGTAAATAGGACGAATAGGCAGAATAAGTTTTTAATTCCTTTTAATTTGCAGCAAGGAGGGTAGCAATGGACTTTAGCTTCACTGACGAACAAAATAAATTCAGAAAGGAAGTCCGCCAGTTTTTAGAAGACGAGATAAGACAGGGACTCTGGGAGCCAATTTGTGATTCCTGGATACAGGGTTACAATCCCGGGTTCACCATGAGAGTGGCGCAAAAGGGCTGGATCGGCCTGACCTGGCCCAAAGAGTACGGGGGGCAGGGGCACAGCCCGCTGTACCGACTTATCCTCACTGAAGAAATGCTGCGCTATGGAGCGCCGGCAGCCTGCCACTGGTTTGCCGACCGCCAGGTAGGCGGTTCCATACTCTCCTTCGGCACGGAGGAGCTAAAGAGGGAATTTCTGCCCAAGATTGCGAAGGGGGAGGCCTATTTTGGTGTATCGATGAGCGAGCCGGGAGCCGGTTCGGACCTGGCTGCACTGCAGACCAGAGCAGTTGAAGATGGTGATTATTATGTAATCAACGGCCAGAAGACATGGACCAGCTGCGCCTACCTGGCCCACTACTTTTACATGGTAGCCAGAACAGACCCCGAAGCAGCAAAGCACAGGGGCATTAGCGAGTTTATCGTAGATGCCAGGGCCCCCGGGCTGAGCCGTATCCCCATGATTGATATTACCGGCACCGAGGCCTGGAGTGACCTTTTCTTTGACAATGTGCGTGTGCACAAGAAGTATCTAATAGGAGAGAAAAACCGCGGCTTTTATCAAATCCTCCATCAGCTTGACTACGAGAGAAGTGGCATGGAACGCATCATGGGCAATTACGCCCTCTTCGAAGCCATTATAAAGTTCAGCAAGGAAAACAAATTGTCTCAGGACCCTGTAATCCGCAACAAGCTGGCGCAGCTCCAGATTGAATTTGAGATTGGGCGTCTCCTTGGTTACAGGGTAGCCTCAGTCATGGAAGAAGGGCGAGCCCCTAACCTGGAATCCGCCATGTCCAAGGCCTATTCCACGGAATTCGAGAAACGCCTGGCCAGCGCGGCTATGGAGATTTTGGGTCCCTACGGGCAGTTGATGCCGGGTTCCAAGCTGGTGCCTATACGGGGCCTGGCCTCACATTCATACTTAGGCTCTAAAGGTTACAGTCTCCAGGGGGGCACAACGGAAATCCTGAAGAACATCATGGCTACACGAGGACTGGGACTACCAGGCTCATAAGGCGTCACCCCGAGCAAAAGCGAGGGATCTCAAAGACTCGAAGATTCTTCGCATGCGGCTCAGAATGATGCCTGGAATATTTGCTATAGGAGGATAGCGATGAAATTAACTCTCACTGAAGAACAAGAAATGCTGAAGAAAACAGCCCGCGACTTCCTGGCTGATAAATGCACCAAGAAATTCGTTAAACAGATGGAAGAGAGCGAGACTGGTTATTCAACAGAGCTGTGGCAGGAAATGGCAGAGCTGGGTTGGATGGGTCTGGTATTCCCGGAGAAATATGGCGGCGGCGACATGAGTTTCCTCGACATGGCGGTACTATTAGAGGAGATGGGACGTGCCTGTTTACCCGGCCCTTTCTTCTCTACAGTGGTCCTGGGGGGATTACCCATCCTGGATATCGGAAGCGAAGAGCAAAAACAAGAATACCTGCCCAGGCTAATCCGTGGGGAGAAAATCTTTACCCTGGCCCTCAACGAACCTGGCTATCAGAATTACGATGCCTCCTCAGTCATGGTTGATGCCACTCCCTACAACGGCAACCATATTATCAAAGGAACAAAACTGTTTGTCCCCGATGCCCATATTGCCGATTATCTGCTATTTGTAGCCAGGACCAAGTCTGAAAAAGGCGTCACCATTTTCCTGGCAGACGCCAAGAGTCCGAAGATAAAATGCACCACTTTAAAGACCCTCGCCGGTGACAAACTATGCGAGGTGCTTTTTAACCAGATACCAGTACCTAAAGCTAATATTCTGGGACAGCCGGGCCAGGCAGATAGCGCAGTGCAGAAGATAATCGAGCGTGCAGCAGTGGGAAAATGCTGCGAGATGGTCGGCAATATTCAGCGAGTATTGGAGATGACTACCGATTACGCTAAGGAAAGAAAGCAATTTGACCGTCCCATTGGCAGCTTCCAAGTCATACAGCACTATTGCGCCGATATGGCAACCGATGTTGACGGCGTCAGATTTAGCACATACCAGGCAGCCTGGATGCTGAGCGAAGGACTCCCCTGTAGCAAAGAAGTGGCCATAGCTAAGGCCTGGGCGGGCGAAGCCTCTCAGCGGGTCCTTTCTTTGGCACACCAGATACACGGAGCAATCGGCGTCACTATGGAACACGATTTACATTTCTACACCAGGCGAGCCAAAGCCGGAGAGCTGGCCTTTGGTGATGCCAATTTCTACCGAGAAGTAGTAGCCAGAGAGATGGGATTATAGTAGTAAGGATGACTACACGCAAGGAGAGATGCTGTATGAAGAGAAGCTTAAGGCTTTGCCCCCCGTAGACATAGGCTCCGTACCCGAGCGAAGGAGACTTGAAATACCTTTTGTTGGGGATGTAAGCGGACCAATCATACACGGGAAGGTCGCGGGAACAGACTATGTGCTGCTTCGTACTGACGGTGTAGAATCATGCATGTTCATAGTGTTATCACCACAGACTGAGCCGACCTGATTTCATATGGAGTCTCATGTTTTTTAACAGCCGCTCCAGACGGGCGCTTTTCCCTTAAACGAGCCGTAACCTACCAGACAGGCTCAAAGGAGCTTTCGTGGCTAAACTCAACTCAAGGCGCTGTGGACGGTTTCCTCGCTATGAGCACAAATGTGTATGTCGTCAGCGAAAGTGGGACAAATAAGCCTGTGAAAATGACCGACACTTTGTGGAGTTATTTACTGATCCATTCGTGCATTTGCCTGATATCAAGGTCAGCTTGCAGGGATCCGTCCAGTTCATCGGCTACCGGTCTTTTGCAGACTCTGCAACGTTGTGCACCCCTGAAAAGCGGGCTGCCACATGAAGGACAGTGATATCGTTCACATTCTGCCCGCGCCCACTCCACGCTGCCTTCCTCATCACCGTACTCGGCCACTTTTGCCCGCCATATAGGAATCGCTCTTTTCATTACCCGCAGGCCAGTGGCAAGAGGGAAATTCTGAATCAGACTGCACGGCCATTCCTGACATTGATGGCAAGAGTAGTATCCCTTTGATTTTACGCAATCCCTTACTTTGCATACTTCGCATGCACTGTAGAGCTTTTTCAGCGTAACAGGTTGCATACAACCGAGACACTGTGCCTCTTCGGGCTTTGTCCCATATAAGTTCGCCATAATCGTCCTGAATTTTTCATTGCCGTCTCTTGTTGCGATGTAAACCCCGCAGGTACCGCAATATAACCCGCACGGTGCCATCAAATCCCTGTTCCTGATTTCTTCCTCTGTCCATCCTTGCATGTTCATATCCCCTTCCATCAAGATTTATGTGTACGTTATAAATTGTTTGCCTACTTCCGTCAAGGGCAACCGCTTTCCGATTCAAGGTAGGTCTAAGATATAATCCCGATGTCAAGGCGATGTCACTATCGTCGTCTACCGAGCACCAATTAAAATTAAAAAGGAAGTGTTCTTGTTGATACGTGGGGGAGTATTCAGTCCTGAGCTAATAGCATCGTTGTGGCATTTAACAATCCGCTACATTGCGCAGTTAGGTAACGAAATACTACTCTTTTATGCATTATCAACTCCTCCTATTTGATTCTTTATTAATCCCCTTTTCAGCAACTTCTTTAGCATTAAGCTCAGCAGATGGTTTCCTCAGCTCCACGTTTTTGAGGTATTCTTCCCCTCTTGGGGTAAAAATATATTGCCTGATTTCACCCTCCTCAACACATTCGATGAAAAGAGCCTGTTCCAGGAGACCGAGGTGAAGGTTCGCCTCTATTGCTCCAAGATTAAATCTCTCCTTTATCTCGTCTAGTCTTTTCCCATCTCCTATGAACCTAAATATCTCCCTTCTAATCGTTGATTGCATAGCCAATAAACCTACCTTATGGTCTTCGGTTGGATTTCTCAACTTTCCCTCTTTTGTGACCCTTTTAAGCCAGTCGTCCCTTCTTCTTAGCACATCCTCATTCATAAACTACCTCACTTTGTTTCCCCGCTCCTTTATCCTTTCTTTAACTAACCTACTGATCCCAAGGAGTGAGCACCTCTGCTTCCCCATCGGTTATAGCAATGGTCTTCTCAAAGTGCGCAGAGAGACTGCCGTCAGCAGTAACGACTGTCCAGCCATTGTTCTCGACTTTGGTTTTCCAACCACCAGTATTCACCATCGGTTCAATTGCCAGGACCATTCCTTTTTGGAGCACAGGGCCACGACCTGGTGATCCGAAGTTCAGTATCTGAGGCTCTTCGTGCATCTCTCGCCCGATGCCATGCCCGGTATATTCACGCACTACTGATAACCCCTTCGACTCAGCACAGCACTGAATAGCTGCTGAGATATCGGTCAGACGCGCACCAGGATGAGCAACAGATATGCCAGCTTCAAGACAGTCTTTAGTTATCTGAAGAAGGTGCTTTGCTTGGGGGCTGATGCTGCCCACCCCTATTGTCAAGGCAGCATCACCATGAAAACCATCGACGACAGCGCCAAAATCTATAGACACAATGTCACCCTCATATACCACCCGTTCTCCAGGGATACCGTGCACCACTTCGTCATTTATTGATACGCAGAGTTCAGCGGGAAAACCTCCGTAGCCTTTAAATGATGACCTGGCTCCACAACTTGTTAGCTCTCTTGCCGCGATATCATTAAGTTCAGCAGTCGTTATTCCAGCCCTTATTTCCTTGGAGAGTGTCTTTAGGATGGAAGCGACAACCATTCCTGCTCGCCGCATGGTAGCAATTTCATTAGGTGATTTAACTATAATAGCCATTACCTAGCTGCTCTAAGAGCATGATTCATCATGTCTTCAAACTGTCCCATTTTCCTAGACGATTTACACAAAAATGAACTGAATCCTAAAGCCTTCAAACTTTGACAATAAGAGGGCTAGCCGAGGTCATTAAGCTTCGTTTCTAAGTTCTTTTGCCTTAGGGCTACTGTTAAATCTCCCCGGGTTCTTTCTATAATGCCCCTCATGGCATCTGTAGTTCGCCGCAAGCCATGAGCGAGCAATTCCGGAAAGTCCATGGTTATCAAGATTCCGTAGATTTCATCCATTATGCCCAGCAACTCTTCGCAACGGGAAAAGTCCCCCCGCCTTAGGCTATCCAGTATATGCCTCCTCAGCTCACCCACGGACTCGCCCAACCCGTCGAGGTAGGCAGCATTGCTTACGCCCAGTGCGTCCGACCTCGGCAAGTCCTCCCCGGAAATCAAAGCCAGGGTTATGCGTCCCTCGGCGAACTCCTTTTGAGCGTCATGGACGAAACCCGAATGAAGCAACCTTCCATGCTTGGCCAGGTCGTGGTCCATCTCTCGAAGCAATTCACGAGCTGCGTCAAGGCGTTGCTTTGCCCTGTCCCATTCCTGGCGATGCACGGCACGTATGGCCTCAGCGCTGTAACGGATTATCTGGCGGCAACTGCGCAGGGCTTTCTCCCGCGCCCCATCCTCAGCCGCGAAGCGGGGACGAAGCTCTGCAGCTATGGCCTCCAAATCTTCTACTGGTTTTGACATTCTTCCTTCGCCAGGTCCATCTTCTCGACCAGTCCCTGCACAGCATCCTTAACATCCTCTGCACCCAGGACAGCGCTAATCACAGCTATAGCATCGGCGCCGGCAGCCACTACTCCACCGATATTATCTCGGTTTATACCGCCAATAGCTACTAGAGGGGTGGAGACAGTTCTCTTGAGCTCTTTGAGTGTATCCACACCAACTACAGTGACTCCCTTTTTCGTCGTCGTGGGAAATATAGAGCCTACGGCAATATAATCTGCTTCTTCAGCCTGGGCTTTTGTTGCTTGAGACAGCGTGGTGACAGAGCAGCCAACGACTTTATCTATGGGCAGCTCCCTGCGGAGCACAGGCAGCGGAAGGTCTTCCTGCCCGATGTGAATCCCATCGGCATCAACAGCAATAGCCAGGTCAAGGTAATCATTTACTATGAATAGAACATCCGATTTGCTACAGATCTCCTTGAGCTTTTGAGCTATAGGCAGTAATTCCCCCTTTTTGCTTTGCTTGTCGCGAAGCTGGATTACTCGGGCACCTCCATGAATAATCTGGCTGGCAATGTCCAACTCATCCCGGCCAGTCAGAAATTGTCTGTCCAGAATAACGTAAAGCCCAGGCATCCTCGCTATTTTGTCCCGTCGTAATATTTTGGAAGCTAAATCCCGCTCCAGGGTATAAAGGGCAAACCTCGCCTGTTCAAATCTGGCTGAATTCAGGATTGGACTTATCTCCGGCAATTTAGCCAGCTCCTCCATCACGCGGAGAGATTCCCCCACCCTTTTGGCATTGGCCGTAACCAGGTCAGACAGGCCCTGCAGCGAGGTCGCTTCCATATTTAGTGTCTTCTTCCTTGAAGAGTCAGGCCGACCGACATCGCGTTCAGAATCTCTTTGAGACAGGAGCCCAGTGCCCAGTGATTTAGTCTCCTGGGCTAAATCATGGCGTAGAGCCTTTAACCGCTGGCTCAGCTCAGCATCGTTGAGAAGAAAGCGGGCGACATCCTCCAGAACCCGCAAGCCTTCGCTGGAGCGGTTTAGATTGGCATCAATCATACGCAGCGGTTGGAGAGGCACTGTCAAGGTCCCTCAGCGGCTCAGGCACCACACCTTCTCTGGCTGCTTGTATCTGTTCCTGGACTTGGGACGGCAGCTCTTGTCCCATATCCTTGAACCTCTTTTCCACCCAGCGACCGATATTCCGGGGGTCCTTATAATAGTCGGGGGCGGGGTTCGCTGTCGGCTCACCACTTTCTTCCCAAATGGTCTGCAATGATTTGTGGTAAGCGAAGCTAGACATAGCGCGGGCTAAATCGGTGCCGCCACAAAATGGACATTTATGGGCAACGGAAGCGGAAGCATCCCGTACGAGGAAACTCGATTTTCTGCGGCAACTCTGGCAGATAAACTCATAGATAGGCATGGGCAACCTCAATCATTTGCTTCAGGTTTGCTTGGCTCTTCGCCGAAAAACTCCTTCTTTTTTTCCGCCATCTGCTTAAGCGGCCATTCCCCTTTCTCCATCCTATCGGTTATCTCTTCATATTCAGGGGTGGATTTTTCCCCACCAGTCATCCGTTTATTCCACTCAGCCATCGCCCTAGGCTCATTTCTCAGCATGCCTTGAGTCAACTCCCTGTCAGAAAGTATGTCTTCATACACATCTTTGGTAGTCTTATGCATGGCAAAAGTGGAAAACAATCGCTTCAGGTCGCTATTTCCACAGCGAGGACAACGAGCAGGAGAGGAAAAGTCCTGTTTATATACGCTAATCTTTCGCTGGCAAGAGCCGCACCAATATTCATAAATAGGCATCTTTACTTCTCCGTCCGCAATTTTGTCTCAATTATACACCCTGATTTTAGCACACTCACTCGTCCGAATAAAAATCAGCTTAGCCAGCGCCCACTCCTATATCAAAGCTCCCCACTATCGGGCCTCCCTGCCATTCAGGGTCATAAGGTTTGACTATGACGGGTTCCCTTTCTTATACTACGATATTTGGGGAGGGGTGACCGAGCGGCTTATGGTGGCGGTCTTGAAAACCGCTTTCGCCTTTTTGGCGACCGTGGGTTCGAATCCCACCCCCTCCGCCAGGTAGAAAAAGCGAGGCCTGGCTGACTCGCCAGCCGATTTTGGGCACATAATGGATAATATATGCTTTGAAATATTTGAAACGCTACCGCGACAGGGGCCAGGCGATGAAAGGTCAACAAAGAAAGCTTTTCAAATGCTTGGCGGATTGTTCGAATGTCCTGAAATACTTGATGTAGGATGTGGAACCGGCGCCCAGACCCAGACCTTGGCGGAACTTAGTTCGGGAAACATTACTGCTTTGGACAATCACGCTCCGTTTATTGAT
>Ga0180432_10000508_pt1 | contig 63716 bp, 49 predicted proteins | sample SS_ome_10_FD_132414 | JGI IMG/M metagenome (GOLD analysis project Ga0180432, IMG submission 132414) | Hypersaline lake sediment archaeal communities from the Salton Sea, California, USA - SS_1_MS_2 metaG | ecosystem: Environmental > Aquatic > Non-marine Saline and Alkaline > Hypersaline >... | reverse complement strand
AGTCCGATCTCCTGAAGCTCGTAGCGGACTCGCGTGGCCGGTACGTTGAAGGTGAGCAGCCGTCCGAGGTCGATCGGTGTGCCGATGACGACCGCTTCGCAGTCGGTTCGATTGACCGTCTCCTGCAGGTCGCGAATCTGGCCTTCGCCGTAGCCCATCGCGGGAAGGAGCTGGCCGATCCTCGGGTACTTCCGATACGTATCGGCGATCGAGTCGACCGTGAACGGGCGTGGATCGATGAGCTCCTCGGCGCCGAATCGGCGGGCGGCGATGACCCCGGCGCCGAACTCCATCTCGCCGTGCGTCAGCGTCGGCCCATCCTCGATCACCAGGACGCGCCGGCCGCGGATGATCGAGGGATCATCGACCTGGATCGGAGAGGCGGCCTCGACGATCGTGGCGTGCGGGTTCAGCGTCAGCACGTTCTCGCGAACGAAGTGGACGTCGTCGAGCGAGGCCGTGTCGACCTTGTTGATCACCACGGCGTCGGCCATCCGAAGGTTCACGCCGCTCGGGTAGTACAGGAGCTCGTGCCCGGCCCGGTGCGGGTCGACGACGACCACGGAGAGGTCCGGCTTGTAGAAGCTGAAATCGTTGTTCCCGCCGTCCCAGACGACGACGTCGGCCTCCGCCTCGGCCTGGCGAAGGATCTTCTCGTAGTCGACGCCCGCGTAGACGATCGTCCCGTTGGCGATGTGCGGCTCGTACTCCTCGCGTTCCTCGATGGTGCACTCGTGCAGGTCGAGGTCCTCGTACGAAGCGAACCGTTGCACCTCCTGTTTCACCAGATCGCCGTAGGGCATCGGATGGCGAATGACGGCGATCTTCTTCCCCTTCGCCTTCAGGATGTCGCAGATTCGGCGGGTCGTCTGACTCTTGCCCGATCCGGTCCGGACGGCCGTCACGGAGATCAGCGGTTTCGCGGGAACGACCCACGTGGAGGCCGGCCCGAGGAGCATGAAGTCAGCCCCGGCGGCGTTGACCGTCGCCGAGCGTTCCATGACGTACTGGTTGGAAATGTCGCTGTATCCGAAGACGACGATCTCGGCCTTCAGCTTGCGAATCAGATCTTCGAGGTTGCCCTCGGGGTAGATCGGAATGCCGTTCGGGTAGAGGCTCCCGGCCAGCTCAGGGGGATAGGTCCTTCCCTCGATGTCAGGAATCTGGGTCGCCGTGAAGGCGACGACCTCGTAGTCCTCTTGATCTCGGAAGTAGACATTGAAGTTGTGGAAGTCGCGGCCGGCGGCTCCCATGATGATGACGCGTCTTCTCATGTTCAGCTCCCCCTTTTCGTCCCGCGCGGCGGATTATACGCAAGCGTCGCTGGAGCGTCCAAGAACCGGTTGTGATGGGCATCCTGGCGAACTAAGATGACGTCATGTCCCTCGCCAACGTAATCACGCTGACCCGTGGGCTGATGATCGTGCCGATCGTGGTCCTCCTCGCATCCGGAGACCGGTGGGCGGCATGGTGGCTCTTCGGATTCGCGTGTCTGACGGACTTGATCGACGGGTTCGTTGCGCGGACCCGGAACGAGGTGACGCAGCTCGGCAAGGTCCTCGATCCGATCGCCGACAAGTCGCTCTACGTCTCGGTCCTGTGCACCCTCTTCGTCTTGGGAGACATCCCGACCTGGGCGTTCGGACTCTTTTTGCTTCCGCAAGCCGGGATCGGGCTGGGCGCCCTCCTGCTGAAGGCGCGGAAGAACGCCGTGCAGCAGGCGCGCCTCCCCGGCAAGGCGGCCTCCGTGCTCGCGTTCGTCGCGATCGCGTTCCTGTTGGTCCGGTGGCCGGGGGGGCTGGAGATCTTCTATGCCGCGACGGCGATGACGTACGTCGACGCGGTGGACTACGCGGTCTCGGGAGCAAGACTTCGGATCGACGGCCGGTAGCTGCGATTCGTCATCGAAGCGCGTAACCTGCTCCGTGAAGAGGAGGCGGCGGCATACGGGCTACGGCGGACGATCGATCGTGCGCCAGGGGACCTTCTCATACGCGTACGGAGGGAACTCCTTCGGGGGGGGGGCCTCGAAGCGAAGGACGTCGCCCGTTTCGGGGTGGCGGAGGACAAGGCGCCACGAGTGCAGAAGCAGGCGGAGGTCCCGTTCCGTGCCTCTCGTCCGGGCGTTTGCGTAGGTCTCGTCTCCGACGACGGGATGCCCGATGTAGAGAAGGTGCGTCCGGATCTGATGCGTCCGACCGGTCCGAGGTCGAACGTGCAGGAGCGTCCGGTTCGCGAGGCGCGCCAAGACGTCGAACTCGGTGACCGACGCGCGTCCGCGTGGGTCGACGGCCATCCGGCTCGGGCGTGTCGGATCTCGTCCGATCGGGGCGTCGATTGTCCCGCTCTCCTCCTCGATCCGGCCGTCGACGACGGCGAGATAGGACTTGGCCGTCGTCCGATCGGCGAACTGCGTTTGGAGCGATTCGAGCGCTTCGGGAGTCTTCGCGACGACGATCACGCCGCTCGTCCCCTTGTCGAGACGGTGGACGATGCCCGGTCGGGTCGCATCGTCGCTCTCCGGGAGGTCGCGAGTGGCAAGGAGCCCCTCGACGAGCGTCGTCTCCTCCGTTCCGGCCCCCGGATGGACGACAAGTCCGACCGGCTTGTCGAGGACGATCAGGTGTTCGTCCTCGAACAGGACGCAGAGCGGAATCTCGGCCGGCGACAGCGGCTCGGGTTCGGCGTGGTCCCATTGGACGACCTCTCCGGAGCGAAGACGCTGGGCGGTGCGCCGGACGACCTGTCCGTCGACTCGGACGAGACCGTCGCGGATCTCTCGTTGCACGACGCTCCGCGAGACGTCCGTCCGCCCGGCGGCGAGAAACCGGTCGAGTCGTTCGCCGTCGAAGGCGGCGTCGACCGTCGTTTCGATCCGTTCCATCGGCATCCTTTCCGGCCTGGTCGAGTTTGTCGTAACGCCGAACCAAACGTATAATACGAAGTTCCCGCAAGGACTGGAAGGAAAGAGAATGTGGGGGTCGCCGATCGGGGCGGCCGTCGTTGCTATAAGGGGAAGATGACCGGAGGAAAGGGTAGCGGGCGAACGACTTCGTGGGGAGGTGCCGTTCCCGCGTCCGTGGGATCTCAAACATGAATATCGAGTTCATCGAAGCCCTGGAGGAGATGGCCAAAGAGAAAGGGATCCCCCGGGAGGATCTGTACGATGCGATCCGGAAGGGATTGGCCGTCGCGTACCAGGAAGAGCGAGAGACCGAAGAGGACGTCGAAGTCGAGATCGACGAGCACTCCGGAGACATCACGATCAACGGGGAGCGAATCGAGCTCTCGAGATTCGGGCGCATCGCCACCAAGAAAGCCGAAGAGACGATCCGTCAGGAGATCGTCCAGCGTCGGCGAGAGATCATCTACAACCTGTACGTCGGCCGCGTCGGCGAGATCATCAGCGGGTCGATCCACCGCTTCGAGGGGAAGGACGTCTGGGTCAACCTGGGTGAGGCCGAAGCGATCCTCCCCGAGTCGGAGCGGATTCCGGGCGAGAGGTATCACGCGGGCCAGCGGCTCCGTTCGTACTTGGTCAGCGTCGAGGAGACGCAGGGCGACCCGCGGATCACGCTGTCGCGGGCGGCTCCCGAGTTCGTGGAGCAGCTGATGCGCCTGGAGGTCCCGGAGATCGAGGACGGCGTCCTCGTCATCCGGAGGATCGCGCGGGAGGCCGGACGTCGCTCGAAGGTGGCGGTCGAGTCACTCGATCGGAATGTCGATCCGATCGGTACGTGCGTCGGTGCCGGCGGATCGAGGGTCCGAGTCGTCACACGCGAGCTCTCCGGAGAGAAGATCGACCTGGTGCGATGGAGCGAGGACATCACGCAGCTTCTGAAGAACGGGCTCGAGCCGGCTTCGGTCATCTCTGTCGAGTTCGACGAGGAACAGCATTCGGCGAAGGTTCTCGTTCCGGACGATGAGCTCTCCCTCGCGATCGGCAAGGGCGGCCAGAATGTTCGCCTGACTGCGAAGCTGATCGGCTATGACATCGAGGTGAGCAGCCCCGCCGAGGCCGGGGCTTAGGCCCACGCGCCCCCGAGCGACATGTCATTGAGAGAGCGGCTACTTCGTGGCGCGTTCCGGACCGGACGGTACTACGCCTGGTGGGTCGTCATCGTCTTCTTCCTCCTGACGGGGTTCGGGGTCTATTACGTTCGCGACATCCCACTGCGAAGTTCGCTCTTCGATCTGCTGCCGACTGCGGATCCGATCATCGATGAGTATCGCGCGAACGAGGAGTACTCGGCGCAGAGCGACGAGATTGCGGTTCTGATAACCCTTCTCGACCCGGAGGGGCTCGACGAGGAGGAGCGGAAGCAGGCCTTGTTCAACGCCGCCGAGGCGATCGCCGCGAATCTGGAAGAGAGCCCGGAGATCGTCGAAGCGCGGTACCTACATGAGATCTCTCCGGCAATCCCCGATCAGTACCTGCAGCTCTTCGAGCTCGACACGGCGGAGCTTCTCCAGATCGAGGAGAGCGTCGAGTTGGCTCGTTCGGCGATCGCCGGCGACGCCGAGGCCGCGCCCCTCCCGGAGGGGACAACGCTCGGCTCGGCCTACCGTTCGATCAGCCAGGCGTTCAGTGAGGCCCTCTACGGGGGGGACTTCACGGACGCGCTTGGTGGGGGAGAACTGGGCGAGTTCCGCGGGCAGCTCGAGATGGTGAAATCGCTCAATGCCGGTGCGATCATCGCGATCGACGGTCTTCCCGGACTCGGTGCGGTGACCTCGGCCGTCGACGAGCTGACCGGGATCTTCACACCGACGGTCGACGAGGCCCCTCGCGAACCGACGCCGTTCCTCTCGACCGACAAGCGAAGCCTGGTCCTTCAGGTGACGGTTCGCTACCCATCGGAGCGGGGGGTCGAGTACTCGGAGCTGATCACGGAGACGATCGAGGAAGCGGTCGAAACGGCTGATCCTGACTCGCTCGGCGTCCGCGTCGGCGTCACCGGGATGTACCAGTTCAACGCGTTGACGAACCAGGTCATCAACGCGGACATGCTCCGGACGACGATCATCTCCTCGATCGGCGTCTTCGTGATCTTCCTTTTGGCCTTTGGCTCGTTCTTCTACAGCATCGTCGCCGTCATCCCGCTTCTGATCAGCGTGGTGTTGACGATGGTCTGGGCGAAGGCGTGCGTCGGCGGCTTCAACTTGGTCACGACATTCCTGCCGGCGCTGGTTCTCGGGCTCGGAATCGACTACGCGATTCATCTGATCTCACGCTACGCGGAGGAACGCGGCCGCGGTCGGTCGATCAATCGGGCCCTCTACGCGGCCGTTCTTCACAAGGGGACGGCCTCGTTCGTCGCCGCGGCGACGACGTCGTTGGTCTTCGTCGGCCTTCTGACCTCGCGATCCCGGGCCTTGTTCGAGATGGGCGCGATCACGAGCGTCGGCGTGATGATCGCCTTTCTTGTGACGCTCCTTCTGCTTCCGGCGCTGATCACACTGACGCACTATGTCCTGAGAGTCTCGTTGAAGGAGACGGTCGCCGGTTACGCAACGCGGATGACCGGTCTGTTCCGCTTCGTCACCGGCAGAGGGAGAGCGATCTTCGTGATCGTCCTGATCCTGACGTTCTTCGTTGCATTCCAGGCGTCACGAACGTCGTTCGTCTTCTCGAGCAACGACCTGGTGCCACACGTCGAGTCGCAGGATGTCTTGGATCAGATTCTTGCCGATTTCGATGTCAGCCCCAGTGGGATTGGGAGCTACTTCACGTTCTACGCATCGACGGAGGCCGAGCTTCGAGAGGTCGTCTCGCGTCTCTCGGAGCATGAGCTGGTCGAAGCGATCGATTCGGCGGCGGAGATCTTGCCGGTCGATCTGACCGACCAACAGAAGAAGCTTCGGGAGTTGGATATTGCGGGGTACGCCGACCAGCTGAGGCTTTTGGAAGCCTCTCTCGCGGAGCGCCCTGCGGTGTTGACCGAGATCCGAGCGTTGCAGGCGGAGTTCGCACTTCTGCAGTACGCCGCCTCGCTGAACGGTCTCGTCGACTACGCGCTCACCAGTAGCGAGATCTTGGACCAGCTCCAATCGATCCAACGGCAACTCGTCGCGCTTGACGTCGACGCAGCCCGTGAAGGCGTCGCGGCGCTTCGAACTGCGTTGGAGAAACTCGACGCGAATCTCGAGGCGGTTCGCGACCTTCCGCCTGTGGAGACGCTCCTGCGGGACATCCTCCAGGCCTACCCGGAAGGGATTCGATCGCGGTATCTGACGAAGGAAGGCGACTTCATCATCCAGGCGCGGGTCAATCGAGACGTCTACGATCGAGGGAACCTGGCGAGTTTCAATCAGTTCGCCTCGTCGTTCTCCGACGACTTCTTCGGTATGCCGCTGGTCGCTCAACGGCTCGAGGAGTACATGAAGCGGGATTTCTTCCTATCGACCGCTCTGGCCGTCGTCTTGATTCTCATCGTTCTGCGGGGGAGCCTCCGCGGGTGGGTGCGGGCTCTGCTGGCGGCGACGCCGCTCATCCTCGGATACGTCTGGATGCTCGGAGGGATGAGGCTCTTCTCGATCGATTTCAACTTCCTGTCGATCACCATCTCACCGCTACTGATCGGGATCGGAGTCGACAACGGGATTCACATCCTCCATCGAACGATCGAGGAACGATCGCTCGATCCGGACGGAGCGATCGAACGTGGCGCGAGCACGACGGCGGTCGCCGTCATCGTCACGTCCCTGACGACGATGCTCGTCTTCGGCAGCCTGCTCATCGCGCGAACTCCGGGTCTGAGAATGCTCGGCATCTCGGCCCTGCTCGGCATCGGGTTCTCCCTTGTGTTCAGTCTCCTCTTCTTGCCGGCGGCACTCCATGTCGAGGGCGGGAGACGGGTATAATGCGAAGCTGCATGGGGGAAAGATGAAGGGAAGTGAGGTAGCGTGTTTCTGACATACATCGGATGGGGAGTCAGTGTCGTCGCCGCGATCGCGATTGGGCTTCTCATCGGAAGCGTGCCGAGGAAGCGGAAGGAAGAGACGATCCTCACTGCCGCGCAAGAGGAGGCGGAGAAGCTCAAGAAGGAGCATCTGCTGGAGGCGCGTCAGCAGATTCAGGAGCTCCGGGAAGAGCTGGAGGAGAGGACGCAACGCCGCGAGGACGAAGTCGCCAAAGCGGAGGAGCGTGTCCTCAAGCGAGAGGATCGTCTTCGCGAGAAGCTGGCGCAGCTCGAGAAGATGGAGGACGACCTCCGCGAGGACGAGGAGGAGATTCTCGGACTGAAGACCGAGGGAGAGAAGCTGCTGGAGGAAGGGAAGGGCCAACTGGAGAGGATCGCCGGTTGGACTCAGGAGCAAGCCCGGGATCATCTGATCAAGGTCGTCGAGACCGAATCCCAGCGTTACTTCTCTCGGAAGGTCGAGGAGATCGAGCGGCGCGCTCGCGAGGAGAGCGAACAGCGGGCGGCGCATGTCATCGCCACGGCTGTACAGCGCTACGCGGCCGAGTACGTCGAAGAGAACGTCGTCAGCTCCGTCCCGCTTCCGTCCGAGGAGTTCAAGGGGCGGATCATCGGGCGCGAGGGACGGAACATCAAAACGTTCGAGGCGCTGACCGGCGTCGAGCTCCTTGTCGACGACACGCCGGAAATGGTCGTTCTGTCCTGCTTCCACCCACTTCGGCGAGAGGTTGCGCGGATGGCGCTCAGTCGACTGATCGAGGACGGGCGGATTCATCCGGCGCAGATCGAGGAGAAGGTCCAGCGTGCGAAGAGCCACTTGGCGGAACGCGTCAAGGAGGAGGGTCGGAAGGCGGCGTTCGATCTCGGGATCGAGATTCATCCGGAACTGGCGACCCTGCTCGGGCGCCTCAAGTATCGGACGAGCTACGGGCAGAATCAGCTGACGCATTCGCTCGAAGTGAGCACGATCGCCAAGATCCTCGCCGACGAGCTCGGAGTCGACGCAACCAAGGCGAAGCGGGCCGGTCTGCTGCATGATATCGGCAAGGCCGTCGATCACGAGGTCGACGGGCCGCACGCGCTCATCAGTGCCGATCTGGCCCGTCGCTACGGGGAATCCAAGGAGATCGTCGAGGCGATTGCGGCGCATCACGAGGACGTCGAACTGCGGACACCGTTGGCCGTTCTGATTCAGGCGGCCGACACGCTGTCGGCGGCGAGGCCGGGGGCGCGTCAGGAGACGTACGAGCGCTACGTCCAGCGGCTTCACGATCTCGAAGAGCTCTGTCGGTCGTTCCCGGCGGTCGATGAGGCGTTCGCACTGCAAGCGGGCCGAGAGGTTCGCATTATGGTTCATCCGGATCGAGCGAGCGACGACGTCTCGGCGAAGCTCGCCTACGACATCGCCCGCGCGATCGAGGAGGAGCTGAACTACCCCGGAGAGATCAAGGTGAACGTGATTCGACAGACGCAGTTCACCGAGAGCGCGAAGTAGGGGCGCACGAAGGTAGGAGACGATGCAGGTACTGAAGGTTTCTTCGAGCTCGGATCCGTCGGCCGCTGCGGGGGCGATCGCCAACGGGATTCGCGAGATGGGGGTCGCCGAGGTCCAGGTGATCGGTCCGCGTGCGGTGAACCAAGCGGTCAAGGCGATCGCCATCGCCAGGGGCTACCTCGCGGCGAGCGGACTCGACGTCTACTGCGTCCCCAGCTTCGCTAGCGTTCAGATCGAAGACGGCGAACAGGAGAAGACGGCGATCCAGTTCAGCGTGCGGACCCGCCACGGTTTGCGAGGCGGGCGACGCTCGGGCGTCGGGCCGAGCAGGGGGGGTCCGTAGACGTCTTGTTTTTCTGTGCGTCGGCTCAGTACCATTCCGGGAATTCGCCGATTCTGACCAAGGGAGTGAGCTACCGCGATGTCTAGATTCTTTCACCGTCACCAGAAGTCGATCATCTGGATCGTCGTCCTTTCGTTCTTCGTTGGGAGCGTGATCTTGGTTGGCTTGAACCAGGCCGGGATCTTCGATTCGAGGCCGGACACGACTGAGGACGAACTGCCCGACTACGCGGCCCGCGTCAACGGAGACGAGATCGACATCACGGAACTGAATGCGGTGGCGAATCAGATCTTCAACCAGTACCAGAGCATCTATCAGCAGATCGGCCAGGACGCAAGCGTCCTTCTCGAAGGGGCGCGCGGGAAGTACTTCCTCCTTCAACTGCGAGCTGACGCCGCCGAAGAGGTCATTCGCCAGGCGCTATACCGGCAGGAGGCGCAGACGCGAGGGATCCGGCTCCCGAGCAGCGATGTCGAGGCTGCGCTCGAACAGCAGTACCGCAACTTCCTCCAGTCGAACGGGGTGACGGAGGCCCAGCTGATCGACTACCTGCGGCAGCAGGGAAGCTCCCTGGACACGTTCAAGGACTCCGTTCGCACTCAGATCGAGGTCCAGATGCTCGAGGCGGCGGTGGACGATGCGGTTGCCGGGCTGATCGTGCCGACCGAGGACGAACTCCTCTCCTACTACGAGACGCACATCGTCGACTACGATGTCGAGGAGAGGGTCCGAGCCTCCCACATCCTTGTCGAGGACCTGGAAACGGCCCAGGAGGTCGAGCGACTTCTCGATGAAGGGGCCGATTTCGCGGAACTGGCCAGCATCTACTCCATCGATACGAGCAACAAGGAGAACGGCGGCGATCTGGATTGGTTCACCCGCGGGATGATGGTTCCGGAGTTCGAAGAGGTCGCCTTCGAGCTCCGAGTCGGCGAGATCAGCCAGCCGGTGCAGACGGAATTCGGCTATCACATCATCAAGGTGACCGACCGGGAGGCGGCGCACACGCCGACGTTGGACGAAGTGTATGACGACGTCTACGCCGACTACACGGAGGAAGAGGCGGGCAAACGCGTCGAGGAGTGGTACAACGGGCGGCGCGCGGCGAGTCAGATCGAGATCAACCTGCCGTTGGTCAGTGCGTACATCCTCAAGGAGCAGGACATCGATCTCGGTCTCGGCGAATTCGAGCGGATTCTCGCTGAAGGGGAATCGAGCGATGAATACCTGCCCTACTACATCGGGCGCATCTACGAGGAGAAGGCGCAGCGCGCGGCGAGCGAGCGCACGGAACTCGAGGAGATCGAGGCGCCCACGGAGGACGAGCTCGCACGGATCGAGGAGCTGAAGACGCAGGAGGATGCAGACGAAGAGGCTGCGCTGGCATCGTACCTCGTTGCGTTGGAGGAGATCGACGTCGACGAGACCTTCCTCAACCGGATTCTCGGCTTGAATCCGGACAGCTCCGATGCGACGTATCTTCTCGGAAAGCTCTACGTGGATCGCGGCGAGTACGTGCAGGCCGAGGAGCGCTTCGCCGCCGTCATCGCCAAGGACGAGACGTACGTGGACGCGTACATCGCGTCCGGCGATCTGGCGGTTCGAACGGGGAACTACCCGCTGGCAAGAGCCCGGTACGAGAAGGCCCTCGAGCTTCGCGAGAACAGCTCGAGTGTGATGCTGAAGCTGGTCAACGTTCACCTCGAGCTGGGCGCGATCGACGAGGCCCGCGCCCTGATCGACAGCGTGCGTGCGATCGACCCGGAGAACGTCAACGCGGCGATCGCGGAGGGGGATGTGGCGCGCGTGCAACTGGCCGAGGCGGCCGCCGAGCGCGATGAGCTCGCCGCAAAGGAGACACTCACCGACGAAGAGACGGCACGCCTGTCCGAGCTGAATGATCAGATCGAAGCGCTCTACGAGGTTGCGGCCGATCGGTACGAAGAAGGGATCCAGCGTGCCGGGTCGCTCGAGCTGAGGACGAAGCTCGGCCAGGTCCACCTTCTTGCCGGAAGGCTCGATGAGGCGGAGGACGAGTTCGAAGACGTCATCATCCGATCTCCGTACACGGCTGACGCGTACGAGGGGCTCGGACAGGTCCTGATCGCCCGCGGCGAAATCGAGGACGGACTCGAGAACCTGCGCACGGGCCTCGCGCGGTCGTTCGACACGGCCCAGAAGGAACGGATTGCGAAGCTGATCGTGGAGCTCGATCCGTCGGACATCGATTTGCGGATGGACTTGGCGCAGATCTACGCGTCTCAGTACAAGTGGCGGGCGGCGATCACGGAGTACGCCGCCGTGCTCGACGCACGACCGGGAGACTTGGACGCGACGCTCGGGATTGCCGAGGCCTATCGCTGGCGTGGAGAACACGCGACTGCGATCCAGTACATCGAGCGGGCGAAAGAGACGGCGGACGAAGCGACAACGCGAATCCGCCTGAACGAGGCGATCGTGGAGGTCGCGGAGGACGAGGCCGGAGCCGGGCGTCCGCTCGGCCCTACCGGACTCAACGCGCTGATCGAGTTGGCCGAGCTCCGCCTGTCGATCAATGACGCGGACGCGGCGATTGCGGACCTCGAGCGGGTTCAAGCGGACGATCCGGAGTATCGCGCCGACGATGTGGCGGAGCTCCTCCGCGCGGCGGAGCCCGAACCCGAGACCGAAGAGCCGGCCGATGACGCGGAGACGCCCGACGAAGAGCCTTCCGCAACGCCGTAGGGGCGGTCGTCTTGGTCGGTGTCGAAGGAACGGACGGACGAGAGGCGGAGAAGGCCTCTCCGTTCGATCGACTCGTCGCGCTGATCGCCCGACTGAGGGACCCGGAGACCGGTTGTCCGTGGGACTGTGCTCAGGACCATCGCTCTCTTCGCCCGTACTTGCTGGAAGAGGCGTACGAAACGATCGCGGCGATCGATGCGGCCGATCCGGCTGGCCTGGCGGGCGAGCTGGGCGATGTACTCCTTCAAGTCCTTCTGCACAGTAGGATCGCCGAGGAACAGGGCGAGTTCGCGATCGATGATGTCATCGACCTTCTCGCGCGGAAGCTGACGCGACGTCATCCGCACGTTTTCGGAGCGGCGTCGAACGATCTTCCGTCGATCTACCGGCGTTGGGAGGAGATCAAGGCGCAGGAGAAGGGACGGACGGGGGGCGCCGAGAAGGGGCCGTCGGCGTCTCTTCCGATTCTCGTGAGAGCCCGGAAGACGGTCTTCTCTCTGGCGAAGCTCGAGAAGGGGCACCTGATCGACGAGCTTCGGGCCGGCGGGACCGAGGAGGAGGAGGCCGGGGCCCGGCTTCTCGGCGCGATCGAGGACGTCTGGCGGGCGGGGTTCGATCCGGAACTCGTCCTACGGAAGACGCTCGACCGACTCGAGAAGGCGGCTGGTTGAGAGAGAACGACTTCGACACCGCCGGCTCCAGGTCCCCAAGGTAGAGGAGCAAGGTGACCGACGCCGTCGAATCCAGATCTCCGAGGGAGAGTGCCAAGGTGACCGACGCCGTCGAATCCGGATCTCCGAGGGAGAGTGCCAAGGTGACCGACGCCGTCGAATCCAAGTCTTCGAGGGAGAGTGCCAAGGTGACCGACGCCGTCGAATCCAAGTCTTCGAGGGAGAGAGCCAAGGTGACCGACGCCGTCGAATCCAAGTCTTCGAGGGAGAGAGCCAAGGTGACCGACGCCGTCGTGTACTGGCTCGGAACGACCGAGGAAGAGGTCCACTTCATTGACGCGATCGTCAGTGCCTACGACGGCCTGGCGAACGTGCGGCGGGAATACCGTCTCCATGACGGTCGAACGGAGTACAAGGTCTTCGTCGCGCCCGGGATGGAGAGCGAGTTCCTCGAACTCGTCGAGCGGCTTCGAGCGGTCGCCGACATCACCTCTGTCGAAAGGGAATCGCCGAATGATGAGCCTGATCCGCCATCTGAGACCGGGCAGGACCGCTGAGACGGTTCTCGATATCGACTACGGTCAGCTTCGCGCCGAAGGGAAGCGGGCCGTCCTTTTCGACCTGGACAACACGCTGGAGCGGGGACGCCCGTCGACGCTTCGACCGGACACGGTCGATTTCCTCCGGCACCTGAAGGACTCGGGCCTTCTCGTTGGGATCCTGAGCAACCGGAGGGGGCTGTCCGAAGGACGGATTGCGCGTCTGAGCGTCGCTGGTGTCCCGATGGTCCTCAGGGCGGGGAAACCTCGACGGGCCGGGTATCTCCGGCTGATGCGAAGCCTCGGCGTCTCCGCGGTCGAGGCGGTCTTCGTCGGAGATCGTAGAGTGACCGACGTTCTCGGGGCGAACCGAGTCGGCCTTGACACGATTCTCGTTCGCTCGCCGGCGTTCTCGGCTTGAGCGTGCGTCCCGAGGGGCGAGCGAGCGCCGTCCTTGAGGCACCTTCCGTCGACCGGTACCATGCCGGGATGTCTCACAAACCAGACCAGCAGGGAGAGAACGATCATGCGTGAGTTTCTGCATCGTCATCGGATCGTCGTCCTCAGTGCTCTCGTGGCCACGATCGCCGTGGTCGTCATCATTCTCGCGTTGACGGGGGTCTTCTCGGGCGAGAAGCGGGACGGAGAGACCGTTCCCGGCTATGTTGCGTCGGTCAACGGCTCCGAGATCACCCGCGAAGCGCTCGATACGGCGGCAGCCGATCTGACGTCGTATTACAGGCAGCTGGCTGGCGGAGAGACCGATCTTTTCGACGGCGCGGCCGGTGCCTACTTGCAGCTGCGGATCTTCCACGAGGCCCTGACCGAACTGACCCGCCAAGCGCTGATTCGTAGCGAAGCGCGGGCTCGTCGGATCACTGTCGACGAGGACGAGGTCGAGGAGCGGACGGAGGAGCGGTACATGATGCTGCTCGGCCAGTTCGGGATCGCGGAACAGCAGCACGCAGCCTACTTGGAAGCCTCAGGGAGTTCGATCGAGGAATACAAAGCATCGCTTCGGAGTGAAGTGGAGATGCAGCTTCTGACGGAGGCGGTTCAGGCGGCCGTGATTGAGGAGACGAACCCCGATGAAGGCTCGCTTCGCACGTACTTCGACGAGAATCAGGCTCGCTATGCCGTCGAAGGCGAAGTTCCCGAGTTCAGCGAGATTCGGGAACGCGTTCGATCGGACTACCTGGAGGCGAACGAGAGCGCGATCATCGGCGGGTGGTACCAAGATCTCCTCGCCGGATCCCGGATTGAGATCACGATCCCTCTGCTTCACGCCTACGACCTTCAGATGAAGGATCCGGAACAGGGTATCGCGGAGTTCGGTCGACTCCACCGCGAGGGTGTCTTGGCCGATCCGTATTTGCCGTACTACATGGCGCGTGCGGTCGAGAACAAGGTGGCGGCGGTCGAACTTGAGATCTATGAGCTGGAGGAACTCGATGCGCTCGATGAGGGCCAGGCGAGCCGGCTCGAGTCGCTTCGCGAGGAGCGCGCGGAGCTCGAGGCTCGAGCGGTTTCGTGGTACGTCGAGACCCTGCTTCTCACCGAGTGGGACGAGGCACTGATCGCCCGGGCGATCCGGCTCGACCCGGCGGAACCGACGAAGTCGTTCCTGGACGGCGTCGTGAAGGCAGTCGGAGGCGATCGGGAGGGAGCGGTCGAGGCCCTGGACGCGATTCTGCAGGAGGACCCCTCGTTCGTCCCGGCGTACGTGACGCTGGGAGACCTGGCGCGTCGCTTGGGGGATACCGACGAAGCACAAGGGCGGTATGAGGACGCGCTCGGAGCTGCCCCCGAGGATGTCGTGGTCCTGCTGCGGATTGCTGAGCTGCAGTTGGCGAACGGGGAGTTCCCGGAGACGTGGGAGACGCTCGCGGAGGTCCGTCGGATCGAGCCGTCCTCGCCTTGGCTCCGGATCGCCGAGGGCGATCTCGCGCTCGCCGAGCTGGAGGCGGCGGCCGAGGAGTGGGAGTCTGCCTCCGGGTCCGCCAGGGCCGAGCTGAGCGGACGGATCGAGGCGCTCTCCGCGGAGGCCGTCGCAGCGTACCGAGACGCCCTCGAGCGCTCCGGTGACTTGGAGATCAATCTGAAGCTCGGGCGGGTTCTCCTGCTCGCCGGCGATCTCGACGAAGCGCAGTCGGAGTTCGAGTACGTCCTCCGCTATAGCCCGTACGCCGGGAACGCCTACGAGGGGCATGGAGATGTTCTCGAGGCACGGGGCGACGCGGCGGGGGCGGTCGAGGACTATCGAACGGCGCTGTCGCTTGCCGTCGACAGTGCGGCGCAGCTACGGCTCCTGAACAGGATCGTCGATCTGTCACCGGACTCGGTCGAAGATCGACTCGATCTGGCGGAGATCTACAAAGCGCAGGAGCGATGGGCGGACGCGGCGGCAGTGTACGATGAAGTGCTCGGGATCGACCCGGCGCTGACCGACGTGTACGTGCAGCTCGGAGAGGTCTACCGCGAGGCGGGCGAGTTCCGATTGGCGGAAGACGCGCTCCGAAAGGGTCTCGAGCAAGCCGGCTTCGTCACGCAGCGAATCCGGTTCCTCGAGGCGATCATCGCCACGTTTCAAGCGGAGGTGGGAGAGGGACAGCCGCTTCCGGAGGAGGGGCTGGACGCTCACTTGCGTGTCGCGGCTCTGGAGATCGACATGGGGAGGTTCGAATCCTCGCTCGGACGGATTCGGGCGGTTCGCGATGTGGATCCGTCGTACCGGGTCGATGACGTCGTCGCCCTCCTTCACCAGATTCGGGACGAGGCTCCGTCCCTGCTGACCGAGGAGGAACGCGGGCTCTAGAACGAGGCTGTGGGATTGGGCGATGCTTGGAGGAGGCAAAGACGCGCCGCCGGTTGTGCCGGCGGCGCGTCCCTTCGTTAGCTACTCACGGAGGCTCGGTTCGGTCAGCGCCGCTGTCCTCGCCGCGCGTACGTGAACGCGCCGTATAGGCCGATGACCATGCCTCCGAGAGATCCGATGACCGCCAGGAGGTTCAACAGCAAGGTCGACGGGAGCCACTTCAGAACCATCGCGAACGGGAGGAGTGCCCCGAGGAGAACGAGGCAGAACCCGAGCGCGATCATCTGTAGCGGGCTCAATCGATTCAGCATGATCCTATTGGTAGAGCCAGCACTCCGCGGTGTGACCGGGGAGGGGCTCGAACTCGGGTGGCTCCTTCACGTCACAAAGCCCTTCGATCGCCTCCGGACAGCGAGGATGGAATCGGCAGCCGCTCGGCGGGTGGACCAGGCTTGGCGGCTCGCCGGCCGGAACGTCGCGGAACTTCTTCGCGTTCTCCGGATCCGGATCCGGGATCGCTGCCAGAAGGGCCGTCGTGTACGGATGGAAGTGGTGCTCGAGCAGTGATTCGACGGGCGCCTTCTCCACGGTCTTCGCCGCGTACATGATGAAGATCCGTTCCGAGAAGTAGCGCACGGTCGAGAGGTCGTGTGTGATATAGATGACGGCGAGCGTGTGCTCTTCTTGGATCCGCCGCAACAGACGCAGGATCTCAACGCGGACCGACGCGTCGAGCATCGAGACCGGCTCGTCGGCGGCGATCAGCTTCGGTCGCAGGACCATGGCGCGCGCGATGACGGCTCGTTGCTGTTGTCCCCCGCTCAGCTGATGGGGGAATTTGTTGATGAAGTCGTCGGCGGGCGTCAGCTTCACCTCTTCGAGGACCTCGCGGATGCGCCGATCTTGCTCGCTCTTGTCTCGGACCCCGTTGATGATCATCGGCTCGGTCAGGATCGTATTGAGCGACATGAACGGAGGGAGTGCTCCGTACGGATCCTGCTGCACGTAGCCGAGATCGGAGCGATACTTCCGCATCTCACGATGCTTCAATGTACTGAGACTTAGCCCCTCGAAGATCACGTCTCCGGACGTCGGCTTGTAGAGGCCAAGGACGGTCCGCGCCAGCGTCGTCTTCCCTGATCCGGACTCTCCGACGAGCGCGAGGGCCTCCCCCCGCGGAAGGCTGAACGAAACGCCATCGACGGCCTTGACGTAGCCGGCGCGCGAGAACACGAACTTGCGCAGCTCGAACCACTGCCTGAGATCCCTGACTTCCAGTAGCGGTTGGTTCTTTGTGTCGACTGTCTGCATAGGCACGTCCTCTATTTGTAGAGCCAGCACTTCACCTGGCGACCGTCCTCGAGCGTGAACATGGGCGGTTCCTGATCGCACATGTCGAACCTTCGGTGACAGCGTTCAGCGAAGCGACATCCCACCGGGGGATTGAGCAGGCTGGGCGGCTGTCCCGGAATGAACTCGAGTTCCTTCTTGACCTTCAACGTCGGCACACTCGCCATCAGCTTCTGCGAGTACGGGTGAAACGGGTTCAGGTAGAACTGCTCCGCACTCGAGATCTCGACGATCTGCCCGGCATACATCACGACACCGCGGTCGGAGATCTCGCTCGTTGTGGCGACGTCGTGTGTGATGAAGATGAAGCTCTGCTGGAGGTCTTTCTTGATCCCCTTCAGAACGTTCATGATGTTCGCCTGGGTCAGCATGTCGAGCGCCGACGTCGGCTCATCGAGAACGACGAGATCCGGGCGTGTCACGAGAGCCATGGCGAGAATCGCGCGCTGCCGCATCCCCCCGGAGAGCTCGAACGCGTAGCGGTTCAAGAAATCGGTCGGGACGCCGACAAGATGGAAGACCTCGGCGGCCTGCGCGAGTGCATCTCGCTTGCTCAGGCCTTGATGCACGACAAGGGGTTCGCAGACCTGATCGCCGACGCGGATCACCGGATTGAGGGCGTTCATTGCTGCCTGAGCGACCATCGACATCCGGCGCCACCGAACGTTCGTCCGGAAGCGCTCCTCGGAGAGCTTCATGATGTCCGTATCGAGAAGGACGACGCTCCCCTTGTACGTGTGGACGTTGCGGGGGAGGAGTCGCAGGATGGCGCGGATCAGAGAGGTCTTGCCGCATCCGGATTCGCCGATGACGGCGAGAGCGTCGTCGCGATTCATGTCGAGGTTGACTCCATCGACGGCCTTGACGACGCCTCTCATCGTCCGGAAGTAGAGGTACAGATCCCTGATCTGCAGGAGCTTCTCCGCCATAATCAGATTCCCCTTAGTCTCGGGTTGAAGATCCGGTCGAGCGCGAAGCCGAGCATCGAGAACGCCAGGCCCGTGATCATCAGCAGAATCGCCGGCTCAAGAACCCAGTAGTAGTAACCTCGATAGAGCGCACCGCCTTGGTAGGCGTCTCGGAGGACCTTCCCCCACGTCGGCAGGACGGGGTCACCGAGGCCGAGAACGGCGAGCGACGCTTCGAGGAAGACGAAGGTCGGAATCCCGGTGACGAAGGTCGGAACAAGGACGGGCGCGATCTTCGGGATCATGTATCGGAAGACGATCCGCGTGTTGCTCGCCCCATACGCTCGTGCCGCTTCGATGTACGGCGAGTTCTTCACCTGCAGGAACATCGCGCGATACCCCTTGATTGCTGCCGTGAAGATACCCAGAGCGATGATGACAGCGAGCATCAACCAGATGCTCCGACTGTAGAACGTTCCAACCATGATCAGGATCGGCAAGAACGGGAGCATCAGGTTCACTTCGGTGATTCGTTGGATCGCTGCGTCGAGCCATCCGCCGTACCACGTGCCGAGAGCGGCAATGATGAACGTGAGGATGCTCGTTCCGACGGTGGCGCAAAGCCCGAAGATCAGAGCGATCGGAGTCCCCCACAAGAGAGCGACCGTGATGTCGCGCCGACGCTGGTCGGTCCCGGCGACGCCGTAGACGTCTCCGTAGAGCGTGTAGCGGCTTTCGACCGTCGAGCCCTCCTCGAACGTGAGTGCCTTGATCTGGAGCGTGTACTCGCCGGGTACGACCTCCGGCTCGACCCCCTCTACGCCGAGCGTGTCGGGATCGGCCAGGAGAACGATGTGCGGTGGCAGATCCGGGGTGCTCTTGTTCAGCGAAGTGTCTTGCGAAATGGCATAGCGTTGGGAGGTTCTAATGGCACCGCGGAACATCGGGATCTCACGCCCGTCCGGCGTGAACAACGTGACGATGACATAGGGCTTGGCCCGATCGTACGTCGCCTCGAAGAAGACGTTCATCTCCTGCGGGAACGTGCGGTAGTCATAGTCGAACGTGAAACTCGTCAAGTACTCGGTCGACGTGTCCCCTTCCGTGACGACCGTGTTCTCCTCACCGGAATGGAGGGTGAACGTCTCCGGCAGCTTGTTGCCGCGGAATGCATTGGTCCATGCAGGCGCAGCGTACCGGGGCGTGTCGCTCCAGACGTCCTCCGCTCCTCTCCAGAGCGCGATGGCCTCGTTGAACGGGATGGCGACGACCGCATAGATCGACAGACCGACGAGACCGAGAATGATCAAGCTCGACGCGAGGATGGTCGGGTAGAGCTTGAGCGTTTGGAACAGACGTTTCAGTAGGCCCATCATTGCGATCCCTCCGATCCGAGCTTGACGCGCGGGTCGATCATCGCGTAGATGATGTCAAGCAGGAAGACACTGATCGCCAACAAGTACGCGAAGATGACCACCGATCCGATGATCACGGGGGTTTCGAACAGGCCGATCGCTTGGAAGAGGAGCCTTCCGAGCCCCGGCCAGCTGAAGACCGTCTCGGTGATGATCGCCCCCTGCCACGCGTAGATGAGCGTGAACGCGAACTGGGTCACGATGGTTGGGAGGGTCGGACGGAGTACATAGCGTCGCTCGATCGTGTTCGACTTCAGTCCTTTCGCCTTGGCTAGTTCGACGTAGTCCTCACTGGAGTGGATCAGGAAGAACGTGCGGCGCGTGTAGATCCCGATGGCGAGTGTTCCCATGAGCCAGGCGAGCAGGGGCAGGACCATGTGTTTCAGCAGGCTCAACGTCCGTCCGAGTCCGGTCTCCGGAACCGGGGCGTCGAGCATCCCTCCGTACGGTAGAACACCGAGGACCGAAGCGAAGATCAGAATCAGGAAGATCCCGTAGAACCACGGCGGAGCCGCCGACGTCGGCGCAAGGGCGACCGACATCCGATCCAAGAAGCTCCCATATCGCCTGGACAGGAAGAGGGCGATGAACACGCCGAGGAAGAAGGTGAGCAGGTTTGCGGTTCCGAACAAAACCAGCGTCACCGGAAGGCGTTCGAGCAGGATCGCTTTGACGTCCTTCGATCCAGTGTCACTCGACATCTGCTCGGCGCGTCCCAAGTTCAGTGAGAGCGCATCAAGAAGGTATCCGAAACTTCTCCCGAGGAACGGCTGGTCAAGACCGAGTCTTTCGATCTGTCGCGCGATCTCATCCTCCATGAGGACTCGACGCTCGCTCGGGGCCATGTCCTGATAGATCGGGTTGCCGCGGAACGAGAAGGCGACGGCCTCCGTGACGGTCGCTCGCCGGATGTCGTCCACGTAGCCACCCATGTTCGCGATCCAGATGGAGATGTACACGCCGATGCAGACGGTCAGAAGCAGCGCGATTCCGCGGACGGCCGTGTAACGAGCGAACTTGAGAACCGCCGGAGGGATCAGCCGCCGCTTCGGTTTCACGGAAGCCGCCAGACCGGACGTGGCCGCTTCGTTTGCCATGGTTCACCTCTCGAACTGACTGATGAATGGGGGGCCGACGGAGAGATTGCTCTCTCCCGACCCCCCGATTTTCGCTTTCCTACGTTCAGCCTACCTCAGCTCTGTCCTCTACCGTTCTTACTGGACGAGGAACGAGATCGAGCCGAAGCCAGGCTTGGCGACCGGATTGACGACCGCGATGATCTCGAGCTTCGAGGAACCGGCGATCAGCTGGTTCGTCTCCGCAGCGGTCAGCGTGACGGTCGCTGCACCGTCGCCCGTGATGGTGCCAAGACCCGAGAAGGCAAGGGCGCCGGTGGCGTCGAAGGCGAGGTACTTGACCTCGGCCATGTCAGCCGCCGGGTAGTTCTCACCGTCTTCGAGGATCGCAACGTTGAACGTCGCTTCGCTACCGATGGAGACCGTATCCGGGCCGGTGACCTCCACGTCCGCCATTCGCGGAGCGGAGAAGGCGAGGAACGTGCCCATGTCGTGGCGATAGCCGTCGAAGCGGACACCGGTGACGATCTTGGCGATCGGATCGATCGCTTCGATCATCATCGGGCCGTTGCTGATCCACATGTGGCCGTAGGTCGTCAGGAACGAGCTGAGGCTCGCGTAGCGCTGGACAACCTCGTCCTGGGTGATGTACTCGCCGAGGACGTTCTCGTAGGGAATGAAGTTCTCGATCTGAGCCGTCGCCAGCTCGGACGAGAGGAGGACGAGCTGCTCACCGGCGATCCAGTTCTGTCGGTCGACGCCGAGGTAGTCGGCTTTGTCTTCCGAGAACGTGGTCGTACCGGCGGCCTCCGCCTTCAGTCCGACGGCCATCGTGTGCCACGGAGCCATGCCTTGGCTGTAGTACGGCCAGAGGAGGGCACCGCGGTTGAAGACCTGGACTTCGGCGTCGAGGTAGAAGCGGTCGTCGTAGATCGAGACCGTCAACGGATCCATCGACTCGATGACCAGACCCTTGTGAACCGTCAGGAACTGGGCGAGGGACGCGTCGTTCGCCTCGTCGTAGTACGGGCTGTCCGGCTTACCGAGGTCGAAGCCGACGATGTAGGTCAGGAGCATGTCGGCGAACGAGAAGAGCGAGCCGTCATGCCACGGATTCTCGAAGAGATCCGAGACGTAGGTGATCGTCGTCTTCGTCTTGGCGGTGGAGCCCTCCGGGTACTTCTCGCCGACGGTGATGAAGTCGACGGCGGTGGCATCCCAGTCACACCAGGCATCGACCGGGACGTTGATGACCGGAGCGGTCTCAACGGTCACGTAGTCGAGGGTGGAGCCCATCGGGACGCCTTCCTGGACGACGATAACGGCGCTCTCGACGAGGTGCGGCTGCCCGAGTCCGGTGAAGGGATCCGGGAAGATGTACCAGTCTTCGGTGGCGCGCTGGATCATCGCGTCATACAGCCAGTTCGACCCGGCGACCGGGTTCCACGGCTGGGTCATCATGCTCGGCGAGGCCATGCGCATCGTGCCACCAACGACCGGCGCACCGTCTTCGTCGACGAAGCGGGCGGTGTGGGCCCAGATGTAGGCACCGGAGACACCCGCGGCAACGTCCACGAGGACGCTGACGTCGTTCGCGGTCGCCCACGGAGAAGCCGCACTGAAGATCCACTGGTTCCAAGCACAGTCGAACGCGCCCTGCTCGGCGATGCCGAGGAGCTCGACGCGCTCGGCGATCGTCGCGTAGTCGCGGCGGGCGAGCTTGTCGAACGCAGCGTCGGCTTCGGGGAACAGGTGGATCGGGTAGCCCTGGTTCAGCGGGACGGCCCAACCACGCGGCGTGTACTGGAAGTCGTAATCCGAACCCTGGTCGCGGTCGATTAGGTTGCTGATCCATCCGCCGGTGTAGTAGTTCCACTGCCCCTCGTTCGGGTCGCTGAGGAGCCAGATCGGCGAGGCCTCGGCGGACGTGCGGTAGCTCCGCTCGACCGTGAAGCCCTGACCCTCGAGGATGTCGGCGAAGTAGTCACCGATGTCGAGGCGCTCGTCTTCGATACGGATGATTCCGATCAGGTTGACCGGCTCTCCGCCATAGGTCCAGATCTCGTTCTCGAGAACGGCACCCGCCCCTTCCATTCCGGCCTTGATCAGGGCGGCGGCGGCGGCCTCGTCGTGCTGATAGGTCAGCTCGAGAGCGCGGGCCGCTTCGATCGCCTGAGCGTACGGCGGGAAGTTCGGGTCGAGCATCGTCCAACGGGCAACACCGAGACCGTTCAGGATCTCCTCGACGATGTAGTTCCGGTCGATCAGGTAGTACATCGCTTCACGGACGTCCTGGATCCCGAAGGCATTGAAACGTCCGTCGGAGAAGAACGGCTCGTTGTTCTCATCGACCGCCGGATTCAGCAGCAGGGTGTTGAAGCTACCGTAGCTGAGCGTGACCGGCAAGCCGTAATCAAGGATGTCCTGGTACAGGGTCGCGGTGAACGCGTTCCCGTACAGGTGCGTGTCGCCGTCCGCCATTTGCGCCAGAACCTTCGCCTGGTCGACCTCTTCGAAGAAGACGATTCGATCCGGGGCGAGGCCCACGTACGCGGACGCGGATACGACAGGGAGAACTGCCAGCAGGACTACTGCAAGAATGAGCTTGCGCACGTCTTGAGTACCTCCCTTTTGTCTTGCGACGCTAGCGATTCGCTAGTCGTCAACCTCGTTACTCCGTCAGGTCGTGCACTTCGATAATCTGCCCTTTCAGAGGCCCGCGCGTGTCCGCTGCGGACGATCGTTCCGCAGGTTCGTAGCGGAACGTCTCCTCATCTAGGGAACCCTGACGGAAAGTGCATTTACTGCGCCTCGACCAACGTCTCGGTCTGGAGCGCGTTGGTCGCCCGACAAACGCCTGTGGTGGAGAGGCATAACAGGTCGAGTATAGTAACCGAGCGTACGGGAGTCAATTCCTGAAACGGGCTTCCGATCCTCTACACAGGATCTTCACAAAAACGCCACGAACACCTCACAGCCATGTTTCTGCCCAGCAGCGCGTGCAAATGCGCTGGCCAAGGGGATCTCCGTCTTGGCAGGTCGGCCGGCGCCTACATCATGCGCAGACCACGACGCGAGAGGTATTCCGCCGGCCCTGTCGAAAGATCGGCGCCGGCGCGTATACTCCACACGCTCGACGCTCGTTGCGCGTTCGGGCAATCGAGACGTGATGGGAGGCGGAGTGCGAGATCGACACCTCATCAGCCTGCGCGATCACTCGACGGAACGGATCCACGAGATCCTCGAGACCGCGAGGGCCCTGAAGCTGGAGCACCGGGCCGGTGTTCGACACAGTATGCTTGCAGGGAAGACGTTGGCGATGGTCTTCCAGAAGCCGTCCTTGCGAACGCGCGTGTCGTTCGAAACCGGGATGTGGCAGCTCGGCGGACATGCGATCTACCTCGGTCCCGAGGACATCAAGCTTGGGAAGCGGGAGACGACCGAGGATATCGCGCTGAACCTGTCTCGATACGTGGACGGGATCATGGCCCGCGTCTTCGAGCACAAGACGGTCGCCGAGCTCGCCGAACACGCAGCAGTTCCGGTGATCAATGGTCTATGCGACATGTTCCATCCGTGTCAGGCCCTCGCTGACTTCTTGACGATTCGGGAGAAGAAGCGGCGATTCGACGGCCTGACCCTCGCTTTCATCGGGGATGGGAACAACGTGGCGCACTCGCTGATGCTCGGGTGTGCGAAGCTCGGAATGGTGTTCCGCATCGCCTGTCCCGTCGGATACGAGCCGAGCGAGGATGTCGTCGCCTATGCGCGAGGGATCGGCGGGCGAGTGGAGATCGTACACGATCCCAAGCAGGCCGCCTCGGAGGCCGACGTCCTCTACACCGATGTTTGGGTGAGCATGGGACAGGAGGCCTCGGCGGCGGCGAAGCAGGGCTCGTTCGACGGATTCACCATCGACGAGGAGCTTCTCGGTGTCGCGAAGAACGATGCGATCGTCCTGCACTGCCTGCCTGCGCACTACGGGGAAGAGATCACCTACGAGGCGTCGCGAAGCGCCGGAAGCGCCATCTTCGACCAGGCGGAGAATCGGATGCACGCTCAGAAGGCCGTCATGGCCTTGTTGATGTCGTAGCGAGAGGAGAGAGGTGAAGAAGGTCGGGATGAGAGGCGAGCGGACGGCCGGATCCGGAGGAAAGGGAGACTGCTTGGTGACGGTCCGTGCAGGGGACGGTCTCTCGGTCCGCGTGACGACCAAGAGCCCTCGGATGCTGGAGGATGGCGTCTCCGAAGTGGTCACCGAAACGCTCGAGCGTCTCGGTGCAGGCGATCTGGAGGTCGAGATCTCCGATCAGGGGGCGCTCGACTACGTCATCGCGGGTCGCGTCGAGGCCGCCGTTCGCGAAGGGGCCGAGGGCGATCTGAACTCCATTGCCCCGACCGTGGATCGGACGCCTTCGACGCGCGGCCGTCCGCGGCGCAGTCGGTTGTACGCTCCGGGGAATCAGCCGAGGGTTCTTGTTGGGATCGACATCCACGGGGCCGACTGCGTTCTTCTCGATTTGGAGGACTCGGTCCCCCCGGCCGAGAAGGCGGCGGCGAGAATCCTGGTCAAGCATCTTCTCGGGACGATTCGGTTCCCCGGGGAAGTGTGGGTTCGGATCAACCCACTCGACATCTGCGGGCGGGAAGACGTCGAGGAGGTCCTCCTCGGCCGTCCTCACGGGGTCTGTCTGCCGAAGGCGGAATCGGCCACGGACGTCGTCGCCTTGAGCGAACTCCTCTCGCACGTTGAATCGACGTGCGGAATCGAAGAGGGAACGACGTGGATCATGCCGATTCTCGAGACGGGGCATGGGGTCCTTGATGCAGAGGAGATCGCCGGGGCCGACTCGCGCGTCGCCGCGCTCGCGTTCGGGGCCGAAGACTACACGCGAGACGTCGGGGCGCGGCGTACCTGGGATTCGCTTCTCTTTGCGCGCTCGCGCATCGTCGCGGCGGCGGCGGCGGCGGAAGTCCAAGCGTCGGATACGGTCTACGCCGATGTCGACGATGACGCGGGACTCACCGAGGAATGCGAGAGAGCGCGCGCTCTCGGGTTCGACGGCAAGGGGGCGATCAACCCCCGACAGCTCCCGACAATCCACGCGGCCTTCTCGCCGACGGAGGCGGAGCTCGAGCGAGCGCGGGCGGTCGTGGAAGCGGCGCGGTACGCAGAGGAGCAAGGACTCGGCGTCGTCGCCCTCGACGGGAAAATGATCGACCGTCCGGTCCTCGACCGTGCGGTTCGAATGATTGAGTTCGCCGACAGGCTGACGGGAAGGGTGGATCAGGATGCGTAATGCGGCCGATCGGGAGGTTCCCGAACGGATCGGAGGTCGCACGGTTCGACGGTACGAAGGGGCTTTCGCCGCGTGTCAGAGCGGGGTGAAGGCCGCGAGGCCCCAGAAATGCGCGCCGCACCGCGAGGAGAAGGTACTCCCGTCGATCGAGGCGGCGATCGAGGCGTCCGGTCTGTCGGACGGAATGACGATCTCGTTCCACCACTCCTTTCGTGACGGCGATCGTGTTATCAATCGGGTTCTCGACGCCTGTGCGAAGCGGGGGCTGAAGGATCTGAGAATCCTGCCGACGGCCCTCTTCCCTGTCCACGAGCCGATCGTCGAGCACGTGCGGTCGGGGGTCGTCTCGAGGATCGAAGGATCGATGAACGGGCCGGTCGGAGCATTCGTCAGCGAAGGGAAACGGCTCGCCGAACCGGCGGTCCTCCGCTCTCACGGGGGAAGGTGGCGTGCCATCGAGGCAGGCGATGTCGAGATCGACGTCGCCTTCATCGCCGCGCCGCAGGCCGACCCGTACGGGAATGCAAACGGGATTGGCGGGAAGACGCCGTGTGGACCGATCAGCTTCTCGACCGTCGATGCGCAGTACGCCCGCCGTACGGTCGTGATCACCAATGACCTGCAGCCCTATCCGGTCTACCCGATGGAGATCCAGCAGGGTTGGACCGATTGGGTGGTCGAGATCGACGAAATCGGCGATCCGGAGAACATCGTCTCGGGGACTCTTCAATTGACGCGTTCTCCGACGAACCTTCGGATTGCCAGGCTCACGACCGATGCGGTCGTCGCCTCCGGGGCCCTCGTCGACGGATTCAGCTTCCAGGGGGGGGCCGGTGGCATCTCTCTCGCGGTCACCAAATACCTTGGCGAGGAGATGGAGAAGGCGGGGATCGTCGGCTCGTTCGGGATGGGCGGAGGAACCAAGATGCTCGTCGACCTCCTCCATCGCGGGCTCATCCGTGCGATCCTTGACGGGCAGGCGTTCGATCTCGACGCGGTCGCCTCGCTCCGCGACGAGCCGAAGCACGTGATCATCGACCCGGGGCTCTATGCGAACTACGATTCGCGCGGGTGTGCGACCTACAAGCTCGACGCCGCGTTTCTCGGCGCGACCGAGGTCGATCTCGGCTTCAACGTGAACGTGAACACGCACTCCGACGGGGTTCTCCTTCACGGGATCGGCGGGCATCAAGACGTCGCGGCGGGAGCGGGGATCACGATGATCACGATTCCGGCCATCCGCGGACGGATGCCGATGATCCTCGACCGGGTGACGACGGTGACGACGCCGGGCGAGGTGGTCGATGTCATTGTGACCGAGCGGGGAATCGCCGTGAACCCGCGCCGGGACGACTTGAGGGCCCGATTCGTCGAAGCGGGCCTTCCGGTGCGAACGTTGGAGGAGATCAAGGTGGAGGTCGAGCGGCTCGTCCGCCCGGTGCACAGGCCGGTCTTCGGGGACGAGATCATCGCGGCGATCGAATGGCGGGACGGGACCGTGATCGACGTGGTACGAAAGGTGGAAGGATGGGTGTGAAAGAGGACCTGCTGCAGCTTCTGCCGGAGATCGAGTGGATCGAGCGCGACGACCTGAGAGAGAAGGTCATCGCGACGTGGATCGACGGGCTCGAGCGAGGGGGGTGGACGACGGCGGACGTCGACCGGATGCCGTTCACGTTGGCGAAGAAGGTTTCGTCGAGCTTTGCCAAGCACGTGCGGAGCGTAACGCGGATCTGCGCGTTCGTCGCCGATACGTTCGACGAGATCTTCGGCGGTGTCGACTTGGCCCTCGATAAGGACCTCCTCCTCGCGGGGGCTCTGCTCCACGATGTCGGAAAGCTGCTCGAGATGGAAGAGGTCGACGGGACGTTCCGGAAGAGCGCCGAAGGGAAGCTCGTTCGCCACGCCTTTTCCGGCGTCGCGCTCGCCGATGCGCACGGGCTCCCGGCGGAAGTGCAGCACATGATCGGAACGCACTCGAAAGAGGGGGATCCGTTCAAGCGGACGCCTGAGTCGGTCATCCTCCACTACGCCGACTTCATGAACTTCGAGCCGATCGAGGGGTGATCCGGGATGGGGATGACGTTCGCACAGAAGGTCCTCGCGCGGAAGGCCGGACTCGACCACCTCGATGTCGGGCAGATCGTCGAGATCGAGCCGGACGTCTGCCTCTCGCATGACAACACCGCGGCGATCGCGAAGAAGTTCGCGGCGATCGGCGTCGATCGCGTCAAGGATCCGGAGAAGTTCGTGATCGTCCTCGACCACACCGTTCCGGCCTCGGAAGAGAAGTACGCGCAGAATCACAAGGAGATTCGCGAGTTCGCGACGAGAAACGGGATCGAGCATTTCTACGACGTCGGCGTCGGGATCTGCCATCAGGTCCTCCCCGAGAAGGGGTTTGCCCTTCCGGGTCGGCTGATCCTCGGCTCGGACTCTCACACGACGACCTACGGCGCGTTCGGGGCGTTCGCAGCGGGGATCGGCCGATCGGAGATGGCGGCCCTGTACGCGACGTCGAGGATCTGGCTGAAGACGCCGGCGAGCTTCAAGATGGTCGTGAACGGACGACTCGCCGACCCGGTGACGGCGAAGGATCTGATCTTGCACATCATCGGGTCGATCGGCGCGGACGGCGCCTTGTACAAGTCGGTCGAGTTCACGGGTGAAGGGATCGCCGAGATGAGCCTCGCCTCACGAATGGTCCTCTGCAATATGGCGATCGAGATGGGAGCCAAGAACGGGGTCTGCGCTCCTGACGGCAAGGTGGATTCGTTCCTTGAGCCGCGGGCGCAAGCCGCCTACGAGCCGGTCCTCGCCGATTCGGACGCGGTCTACGAACGTCTCCTCGAGTTCGACGCGTCATCGCTAGACCCACAGGTCGCGAAGCCACACACCGTCGACAACGTCTCCCCGATCGGCGAGGTCGCCGGGACGAAGATCGACCAGGGCCTCCTCGGAACGTGCACCAACGGACGCCTCGAAGACCTGCGACTTGCGGCGAAGATCCTCGACGGACGCAAGATTGCGAAGGGGGCGCGCCTGCTCGTCCTCCCGGCGTCGCAGGAGATCCTTCTCGAGGCGCTGAAGGAGGGTCTGATCGACACATTCGTGAAGGCGGGTGGGCTCTTGCTCAACCCGGGCTGCGGGCCTTGTCTCGGCGCACACCAGGGAGTCCTCGCGCCGGGCGAGGCGTGCATCTCAACGGCGAACCGCAACTTCAAAGGGCGGATGGGCTCGCCCGATGCCGAGACGTACCTCGCTTCGCCGGCGACGGTCGCGGCGTCCGTCGTGACCGGTGTGATCACCGACCCGCGCGAGTTCTTCTAGGGAGGGGAGATGAACAAGGGCAGAGTCTGGAAGTACGGCGACGATGTGAACACCGACGTCATCTTCCCCGGGAAGTACACCTATCAACCGATGGAGCCGGCGGAGATGGCGGAGCACGCGATGGAGGACCTGGACCCCGACTTCGCGAAGAACGTGAAGAAGGGCGACGTCGTCGTCGCCGGGAAGAACTTCGGCTGCGGCTCGTCGCGCGAGCAGGCGGCCACATGCCTCAAGGCGGCCGGCGTGGCGGCGGTCATCGCCCCCTCCTTCTCTCGGATCTACTTCCGCAATGCGATCAACAGTGGCCTGCCGGCGATCGAGCTCACCGGAGGAACCGACGCGATCAAGGCGGGAGACGAGATCGGGATCGACTTCGCGGCCGGCGTCGTCGAGCACGAAGGGAAGACCTACGCCTTCCCGCCGCTTCCGCCGGAGGTCCTTGCGATCCTCGAGGACGGCGGCCTGATCCCGCACGTGAAGAAGGTGCTTGCCGGGTGATCGGATTCACGCCGATCGGGATCATCCACACGCCGTTTCCGGATCCGCACGACATACCGATCCAGCCGACAGGCGGCACAGGGGTGGAGGGGACTGTCGAGGTGTTCGAGCCGTACCGCGAAGGTCTCGCGGATCTGGACGGGTTCTCTCACGTCATCCTTCTGTACCACCTGCATCGAAGCAGTGGCTACGAGATGCGCGTAGTGCCGTACTTGGACGAGGTGCCGCGCGGGCTCTTCGCGACCCGCACGCCGAGGAGGCCGAACCCGATCGGTCTGTCGATCGTGCGTCTCGCCCGAGTGGAGCCGGGCATCCTGCATGTCGAGGACCTCGACGTCGTGGATGGAACGCCGCTTCTCGACATCAAGCCGTACATCCCGGAACTCGAACCGGTCGATCGCGTCCGCGTCGGCTGGCTCGAGGGTCTCGATCACGGATTCCGGGAGCACAGGTCAAACGGCCGATTCGCGTAGGGCTGGATGGAGAACGAGTGGATCGGGGGGCGACAGCCCGGCGCAGAGCCGACGGATCATCGACATCTCGCCGGAGCTTCCGCTGTGCTCGACCTTCGATACCGGTGTCTGGCTGACGTCATGGCTACGGAAGACGGAACGGGGAATCCGAACCAGCCAGTGCACCAGTTAGCCTGCCCGAAGATCCGACCGATGGTGACCGGCGCCGTTGGCGCGAGAGGAGAACGCAGTTGAGATACGGCCTGTTGGCATCGAATCGCGGCGATTTCGCCGACCGGACATCCTTCCCCGCCCAGTCTTCGGTCCTTGACGAGGCGGCGCTTCTCCATCGAGTTGTGCCCGAGTATCGGCTTCCGCCGGTGAGCAGTTGCCTCTTCTTCTGCCGCGGGGACTCTGATATCTATCGAGTCGTCTCAACGGAGGGGGAGACGTTCTACCTGAAGATCTACCGCCCCCCGCACACGGTCGAGATGGCGGAAGCCGAGGGCCGACTCGTCGGGCGTCTTCTGGAGAACGGGGCGAGCGTGGTTCCCGCAGTGCCTCGGTATGACGGCAGCTTCGCCACCGCCCTACCTGCGTCCGAAGGTCCGCGCGCAGCGCTTCTGTTCGAAGCAGCGCCGCCCGGTCAGCTGGACAAGAGTGACGAAGCCGCTTGCCGTCGTCTCGGAGAGGCGCTTGCGCACCTCCACAGGGCGGCAGACGCGATTGAAGGGGCTCCGGTAGACCCACTCGACCCGCACGACAATGTGCGCTTCGTCGAACGGCTGGCTTACGAAGAGGACTACGCGGCGCTTCAGGAACTGAAGAGCCGAATCATCGACCGACTCCGCGCGTTGTCCACCGACGCTAGCGATGGCGACGTCGGATGGTGCCACGCCGACTTGGTGCCCTCCAACATCCGCTGTCGGGAGGACGGGTCCATCGTCTTCTTCGACTTCGGTGACGCGAAGTTCATGCCGCGAGACGCCGAGATGGTCCGGGTGCGAGGCTCGCTGCGGGACCACGACGATCCCCAACGGTCCGATGATCTCTGGCGCGTTCTTGAAGAAGCCTACGCCGGCCTACGCCCTGTTCCCGGGAGGACGGGTTCGGAGGAACGCTACGAGCTGCTGGGTGCTCTGTGGGGGATCCGCTGGATCGGCGGCGTGATGGCCAGTTGCCCACTTCGTATGGGGATTGAGGACTTCAATCCGGACTGGGTCCGAACCCATCTGGAGCGGATCCGGCGCGCCATCAACCTGGCCTGAGCCGCTCGTGCAGGAACGCCGCCCACGCCATCGACAAGGGCGGAGCGTGGAGTTCCCTTCCTCGTGAGACATGGTGAGCGCTTGGGGGAGGAGCCTGCAGGTGCCTGGACGCTCATCGGGAGAACGGGCGGCGACCTCCGTGAAGGTGGCCGGTGATCGAGATCGCCGGAGGTCTTCGCGGGCGCGAGTGTGCGTGCAGAGAGTGGTCGATGAACCGAAGCGAGCCCATACGAACGATCAGAAATGGAATCGGCCTGGGCAACCCGACTCGGACCGGTCGTGGGACGAGGGGCTGCCGTCCGGTCGGTTGATCGCGTCTCGGAGGTCCCCGTAACATCACCTGCAGGCCCCGCAGCCCGATCAGAGATTCAAGGAGAGGACTGTGACCCGAAACCCTTCGAATCGGATTCATCACGGCCGGCAGCTGGTCCGTCGCCTGCAGCAAGCCTACGCGGACAAGACCGAGGACTTCTTCAGGGGCCTTCAGAACGCCCCCGGAGATTCGGCCGATGTCAGCATCCGGACGTTCGGTCCGGCCCGCGTGCTCATCGCTCGTGGACATGATTGGCTGAGCCGCGCGACGCTGAACGGAGAAGAGACCTTCGAGCAAATCGATGAGATCGTGGCTCACTTCGCGCAGCGAGGGCAGCCGTGCCTCGTCGAGTGGAATCCCGGCAACTGCCACCGGCCGAACTCCTGGGACAGCGAGCTCGGTCGGCATCTGCTCGATCTTGGATTCCGCCCGGGGGGCTTCCGGTGCGTCTACGTCAGAGACTTGGGCGAACCCGTCGGCGACCGGCATCCGGAGATGACGATTCGCCACTTCGGCCCCGCCGAACTCGAGGAGTACGTCGAGCTCGCGGCGACCGTTGAGGAATGGTCGAAGGACCAGAAGCCTCGGGAATCGGCGAACCTGGTTTTCGGGAAGGGGAGCGAGGCGTGGCACCACTATGTCGGGACCCTCGAGGGAACGCCCTGCTGTGTGGCCAGTCTCTTCGTCGGGAGTGACACGGCCTATCTGGACTGGTCCATGACGCACCCTGGTTTCCGACGGCGCGGATGTCACGCGGCGATGATCCGCAAGCGCCTCGAGGATGCGGCAGCCGCCGGTTGTGACTTGGCGTGTAGCATCACCGACGTCGGCACCCAGAGCGGGAGGAACCTCCAGCGGGAGGGCTTCCGTCTGGCGTACAACTACGTCATGCTGAGGAAGGATCCCTAGTTCGCCATTCGATGGCAGGAGAGGAGTCGGATGAAGGTCCGTCCGGCAGTCCCCGAGGATGCGCCGGCGCTCGCACAGCTCCACGTCGACTCGTGGCGGGCGGCCTACCGAGGTCTCGTCCCGGACGAGCGGCTCGCACAGCTCGATCCGGAGAAGAGAACGGAGATGTTCCGACGCATGGCCGGAGAGCAAGTGCCGGGGATCTTCGTCGGGGAAGTCGACGGGGAGATCGTCGGATTCCTCACCGTCGGGGACTGCCGCGACGAGGATCTCGATTGCACGGTGACCGGCGAGATCTGGGGAATCTACCTCGCGCCCGAGCGCTGGCGGAGGGGGTTCGGCCGGCGCCTCTGCGAGCACGGTGAAGAGTTCGTTCGCTCCGCCGGGCATTCGGTCTGTGTCCTGTGGGTCTTCGCCGGCAACGCCGAGGCGAGACGGTTCTACGAGGCGATGGGTTACGCGGTCGACGGTGCCTCGAAGACCCTCGAAGTCGGCGCCCCGCTCGAGGCGGTTCGATACCGGAAGACGCTCTAGGTATGCGGGAGCCATCCCGGCCGGCGAGTTCCGAAGCGTTGCGAACGATCCCCTGCGAGGTGTATTCTCCCGCCCGTCGACGCCTGAGTCCTCGAGTACGACCTATTGGATCCTTCGATTCGAGCGCTCACGCTGCGGGATCGTCCCGCACGAAGGACGCTCGGATCCGGCTTCTAGCGAAGGGATTCCCCATGAGCAGGAAGGAGCAGTTCGGCCACTTCACGATCGTCGACGACCCGACGGCAGAGGAGATCGCACTCGTTCAGACGAGGCTCGACGAACACAACCTCTCCCGGACGAACGGAACGTATCACTTTCCCGGGAGCGAGGAGCCGGGGCTGGCCTTCGACCTCGCCTTGCGGGCCCCGACCGGTGAGGTTATCGGCGGGATCAACGTCAGTTCGATCCTCGGCGTGATGTGGCTCGAGGTCCTCTGGGTCGCCGTGGAGCACCGACGGCGGGGGCTCGCGGGATGGCTCGTCCTGGAAGCGGAGCGAATCGCCCACGAGAGAGGGTGCGTCGGCGCGGGAACCTGGACGTTCGATTGGCAGGGGGCGGACTTCTATCCACGGATCGGCTACGAGCTACGCGGCATCTACGACGGGTACCCTCACGGGATGACCGAGCATGTCCTCTCCAAGCGACTTCCGACGTCGAAGCGGATCCGCGATGCGGTCTCCCAGCGTGTCGGCTGCAACGAGCGCGAGGGATACCGGCTCATTCGGGAACCGACGGAAGACGAGATGAAGGTCGCGCACCGCGGCCTACGCGAGCACTGCGTCACGCACGTCGGAGAAGGCGACGCGTACGCGGGCTCTCCGATTCGTCTCGCCTCACGCGACGAGAGTGGGAGCCTCGTTGGCGGCCTGACGGCGTCGACGCCCGTCCACGTGCTTGCGCTCGAGGAGATCTGGGTCGCCGAGGCGCATCGCGGGATCGGCCTCGGGCGGAAGCTCGTCACGGAGGCGGAGAGGATCGCGAAGGCCAAGGGGTGCGTCGCCGGGCAGAGCTGCTGCCTTTCGTTTCAATCACCCGGCTTCTTCGACGCGGTCGGATACGAATCCTTCGGCACCGTGCACGTCTATATGGATGGGGTCGCGGAAGATCTGCTGGTCAAGCGCTTCAGGACCTGACGCCCGCATCCTCCGTCGGCGGCTTCAGTCTTCTCTGCAGTGCCGCCTGCACTGAGCTTGGGACGAACGTCGAGACATCCCCGCCGTAGGAGGCGACCTCTTTGACCATTGAGGAGGCGAGGAAGCTGAACTTCCCGGCGGTCATGAAGAATACCGACTCGAATTCGGGGGCGAGATCCCTGTTGGTGAGGGCCATCTGGAATTCGTACTCGAAGTCGGAGTTCGCCCGCAGCCCTCGCACGATCGCGTCGGCGTGGTGGTCTCGTGCGCACTCGACGAGGAGGCCGTCGTAGCTGATGACCTCGATCCCGTTGATTCCAGCCTCCTCGAGCGCTGCTTTCGTGATCTCAACGCGTTCCTCGAGCGTGAACAGCGGCCGCTTATGCGGGTTGGCGACGACGGCCACGTACAGCTTTGCGAACAGCCTGCGGGCGCGGCGAACGATGTCGATGTGCCCGTAGGTGATCGGGTCGAAGGTCCCGGGATAGACGGCGACGGCCATGGTTCGTCATCGTACCGGAGACGACCGGAATGGCGCAACAGCGCGCGCCGAGCCGTCACGTCGCCGGCCCGACGAGCGAGACGCGAAGCGCTTCCGGTCGGACGAACCGCTCGATTGTGTCGGCGACGTCGTCGGCCGACACGGTCTCCAGACGGTGAAGAACCTCCTCCGGGGAAAGGATCTCCCGGCCGGTGATCGCTGCGGTTCCGAGCCGCATGGCGCGATGGGCGTTCGATTCCATTCCGAGGATGAACAAGCCCCGAAGGCGAGACTTCGCCAGACGCAGTTCCCCATCGTCGAGGCCGCGCTCGGCGAGCCGAACGAACTCGTCCTCGATCAACGCACGAACGGTCCCTCCTTGGGTTGGCGACGTCGATGCATAGGCGACCCACAGGCCAGTGTCCGTGTACCTCATCAGCGTCGACCCGACGGAGTAGGCGAGCCCCCGATCCTCTCGGACTGCGCGGAAGAGGCGTGAACTCGTTCCGTCACCGAACACCGTGTTGGTCACTTCGAGCGCGTACCGATCCGGATCGGTCGTCGGTTGGCCCGCCAAGGCGAGGTGAAGGTGCACCTGCCCCCCGTCGCGCTCGAGGGACTCACGGCCCTCGAGGAACCGAGGAGGGGTACGCGATCCGCCGCGCCCCGCCCCCTGGAAATCCGAGTCGAACCGGGAACCGACCGCGTCGAGCAGTCGCTCGACGTCGACCGCGCCTGCGACGGCCAGAACCATTTGGCTCGGCCGGTACGATTGACGGTGGTGCGCGACGACGTCCTCGCGGCGGATTCGTTCGATCGCCGTGCTCGTTCCGAGGACCGTGCGGGAGAGGGCGTGCTCGCTTCCCCAAACGCCCTCGATAAACCGGTCGAAGGCGAATGCCTCGGGATCGTCGTTGTGCCCGCGGATCTCGTCCAGGACGACCGCGCGCTCGAGTTCGACGTTTTCGGGGCTGAAGGCCGGGTGAAGCGTCAGGTCGGCGAGAAGGTCGAGTGCCGTGGTCAGCCCATCGGACGGTGTATCGACGTAGTAGACGGTCGACTCACGCCCCGTCGCCGCGTTCAAGCTCCCGCCGACGGCGTCGATCTCCCGTGAGATCTCTGCAGCGGCGCGTGTCGTGGTCCCCTTGAACGCGAGGTGCTCGATGAAGTGAGCGAGGCCCGGGGCGGCGGCGGGATCGTCGCGGCTTCCTACGGGGACCCAGACTCCGACGCTGACAGAGCGAGACTGCGGAACCTCTTCGATGAGGATCCGCAGTCCGCTGTCGAGAGTCGCTTCGTAGGTTCCTTGATGGAGCCGGCGTGCTACCAACGATCCTCGAATTCCGGGGGTTCCGGCTGACGATCGCGATCGCCTACGGGCTCCTCCTCCGGTTCCTCGTCCTCCCTTTTCTCGACTTCCGGAACGGAGGGCTCGTCGTCCTGAACCTCGGGCCGCTCGGCGTCGAGGTCCGATTCCTCGCTCGATGCCTCGTCGGTCGACTTCTCCTCGTCGGGCGGGATCCGGCGGAGCTTGTAGCGTCCGCGCTCATCAACGCTCATGACCTCGACGGTCACCCGGTCGCAGGTGCGAACGACGTCGGTGACTCGCCGGACGTAGTCGTCGGAGAGGGCCGAAATGTGGATCAGTCCGGTTACCTCCGGGGTGAGCTCGACGAACGCGCCGTACTCGGTCGTGTTGCTGACCGTCCCTTCGATGATGTCGCCCGCCTTCACTTCCTGGCTCGGCGCGGGCTTCTGACGCTGTTCTCTCCGTCCGGAGGACCGATCGCCTCGCCCCTTGCGTGCGGGGCGTCGCTCGCCCTCGGCGTCGTCCACATCGATCCGCCGGAGGTCGGGGCGTCCCATCTTGTCCTCGCCGATCACCTCGATGGTGATCTCGTCGCCGACGCTGACGTGGTCCGTGACCTTGTCGACGAAGCCGGGAGCGAGGTTCGAGACGTGAACCAGTCCCTCTCCCCCGCCCTTCAGCTCGACGAACGCGCCGAAATCGACGATGCGGGTCACCTTGGTCTTGAAGACCGTCCCCACCTCGAGTTCTGCCGTCAGATCCTCGATGGTCTGTCGCGCGGCCGAGGCCGATTCGTCGTCGGGCGCGGCGATCTTCACCTTTCCGTCGTCGCCGATGTCGATCTCGGCACCGGTGTCCTCGCAGATCTGCCGGATCGTCTTTCCCCCGGGGCCGATGACCAGACCGATCTTGTCGACCGGAATGTCGATCGTGATCAGGCGAGGCGCGAACGGCGAGAGGGCCTGGCGAGGGCCCGGGATCGCCTTCTCCATCTCGGCGAGGATCTCGAGTCGGGCCGTCCGTGCTTGCTCGAGGGCCTGACGCATCGTGGTGCTGTCGATTCCTCCGACTTTGACGTCCAGCTGGAAGCCGGTCACGCCGTCCTTCGTCCCCACGACCTTGAAGTCCATGTCGCCGTGGTGGTCCTCAGCCCCTTGGATATCGGTCAGGATGACGCGGCGGCCGCTCGCCGGCTCCTCGATCAACCCCATCGCGATTCCGGCGACGGCCTTTCTGATCGGCACGCCGGCGTCCATCATCGCAAGCGACGCGCTGCAGACCGTCGCCATCGACGAGGATCCGTTCGACTCGAGAATCTCCGAGACGACACGAACGACGTACGGGAAGTCCTCATCGCTCGGAATGACCGATCGAAGGGAGTTCTCCGCCAGGTATCCGTGACCGATCGAGCGACGACTCGGGCTGCCGATCCGCCGGACTTCGCCGACGGAGAACGGCGGGAAGTTGTAGTGGAGCATGAACCGCTTCCGGCCCTCGGACATCATCTGATCGATGATCTGCTCGTCGCCGCGTGTGGCTCCAAGGGTGACGATTCCGAGACTCTGCGTCTCCCCTCGCGTGAACAGAGCTGAGCCGTGCGTTCGTGGGAGCACGGAAACGCGACAGGAAAGCTGCCGGACCTCATCCGGTCGTCGGCCGTCGAGACGGACTCCGTTGTTCAGGATCTCCGTGCGCATGTACGCTTCCAGGAGTCCGTCAACAGCTCCCTCCGCCGCCTTCGTCCGGTCCGCCACTTCGCTTTCAGGCGTTCCCTCGGGGACGAGGCGCTCGACCGCATGCCGCTTCAGCTCCTTGACGAAATCATCGCGAGCCCGTTTCGAGTCGAGCGTATGCATCGCCGAGAATTCGGTCCCAACGAGCTGACGAACCTGCTCGACGAGGCTGAGGTCTTCGACCGGAGGTTCGACGACGGCCTTCTTGATCGGGCCGACGCGTTCGATGAACCGCTCCTGGAGGGCGACGAGTTCGCGGATCGCTTCGTGTGCAAGGTCGATCGCCTCGACGACCTCCGCCTCCGTCAGCTCGTCCATCATCCCTTCGACCATCGTGACCGCTTGCTTGGTCCCGGCGACCGTGATGAAGACCCCGCCTGTCTCCGCCGTTTCCTCGTCCGGATTGACGATGAACTGGCCGTCTTTGCGGCCGATGCTGACACCGGCAATCGGCCCTTGAAAAGGAGCTTCGGAGATCATCAACGCGGCCGACGCAGTCGTGATCGCGAGGGTGCTCGGCGGGCAGTCCGGCTCCGCCGAGAGGATTGTCGCGACGATCTGGACCTCGTCGTTATACCCCTTGGGGAAGAGCGGGCGAATCGGGCGGTCGATCATTCGACCGCTCAAGACGGCCACGTCGCTCGGCCTCCCCTCTCGCTTGAAGAACCCTCCGGGGATCTTCCCGGCGGCGTAGAACCTCTCCTCGTAGTCGACACGAAGCGGGAAGTAGTCGATGTCCTCGCGTGCATCCGCCGTCACGACGGTCACGAGGACGTGGGTGTCGCCGTGCGTCGCCAGAACGGCGCCGCCGGCTTGACGGGCGATTCGCCCCGTCTCCAGGGCAAGTTCTTTCCCGTTGAACTGGATACTCTCACGGATGTACATGTATTCTCTAGACTCCTCTGATCTCCAATCTCGCGGTCAAATCACGATACGTGGCGAGATCTTGACGTTTGACGTACTTCAGCAGTCGCCGGCGCTGGCCGACCATCCTTCGCAGGCCGCGCTGCGAGCTGAAGTCTTTCTTGTGTGTTCCCAAATGCTCGGTCAGCTCACGAATCCTCTCAGTGAGGAGGGCAATCTGCACGACAGCGGATCCAGTGTCCGCTTCACTCTTTCCGAACTCCCGAATGATCTCCGACTTCCTGTCCGCGTTCAGTCCCATCTTCTCTCCTCTCCCACGCCCGAGAGGGGGCATATCCGTCCTCCGAGGCGGGGTAGCGGTTAGTTCCCGTGCCTGCGAAGCAGGCGCTCGACCTCCGATTGTACCCGCTCCTCGTCGATGGTGAGGAGCTCGCCGTCTCTCATGAGCGGGCGGCCGCCGACGATGACATCGGTGACGTCGGCCGAACCGGCCGTGTAGGCGACGGTCGCCGCGGGATCGTGCGACGGCCGATTGTGGCAACGCTCCGCGTCGAGGAGGACGACGTCCGCCGTCGTACCCACCCGGATTCCCCCATCGGGAAGAGCGAGCGCACGTCGGCCCGCCGCGGTCGCCATCTCGATCGCGTCCGATCCGGACAGGGCCTTCGGGTCTTCGTTGCGGGCGCGCTGAAGGATCCACGCGGCTCGCAGCTCCTCGACCATGTCGAGCCGGTTGTTCGAGGCGGCACCGTCCGTCCCGAGTGCGACGTTGATCCCGGCGGCGCGCATCCTCGTGACCGGTGCGATCCCGCTGCCGAGCTTGGCGTTCGATTTGGGGCAATGGACGACATTCACGCCACCCTTCGCCAGTCGGGCGACATCGTCTTTGTCAACGTGAACGCAGTGCGCAGCGATCGTTCGGACGTCGAACGCTCCGAGGTCCTCGAGGTACGTGACCGGACTGACGCCGGTCCTCGATCTCCACGTCTCGACTTCGCCGCGCGTCTCGGCGAGATGGGTGTGAATCGGGACGTCGAACGCCCTCGACATCTCGATCGCCTCTCGCCAGACGTCCTCTCCGCACGTCTGAACGGCATGCGGGCTGACGGCCGCTCGAATCCTCCCTTCGGCGGCTCCGTCCCACTTCTCGACGACTCGCTGTGTGATCGCGATCTCCTCGGCCCCTGCCTCCTCCATCGACTCGGCGATCACTCCGTAGGAGATCAGGGCGCGAAGCCCACTCTCCTCGACGGCGTGCCCGACTTCGTCGGTATGGAAGTACATGTCGGCGACGCACGTCGTCCCGCCCCGAATCGCCTCGGTGAGGCCGAGCAGCGTGCACCAGTAGATGTCTTCGGGCGACAGCTTCCGCTCGATCGGCCAGACGTGATCCGCCAGCCATGCGCTGAGCGGCACGTCTTCGGCGAGCCCTCGGAAGAGCACCATCGCCAGATGGGTGTGCGCGTTGACGAACCCCGAGAATGCCAGCCTTCCGTTGCCTTCGATTGTTGTGTCCTGCGGATCGGCCGTGATCTCACCCTCCGTAACATCAACGAAGGTTGTCGATTCGATCCGCAAGGACAGCGGCCGATCCGCTCCGTGGAGCGGTCGGACGTTCCTCAGAACCGTTCCCATTCAATCCTCTCAGACGATGCGTTCGAGGCGGATTGTAGCCTCCCGAAGATGGCGGCGCAATCGGCGGATTCGAGCTCCCGCGACGGTCGTGGAAGGGGCGTATCCCTTGCGGCGGATCATGGAAGGAAATATAACAGGAGACAACCATGGCGAAGCGACCGGGAACCCGAGCGGAGGAAAGGGCGTGCCGTCTCCTCCGACGCGAAGGCTACCAGATCGTGGCGCGCAACTGGCGCGGTCGCTTCGGAGAGATCGACATCGTCGCGCGCGAGGGGGCGATCATCGTTTTCGTCGAGGTCAAGGCCCGCTCCGGGGACGGGTTCGGAGGTCCGCGCGCGGCCGTCGACGCGGCCAAGCAACGGCGGATTGCGCTGACGGCAGCGGAGTTCCTGCAAGCGACGGGATGCGAGTTGGCCGCCCGATTCGACGTTGTCACGTTCAGCGGGTCGGGCGCGACGCTCCTTCGGAACGCGTTCTGGGTCGGGTGATCTGAGGTGTTCGCGTGCCTTTCGAGCGGGGCCGTTCTCGGGATCGACGCATGCCTGATCGAGGTCCAATGCGATCTGGCGAATGGGCTTCCGACGTTTCAGATCGTCGGACTTCCGGAGAAGGAGGTCTCCGAGAGTCGAGAGCGGATTCGCAGTGCGATCAAGAACTCGGGGTTCTCCTTTCCGGCAGGGCGGGTGACGGCGAATCTCGCTCCGGCCGACGTTCGGAAGAGAGGCGTTGGCTACGACCTTCCGATTGCGCTTGCGATCCTGATCGCCTCCGATCAGCTCTCGGCGGTCACGGAGCGGCGGCTGATCGTCGGGGAACTGGCGCTCAATGGAGAAGTGCGAGGTGTGTCGGGTGTTCTTCCGCTCGCTCACGAAGCGGCAGAGCAGGGCCTCAAGGGCCTGATCGTACCTTCCGAGAATGGGGCCGAGGCGGCATTGGTCCGCGGAGTCGATACGTATCCGATCGACACGCTGAGCGACGCGGCCTCGTTGCTCCGGGGGGACTTGACCATCGAGCCGCTGCGTAGTGACGTCGGACTGCGCCTCTCCGAGCGATCTGCGCAGGTCACTCACGATCTCGCCGGAATCCGAGGGCAAACGCAGGCGAAGCGGGCCCTCGAGATCGCTGCCGCGGGTGGGCACAATCTTCTCTTCTGTGGGCCGCCGGGGGCGGGGAAGAGCCTGCTCGCGCGGTGCCTTCCGGAGCTTCTCCCACCGCTTTCGCTCGAGGAGGCGCTGGACGTCACGCGGATCTACAGCGTCGCCGGGCTTCTCGAGCGGGGTGTTCCGTTGGTTTCTACGCGTCCGTTTCGAGCTCCGCATCACACGATCTCGTACGCCGGGATGGTCGGCGGTGGGCACGGAGTCCCGGGTCCCGGAGAGATCAGTCTCTCCCATCACGGCGTCCTGTTCCTCGATGAGCTGCCTGAGTTCGATCGACGCGTTCTCGAGACCCTCCGACAGCCGCTCGAGGATCGGTCGATCCTCCTTTCCCGAGCCGGCGTCTCGGTCCGCTACCCGGCGTCGTTCACACTGGTGGCGGCGATGAATCCGTGTCCGTGCGGATACCTCGGGGATTCGGCCCATCCGTGTACCTGCTCGATCCGCGACCTTCATCACTACCGTCGCCGTCTCTCCGGTCCGTTCCTCGATCGGATGGACCTGTTCGTGGACGTCCCACGCCTCCCCGTCGACGACCTGTTCGGATCTCATCGGGCCGAGCGGTCCGTCGCCGTACGCGAGCGAGTGGCCGCGGCTCGACGGATTCAGTGGGAGCGCATGCGCGGCTCGACCGGGCGATTTTCGAACGCGGAGCTCACTCCGGAAGGGATCCGGACCCACTGTCGACTGAGCGGCGAGGCGAGGACGTTGCTGAAGCGGGCGGTCACGCGTTTCGGGCTGAGCGCCAGGGGACACGGTCGCGTCCTCCGCGTTGCGCGCACGATCGCCGACTTGGAAGGCGAGGCGCAGATTGAACCGAAACACGTCGCCGAAGCGCTCGGGTATCGGCGGCAACCCGCCGGGCGTGCCGAGTAGACGGCGGGCGCGATCGTTCATGAAATCGCCACAAGCGCCGTGTACAGTCTCAGGATACACACGAGAATCGACACCGCCGGCCGCAGGCACGGCGGTGGGCTCGTTTGAGGAGGGCTGCATGTGGAGACGCTCTGTTAAGGCGGCGATTCTCGCCGTTTCCCTCGTAGTCTCGGCGGTCGCTGTCGCTTCGGCATTCCCGGTTGTTGTGACCGACATCTCGTTTGAGGGCCTTGAGGAGATTCGGGAACGCGAGGTTCGGGATGCTATCCGGATCGAGGTCGGAGACGAAGTGCGCGAGTCCGACTTGAAGGCTGCTTCCGAAGACATCTACGAACTCGGCTGGTTCCGCGAAGTGATGGTCCGGCCGGAGCCCCTCGCCGACGGCGAGGTCGTCTTCCAGGTGACCGAGTACCCGGTGATCGAGGAGATCGAGATCACCGGGAACGTTAACCGCCGGACCTACGGGCTCTTCGGAATTGACCTGTTCAGCCTGCCGATCGTCTCGACGACGAAGATCAAACAGCTTCTTCTCCAGGAAGACATCCGCCGAAGGCGGGTCTTCAATCGAGTCAAGCTGGAGACCGCGCTGCGAGAGATCATCACGGAGTACAACGAGCGGGGGTACGTGCTCATCGCCGTCGGTGACGTCACGATCGCCGAGAAGCTCTCGATCGAGTTCGTCGAGGGGCGTGTCGGGGGAAACATCATCGATGGCCTCCGGACCGTCCCGATGGCCGTCGCCGAGGAGATGATCGATCTACCGCTCGGGGAACCGCTTATGCAGCCTGATCTCCAGCGGGTCCTGATGGCCCTCCGGAACTCCGTGTACTTCACGGACGTCGAGGTCGTGCCCGATCCGGGGGCGACGGACGACGAGGTGGTCCTGCACTGGACCCTTGCCGAACGATCGCTGACCGACGAAGCGCTCGAGATCGACGATGTCGTCATGGACGGCGTCGAACGCTTCTCTTCGCAGGTCGTCGCCGATTCGTTGCGGGAAATGCCGGCGAGCCCGGTCGGAAACTACGAGCTCCTACGCGTCATCGAGCCTCTGTTCGACCTCTACCAAGAGGCCGGGTACGTCATGGTCCGGTTTTCGATCGTGGGGACCGAGGACCGCACGCTTCGGCTCCTCGCCGAGGAGGGCGTGGTCTCGCAGGTTCTGATTTCGGGGAACACGAGGACGCTCGATCACGTCATCATCCAGAATCTGAAGATCGAAGCGGGGGATATCCTCACGCGAAGGGCGCTTCAGACCGGGTACCAGCGGCTGAATTCGTTCGGGTACTTCCGATCGATCGACGTCATACCCGAGTGGTCCGACGAGGGCGTTCGCCTTTCGGTGATCGTTACGGAGCGACGGGATCTCGGCGGGATGAATGGGACGCTCGCCGTCGAGCCGAACACGGGCGGAATCGTCGGGGAGTTGACCGTCGACCAGAAGAACTTGTTCGGCACCGGCCAGGATGTCGAGATCAGCTACAGCCGCGGATTCTCTGGCGACGTCGAGCCGATGACCAGCACCTGGATGCTCGGGTACAGCACGATCGCCTCATACTCCGGATTCGATCGAGTCGGCGTCGACCTGTACCGAACCGTTCGGGAATCGGGTGACGACGAGTACTTGACCGTCGGTGGGAAGATCGCGTTCGACTACCCGATCGCCGACTACAGCGATCTGGCGCTCTCCTACAAGCATGAGGAGGAGCGGTTGGTCGGCACGCAGGATTGGACGCCGATCGACTCCATCACCGTGGGGATCGTCTACGATGACCTCGACGATCCGTACTTCCCGACCGAGGGGAATCGACAGAGCATTTCGGTCGAGAAGGCGGGGGGATTCGCCCCCGGGCTCGACTACACGAAGGTCGGGTTCCTGTGGATCGACTTCAGCCCGGTTCGCAACGTCCTGTTCGGCCAACTCGATCAGACGTTCGGAATCCGGTTCCGAGGCGGCTGGGCGGACGCGGGCCTCTCGTCATCCCAAGCGTTCGGTCTTGGAGGACCGACCGCCGTTCGTGGCACGGAAGTGGACTCGGTCCGAAGGATGTTCATTGCGAACTTCGAGCATCGCGTCGAGCTGGTCGAGGGACTGGTTTTCACAACGTTCCTCGATGCCGGACTGGACTTGGATTCCATCCGGCTCGACGACGTCAAGGCTTCGACGGGATTCGGATTCGGGATCAACGCGGCCGGGATCTACGTGCGGCTGGAGTTCATCTGGGTCATCGAAGAGGGGATGACCTGGTTCCCGACGTTCGACATCGGATTCGGTCCGATGTTCTAGCTCAAGGTGACGAGACGGAAGGGGTCTTCTATAATCGCGCGATTGCCCCAACGGATGACCAACAAGGAGGAATAGCATGTCGAGGAGTGTGCTGTACGTAGCGGGACTGGCGTTGCTCCTCGCCGTCGGAGCGCTGATTCTGCAGTTCGTGATGCCTTCGGCTGGCGGGGGGGATTCGAGTGACCTGGCGTCGCTCGAGCAACGTATCGACGATCTCGAGAGCCAACAGAGTGCTGGTGGGGACTTCCGCGTGGCCTATCTCGACGCCGAGGCCGCGTTCGCCGTCTTCCTCGAGGCGACGGCCGATCTGCGAGAGCGGGCAAACGAGAAGGTCCGAGAGATCAGCGATCTTCAGAATGAGTATGCCGCCAGCACGATTTCGAGGGACGAGTATCAGCAACGGGCGAATGAGCTCCAGGCTGAGCTGCTCGACGCGCAGCTGACGATCGACATCGCCGCACTCGACCGGATGATCGCTTCGGACGACTTCTCGGACATCCGCTCGAAGCTCGAAGAGTGGAAGGAGACGGCGCAGCTGCTGGCCAATGAGGTCAAGAATCTCGTCTCGATGGCGAAGATGGGCGTCGTCGACGCGACCGAGTACCAGACTCGTTATCAAACGGCGGAGAATGCGTTCCAGCAGTTCGACCAGAGCCTGACGCAGGCCGCGACACTCAAGATCGTGCAGGTCGCGCAGCGGATTGCCGTCGAGAGGGGCTTCGACATGGTCCTTCGCGTGAAGAACGTCTTGGTCTATCGGAACCCGCTTTCGCTCACCGACATCACGGACGAGGTCAAGTCCGTGATCTCCGATTACCTGTAGGCGACGGCAGAAGGAGTCGGACGTGCCCGGACGGGACATCGAGGGGATCCGCGCGCGGATCCCCCTTCGGTATCCGTACTTGATGGTCGATCGGATTCTTGAGGAGTCGCCGGGCCGCGTCGTTTCGCTGAAGAATGTGACGATTGACGAGCCCGTCTTCCAAGGACACTTCCCCGAGCCGCTCGGGGCGGTGATGCCCGGCACGCTGATCGTCGAAGCGATGGCGCAAACGGCCGCGTTCCTTGCAACACGTGAAGACGGAGACGAGATGGGCTACCTCGTCGGGATCGAGAAGGCGCGGTTCCGTCGGAAGGTGATCCCCGGGGACCAGCTTCGCCTCGAGGCGAAGCTGGTCCGACGCCGTCGGGGGCTGCTCCGAGCGGACGTCGAAGCGACCGTCGACGGCGAGCCGGCGGCGTCGGCCACGGTCTCCCTCCTTCTGGACGTCGAGTGAGCGCTCGTGATCGAATCCATTCCCAATCTGAGTGAGGGGCGCGACCGCGCGTCGATCGATCGAATCGTCGGGGTCGTGCGACAGGCCGGGGGACGCGTCCTCGACGTGCACGTCGACCCCGACCATCACCGCTCGGTCTTGACGATCGTCGGGCCCCCAATCGTCGCCGTCGAGAGCGTCCTTTCGATGGTTGAGATCGCGATCGGCGCGATCGACATGCGGCGACATCGTGGAGCGCACCCGCGGATGGGGGCGGTCGACGTGATTCCGTTCGTTCCGCTTGCAGGCTCGACCTTGGACGAGTGCACGCAGATCGCTCGCGCGGCCGGTCGCGAGATCGCGGAGCGGTTCTCGGTTCCGGTCTACCTCTACGAGGCGGCGGCGATGCGACCCGAGAGAGAGAACCTGGCCGACGTGCGGCGTGGGGGGTTGGCCGCTGTGGCCGAGCGGGCGAGGACCGACGCGGGGCGGCCGGACTTCGGCCCGGATCGGATCGACCCGGCGATCGGGGCGATCGCCGTCGGGGCTCGCAGGCCTCTGGTCGCCTTCAACGTCAACCTGGCGACGTCGGATCTCCACGTGGCCAAGGCGATCGCGTCGGTCGTCCGGGCATCCGCCGGCGGGCTTCCCGGCGTCAAGGCGCTCGGGATTCCTCTGCGCAGCCGAGGACTGGTTCAGGTTTCGATGAACCTAACGGACGTCGAGGCGACGACAGTCCCGGCCGCCTTCGCCCGGGTGACGAAGGAATCGGCGCGTCGCGGTGTGGAGGTGTTCGAGAGCGAGATCGTCGGGTTGGTCCCGAGAGCGGCGGTTGCCGGGGCGAGCGCGGAAGACCTCCTCCTGTCGCGCGATCTGAGTGAGATGATCCTCGAAGCGCGACTCGAGTCTCGATGAGCCTTTGTGTCGACGGTCGCTCGGTCCGTCGTGTCGTCGTTCTCGGGTTCGGCGTGACGGGGCGCGCGGTCGCTGACCTATGTCTGAAGCGGGGCCTGGCTGTTGCCGTGAGCGATGCGGCGGCGCTCACGGATCGCGCTCGAGGCTGGCTTCGGACGCGCGGGATTCCCTACGAGGAGCGCGGGCACACGGCCAGGCTGCTCGGAGGGGCCGACGCCGTCGTCCTTAGCCCGGGAGTTCCCCTGGACCGCCCCGCGGTCGTAGAGGCCGGCTCGAAGGGCTCACTCATCCTCTCGGAGCTCGACTTCGCCCAACTCCAGGCTCCGCCGGTTCCGATCATCGCCGTCACCGGGACGAACGGGAAGGGGACCACGGTGACGCTGATCGACGCCATCCTCCGATCGGCGGGGCTGCGTACGAAGCTCGGAGGGAACATCGGGACGCCGTTCGCCTCGCTCCTCGACGAAATCGACGGGACCGACGCTGTCGTTCTCGAGGTGAGCAGCTTCCAGCTCGAGCAGTCCGAATGGTTCCGACCCCGGGTCGGCGTGGTGCTCAACCTGGCGCCGGACCATCTGGAGCGGCATCGGACGATGGCCGCCTACGCAGAGGCGAAGGGAAGGCTCTTCCGGCTTCAGAATGAGAGCGACGTCGCCGTCCTTCCGTCCCTCCTCCGCGGGGCGTTCCCCCAAGGGCGAGGACGACGTCGGTTCTACGACGACCCTTCTCCGCCGCTTCCATCCTGGTCCGATCGGTTGAGCCCACACAATCGGCTCAATCTCGCTGCAGCGCTGGCGGCGGCCGAGGCGCTCGTCCCGGACCTCGATCCCGCGGAGCTGCCGTTCGGACTGCTTCGCGACGCGTTCGCACTTCCGCATCGCATGACGAACGTCGGCTCGTTCCACGGAGTCGGCGTGATCGACGACTCGAAGTCGACGAACGCGCACGCAGCCATTGCGGCCCTCCGCGCCGTCGACGGACCGGTCGTCCTTCTGCTCGGCGGGCGACCCAAGGGAGCCGGCTACGAGGCGCTCGGCGAGGAGATCGAGCGTCGCGACGTTCGGAGGATCGTCCTGTTCGGAGAGGCGGCAGGCCGGCTCTCGGCGACGCTGGGCCGAGCCGGGGCCGATCTCGTGGAGGCGGACGACCTCGAGCAGGCGGTCTCGCTCGGCTTCGCCTCTGCCCGCCCGGGGGACACGCTCCTCTTCTCCCCCGCCTGCTCGAGCTTCGACGCGTTTGCCGATTTCGGCGCACGCGGTGACGCATTCGTAGAACTAGTTCGCTCGACGATCGGCGATCGGCCCGCCAAGGACCTCTCGCCCTAGCCGACGAGACACGCGTCACGTCTTCGCCTCCCGGATCGTCTCTGCGCTCCGAACGTCCTTCCTTCCGCTGTCCGGACAGATGACGTATTGCATAGGACGACGCGTCGGTCGAATGGATGCGCGTCGGAGCGAAGGGTCAGGCGGAATCGACGACAGCGGCGGAGCGTGAGCGTGAACGGACGGGTCGATCGCAGGGTGCTACTGGTGACGGGCCTCCTCGTGCTCATCGGTCTCGTGATCCTCTACAGTGCCAGCGCGCCCTTCTCCCTTCGTCACTACGGAAGCGATACGCACATGCTCTTCAAGCAGTTCATCGCCGCGATCGGCGGGACCGTGCTTCTGCTGTTCTTCTCGCGTTTCGACTACCATCGCCTGGCCGCGTTGAACGATTTCCTCTTCGTCGGGGCGATCGGATTGACGCTTCTGACCATCCTTCCGGTCGGGATCGGGGACGGACGATGGCTGTCGATCGGGCCGTTCACTCTTCAGCCGACTGAGCTTCTCAAGTTCTCGCTGATCCTGTACCTCGCGTCCGCGATCTCGCGCAAGCAAGACGTGATCCGGTCCTTCCGATTCGGGGTCCTCCCGTTCCTCGCCGTCCTCGGCCTCATCGGTGCAATCGTCCTCAACCAGCCGGATCTCGGCATGCTCCTCGTCTACGGAACCTTGACCGGGGCGATGCTCTTCCTGGGCGGCGCGAAGCTCCGGCATCTAGCCGCGATCGGAGGCGGGAGCCTCCCGCTCGTCGTGGTGGCGATCCGACTGGCGCCGTACCGGTTCGCCCGGATTCTCTCGTTTCTCAACCCGGATGCGTACAGCACATCCTCGGGGTATCAGACGATGCAGTCTCTGATCGCCGTTGGGTCGGGAGGGATTCTCGGACGCGGACTCGGCGCCTCTCGCGCGAAGCTCTTCTATCTGCCGCAAGCGCACAACGACTTCATCCTCTCGGTCGTCGCCGAGGAGGCAGGGATCATCGGGACCCTCGCGGTCCTCGGGCTCGTCGGCGTCCTCGTCTGGCGGGCGTTCGTCATCGCCGAGGGCGCCTCGGATCAGCTCGGACGGCTGATCGCGTTGGGGATCGGGTTCGTCATCGCTTTCCAGGTGCTCCTGAATACCGGCGTCGTCCTCGGACTCCTCCCGGTGACCGGGTTGACGTTCCCGTTTCTGAGCAACGGAGGGTCGTCCCTGGTGGTGACCCTGGGGATGATCGGCGTTCTGCTCAACGTCTCGAGGCAGGCGAACGGAACCGGAGGGGCGCGATGAGAATCCTGTTCGCCGGCGGGGGGACGGGAGGCCATGTCTATCCTGCGGTCGCGATGATCGACGAGCTTCGCCGACGGAATCCGAGCGCCGAGATCGCCCACGTCGGAACGCGGCGGGGCCTTGAGGCGAGGCTCCTCGGGCGAAGAGCGGACGTGCGCTTCTACCCGATCCACGTACGAGGCCTTGCACGCCGGGGGATCGGCGGGCGTCTCCTGACCTACGCGTGTCTCCTGGTCGGCTTGGTCGAGTCTCTTGGGGTGCTTGCGTCGTTCCGTCCCCATCTCGTGGTCGGCGTCGGCGGGCACAGCTCGTTTCCTCCGGTCTTCCTCGCTGCTCTTCTTGGACGCCTCTTCCGAATGCGCACGGTGATCCACGAGCAGAACGTCCTCGGTGGGTTGGCGAACAGGGTCCTTTCTCGGTTCGTCGATTCGGTCCTGATCTCGTTCGAGGCGTCGCGGTCGTCATTCCCGCGCGCGCAGCGCATCGTCGTGACCGGCAATCCAATTCGCGAGGAGCTTCTTCACGTCAAGCGGTCCGAAGAGGCCTACCGTCTGTTCGGCCTCGATCCGAGTCGTCGCACGATCCTCGTCTTCGCTGGGTCGAAGGGGTCCGACGAGATCGTCGAGCAGATTGAAGTTGGCCTCGACCGCGTCGCGTCGAATCGAGGGCTTCAGATCTTGCTCATCTCGGGAGACGCGAAACGGACCGACGCGCTTCGTGAAGCGGCTCGGAGGGCGGGGGCGCAGAACGTGGTCGTCGAGACGTACGTCGATCGAATGGGGGAGGCGTTCGCCGTCGCCGACCTTGTCGTCTGCCGGGCGGGGGCGACCTCGCTTGCGGAGATCACGGCGTGCGGGAAGGCCTCACTCCTGGTTCCGTGGCGCGGAGCGGCGGAAGACCATCAGTGGAAGAATGCCCAAGCGGTGCGTGCCGAAGGTGCTTGCACCGTCGCGGATGGGGACGTTATCGTTCGGCACGGGTTGGTGAGACTCATGCAGGAACTGGCCGACGACGAGGCGACGCTGATGCGCCTCGCCGGAAACGCGAGGCGGAGGGGTCGGCCGAACGCGAAGGCCGTCATCTTGGGTGAGATCGAAGGGATGATGAGGGGAGCGCGGGCTTGATCAATTCGAGGAAGCGGTATCACTTCGTCGGGATCGGCGGGGCTGGGATGAGCGGCTTGGCAGCGCTCTTGCTTGCGGAAGGTGCCTCGGTCTCCGGTTCGGACCTTCGCGAGTGCCGGGAGATCGCGACCCTCAGGGACGCCGGCGCATCGATCGTCGTCGGACACCATGCAGATCATGTCGATCGTCCGCTCGACGGGGTGATCGTCTCGTCGGCGATCGGGACCGACAACGTCGAAATCCGAGAGGCTCGCAGGCGCGAGATCCCCGTCCTCCTACGATTGGAAGCCCTTTCAGCGCTCCTTCAGAGATACCGGAGCGTAGGAATCGCAGGGACACACGGGAAATCGACGACCTCGGCAATGGCGGCGACGATCTTCGACGCCGTGGGGAACGATCCGAGTTACCTGATCGGTGCTCACTGTCCGGCGCTCGGAGGAAACGCCCGGCTGGGGAGCGGTGACTGGTTCATTGCGGAGATCGATGAGAGCGATGGCCTGTTCGTCTCCGTTCGGCCCTCGATCGCGGTCGTGACCAACATCGGGAAGGATCACCTCCAGACTTACCGGAGTCTCGAGGAAATCTGCCGAGCGTTCCTTCGCTACGCGTCTCAGGCCGATCGAGCGGTCTTGGCGACTGACGATCCGGCTGTGGCGCGACTTGCGGGAGTCATCCCCGGCGCGTTCTGCGTCGGACTGAACGAAGGAGCGCGGCTCCGCGCGGTCGCGCTGCGGCCGGAGCGATTCTCGATGAGCTTCGATCTTCTGCTCGACGGCAAGCGGGTCACGGCGGTCAAGCTCCCGGCTCCGGGAAGGCACAACGTTCGTAATGCGCTCTGCGCGCTCGGTGCCGCACACATCGCCGGACTCGATCTTGCGAAGGCGGCGGGGGCCCTCGAGGAGTTCGGTCTCCCGCACCGACGCTTCGAGCTCTTGGAGGAGAACGGCGTGACAGTCATCGATGACTACGCTCACCTCCCCGAGGAGATCGAGGCGACCCTGAGCGCCATCCGTGCCGGATGGCCGAAGCGAAGGGTCGTCTCCGTCTTCCAGCCGCATCGGTACACGCGAACGCGGGATCTCGGCAACGAGTTCGGAGTGGCGTTCGGTCAGGCAGACGTGGCGATCGTGACCGACATCTACCCTGCGAGCGAGGAGCCGCTTCCCGGTGTGACTTCCCGCGTGATCGTCGACTCGATCCGTTCCGTCACCGATGCTCGCGTCTTCCCGATTGCGGATAAAGATCGGGTGATCGCGTTTCTCGAGCGGAACATCGAGCCGGGCGACTTCATCGTCAGCTTCGGCGCCGGGGACATCTGGACTGTCACCAGGGAGTTGGCGACGTTCCTCACGAAGGGACGATTCCTGGAAGCCGGCCGCCCGTCCGCCTTCACATAGTTGGCGAAACGCTGATCCCTTCGGCTCTTCTCGCGGTTCCGAGCGGCGGCGTCGAAACCGACTTCCGCTCCTCCGGGTGCGCGTGTCGCGATGATCGACGCTTCCAAGGTGCGGAATCGCCCGATCTATCTACTGATCCCTGGCCGCGCAGAAAGATTAGGAAAGGTCAGAAACAAGGGAAGACGGGACTCGACGAACCTGCGGGCGAGGGGCCTGAGATCTGCTAGTCAATTGACATTGAGCCCCGAAAGATGTATAAAGGTCGGACGTTTCGCTCGTTCTAGAGTGAGGTCTGTGACGGGTGAAGGAGGGGAAGACCAGGCGGAGAGCTGCTTCTCGCGTAGCAATCGTAGGGGGGGTTCTGATTACTGCTGCCGCCATTGCTCTATATACACCGTGGCTAGGGCTCTTCGGTCTTCGTGAGATCGCGGTCACCGGGAATCGCCGGGCCTCGGCCGAGGCGATCGCGCGAGCGGCCGACCTTCGCTACGGGACGTCGCTTCTGGCGATTCGTCGCGGCTCTGTGTCGTCGAACGTAGCGTCACTTCCGTGGATTCGAGACGTCACCGTCCGGCGAGATCTCCCACATCGACTGACCATCCAGGTTCGCGAGCGAGAGGCGGTTGCTTGGATCCCCAGTCAGGACGACGTTCCCTGTCTGACTCTTGCGGAGGGTGGGGTGGTCGTGGCGCAAGGGTGCGAGGAGAGCGGCGACCTTCTCGATCTTCGCGGAGCGAACGTTTCGAGTAGCGCACCAGGGGCAATGCTGGTCGACCCTCGTGTCGGTGATCTGGTCGACGCTGTGCATGCCCTAGCAATTCCTGATACGCACTTCCATCGGATCGACGTGAGCGATCCGTCTTCGGTCGTTCTTGACGCAGAGTCCGGTCTTCGGGTTCTCTTGGGAGCGATCGAATTGCACGCGCGACGAATCGAGCAGCTCGTTGCGCTGAGTCATCGAGTCGATCTGGACGCGTATCGACAGATCGACTTGCGACTCGAGGGGGAAGCTACACTTGTGACCTGGTAAGGCGGTGAAGAGATGAGAAAAGAGCGGATCGTCGTCGGGCTTGACGTGGGGACCACAAAGGTGGTCGCCCTCGTTGGGAACATCTCCGATGGGGTCATCGAGATCATCGGGATGGGGCGGGCGGATTCCCATGGGTTGGAGAAGGGCGTGGTCGTCGATATCGGTCGAACGATCGCGTCCATTCGGAAGGCGGTCGAGGAAGCGGAGAACATGGCGGATGTCCGAGTCGACTCCGTCTACGTCGGCATCGCCGGCAAGCACATCACCTCGATCAACAACAGCGGTACGGTCTCGATCAATCGCCCGGATCGCATCATCGCCGAGGACGACGTGCGCCGCGTTGTCGAGACGGCTCAGGCGATCCAGATCCCACCCGAGAGCGAGATGATCCACGTGATCCCGCGGCAGTACATCGTCGACGGTCAAGACGGGATCACAGATCCTGTTGGGATGACCGGAACGCGTCTCGAGGTCGATGTGCATATCGTGACCGGCGCGATCACGGCGGTTCACAATCTGGTGCGGTGTGTCGAGAACCTCGGAATTGGGATTCGTCAGATCGTGCTCGAGCCGATTGCCTCGTCGCTCGCCGTTCTGTCGTCGGCGGAGAAGGAGCTTGGCGTCATCCTGATGGACATCGGCGGAGGGACGACCGACATCAGCGTCTTCCGCGGCGGCGATATCTGGTTCTCCAAGGTCATCCCGATCGCCGGCGAGCACATCACCAACGACATCACCGTCGGCTTGCAGACGCCGATCGAAGAGGCCGAGCTCGTCAAGAAGATGCACGGCACGGCGCTGGTCGACAGCGTCGGTGAAGACGACAAGATTGAGGTCGCGACGATCGGAGGCGACGAGAAGAAGCTGGTGTCGAAGAAGCGACTGGCGAAGATTATCGAACCGCGGATCGAGGAGCTCCTCGATCTGGCGATGCAAGAGGTCGAGGATGCAGGGTACCGCGATCTCGTGCCGGCCGGGCTGGTTCTGACCGGAGGATCGTCGCTCCTCGACGGGTTGCCGGAGTTCGCGACCCAGCGGTACGACATCCCTGTACGCCGCGGGAAGATTCCGCAGGGGATTCACGGCCTTCGAGATATTGTCGAGTCGCCGATCTACGCGACCTCGATCGGGCTCCTCCGCTACGCGGTGGAGACGAAGGACTTCAAGAAGCCGGAGTTCAACGAGCCAAGGCGATCGTCGGTGATCGGCAAGCTATTCGCCTGGCTGAACCGGTTCTTCCGGGGGTAGCGGAATGGCCGAGCAGCTCAACTTCACGTCTCCGGCGAGGCTGATGGTCGTCGGTGTCGGCGGGGGCGGTGGAAACGCCGTCGACCGCATGTTCACGACATCGGTGAACGGAGTCGAGCTCGTTGCGGTCAACACGGACGCACAAGTGCTCGACGTCGTTCGTTGCCATCGGACACTCCAGATCGGGCGGAAACTGACGAACGGGCTCGGGGCCGGGGGAAATCCCGAGGTCGGTCGTCTCGCCGCCGAGGAGAGCCGTGAGGCGATCGCCGACCTGTTGAACGGCGCCGACATGGTCTTCATTACGGCGGGTATGGGCGGGGGAACCGGAACCGGAGCGGCCGCCGTCTTCGCCGCCGTCGCCAAAGAAGCGGGGATTCTGACGACAGCGATCGTCACGCGCCCGTTCTCGTTCGAGGGGATCGCGCGGGCCGAGAAGGCCGAAGCGGGGATTGCCCGCCTGTCGCAAGCCGTCGACGCCCTGATCTGTATCTCGAATGACAAGCTCCTGAAGGTGGCTCCGTCCGACACGCCGATCACCGAGGCGTTCGAGATTGCCGATGAGGTCCTGCGACAAGGGGTCGAGGGGATCTCCGATTTGATCACCGTTCCCGGGATGATCAACCTCGACTTCGCCGACATCGAGAGCGTGATGCGAGGGGCCGGGACCGCGATGATGGGAATCGGCGAGGGCCAGGGCGCCGGCAAGACGAAGGAAGCGGCGCGGAATGCGATCTCTTCTCCCCTCCTCGACGGATCGATCCGCGGTGCGCGCAAGGTGATCATGAACATCACCGGCGGAGCCGACCTGACACTCGAGGAGGTCACCGAGGCGGCGTCCTTGATCCGCGAGGCTGTCTCCGATCGGGCCGACATCATCTTCGGGACCGCGATCCGGGACGGGCAGTCCGATTCGGTCCGGCTGACCGTGATCGCTACCGGCTTTGCCGTCGCCTTCGGCGTTGACGATGAAGATGGGCCGTCACTGACCAACGAGACGATGCTCGCACGTCTCGAGAAAGAGAGCAGGGTCGGAGAGGACGACTTCGATATCCCGACATTCCTTCGACGTGGCCGCCGCGTGCGAGAGGAACCCCCAAGACCTCCGTGGGGGGAATCGCAAGAGCGCGAACCGGACAACGCCGCACGCGTGACGAACGGCTGAGGCGTCAAGCGGCCTCTCGAGGGTGAGGAAGCCCCCAAGCATGGGGGCTTCTTCTTTGGTGCGTCTGCCAGAGGTGGGGGTCGAACCCACACGACCCAAAGGGCCACGGGATTTTGAGTCCCGCGCGTCTGCCGATTCCGCCACTCTGGCGAGTTCTCGGAGTCTAGTTCGCCGGATGGACGACGTCAACCGGCCTGACTTCCCGGTGTGATACGCGTCACCGACCCGAGCCGTGCGGATGGATACAGTGTCTGCAGAGATCGTCGGCCGACGCCACCGAGGAGGAGGACTTGGTCTCGGCGCTGTCTGTGGTCCCGAGAGTCCTGGACGGGGCGTGCGACGTTCGGCGGTCCGGAGTGAAACGTCGCTTGGCGGGTGTCCGAACCAGTCTTCTGTGGAGACCCGCGATCGGTGCCGCGAGGGATCCGACTGCAGCGGCGGGCGCCGCGGAGCATTTCGCATCGGGGTGTGCAGTGTAACATAGAAGCAGAGACCATCTTGTGTTACAATGGAGACGCGTTGCGGAGGGGAACGGCCACTCGCCGGAGCGTGGCGAATGGTCACGAAGCCGGGAAGAGGAGATCTTGGAGGCGAAACGGTGACTCGGGATGGTCGAGCGTGAAGAGGAGAGCTGTGGCGTGGTGTTGTCTGCTCATCGTCCTTCTTGGGTTCTCTTTTGCAGCATCCGCCTGCGACGCCTCCGGACTGAAGCTGAACACCAGTTCGAGCGAGACGGTGAACGCCGTGGCCGGCCTTCACTACCAGATCGAGGTCGACGTCATCTCCGGTACGGGTTACGGGACGGAATGCTGTAGCGCAGTCAAGTGGGGAACCGGGGATCTCGCGTCGATGGCCTGCTCGAACCAGCCTGACGTATGCGATCCGGGCGGCGGAGGCGCTACGGGCATGACATGGAGCACGTGGAAGACCGTGCCGAGCGCGCCGGGCGACTACACGGTGACGGTCGCCGTGTACGAGGACGGGGGCTGTGGTGGAACGCCCTCGGCAACCCTGATCAAGACGCTTCACGTCTACCAAGGCGCATCGACGACGACCCTCGAGGTATCCGACACGTCGATCGTCGAGGGGGAAGAGGTTCAGTTGACCGCGACGGTGACGTCGCTCGTCGGGGATCCGTACTTCACGGACGGGGCGAAGTGGGACTACGAGGTCGCCGGGTACGCGTCGGCAACGCAGGTCCAAGGGACTGTGACCTTCTACGCAGACGGTCAGTCACTCGAGTCGAAGCTGCTCTATGGGGCAAGTGGCGATTGGGGACGGGGGATCGTGTCGTTGATGACGACTCTCCCTGTCGGCGCTCCCGAGATCACGGCCGAGTTCATAAGCTCCAAAGCGTGCCACGTGGGCAGCGCGAGCAGCGGGACCACGGTGACGGTCTCCGACGTGACCCCTCCGACCGACCCGACGCCGACGAGTACAAGTCACACGGTGAACGTCTGGTCGAACGACGACACGGTGGACATCGCGGTCTCCGGCGCAAGCGACACCGGGAGCGGTGTCGACGGATTCGAAGTCGAGTGGAATCAAAGCGCTACGTGGACGCCCACGCAAACGAAAGAACACGAGGAGACGTGGTCGGGGGGCACGTTCACGGCGACATCGAACGGGGATTGGTACTTCCACGTCGCGACGGTCGACGGATCGGGCAACTGGACGTCGACGGAACACCTCGGCCCGTTCCGGATCGACACGACGCCGCCGTCCGTGCCGACGGGACTGAGTCCGGCGAACGGGACGTACACCCACGCCGATCCGCCGACCCTCTCGTGGGAGGCGTCGAGCGACACGGGCGGGAGCGGTCTCCGGCCGACGGATACCTATCGGTACGTCGTCGTTGGAGGATCGTCCGGGTACACGGGCAACTTGTACTACCAACCGTCACTCGCCGAGGGGGAGTATGTCTGGAGGATCCGAGCTCGAGACGTTGCCGGGAACAACAGCGAGTACACGAGCGATCGCACGCTGACCATCGATCGAACCGCCCCGACAGATCCTACGCCGTCGAGCTCCAGTCATCAGATCGGCGTGATCTCGAACGATCCGACCGTGGATATCGCGATTTCCGGGGCCGGGGATCCGACGTCGGGCGGTGTCTCCTCCGGAATTGACGGGTTCGACACGGCGTGGAACAAGAGCCCGACCTGGACGGCGACCGAGACTGTCGACGTGCAGGAGACGTGGAGCGGGGGCACGTTCACGGCGACGTCGGACGGGGAGTGGTACTTCCACATCGCGACGCGTGACAACGCCGGGAACTGGACGTCGACCGAAGACCTCGGGCCGTTCGACATCGACACCACGCCGCCCGATGTAGAGGATGTCACCGTCACCGACAGCCTGATCACCGATGCGGATGCGTCTGGGATCGAGACGTTCGACGTCACCGTCGATTTCAGCGAGCCGATGGACACCGACATCGATCCGACGATCATATTCAGTCCGCTCGTGGCATCGACGTTGACGTTGAACGCCGGCCAGAGCGGATGGGAGGACGGCGACACCTACGTCGCGAAGTACGATGTCGCTGACGGGAATACCGATGCAGGCAGCGTCACGATCGGCGTGACCGACGCGCAAGATGTTGCGGGAAACCCTCAAACCGAGTACACGCCGGAGAGCGAGTTCGGGATCGACACCTGCAATCCGGAGGTTACGTCGCTCGGGGTGAGCGACACGTTGATCACCGACGTTGACGACGGGGCAACGTTCACGGTGACCGTCGACTTCAGTGAGGCGATGAACATGTCGGCGACGCCGACGATTGGCTTCGATCCGCACGTGAACTCGACGCTGAGCTTCGTCGACGGTGAGTGGGCGGCCGGCTTCGGCGACGAGCGATACGTGACGACGTACACGATTTCCGATGCTGACGTCGACGTCAACGAAGTCCACATCGACGTTGAGGGTGCGGTCGATGCAAACGGGAACGCTCAGGCGGCGTACACGCCGGGAGATGATTTCGGGATCGACACACTCAATCCGACCATCACTTCGATTACGTCTACCACGCCGAATGGGTACTACGATCAAGGACAGTCGGTGAACATCCATGTGAGCTTCTCAGAGATGGTGACGCTGAGCGGCGGAACGCTCGACATCACGTTGGACACGCCGGCGGACATCGTCAGCGTCACTGCGTTCACAGACACGAGTGCCGATGCGTCCTACACGATCGGTTCCGGCGACAACTCGTGCGATCTGGACGCAATCGGTGTCACGCTGAGCGCGGGGACGCTTCGGGACGTCAGCGGGAACGACGCGGACGTCCACTTGCCGGATCCGACGATCGCGGACGGCTCGGACATCGTCGTGGACACGACGAACCCGCTGATCTCCGGGCTTGATCTTCCGGATGCGACGCGGTCCGTGAATGCGGGCTGCTCGATCACGATTCCGTATTCGGCCACGCTCACAGACAACTGCTGTATCAACACCGGCGTGGGATCGACGGACGTTCAGGTTTCGGTGACCATCGTCGGGGGCTCCGGAATGGCCACGCTGGACGCTCCGGCGGCCGCGGTCGAGAACAACGGGATCGGTCAGATCGACATCGGCGGAAGCTTCACGGTGACCGATGTGGACGGCGGCGATGTGGTCGTCGGAGTCGAGATCGACTGCTTGGACTGTGCGGGCAACTCGCCGGCCGCCGCATCGGATACGGTCACCATCGACGACAGTACAGATCCCGTGATCTCGGGCTTCAATCTGCCGAACGGCACGCTGTACGTGGATGCCGATACGTGCATCTACACGGTCCCATACTCGGCGACGATCAACGACAACTGCTGTCTGGACGCCGGCGACGTGTCCGTCATCGTTGAGATGGTAGCGCCATATGACACGGCGACGTTGACAGCGCCGGCGGCGACGATCGCAAACGCAGGAGGGCTTCCGAACACGCAGGTCAGCATTTCCGGGTCATTCGAAGTCAGTGCGCTGACCAACGATCCGGTGCACGTGCGCATCCGGATCAACGCCACCGACTGCAACGGGAACACCATGACTGAAGCGTCCAATACGGCGGTGTTCGAGGATGGAGCGAACCCGAATGTCTCCTGGGACATCGATCTTCCTGACGCAATCCAATACGTCAGTTCCGGCACGTGCGCGATCACACTGCCGGTTCGGGCGACGGTGAGCGACGCCTGCTGCATCGACGCGGCGAACGTAACGATCGGCATCGAGGTTACGAATGCCACCCTAGCCCACGATGTCACGGCGAGCCAGATGGAGCAGGGCGTTGTGAACGTGGAGGGGGACATCACCGTGTCGGCGCTGACGGGTTGCCCGGCGGTACTCACGCTGACAATCGACGCAGTCGACTGTGCCGGAAACGCGGCTACGCAGCTGGCGGATTCGGTCCAGATCTCGGATCACACGATCCCCGTGATTCACGACCTGCGGCTGGACGAGCACGTCGTGGTTGACGGCTGCTGTGAGGGGGTCGTGACGTTTGACGGCTATGTCGAAGACAACTGCTGTGTCTCACCCAGTGGAATCACGATCACGGTGGCGCATCCGACGAGCAACGCGACGGTGTCGTTCACCCAAGCGTCCGACGTGATCTTCACCCAGAGCGAGCGGAGTCGGGTCGACTTCTCCGGAGGAATCGGCGTGCGCTGTCTCACGGGTTGCCCGGCGAATGTCGTCGTCACCGTGAATGCGGTGGATTGCTGCGGGAATCCTGCGGAGACGGCCACCTCGGAACCGGATCCCGCGGATTGGGAACACTACAACGGCGGCGACGTCTACGACGAGGCGCAGTCGGCGCCGAACGCTGATCCGTTGCAGACTACGTATGAAGAGGGCCGCGTCGACAAGCTCGACGTGCGACTCGACGAATCCTTCGTCTACCGGCTGATCATTCGCGAGAACACGCCGGAGCGGATCGACGTGATCGCCAACGACGACGACAACTGCTCGCTGTGCACGTGCTGCGGAACGATGTGGATCGACGCGATCACCGACGAGCCGGATCGAGGTACGGCGACGATCGAGATCGACCACGGGGATTGCCACGGCGGCAGTGCGATCCGGTATGCGCCGGATCGAGGATACCTTGGGCCGGACTCGTTCGAGTACACGGTTCGAGACGCGTGCGGGAATGTCTCGGGTTCGGTGACCGTTTACCTCCAGATGGTCGAAGAGACGGTGATGGAGGACGTGTCTCTCGTGGTCTGCACCGGGGAGTCGATCACGTTCGACGTAACCGCCGCCGATCTGTGGGTCGACCGGGACCCAGCGGTGATCCCGTTCGGGTTCGAGATCGTGGGCGGGCCGGACCACGGGGTCGTGACGGGCGATCTGACGGAGATTCTGATGACACCGCCGAGCTCGGGGACCGATCCGAACACGGGCGAGTTCGTGCCGACGCTCGACTTCACCGAGACGGCGACGATCGAGTTGACCTACGTGCCGGCAGGCGGTTTCGTCGGGCGAGACTCGATACTCATCCGGTTCTTCGACCCATTCGGAGCGTTTGCAGCGGCCGAGATCGACATACGTGTGATCGAGTGCATCGAATCGATCGGAGGGATCCCTGCGATCGGGGTCGCTCAAGGGACGGAACTTCCAATCATCCTGCCGAAATCGTTCGGTCCGACCCTCGAGAGCTCTTCGACTGCCATCGTCCTGATGTCGCAGGAGACCGGTCTTCTGTACCCGGGATCGCTGTCGGTCGTCTGGAGCGCGTCGGCAAGCCGGCACGTGCTGTGGCTCGATACCGGGGCGCTCCCCGCCGCGCGGTATCGTTTGACGATCCCGCTGGGGGACGGGGCGGTCGTCGATCTGATCCTGGAAGTCGGTGAGGGGGAATGAGGCGCCGCCGGCTGACGGCCGCGATGTTCCTGGTTGTGTTCGCGGGGCTGTGGGCGTGGGCGAATGTTCCCCCGACGATGGATGATCAGTACGTCGTCACCGTTCGCGATGTGCCTGTATCCTTCGAGATCCGGGCAATCGACGAAGACATCGATCCGTTCGACGCGTCGTCGGAGACGCTCCGGTTTGCGCTTCTTGATGGCCCGTCTCACGGAGTCCTGATCGGCGATATCGAGGACATCGACTACGAGAGCCCGCACGCGGCCGTTGCCAGGCTGATCTACGAACCGTCCAGAGGATTCGTGGGGACCGACCAGCTGGTCCTGTCGGTCGTCGACGCGCACGGAGAGGCGGCGGAGGGAACCACGACGATTCTGATCGACGTGACGGCGGAGCGCGTCGAGGGGCTTCTGTCGGGGAACTGGAGTACCGAGGCGACGTTCGACGTTCAGACCGGCGAGTTCACGGTCTTCCGTACGCAGTTCACCGAGGTCTATCGAATCGATCGGTTCTCGCTGCAGGGGACGGTGGACTGGAAGATGCAGACGCAGAGCGGGTCGAAGGCCTTCGTTCTCGATGCTCTCCGATTCACGTCGGACGTGAGCCTGGGAGACTTCGACATCGGCTCGACGCTCGAGTTCGACCCGGAGGCCGCGGCATCCGGAGGACACCTGTTCGACTACTGGCGAACGACGACGAGCTTGGCGTTTCTCGGTCTCCGCTTCTGTCACGTGTTCTACCTCACGCTTCCGATGACCTCGTCGTATCAGACGATCACGGTTCAGGGAGGGCTCGGGGCGGTGTCGGTCTCGAACGCGCTCCAGTTCGAATTGGATGACGACTGCGGGTTCGTTCCGGCGAGGAACGACACGCACTTCGCCTGGAGGTGGTGGGACCTCAGCCTGTCCGCGTCGCTGACTTACACGGATCTTGGCTTCGACAGAGGGGCCCTCACGGCGAGCGGGATTCCGATTCCCGGCCTGTTGTGGTTCCCGGGAGACATCAGCCTCGGTGTGACGCTCAGCTTCGAGCCGGAGGGCAAATCCCTCTCCGCGCAGCTCAGCTGGGCGCCGAGCCGGGTCGGATGCCTGTGGGTGATGGGGGGAGTGGTAAGCGAGTCCGAGACGTATGCAGGAGGGAAGGTGTCGGCCGATCGAGCGACCGGTCTTCGGATCTACGGACTGAAGGTCGAGTGCGAGGTGTCAGCGGGAATTCGCTTCGTATCGGCGACGTCATTCGACGACGACTACAACTCGACAGTGACCGGGTTGACCGATTACTTCGAGGCGATCCGGTTGTCGGGGGATCTGGTCGGATGCTGCGGGATTCCGGGATACTGGGGGATCTCGACGTACTTCGACGATGGGTCCGACAGCCTGTTCGATTGGGGGATGACGGCCGCGTCCTTCGACGTCGGATTGAGCGAGCAATTCAGCTTCTCGTTCGACCTCATCGTCCATTCAGGGAACCTGACCGAGACAGATCCGTGGGCCGAGATCACGGTCGGCTGGACGGCTCGCTGGTAGGCGGTCGACGCTCGCATTCATCGATTCGCGGCGATCATCCAAGCGGCGTCGCCGTCGGTCGGCCGGACGCGTCCTGCGGGCAGATCCTCCCCACGCTCGATTCGGATCGCCGCCGTGAGCTTCTCGTCACCGACCGCGAGGACGACGACGTGCCTGGCACGGTTGATCAGCGGAAGGGTCATCGTTACTCGCCAAGGAGGCTCCGCATTGACGTGAACGGGGAGGATCCATCGTTCGTCTTCGCCCAGGGCCTGGTGCCTCGGGAAGAGCGAAGCAGTGTGGCCGTCGGTGCCGAGACCGAGGAGGATCAGATCGAAGCGGTCGCCGCTCAGTTCCTTGCGGACGACCACCTCGTAGGCATCGGCCGCTCGGGGCGGGCGGCCGATGCCGTCGATTCGATGGACGTGCTCCGTCTGCACGGGTACATGAGCGAGAAGGCACTCGTGCGCGGCGCGGGCGTTGCTCAATCGATCGTCCGGCGGAACGCAGCGCTCGTCCGACCAGAAGACGTGCGTGCGTGCCCAGTCGATCCGAGCTGCGTCGACGAGCCGTTCGTAGAGTGGAAGCGGGGTCGATCCACCGGAGAGGGCGATCGTGAAGCGACCTCGCTCGGCGATCGCGCCGGCCGCGACGTCTTCGACCGCTTTCCGGGCGGCATCGTACAGCTTCGGCGGTCCCTCGAATCGCATCATCCTCATCGACCGACGACCTCGTGGCATTCGTCGAGCCAACGTCGGTCGTTGCCAAGGAGGTCGGCTGCTTCGCGGGGCCCCCAAGAGCCGGGCGGGTAGTCGACGGGCTCCACGTTCGACTGGAGAAGGGGATCGACGATCGCCCAGGACCGTTCGATCTCGTCGCAGCGGAGGAACAGCGACGGATCGCCGCAGAGGGCATCGAGAAGGAGCCGTTCGTAGGCGTCCGGGAGGGCTGACGGCCCGAAGTGATCCTCGTAGTCGAAGACCATGTCGACCGGCCGGGTTCGCATTCCGGCTCCCGGTAGCTTCGTCTCGAAGCGTAGACGGACCCCTTCGTCCGGCTGGATCTTCAGAGAGATCCGGTTCGGCGCCGGCGAGCTCGTGTGGAAGAGGCGTCGCTCCACGTCGCAAAACTGGAACGTGATCTCCGTCGTCTTCTTCGCCATCTTCTTTCCAGTGCGAAGGAAGAACGGCACCCCTTCCCATCGCGGGTTCTCGATCGAGAGACGGAGGGCAGCGAAGGTCGGCATGTTTGATCGCTCGGGTATTCCGTCCTCGCTTCGATACCCCGCGTACTGGCCGTAGCGTGCGTT